>OGGG01000539.1_pt1 | contig 41827 bp, 34 predicted proteins | sample 1571201 | NCBI WGS metagenome assembly OGGG01 (sample SAMEA2581946, study PRJEB24529) | metagenome | biome: Human gut stool | place: China | collected 2011 | reverse complement strand
AACGCCGAGCTCAATGAGTATCTGATTCGGATGCTCTACGGAAAGTAAGGAAAGTGTGTTCCGCGACTCACATGCCATAGATAGAACGAGAGAATGAGAAAGGAAGCGATCCCATGTCGAAACAGCCCCAAGCAGCAGCCCAACTGAAGGGCACTCCGCTGTGGCGTATGAGCAAAAAGTTCAATTTCGCCGCAGAGAAAATTATTCCGGACTCTTTTGTGTTCTGTATCATCTTGACCTTCCTTGTGTTCGTGCTGTCCCTTCTCCTGTGCGGCAAAAGCCCGCTGGAGCTTCTGGTGGGATGGTGGGACGGCCTGAGCAGCCAGTTTACCTTGGCTTTCCAGATGGGCATTATGGTTGTCGTGTGCGCCACCTGCGCCCGCAGTCCCCAGGTGAACCGTCTGCTGAACAAGATGTCCAGCATGGTACACAGCCGGACTACGGCACTGGTGCTGATGATGATCTTCGGCTATGTCACCTCTATGATGAACTATGCCTTCTGCACCATAGTTACTCCCATCCTCGCCATGCAGCTTGCCAAGCATGTACGCGGCCTGCACTTCCCCATGATGGTGGCTGGTGGATATACCTGCATGATTCTGGGTCAGTGCCTGGGGCCTTCCACCACCCTGTATTCCAATCTGGCTACTGAGGGCAGCTCTTATGCTCAGATTGTCGGCCAGACCATGAGTGTGGCTGAGACTTGCTACAACCCCATGAATATCATCCTGTTTACGGTTCTGGCAATCGCATTTACCGTTATTGTCGTGTTTACCCGCCCTGGCGAAGACGAGCTGGTGGAGCTGCGCGATGTAGCCACCCAGGCTGATGTGGAGCCAAAGAGCTATAAGAGCACCAAAAAGGCCGAAACCCCTGCGGAAAAGATGAACACGTTCCGCCCCATTATGTGGCTGGTCGGCGCCTTCATCTTTGCGTATGCCGTCTACTCCTTTGTCACCAAGGGGTTTCTGGGAAGCCTGAACATGAATTTTGTGATTTTCCTGTTTGTGGGTGTCAACTGCTTCCTCTTCCCTGAGCCGCATCAGTGGATGGAGGCCCACACAGACTCCATGCATCTGGCCACGGATATCATCCTCCAGTTCCCCTTCTATGGCGCTATCATGGGCATGATGTATCTGGACGGCGGCTTGGGTTCTGTGCTGGTCAATGCTATCACGTCTGTCGCCACCGCCCACACCATGCCGATCTTTACCTTCCTGTCGGCCTGCCTGGTAAATCTGTTTATCCCCTCTCAGGGCGGACAGTTTACCGTGCAGGGACCGCTGATTGTGGAGGCTGCAAAGGCCATACCCGGTACTGACCTGGTCAACTGCCTGAATGCGTTTGTACTGGGCGATGAGTGTACGAACCTGCTTCAGCCCTTGTATGTCATCCCTGCCCTGTCCGTAGTTGGCATGAAGCTGAAGGATGTATGGGGCTTTATGGCATTTATCTGCGTGTTCTGGATTGGCATCACCTGTCTCGGCCTGTATTTTATCCCCATGTTTGTCTGAATGAAACGCCTCATCACGAGTTAATGCTGGGAACATACCCGTGCTGTTGCACCCCCTTATTTGAGTGGCAACTAGCAGCCGGTGAATGCTCCTGCTGTCTGGTTGGCGCTTAAGTATCGGCACTCCTTGGAATGATCAAAAAACGTTTATAGCCCTTCTCAAAAAGCAGAACCCCGTCAGAATTCACAGATTCTGACGGGGTTTCTTTCGCGGCCTGATTCCTTTCCGTTTTTGTCTGACCCAAATGGGATTTCAGAGCAGTCTCCACGTGGCTTTGGCCGCCTGGCGCTGGGAGACCGTGGTGACATGGGCGCAGGGTTCCGGGGTAAACCACGCAGAGAAGTCCCCGGACAGCCCCACCCGCTTTAGCACTTGGTGAAGCATATGCAGAACACTGTCCGGGGAGACAGGCACACCGGCAGGACTTCGGTTTCCTTATCTCCGTTGATACGGGTGATCTGCCGCTTAACCCGGAGGTCACCCCTCTCCAAATCAATGCATTCCCATTTGGAGCCCGGCAGTCCTCACCGACAGAGTCCAGTAGCTGGTTCTGGGTACCAATACGCCGCCCTTTTTTGCTTTCCGCAGGAGGGATTGGGGGTGCTTTAACGACAGAGGCTTCATCGTCTGGTGCTCCAGCCTGGGCAGGGTCCAGCTTTTCGGCGAGGTGGCGGGGACCAGCCTTTGCGCTCTGACCAAGTTCATTACAGAGGAAGTGATCTGGCGGATATTTTGTACTATCTTGGGACGCAGGCCTCTGGGCTGTTCCTGCGCTCAAGCCGTTCTATCCGTCCCCTGGGCAGAAGGTCCTTGTAGAGCTTCTCCAGCGGGCACCTCTCAATATTGGGCCTAGATTGTCAATATAGCCCTCAGCCAAAGGTGGATACGGGCTTCTGCCCATAAAAGCTGTCTAACGACCGCCCGCGGCAAGTTAAATGCTCCGCTATCCCGCCAAGTGGTAAAAAACAGCGCATTCACAGCAAGCGGCGAAAGGCAGGCTTACAGAGGCGGGGCATCTGCATAGGAGTCCCGATAGCGACGGCGATACTCCGCCGGGGTCAAGTTATAGTTTAACTCAAAAATTTTATAGAACTGTGTAATATTACTGTAACCTACCTCTTGGATAATCTCATTGATGCTCCGCTGGGAGGCGATCAGCAGCTTTTGAGCATGGGCCAGCCGTAGCAGTGTGACATAGGACTTGAAGGAGATCTGCATCTCATCCTTGAACAAATGGCGAAAATAGGACTCATTTAAATTCAGATGGCTTGCCACCTGAGAGAGAGTCAGATGTTCGGTGTAGTGGTCGTTAATATATACCTGGGCCTCAGCAATCTTTGGACTAAAATTGGGGACATGCTGGACGTTTTCCAACGAACTGCGGGCTTGAGACAGGGCCAAAAGCACCTGCCGCAGCAGAATGTCCAATTCCATTTGGTAGAAAGGACTCCGCTTGGCATACACCTGATAGGCCCTGCGGATGAGTTCGCCCAGCCAGTCGGCGGCCGGGTCGTCGGCATGGATGCGGTTTTGAAAACTCAGGGGGTTATAGTTTAGAAAACGCAGATACTGGCTGTCTACTGCTTGGCTGCCAGGAGCAGAGATAGCCGAGGGAAGGAAAATCAGAAAGAGGTATCGGCAGTCCTGGGTTCCGTCAGAGATGGCTACGTGGCTCTCGTAGTTATTAGAGATGAAGATGTCACCTGGCTTCACAGGGTAGACCTTGTTCAGATAAACAAATTTCCCTGTTCCTCCCACGCACAGGCCGATCTCGTGGTAGCGGTGCCAGTGCATAGGGTCCTTATTTCCCATCACTTGATAGGGGAACAGATGGATGGGGAAGGAGGGGTCAAATTCATATTCCCAGTTAAAACGTTTCGTGGCGTGCACCTCCCAACGCGGCGACAGAATAGAGCTCTTGGAGTTCTGACGGGGACCAACTGGGGAAAGAAGGAAAAACATATTTAAAAATACAAAAATTGATCTATAAAGGAAGGATTTATCCTAGTGCTTAAGTACTATGATAGCACAGACCTGTAAAAATTCCAAGAAACCAGCCGGAATTGTTATAAAAAGTACCGGAAATGGGATTGATTCTATCGGAAGTGGATTGTAACATATAGACAATAAGAGCGCAGTTTCATTAAGAAAGTTTGATGTTATTGTGCTCCGATATTGAAAGGAAGTGTATGGAATGAAAAAGTGGATCGCGTTGCTCCTGTCCTGTGTTATGCTCCTGGCGATGGTAGCCGGCTGCGGCGGCACCCCTGCAGAGAGCCCGAGTCAGTCGGGCGGCGCTGGTGAAACTGCCCCCCAATCCGCGGCGCCGGACGGTGAAACCAAGACTTACAAGGTTGGCTTCTCCAACGTCTGGGTGGGCAACACCTGGGGCGTACAGTGCGTCAACGAGTTGGAAGCCTATCTGCGCAACAATGAGCAGATCTCCGAGTACTATATCTACAATGCCGATAACGACGTAAACAAGCAGATTTCCGACATCGAGGATCTGATCGCCAAGGGCGTGGATATGTTGATTCTCCAGCCGATCTCTGCCGAATCCGTGGCGGCAGTGGTAGAAGAGGCCTACGACGCGGGAATTGTGGTGGTAAATTGTACCTCCCCCCTGTCGGATGCTACCGATAAATACAACGTGTCTGTGGTGGCCCGGGATTACGACTTCGGCTACGTGGGCGCCAAGTGGCTGTGCGAGGAGTTGGGCGGCGAGGGCAATATTGTCTGCCTGGATGGCATGGCCGGCCTGTCCAGTGCTGTGCTGCGCATGCAGGGTGCCCAGGATGCCTTTGCCGAATACCCCGGCATCAATGTAATTGCCTCCGAGTATGCCGACTGGGACTATGCTACTGCCAAGCCTGTCATGGAAAACTTGCTGGCCGCTTATGATGACATCGACGGCATCTGGTCTTCGGGCGGTGATATGACCCGTGCAGCCATCGAGGTGTGGGCCGACTCCGGTCGGGACTGAGTACAAGGACGACGGCCTGTCCTGCATTGCCACCTCCCTGCCAACTTGGCTGTTTGCTTACGGTGCCGAGCTTGGCCTGGAGATCCTGAATGGTACCTATGAGGGGGAGAAGGACATTATCGTGGAGATTCCCACCATTACCAATGACCAAGTGGACGACTATGTTCGCTGGGATCTGTCTGACAGCTTCTGGTGTGGCACCAAAATGACCGAGGAGGATATTGTGGCTCTGTACGGAAACGGAAACGACGGCTCTCAGGGCCTTACTGGCGAGGGTGTAGCTACAGATCACTGATGGATCACTGATGGCTGAAGAGAGGCCGGAGCCCACACACATTACCGGAGTGCATGCATAGCCGTGGAAGGCCGGCTTCCGGCATCACTGGGAAAGGGCGAGAAGGGTGACCTGATCGCCTCTTTCCTCACCTCGTAGCGGGAGGATGAGCGTATTGGAACAGGACTATCTGGAATTCTTACATATCACAAAAAACTTTCCCGGCGTTACAGCCCTGGATGACGTGTCCATGTCGGTACATAGGGGAGAGATCCACGCCCTGGTGGGTGAGAACGGGGCGGGAAAGAGCACCCTGATGAATATACTGGGGGGGAACCTCCAGCCCAACGGAGGGGAGCTCCGGCTGGATGGTCATCCGGTAAAAATTTCCAGCCCCATTGACGCATACAGAAAGGGCATTGGTTTCGTCCACCAGGAGTCAAACCTGCTGGAGAACCTATCGGTGTGTGAAAATGTGTTTCTGGGGCGGGAACGGGTTCTCTCCCTGGGGCGCACCGACCGGAAAGGCATGTGCCGGGAGATCCGGGAGTGCTGCCAGCGCTTGGGATATCAATTGGAGCCGGAAAGGCCGGTAGCGGAACTAAACCTGGCTGAGCGGCAAAGTGTGGAGATCGTACGGGCTCTGCTGGGCAGCCCCCGTGTCCTGATTCTGGACGAGCCCACAGCCGCTCTGGCGGAGGACGAAGTGGCCCGGCTGTTTCGAATCGTCCGGGAACTGCGGCAGGAGGGGGTGTCTGTGCTATATATTTCCCACCGGCTGGACGAGATCATGGAACTGGCCGACCGGGTAACGGTACTTAAGGACGGCAAGCTGGTGGGCACCTTGGAGCGGGGGGAGCTGGACAAAGAGCGCATGGTCAGTATGATGGTGGGCCGCGTTATTGAGGACATCTACCCCGACCGCAGCCAGGTGCAGTTCGGCCCGGAACTGCTGCGGGTGGAGGGGCTGACCCTCCCGGGAAAGCTGGAGCACGTGAGTTTCTCCGTTCGGGCCGGCGAGATTGTGGGGTTGGGCGGCTTGGAGGGACAGGGCCAGCGGACGGCGATCAGAGCTATTTTTGGTGACCAGCGGTTTTCCCAGGGGAGTATCTCTGTGGAGAATACCCCTCTGAAAAGCGGCGGAATTGCCGAGCGCATCCGCAATGGCGTGGCCTACGTCACCCACGTCCATCCGGAAGAACAGCGCCCTGGCCGCCTTGCGGCGGCTATGCACTCTCATGGGCCTGGTAAAGGAGGACGAGGAGCGAACCCAGGTGGCCGAACAGATGGACAGTCTCCAGATCAAGGCATCCTCTATGGAGGAGTTGGTATCCCACCTATCCGGAGGCAACCAACAGAAGGTGATGCTGGCCCGGTGGCTGATGACGAAACCCAGAGTGCTCATCATCGACGAGCCCACCAAAGGCATCGACATCGGTGCCCGCATGTCCATCTATCAGATTATCCACCAGCTTACCGAGGCGGGGATCGGCATTTTAATGCTTACCAGCGATATGGTGGAGCTGATTGGCCTGTCTGACCGGACCCTGGTGTTCTATGAGGGTAAGATCGTCAAAGAGCTGTCCCGCGGCGAGATCACTGAGGAGCGGGTCATGAAGGCCGCCAGCGGCATGACGGAGGAGTAGGCTTATGAAACAACTGGAAAGGATCCACCGCAAACTTGCCGCCACCCCCCAACTCAGCAGTGTGCTGACCATCTGCGGGCTGCTGCTTGTGGTGTTCGCCTCCATGTGCGTGTACTCGGAGAGCTATCGTTCCGCCTATAATGTCACCAATGTACTGGTGCAGTGTGTTCCGCTGGCGTGCGTCAGCCTGGGGCAGACCCTGGTCATCATCAGTGGCGGTATCGACCTGTCTGTGGGTTCGACCATCAGTGTGTGTACCGCCATTGCCGCCCGCCTCATGGGCAGCGACAACCCGGCGCAGGTGCTCCTGGGTGTGGTAGTGGTGTTTGCCTTTGCCGCCGGCGTGGGTTTGGTCAACGGTGCGGGAGTCAACTATCTCAAGGTGCCGCCCATGATTACCACACTGTGTACCAGCACGATTCTGGAGGGTGTGGCACTGTGGATACTGCCCGTGGCGGGGGGCAAAATCAACGCCGATTTCGCCCGGGTGATCTACAAGAAGTGGGACATCATCAGTATGCCGCTGCTCATTCTGGTGGCGCTATTTCTGGTGATGCGCTACCTGCTCTATCGCACCCGGACGGGCACCAGCCTGTATGCTATCGGCCGCAGCAGAACCATTGCCGCCTCTATGGGCATCAAGACCACCCGGGCCAGCATGAAGGCATACGTGCTGGCGGCCCTGTGTGCCGCGGTGACAGGACTGCTGCTGGCCTCCCGAATGCGGGTGGGGGACCCCACCTGTGGGGCCAACTACGGTATGGATTCCATCGCCGCCACCGTGATTGGCGGGACTTCCCTGGCAGGCGGTACTGGACTGCTATCAGGCACAGTGGCAGGAGCGTTCCTCATCGGCATGCTGTCCAATGTCATGAACAACCTCAACGTGAACCAATTTTACCAGTACGTGATGAAGGGAGCCCTTCTCATCGCGGCCATGGTGGTTTACTCCATTTCAGATCGGCTGGAGGTGCGTCGCCGTGCGTCATAATCTGCTGTTGAACCGCTCGAGGGGGACTGCCTCCCTCCAGCCGCTGGTGTTGCTGGCCATCATCGTGGTGATGACCGGCGCCCAGGCTGTTCTGGTGCCCGGCTCCCTGACGGTGGAGCAGATGCTCATCATCTCACGCCAAGCGTCTGCTCTCGGCATCATCACCCTGGGTCAGGCGGCGGTTATTCTGGTGGGGGGCATCGACCTGTCCGTGGGTGCCACCGTCATGATGGTAAACATCTTCTGCATATCGGCAATGCAGGGCAGTGATGCCAATGGTCCATTGGGGCTGCTGGTGTGCCTGTTTATCGGACTTGCCATTGGTACTGCCAACGCCTTCGGCGTGCTGTTTCTAAAGATTGCCCCCTTTGTCATGACCCTGTGTACCACTACCATCTGCGAGGGCATCTGCTACGTTTACACCCAGGGCTCACCGACCGGCAGCGCGGCCCCCTTTATACGTGCCCTCGGGACCGGCCGCCTGTTCGGCATCCCTTTTTCCACGCTGATCTGGCTGACTCTGGCGGCCGCTATGTGGGTGGTGCTGCGCTTTACCGCCCTGGGCCGCAGGCTGTACGCCGTGGGCGGCAGCCCCAAGGCTGCCCGACTCAGCGGCATCGCCAATGTCCGGGTAGTGGCCGGGGCCTATATCTTCTGCGCTCTCATGTCCGCTGTGGCCGGCCTGATCCTGACCGGGTACCACAACATTGCTTCCCTGACCCTGGCAGGGGACTACTCCATGAACTCACTGGCTGCGGCCCTGATTGGCGGCAACGCCATTGAGGGCGGTCGGGGCGGCGTTTGGGGTGTGGTGCTGGGCTCCTTTTTCATGATGCTGCTCATGGCTATCCTGACCATGCTGGGCATCAGCCAGGTGGGCAAGCTGATCATTCAGGGCTGCATCATATTAGCAGTGGTGGCTGCCCAGCAACTGTGGAAAAAGGACTGAAAGGAGCGGGCAAATGCGCATCGGAATCAATCAATTCTGTTTTCCAGCCCCCTGCGACGTGTCGGAGGCCCTGCACCGGGCCAAGGGACTGGGCTATGACTGCATGGAGATCTGCCTGACCGCCGACCGGAAGCCCGGCCCGGCGGTGGGGAGTGTCACCGATGCCCTGGATATCAGCGGCTATTTCAACCGGCTGCTGCACGAGCACGCAGGGGAGGCGGAGTTTCTCCAACTGCGCCGCATGGCAGAGGAGGTGGGGATTCCTCTATGCAGCGTGGGCGGCATCATCAGCTTCTCCATCTATCCCCTGACAGCCCGGGAGCCGGAGGTCGTCCAAAAGTCCATGGATGCAGTCCGGCGGATGCTGGACGCAGCTCAGGTGCTGGGAGCGGCCTCTGCTCTGGTGATCCCGGGTGTGGCCACTGAGGATATGGCATACGAGGAGGCCTACACCACCGCCCAGGAGAGAGTGTCTGAACTGGCCGACTATGCCCCGTCGGTGGGACTGATGATCGAAAATGTCTGGAATAACATGCTGTATAGCCCACTGGAGCTGGCCCGGTTTGTGGATGAGATGGGGCGGAAGAATGTGGGCATCTGCTTCGACATAGCCAACGCCCGGCGCTTCGGCTACCCAGAGCAGTGGATCCGTACCCTGGGCGGACGGATTCTGGAATTCCATTGCAAGGACTACCGCATGTCGGTGGACAACATCAACGGTTTTACCAACCTGCTGGACGGGGATGTAAACTATCCGGCGGTGATGGCGGCTATCCGGGACATCGGCTTTGACGGGGATCTGATTGTGGAGCTGATCCCGCCGGCCCATCACCTGGTGGAGCGCACCCTCCGCCATGCGCTGGAGACCCTGCGGGAGCTGTGTCAAATGAATGGAAGGAAAGGATGAAAACAGGATGAAAAAATACGGTGTCATGATTGTGGGAACCGGGTGGGTGTCCGGCGAGCACATCCGGGCTTTTGAAATGACGGAGCGGGCTCAGGTGACGGCTATTGTCTCCCGCAGCCGGGAGAAGGGGGAGGCCAAAATGCGGGAGTACGGCCTGGAGGGCCGCTGTAAGGTCTACACCGACTATCAGGAAGGTCTAAAGGACCCCAATGTAGACATTGTGGTCATCTGCACGCCAAACGATATGCACTGTGAGCAGACCATTCTGGCTGCCGAGGCGGGGAAACACATCCTGATTGAAAAGCCGGTGGCCCTCACCTGGGAGGACACGAAACGAATGGATGAGGCGGTGCGCAAGGCCGGAGTCAAGACGCTGGTGGGCTATGTTCTCCACTACAACCCCTTGTTCGTCACCGCCAAGAAGATTCAGAAGGACTTCATCGGCGAACTGAAGTACGCGGAGACCGACTATTTCCACCGGGTTATGGGTGATATTCCCTGCTATCAGTGGACGTGCAAAAAGAGCGTAGGGGGCAGCTCCCTGCTGGCCGGCGGTTGCCACGCCGTGGATGCCATGCGGTGGTTTATGCAGGACGAGGTGGTGTCCGTCTACGCCCAGTCCAGCAAAATGCGCACGGATCTCGAGTTTGACGGTACCATCTCCATTATCCTGAAATTCAAGAACGGTGCGGTTGGTAAGGTGGGCAGCAGCTATGACTTCATCAGTCCCTATGTGTTCAATCTTCACCTGTGCGGCACCAAGGGCACCCTCTGGAATGAAAAGTTGTGGTCGCCCGGCCAGATCACGGAGCAGCGGGATTACATGGAATTGCCGGTGCTCACCCCTAACAGCGGTGATGTGAAGCACCACCCCTTCCCTGAAGAGGCAGCCCATTTCCTGGACTGCATCATCCACGACAGGGAGACAGACTGCCCTATGTCCGATGCGGTCAAAACTCAGGAAATTGTCTTTGCCGCTGACCTGTCCGCCGCCACCGGCGAGGTCGTACATCTGCCTTTAAAATAAATAAAATAATAAACTTCGGGAATAACCATACATTCATTCTTTGCAGTCATAAACCTGTCGGAATCCATGGGCTCTGACAGGTTTTGTTTTGCGTTTGTCCCCTTCTTAGGCTGAATTTTGCTTTTTGGGCTTTACCCAAGCCGTAATCCGTACGGGATTTTGGAGCAGTCATGACTGGAGACTGACAGAGAGCGGAATGCCGCCATGGCTGCCTGGCGCTGGCAAGCGGTGGTTGCGTGGGCGTAAGCGTCTAAGGTGGGCTCTGCTGACCGGAGCTGCTTCAGGAGACCACCTGAGTCTGTTCGCAGGCCAAGCTGGCCCACACGAGGTCAACTGCCGTTCAAAACTCCCTGTCATGGGTATGACCTTGCCCTCAGACTGAGGCCGACGTATGGGATTTGGGGCCCTTGCCGCACTTCAAGTGCCCCGTTCAGCGTTTCACTGCATCCAGTTCCCACCGGCATTATTTTGGTGCAAAGCATGCGGTGTTCCAACAGTTGCGTTTCTCTGAAAAAGAAGTATATAATATACAAAACCGTTTCAGGCACGAATCTACGCGGCAACAGGGGGTGGGACGCGATGACCCTGCGGGAGATCATGAAAACCAATGTCGGGCCCGAACGCTTAGAACCATCATTACCCCAGGAGACGGAGATTCATCATCTGCGTCCAGAGGCGGTGGATGAAGGCGTGGTCTATGAGGTTGTGAATGAACTGGGGGATAAGGTGGGGGAGCTGGCAGGCAGCCAACTGGCCTTTCTGGTCCGCCGTGCGGTGGAGCTGGACCTGAATGAACTGCTCAACGCCATCGAGGACGGCGTGGTAGTGCTGGACCGGGAAGGTCGAATTTGCTATGAAAATGAGGCGTACAGCCGCATCATTGGAGTACCCATGCGCAAGACCATCGGGCGGGATATGCATGTCATTGAGCCGGATGCTCTGCTGCTTCGGGTGCTGGAGAGCGGAAAGCCCGACGCCCGAAAGTGGCACCGCATCAAATCGGTGGGGAAATATGTATCTATGCGTATGTTTCCCGTGTGGCGGAACGGTGTGGTGGCCGGGGCCTTCTCCATCTTCCGGGATGTGACGGAACTCAACCGTCTTGGCATGGAAGTGGAACGGATCACCCAGGTGGCCGAGGAATTGACGAGCCAGTTGGATGTAGAGCTCTCCAGGTTTCAGATGATTGGACAGGATCCTCAATTTCGCACTCTTTTGTCCCGTGCTGTCACCGCCGCCAAAACCGACGCGACGGTGCTTATTCGGGGGGAAAATGGTGTGGGCAAGGAGGGCTTTGCAAAGCTGATTCACCAAGCCAGTCCCCGAAGAAATAGGCCTTTTATAACGGTCAACTGCGCTGCCATCCCGGAGGCGCTCATTGAGAGCGAGCTGTTCGGCTATGAGGAGGGCTCCTTTACAGGGGCAAGGAAAGGGGAGAAGCTGGGCAAGTTTGAGCTGGCCCAGGGAGGTACCCTCTTTCTGGACGAGGTGGGGGATATGCCCCTGATAATGCAGAGCAAGCTGCTGCGGGTGCTTCAAGGGGGGGAGATTGAGAAAGTCGGGCGGGAAGAAAACGTGGCGGTGGATGTGCGAATTGTGGCGGCCACCAATCAGCCCCTGGAGGAACTGATAGAACAAAGACGGTTTCGGGCCGACCTGTACTATCGCCTCAATGTGGTGCCCCTCTCCATACCGCCGTTGCGGGAACGGCAGGGCGATATTCTCCCTCTGGCCTATCACTTTCTGGACCGCTACAACGAACGATATCAGAAGTCGGCCGTTATCAGCCGAGGGGCCGCACAGGCGCTGCTGTCCTATGATTGGCCGGGTAATGTACGGCAGCTCCAAAACTGCATCGAGTCGGCCGTCATTCTGTGTGGTCAGGAGGAGATCGACCCGGCCGACCTTTCTCTGGGCACGATCGCCAGACCGGTTGAGGCGGCCCAGCCCGCAGATACGCGGCAATATGGAACCCTGCGGGAAGAGACCATCCGTTTTGAGGGACAGTTGCTGCGGGCAGTGCTGGAGCAGTGCGGCGGAGACAGGGATGAGACTGCCCACCGGCTGGGCATCAGCCGGCGCACATTTTACCGCAAATGGTCGGAAACTCAGCCGTGACAAAAATGGCACAAGAGACAAATTTGACACCAATAAAAGGACAGATTTGACACAGGCGGGGTAGTCCTGCGTATCATACGCAGGACTACCCCGCCTGTTTTCCTAGGGGCCCAAGGGAAAGTGGCAGTTGGTCAGGAGTTGGCACGCAAGTTGCTTTTTTGTGAGTGTCCAAACAAACACAAGCCTTCACACATTTTATTTAAAAGAAAGGGGCAAAAGCATCCATGAAGAGCAGCAGCTATTCCGGATTTTTCAAACTCTCTGTTGAGGAGCGCATGAAGGAGGTGGCCGAGTTCTGTACACTGACGCCGGAGGAGCAGGCCATCCTGAAGGAGGCTGATTCCCTGGACATGGACAAGGCCGACCACATGATTGAGAATGTAATTGGCCGCTTTACGCTCCCCATGGGCGTGGGAATCAATTTCGTAATCAACGGCAAGGATTACGTCATCCCCATGGTTACGGAGGAGCCATCCGTGGTGGCGGCCTGCTCCAATGCAGCCAAGATGGCCCGGCCTGGCGGCGGCTTCACTACCGACTATACCGGCAGTGTCATGATTTCCCAGATCCAACTGCTGGACGTGCCTGCCCCCTTCTACGCCAAGGGGAAGATCCTGGAGAACAAGGAGAAGATCGCCGAGATCTGCAACGCCAAGGACCCCATGCTGGTGAAGCTGGGCGGCGGCGTGAAGGACGTGGAGGCCCGGGTGCTGGACTCCCTGGTGGGGCCAATGGTGGTGGTTCACCTGCTGGTGGACACCGGGGACGCCATGGGCGCCAACGCGGTGAACACTATGGCCGAGGCCGTGGCACCCTTCCTGGAGGAGCTCACCGGCGGCCGCGCCGAGCTGCGTATCCTCTCCAACCTGGCAGACCACCGAATCGCCCGCGCCCGCGCCGTCTTTAAGAAGGACGCCATTGGCGGGGAAAAGGTTGTCGATAAAATGATCGCCGCCTATGCCTTTGCCGCCGCAGATCCCTACCGGGCGGCCACCAACAACAAGGGCATCATGAACGGCATCATCCCCGTGGTCATTGCCACCGGCAACGACACCCGCGCTATCGAGTCCGGTGCCCACGCCTACGCCGCCCGCAGCGGACAGTACTCACCCTTCGCAACCTGGGAGAAGAACGCCGACGGCGATCTGGTGGGCTCCATCGAGATGCCGATGGCCGTGGGCCTCGTGGGCGGCGCCACCAAAATTCACCCCACCGCCAAGGTGGCAGTGAAGATGCTGGGCGTCAAGACCGCCGGGGAGCTGGCCCAGATCATTGCTGCCGTGGGCCTGGCTCAGAACATGGCCGCCATGCGGGCTTTGGCCACCGAGGGCATTCAGCGGGGCCACATGTCCCTCCACGCCCGCAACCTGGCCGCCACCGCCGGCGCCACCGGAGAGCTGCTGGAGAAAATTGTAAAGCAGATGGTATCTGAAAAAAATGTCCGGCTGGAGTACGCCCAGGAGCTGGTCAAACAGTATCAGAAGTAACCGGAGGGAGGCACGCGTATGTTAGCCATTCTGGTGTCCCTGGCGCTGCTGATCGTTCTCACCTTCCGTAAGATCAACATCGTGGTGGTGGGCATTGCCGCCGCCGCAGTCATGGCCCTCCTATCCGGTCAGCCGGTGGTGACCGCAGTGACCGATACCTATATGACAGGGGCCGCCCAATTTGTGAGGGACAACTTCCTGCTCTTCTTTTTCAGCGTCCTGTTCGGAAAGGTCATGGAGGAGACAGGGGCGGCTGCCTCCATTGCCAAATTCTTGGCTGAGCTGTTGGGGGAGAAGTTTGCCATCCTGGGCGTCATTTTCTCCGGCGCAGTGCTGGTCTATGGCGGTGTCACCACTCTGGTGGTGGTGTTCAGCCTGTATCCCATTGCCCTCTCCCTGTTCAAGAAGGCCAACCTGCCCCGCTATCTGCTGCCCGGCGCGATTGCCGGCGGTTGCTTCACCTTTGCCTGCGCAAACTTTCCCGGCACGCCCAATCTGGTCAATGTGATCCCCACCACCTATCTGGGGACCAACACCATGGCGGCCCCTCTGGTGGGCGTGATCACCGGAATTGCTGTCATGCTCATGGTGTGTGTTTACTTCCTGTGGGAGGCAAGTCGGGCCCGGGCCCGGGGGGACTGCTTTGTGGAGGACGAGGCCACTACCCAGAGCCTGGTCAAGGCGGCATCCATGGTGCGGCTGCCCAGCCCGATCATCGCCATCCTGCCCATTGTGCTCATCCTGATCCTGCTCAACGTGTTCAAGCAGCATGTGGTCGTGGCCATGCTGGGCGGCATCCTTCTGTGCGTGGTGCTGTTCTTTCGGAATGTCCACGGTGTGCTGGACATGTTCTCTTACTCTGCCGAAAATTCGGCCATCGCCATCATCAACACTGCGGTGGTGGTGGGCTTCGGCTCGGTTGTGCAGGCCTCCCAGGGATTTCAGAAGCTGCTGGACTTCGCCACCAGTCTGGAAAATATCCCGCCCCTGCTGGCCTTCGGCCTGATGACCACCATTCTGGCCGGCGCCTGCGGCTCCGGCTCCGGCGGTTTGGGTATCGCCCTGTCCGCCATGGCGGACAAATACATCTCCCTGGGCCTGGCCCCGGAGATCCTGCACCGGGTGGGCTCCGCCGCCTCCGTTGGCCTGGACAGTCTGCCCCATAACGGCGCGGTAATCACCCTGCTGACTATCTGCGGCCAAAGTCACAAGGAGAGCTATAAGTACATTTTCTTCCCCACGGTTGTCTTTACCCTGGCCGGCATGTTTCTCTCCATTGCCCTGGGGACCGTGCTCTATCCCATCTCATAAGGAGTTATATCATGGAACTAAAATTGCCTGAACAGATTGACGTTATCGACATCACCATGCGGGACGGGCTTCAGAATGAGGAACACTATGTGCCCCTGGAGGCCAAACTCTATCTGGCTGACAGGCTGATCAAGGCCGGCTTTAAGCGCCTGGAGGTGGGCTCCATCAGCCATGTGGCCTATGTGCCGCAGTTTAAGGACGTAGACGAGCTGCTGCTCAAGCTTCCCAAGGACGTGGATGTGGAGTATACCGTTCTGGCCCTCACCCCCAAGGCCATCGAGCGGGTGGGCGGCCTGCTGGATCGGGGGGCCAAGATCGACCGGGTGCTCACAGGCCAGATTGCCACCAGCGAAGCATACGCCATGAAGAACATGCGCCGTACCCACCAGCAGCTCTTTGACGAGGCAGAGAAGAACGTGAAGGCCCTCCACGATATGGGCATCAAGAGGGTGGCTGGCAACATCGGCACTGTGTTCGGCTGCCCGATCCAGGGGAAGGTATCCATCGAACGGGCCTACGAATTTGTGGATCGTATGTTTGATATCGGCTTTGACGAGGTAGAGCACTCCGATTCCGACGGTATCGCTACACCCAGGGACATTGCAGACTACTTCCAAGTCATTTTGGAAAAGCACCCAGACCCCGCACGGCACTCCTTCCATATCCATGATATTCGCGGCATGGGCATCGCCGGGTACTACGCAGCCATGCTGGCTGGTATCCGCACCTTTGACTGCACCGTGGGCGGCATCGGCGGTCAGGTGGCAAACTTTTTGGATGGTGTGCCGGTTAAGGGCGCGGGGGATTACTACTTTGACACCTGCCGCACCGGCTTGGTATCCACCGAAGACTTTATCACTATGGTCAATGGCATGGGTATCCATACCGGCGTGGATCAGGAGAAGCTCTACGCTCTCGGCCGCAATCTGGAAAAGATGCTGGGCCGTCCGCTTTACTCCTTTACCAGCACGGTGCGTTCCGGTTCGGGAGCATAACAGAAGCCATCGGCGGAGGTCTTTCGGTTTGTATGGGACTGGGCTGGAGACTGAAGTTCTAAGCGCAGGGACACCCGGAGCGTATATGGCGCGGTTGCCCGTCGGTGTCCGCTGCTCAAAACAGCTCGGTATAGATTTTGAGCACACGAGTCTCGTCCAGGGGGACGAAGCTGTTGTCCATCAGGCGGACCTGGCCAGTGATGACGCTATGGGTAAAGTCCCGGAGGTCCTGCCTGGTGACGCCATACTCGTGGAGGGACCGTTTTGGAAGAAGCTGGTTGAGCAGCTCTTCCAGGCGGTCATATACGGCTTGGGTGCCGCAGCCCAGAAGGCGGGCGAGAAATTCATTCATCACGGCAATTTCTCCATCCTGGCGGAGCTCCAGATAGTTTTTCAGCACACCGGTGAACATGGCGTAGTTGCTCTCGCCGTGGGCCACATGGTATTTTCCGCCCAGCGGATAGCTCATTGCGTGTACCGCCGCGCAGCCGGCGGTGCCGAAGGCAATGCCGGCGAAGTTGGATGCCACCAGGAAATCATCCAGCAGGATATGCAGGGCCTCACGGCCCTCGGACACGAGGCGCTGGTAGCCATGGAGAATCATTTCGATGGCTTTGTATCCGAACAGCTTGGTGTAGGGGGTAGCCCTGGGGGACAGGGAGGATTCCACCGCATGCACCAGGGCGTCAATGGAGCTGGCGGCAAACACGCCGAAGGGCAGCCCCTCCAGCAGTTGGGGAATGAGCACCGCGTGGTCGGCATACATGGCCGGGCTCACCAGACCCAGCTTGGTGCCCAGACGGGTGCGGGCGATGATGGAGAGGTTGGTCACCTCGCTGCCCGTGCCGCAGGTGGTGGGGACGAGCACCAGCTCCCGCCGCTTATCCAGGGCGGGGGCCCTGTCAAACAGGGTGTCTACCCCCTCGCCGCTGGAGACTGCCAGGACCTTGGCGATGTCGAGCACTGTGCCGCCGCCAATGGCAATGACACGGGTACAGCCCATTCTGGCCGCGTCGGCCAGAATGGCGTCTACCATCACATCGGTGGGTTCTCCGGCGCCGTATTCCTCCTGATAGATGGTGTGAACCGGAAGTCCCATCTGGCCGAGGTAGGGCTCGTAGATGTATTTATTAGTCAGAACCAGATCCCGTTCTCCCGGATGAAATTCCTTTACAAAGTCCAGACAGGTCTCAAAGCGGTGAAGCGTGGGGCGGATTAGAAGTTCTACCATGGTGTTTCTCAAATCCTTTCAAGCTTGGTTTGTCTGCAAAACAGATGTGGTATCTGTTGTTGTCTGTATGCAAAATATATGCCAAATTGCACCCGCTCAGAAATTCTGAGCGGGTGCAATTTTACAGCAGGCCATATTTTTTGAGCTTGTACTGCAATGTCCGGCGGGAGATACCAAGGTATTGGGCGGTTTTTTCGCGGTGTCCGCCATGCAGACGGAGTGCCATTTGAATGCGGAGATACTCCTCATTGAGGCATTCCGGGCCGGATTCCGGGGAGGGAGGCTCCAGCTGAAGCATGCCTGTGGGAATCTGGTTGATTTTGACCACGGATGACTCGCTCATAACCACCATGTGCTCTACAAGGTTGCGCAGTTCGCGGATGTTTCCCGGCCATTTGTAGTGATTCAGGATTTGATAGACGCGGCTTGAAAATTCCTTTTGAAGACCGTATTTCTGACAGAAGTGGTCTAAAAAGTAGTCGGCCAGGGGAGTAATGTCCTCCCGGCGCTCTCGAAGAGGCGGAATGGTGATGGGAATGACGTTAAGACGATAATACAGATCCATGCGGAACGTTCCCTCCTTGACACACTGAGCGAGAGCCACATTAGAGGCGCAGATCAGCCGGAAATTCACGGCCCGCGGTTTGACTGAGCCTACCGGAATAACCGCTTTGGTTTCCAGAACCCGCAGCAGCTTGGCCTGGAGAGACAGTGGCATGGAGTTTACCTCATCAAGAAGGAGGGTGTTGTTGGCGGCGGCTTCAATCAGGCCGATCTTTCCGCCGGAGGCGGCCCCGGTGAACGCACCCTTCTCATAGCCGAAGAGCTCCGCCTCCAATAGGGATTCGGGGAGAGAGGTGCAGTTGATAGCCACCATCTGCTTTTTTCTGTAGGGGCTGTGCTGGTGGATATACTGGGCCACGATCTCCTTCCCGGTTCCGGATTCTCCCAGAAGGAGCACGGAAGCGTCGCTCTGCGCCGCACGTGCGGCCTGCCTCAGAACGCCCACCATGGAGGGACTTTTGGCAATCACCTCTCTGCGGTCGTCCCAATTGCCGCGTATTCCTGTAGCAATGGCGTTGATGGCCTTGGCGTGGCTGTATTTCTGGTTCATGGCATCAACCTGGATCTGGCAGGAGATGGCGTATACAATTTCACCCTGCGCGTTGAAAATAGGGGACACGGTTACCAGACGGCCCACCTGTTTCCCGTCGGCAGAAACTGTAACATGAATCTGCGTGACAGCCCGCTTCTCGTGGTAGACCTTGTCTACGACGCTCTCCTTGTAGAGTCCGCTTGCGATGAAGTCATATACCGTGTGATTTAAGTAGTCCTGACGGGTTCGCCCTGTGTATTGCAGGAGCGTCTTATTGACAAACAGGTATGTCCCTTTGTTATCAAAGATGATAATTCCAACATCCAGATTATCCAGGATGTTTTCCAGCCCGGGCAGATTGCTTGCCATAGCTTCCAGCCCTCCTTATGCGTTCTGCTCCTATGCGTTTCCCCTTTAAAACTATCAAATGGAGGGCAAAAAATCAACCACAATTGTAGTGAGTTGCACAGGCGCAATTGGAACTGCACATTGAAATACAAGGATTCCTGAGTGAGCATTTGCACAAAAATTGCATTGTCATGCCCTGAATGTGCAATTCCGGCGGGAAGTCGTGAATTTGCCTCGAGAAGTGGCCGAAACAGGGGGGAAAAACAGGGGGATACGGGCTGGCATCCGGTTTGCTTCCTAAGGTGGTCAGACACGACCTATGTCCTGTCACACGATTTTAGCAAGGAGAAGGAGGACTGCAATTGATGAAAGCGGCAATTATGGGCGCTGGAGCAATGGGAACCGTCTTGGGTGCCTTTCTTACCAGAAACGGGTTCCCGGTGGATCTAATCGACTCCTATCCGGCCCAGGTGGATGCACTCAACGAAAAAGGGGCCGGCGTTGTTGGCTGTGCAGAGCTGACTGTCCCGGTCCGTGCACTGCTGCCGGAGCAGATGGAAGGGGTCTATGACCTGGTGTTTCTGATGGTCAAGCAGACCAACAATGAGGCGAGCCTTCGGGCGCTGTTGCCCCATTTGGGAGAGAACAGTACGGTATGTACCTTGCAGAACGGAGTGCCGGAATTAGCTGTGGCCGAGTTCGTCGGCCGGAACCGCACAGTAGGCGGAGCCTGCCGTTGGGGGGCCACGTTTGTGGAGCCCGGTATCTCCGAGCTGACCAACGCCCTCTCCGCCCGCACGGTTCTGTTTGAGATCGGGGAGATCGACGGACGTATTACCGACCGCATCCGAGCGGTGGCCGAGGTTTTGGGCCATATGGACAACGGCAAGGTGGAGATTACCGACAACCTGATGGGGGCCCGGTGGCTCAAGCTGATGCTCAACTGCTGCATGAGTGGCCTGTCCTCGGCCTTGGGCTGTACCTTTGAGTCGGTAATCTCCAGTGAAAAGGCGCTGGCCTGCACCTCCTATCTTGCGGCTGAGGTGGTCCATGCAGCGCGGGCCGCGGGCTTCCAGCTAACGGATACCAACGGACTGAATACCGCAGAGATCGCCGACTTCCAAACGAAGGAGGAGTTAGAGCGGTCCAAGGGATACATCTACCGCAATTACTATCCCCTACGCACCGCCAAGGCCAGCATGTTGCAGGATCTTGAGCGGGGGAAAAAGACGGAGATCCAGATGATTAACGGTTATGTCGGCGCCATGGGCCGCAAGTACGGTGTTCCCACCCCGTTCAACGACCTGGTAGTGAAGATAATTACTGACATAGAGGAGGGCCGCCGTAGAGCGGAATTCGGCAACCTGGCTCTGTTTGTCCTGCCGGAGTTGCAATAAGAAAGAGACAAAAAGGAGGAAAACCTATGTCCTACGTCCGCAACGACAGCCTGATGTACCAAATGCCGGTTCATTTCGGGCCCTGCGTAACTCCCCGACAGAACAAAGAGGGGAATCGCTTTATCTATGACCAAGCTACGCGACTGACCAAACATACTATTGTCTACGAAAGTGATCCGGAGGCCCTGTCCGCTGTCCTGCCCCAGCGGTTCGAGCTGGCTGCCCCCTACGTCATCATCAATATGAACATGCTGCGGGACGTGGCTTGGCTGGCTGGACACGGATACAACCTTACCGGCGTCTCTGTGCCCACCCGTTTCCATGGAGAAAAGGGGGTGGTGGAAGGCAACCTGCTTCTGGTTATGTGGGAAAACCATGCCGACCCCATTATTACCGGCCGGGAGCAGCTCGGTTACAGCAAGATATTTGCCTCCATCGACGACATCCATACGTACGGGGGGGTATCAAAGACGGAGCTGACCTCCTGGGGATTCCGCTTTCTGGAGCTGGAGTTTGATGCCAACCGCCAGCCGGAGAATCTGGAGGAGCTGAAACGGGTGCTGAATAACCCGGATAGTCAGGGCATCATGCACTATAAGTACATCCCGCGTACCGGCGGCGGCTTCACTCAGGCGGATGCGGAATATGTCTGCCTGAATCCGAAAGCAGCCAAGCTGCCTGACGACGTAAAGAAGTATCCGGCGGATCAGCTGACCTATATGGGCGGTCAGGTGCGCTGGCATATACCCACCTGGGAGGATATGCCCACCCAGTACCATGTGGCACAGGCTCTGGGCAGTCTGCCAGTCAAGCGGATCGTCGGCGCGGTACGTTCGGAGGGCTATACCCTGGGCGATCTTTATGGGCAGACCACCGTCATGTGAGGCCTGCGGAGAAGCAAAAGCAAAGAGAATGAAGGAGCGCATTACCACGGAAGGAGTGATTGTATGTCCCCCAGCGTTATCAGCCTGATCGGTATCCTGTTGGGCATGGTCATCTTGGTTTTCCTGGCATTCAAAGGCTATAATGTCATTATCGTTTCTGTTATCGCCGCACTGGTTGTGGCCGTTTTTGCCGGCACCGACATTCTGCCGCTGATTATAGACTCCTATATGACCAAGTTCGCTGACTTTGCAAAAAATAATTTTATGATCTTTCTGCTTAGTGCCGTCTTTGGAAAGCTCATGGGCGATTCCGGAGCGGCCGACACCATCGCCTACTCCATGCTGCGCGTGGTCAACCACGTTCACAGCCAGCGAACCAAGCAGTTGGTCGGCGGTCTGATGATCACCGCCATTGTAGCGGTTCTGACCTATGGCGGCGTCAGCCTGTTTGTCGTCATCTTCACCCTGATCTCCATCGGCCGCAAGCTCTTTGAGGAGCTGGACATCCCCTGGCGGCACTACCTTACCTTCCACGGCATCGGTTCAGCTACCTTTACCATGACCATGCTCCCCGGTACGGCAGCGCTTCAGAACATTATTCCCACGCAGTATCTGGGCACTACGCCAATGGCGGGGGCCGCCATCGGCCTGACCGGCGCTGCTATCCAGATTTTACTGTGTGTTCTCTGGGCAGCCTTTATACTCAAGCGTGCCCGCGCCCGGGGTGAGGGCTTCCGCCCCTCCGGCGAAGCAGTCAAGGCCGCCTACCGGGATGAGGATGAAAAGAAAGCCGCCGCAGGAGAAAGCCAGGTCGGCATACCTCTGCTGCTGGCCCTGATTCCTCCGGTTGTCCTGCTTCTGGTGCTCAATGTCTGCAAGCTGCATGCGGTTATCGCGCTCTCCTGCGGCATTCTGGTATGTCTGATCCTGTTCGGCCTGATCCTGCGCCGCCTGGATAACCTCAAGGCCACTCTGGCAGCCGGCGCGGTGAATTCCATTTCCACCATCGGTACCACATGTGCTGTAGTGGGCTTTGGAGGCGTGGTGGCTGCGGTCTCCGGCTATCAACTGATCCTGGGCTCTCTGACCAGTATCCCGGGCCCGGCCATTTTCAAGCTGATTATCGCCGTGAACGTGGCGGCCGGCCTCACCGGTTCCTCCTCCGGCGGCCTTTCCATCGCTCTGGAAAACATGCAGGATTACTTCCTGGGGCTCGGCTTGTCTCCCAACGTCATTCACCGCATTGGCGCCATGTCCTCCGGCGGACTGGACTCCATGCCCCACGTCAGCGGCTTTGTCAATAACCTTCAGGTGTGCCGCCTGAATCACCGCCAGTCTTACGTTTACAACGAGGATGGCACCGGCGAGCTTACCGGCTTTGAGGTGGATATCGCCAAGGAGATCTGCTCCCGCCTGGGCGTGGAGCCCGACTTCCAGATCTCTAGCAGTTGGGATCCTGTGGAGGCCGGCATGGACTCCGGACGCTATGACTGCATCATCTGCGGCGTGAACCCCAAGCCCGAGCGCCAGGAGAAGTACAACATGTCCATTGCTTACGCCGAGAACCCCTTCTGCCTGGTGGTGGCCGGTGACAACGAGGAGATTACCAGCTTTGCCGACCTGGCCGGCAAGAGCTGCGCCAACGCCCTGAACTCCACCGCCGGTGATCTGGCCCGCAAGGCGGGCGCGGAGCTGTCCGACGCATCCCTCACCGCCGCCATGGATCTGATTGTCTCCGGCCGCGCCGATGCCACCGTCAACAATGTGGCCGCCGTAGAGGAGTACATGAAGGAGCGCCCCGACATGAACGTGAAGATTGCCGCTATCTATGAGCCCGAGGAGGGCGAGGAGTGGATCATCCAGTCCGCAGTGGCCTTCCAGAAGGGCGCCGACACCCTGACCGAGAAAGTCAACGAGATCCTGCAGGAGATGATCGATGACGGCACCTGCTACGACCTGACCGTTCAGTACTTTGGCCAGTCCGTGGCCGACAGCACCAGCATCTATCAGAAGTAAGCTGACCCCAGCACTTTTCCGCCGGGGGGCCGCCGCAGGCGGTCCCCCGGCCCTATGAACACTATTTCTAAAGGAGGCGGGCCGCTGTGGATAATACCCTTCAGTTGCTCATCGATTCGTTCTGGCCGCTCTTTAAGGCCGGTCTTACCATTTCGGTACCTCTGATGCTCGTTTCGTTTATCCTGGGACTGGTCGTGGCCTTCGCGGTGGCGCTGATGCGGATGTCCAAATGGAAGCCCTTAAAAGCCATTTCCTGGTTCTATGTCTGGGTCATCCGCGGTACGCCGCTGATCGTACAAATCTTCATCATCTTTTTTGGCTGGCCTATGTGGGCATCATCCTTGATCCCATCCCGGCGGCCATCTTGGCCCTGACTATCAGCCAGGGCGCCTATAACTCCGAGGTCATCCGTGCAGCCCTGGGCTCCATCCCCAAGGGCCAGAATGAGGCGTGCAGGGCTCTGGGTCTGAACAAGTGGCAGACCATGAGCCGGATCATCGTCCCCCAGGCCGCCCTGGTGGCCGTGCCCTCCCTGGGCAACTCCTTCATCAGCCTGCTGAAGGACACCTCCCTGGTGGCGACCATTACCGTTCATGAGATCTTCCAGACTGCCCAGGCCATCAACGCGGTCAAGTTCCAGCCGCTGCTGCTGTATATCGAGGCCGCCTTTGTCTACCTGATTTTCAGCACGGTCCTGACCCAAATTCAGGGCATGCTGGAGAAAAAGCTGGGCAAGCATCTGGTGGATACCAGAGTGTGATGAGAGAGGCGCAAACATGTTACATTTGAATATGCAAGGTCTGCAGGACCGGGCGGCTTGGGCGCAAGCCGGTATCCGGCTGCCCCGCTACGATGTGGCTGCCGTACGGGCCCGCACCTGGGAGGCGCCGGTGTGGCTCCACTTTGGCGCGGGCAACATCTTCCGGGGGTTCCTGGCCGCGGCCCAGCAGACTCTTTTGAATACCGGCAGGGCCGACACAGGCATCCTGGCCGCCGAATCCTTTGACTTTCAGATCATTGACCAGGTCTATAGCCCCTATGACGCCCTGAGCCTGCTGGTGCGCATGCGCGCCGACGGCAGCGAGGAGCGGGAGGTGATTGCCAGCGTGGCCGGCGGCCTCAAGGCCGACTGCGCCGGCCCTGACTGGGCCAGGCTGACCCGGGTGTTTTGCAGCCCGACTCTCCAGATGGCCAGCTTCACCATTACCGAGAAGGGCTACGCCCTAACCGATCTGGAGAAAAAGCCCCTGCCGGTGGTGGAGCGGGATCTGGCCGCCGGGCCGGAGGGGCCCCGTCACACCATGTCTATCGCGGCGGCTCTGCTGTACCGCCGTTTCCAGGCCGGAGGCGCGCCCATTGCCATGGTGAGCATGGACAACTGTGCCCGCAACGGGGAGAAGCTCCGCGCCGGGGTGCTGTCCATGGCCCGGGGCTGGGCGGAGCGGGGGCTGGTAGAGTCCGCTTTCCTGGACTGGCTGGAGGACGAGGGCCGGGTGAGCTTCCCCTGGTCCATGATCGACAAAATTACCCCCCACCCCTCCGAGCGGGTGCAGGAGGAGCTGGGGCGCCTGGGTGTGGCGGACATGGCCATTGCCCGCACCAACACGGGCACCCTTATCGCCCCCTTTGTCAACGCGGAGATCACGGAGTACCTGGTGCTGGAGGACGCTTTCCCCAACGGACGCCCCGCCCTGGAAGGGGCGGGGGTGTATCTCACGGACCGGACCACCGTGGAGAAGGCGGAAAAGATGAAGGTGGGCACTTGCCTAAACCCCCTGCACACCGCTCTGGCGGTGTACGGCTACCTGCTGGGGTATACCTCCATCGCCGCCGAAATGGGGGATGCAGATCTCAAGGCCCTGGTGGAGCATATTGCCGCCGAGAGTCTGCCCGTGGTGGAAGATCCCGGTATCCTCAGCCCCAGGGCATTCATTGACGAGGTGCTCCATGAGCGATTCCCCAATCCCGCCATCCCGGATACACCGCAGCGTATCGCAGCCGACACCTCACAGAAGCTGCCCGTCCGTTACGGCGGCACCCTCAGGCGCTATGCACGGCAGTCGGAGCAGGCATTGGCCGGACTGGAGTTCGCCCCCCTGGTGTTCGCCGGCTGGTGCCGCTACCTGCTGGGGGTGGATGACAGGGGAAACGCCATGCCTGTCAGCCCGGACCCCATGCTGCCCCAGCTCCAGGCCCACCTGAAGGGAATTGAAGTGGGCCGGCCCGATTCCCTGGCAGGACAGCTCCGCCCCATCCTGTCCAATGCAGCCCTCTTTGGGGTTGATCTGTATGCAGCAGGCCTGGGGGAGAGGACAGAAGAGATGTTCCGGGACATGCTGGCCGGCCCGGGGGCAGTGCGGGCCACCCTGCACCGCAATTGTGTATGTAAACAGCCATAACAGAAACAGAGGATTCTGTTCCGCCCTTCAGACGGCAGCAGGGCGGGAAGCGTAAGGAGGAAACAGCCTTGAAGATGACATTTCGCTGGTATGGGAGCCAACTGGATCCCATACCGCTGCGATACATCAAGCAAATCCCCAACATGAGCGGCGTGGTCACCTCCCTGATGGATCTGCCCGCCGGCGCGCTCTGGCCCACGGAGCGCATCTCAGCCCTCAAAGAGGAAGTCAATGCCGCTGGCCTGGAGATGGAGGTCATTGAGAGCGTCAATGTCCATGAGGACATCAAGCTGGGCCTGCCCGGACGGGACGCGTATATCGACAACTACCGGGAGACGGTGCGGCGGCTGGGTCAGGCGGGCGTAAAGGTGATCTGCTACAACTTTATGCCGGTTTTTGACTGGACCCGCACTGATCTGGCCAAGCCGCGGCCCGACGGCTCCACGGTCCTGGCCTATGATCAGGCAGTCATTGACCGCATCACCGACCCACAGGCCTTCGCGGATCAGATCCAACAGGGGGCAGGGGAGTTTGAGATGGCGGGCTGGGAACCGGAACGCATGGCGGAGCTCAAGCGCCTGTTTGCCCAATACCGGAATGTCTCCCATGAGGACCTGTTCCGCAACCTGAAGTATTTCCTGGAGGCAGTGATTCCCGTCTGCGAGCAGTACGATGTGAAGATGGCCATCCACCCCGACGATCCCCCCTGGGATATCTTCGGCCTGCCCCGCATTTACACCTGCCGGGAGAATATGCGCCGCATCGTGGAGCTGGTGGACAGCCCCTATAACGGGCTGACCTTGTGCTCAGGCTCTCTGGGCTCCAGCCCCTGTAACGACATTCCTGCCCTGGTACGGGAGTTCGGCGGAGAGGGACATATCCACTTTGCCCATGTGCGCAACATTAAGTTCACCGGCCCCGGCCGGTTTGAGGAGGCGGCCCACCTCTCCGGCGACGGAAGCCTGGATCTGTACGAAATTATGAAGGCCTATTACGATGTGGGCTTCGAGGGCTACATACGCCCCGACCACGGACGCATGATCTGGGACGAAAAGGGGCGGGCGGGCTACGGCCTGTATGACCGGGCCCTGGGCGCCAGCTATCTGAACGGCCTGTGGGAAGCGATTCAGAAGAATAACATTCAGCGTAATGGAGAAAACGGCGCCGCGGCTGTGTAGCCGGACGGGAAAGGATATGGAGTATGAATCCCATTTTGGAACAGATTTGCCGCATTGGCATCATCCCGGTTATCGCCATTGACGATGCGAAGAAGGCCGTCCCCCTAGCCCGCTCCCTGGTGGAGGGAGGGCTGCCTGCGGCAGAGGTGACCTTCCGCACCTGTGCCGCCGAGGAGGCCATGCGGGCGATTGCGGCTGAGGTGCCCGAGATGCTTCTGGGTGCGGGTACCGTTTTAAACCATGAACAGGTGGACCGGGCCCTGGCGGCCGGGGCCAAATTTATTGTCAGTCCCGGCTTCAACCCCGATACCGTGCGCTATGTAAAGGCCAAGGGGGGGCTGATCCTGCCCGGTACCGCTACCCCAGGCGAGATGGAACAGGCCATGGCTTTTGGGCTGGAGGCGGTCAAGTTTTTCCCCGCCGAGCAAAACGGCGGTGTGGCCAAGCTCAAAGCCATCGCCGGCCCCTATAAGGCTCTGAAATGGATGCCGACCGGCGGTGTCAGCGCCAAAAATCTGATGGATTATCTGTCCTTTGACCAAGTTGTGGCCTGCGGCGGCACCTGGATGGTGAAAAAAGACCTCATTGAGGCGGAGAACTGGGCCGAAATCACCCGCTTGACCCGGGAGGCGGTGGATACCATGCTGGGCTTCAGCCTGGCCCATGTGGGCATCAACTGCCTGGACGCCCAGGCGTCCGAGCGCACGGCCAGGACCATCTGCGGCCTGTTCGGCCTGCCCTTCCGGGCGGGGAACAGCTCCAACCACGCGGGGACGGCGGTGGAGTGCACCAAGGCCCCCGGCCCCGGCGTCCGCGGACACATCGCCATCGGTACCAACAGTGTGGAGCGGGCCATCTATCATCTGGAGCGCCGCGGGGTGGCGATTGACCACGCCACCTGTAAGACCGATGCCAAGGGGCGGGCAAGGGCGGTCTACCTGGAGGGAGACTTTGGGGGCTTTGCCATCCACCTGGTGCAGAAATAAGGAGGGACGTACCATGAACAAGCGCGTTGTAACTTTTGGCGAGATCATGCTTCGTTTGGCCCCCAACGGCTATTATAGGTTCTTCCAGAACGACCAGTTGCAGGCCACCTTCGGCGGCGGGGAGGCCAATGTAGCCGTCTCTCTGGCCAACTACGGGCTGGATTCCGTCTATGTTACCAAGCTGCCCGGCCACGCCATCGGCCAGGCGGCGGTCAACGCCCTGCGCAGCTTTGGCGTTGATACCTCCCATATCGTCCGGGGCGGAGACCGGGTGGGCATCTATTTCCTGGAGAAGGGGGCCTCCCAGCGGGGGAGCGTGTGCATCTACGACCGGGCCCACTCCGCCATCCAGGAGGCCCAGCCTGCCGACTTTGACTGGGACGCAATTTTTGCCGGGGCGGACTGGTTCCACTTTACCGGCATCACGCCCGCTCTGGGCCCCAATGTGGTGGAGATCTGCAAGGACGCCTGCCGGGCGGCCAAGGCCAGGGGAGTCAAGATCTCCTGCGATCTGAACTACCGGGGCAAGCTGTGGACCCGGGAGCAGGCCCGGGCGGCCATGAGTGAGCTGTGCCGGTATGTGGACGTGTGCATCTCCAATGAGGAAGACGCCAAGGACGTGTTCGGTATTGAGGCTGCGGAGACCGACATCACTGGCGGCAAGTTAAATAAGGAAGGCTACAAGAGTGTGGCCAGGCAGTTGGCTGACCAGTTCGGCTTTGAGCGGGTGGCCATCACCCTGCGTAGCTCCATTTCCGCCAGCGACAACGACTGGGCCGGCATGCTGTACGATGGGGAACACTACTGCTTCTCCAAGGAGTATCACCTGCGCATCGTGGACCGGGTGGGCGGCGGAGACAGCTTTGGCGGCGGATTGATTTACGCCCTGCTGGCTGGAAAGGACAGCCAGGCGGCCATTGAATTTGCCGTAGCGGCCTCCGCCCTCAAGCACTCAATTGAGGGAGATTTTAACCGCATTACCGTGGCGGAGGTCGAAAAGCTGGCCGGTGGAGACGGCTCCGGCCGGGTACAGCGCTGATACCGGTCATGGGGAGCGCAGACGGAATGGGACTGCTCACAAAATAGCGGAGAAATACCGCTGGGTCGATGCTCAACACCGTACGGCGGAACGATTCAGACCGGCGCAGCGTTTGAAAAGGCACTGTATTTCGTAGAAATACAGTGCCTTTTCTCTGCGTTCCCGACCATTTGTTTTGTGCCTTAAAGTCTCGGGCAGATGCATTGAGAGGCAGAAATGTTGCTGCAAATACCGTGAGAAAGCACAGCCAAGCCTCATTTTTGAAATGAGAAGCATAATATTGCGGTGTCCTATCGGCAACAATTTATACCACGCTTTGGACGACAGAGCGTGGAGCTGCCTCTAAGATGCACAATCTAATGATGGATTTCCTTATAGTATTGTTATCATATAAATAAAAATTCAGGGATAAGGATGGGGCGCTATGGAGGAGTATCATATTACAATTGCAGGGCAAAGCAAATATGAAATTGAACTCTGTGCCGTCCAGTGTGGCAGGGATTATAGTGTCACAATCTGCGGTGGGGGCCGTCATCATGTGGGAGCTGCGGCGCTGGGGTGCGACGAATCCGGAACAGTGGGACACAAAATGCGCGGCGCTACCGTCAGTGTGCTGTGTGTGTTCGGACACAGAGACGACGAGGCGGCACGGTGGGCGGCAAAGTATCTGGCTACCGAGCTGAAATGCAATGTCAGTGTAGCGGTCGGCATCCACATTGACCACGCGGATGGCAGTGAGATCCAATGCCTTCTGGAGAATTGCAGGGAGGCATGCACACAATTCAAAGACCGTGTGCGGGCGGACAGGCTGTCTTAAAGCGGGTGAAAGTGGTGGTAGAGTACGGAGGAGAACCGTTCAGCCGAATCCAAATGAGGGTGACAGGGGGGAGGCATCAGCCTCCCCCCTCTAAGCAGGGAATGGTTTGGGCTGCCCCTGCCGCAAGCCCATCCCTCCTGGGGTACATCCCTGCATTTTTATGACATGATTCTCTCACAGTTTTATTTTCCACGGTTGTGGCGCTTTGGCAGGTTGTACTTTTTGATCTTGCGAACCAGAGTCGACAGATCAATGCCGAGAGTGGCGGCAATCTCGCTGAGGGTACGGTCCTCCTGAAGACGCTGGGCCAATACTGCGGCCTCAACTTCCTCCAAAATGCAGTGCAGGCTGGAGCCCGCCGGTACCGGCCCCTGGGGCGTACGCTGTAGCCACTGGGCGGTCATCTCGTCGGGCAGATCCTCCAGCTCGAGGGTGTCGCTCCTTGCCAGTACAAAGGCCCGCTCGATGATGTTGTTCAGCTCCCGGATATTGCCTGGCCAGCGGTAGGCCAGAAGGGCCTTCTTGAAGGCCTGGCCAAACAGCTTCGCGGTTCCCTGCTGGCGGTTCAGGCGCAGCAGGATGTGCTCGGCCAGGGGCAGGATATCCTCCGTCCGCTCCCGCAGGGGCGGAATGTGCACGGGAATGACGTTGAGTCGGTAATAGAGATCCCGGCGGAAGGAGCCCTGGGCCACCTCTTTTTTCAGATCCCGGTTGGTGGCGGCCACGACGCGGGCGTTCATAGGCAGGGGAGCGGTGCCGCCGATGCGGTAGAACCGGCGGTCCTGGAGCACGGTCAGCAGCTTCACCTGGAGCTGGGGCGGCAGTTCGCCGATTTCGTCCAAAAAGATCACGCCGTCTCCCGCCAGCTCAAAGATTCCCCGCTTTCCCGTCCGGTTGGCCCCGGTAAAGGCGCCGGCCTCATAGCCGAACAGCTCTGATTCCAGCAGGTTCTCCGGAAGGTTCCCACAGGAGATCTTGATATAGTCCGGGCTGCCCGCAAAGCGGCAGATCATGCGGCAAAAGACATCCTTACCAACGCCGGATTCGCCGGTAATCAGGACGGTGGAGCGGACGTGGCTGACCCGCAGGGCCAGCTCCGCCAGGTTGTGCATGGCCTTACTCCTGCCTACGATGTCGTAGTCCTCCATCAGGTGGAGCATCTCATTGATGCGCTGAACCAGCTCCCGGTTGGCCTTCTCTTTGACCTGCATCTCCCGGTCGTAGTCCAAATAGGTGATGTCCATCTGCTGGCGGAGCTGCATCAGCTCGGTCATGTCCCGCACGTTGCCCACCGCGCCGCGGAATCGTCCGTCCGGGCTGTAGACAGGGGAGAGGGTGACGAGGAGAAGCCGCTCGGAGTCGGCCTGGTACTTGATGAGTTCGGAGCGGGTTTCCCGGCTCTGGAACACCTCCAGCATCATCCGCGAGATGGGAAACCCCTCCTTGACAAGCTGGTGGATGTTGTGCCCCTGGATCTTTTCATCCGGAAGCCCGGTCATTTCACTGTAAGCCCGGTTGTTGTAGACAATATATCCGGTTTCGTCCGTATAGGTGAAGCCGTCGGTGGCCGAGTCCATGATAGCCGCCAGGATCTCCGGATCCATTAGGCGTTTGATATTAGCGCCGGACATGGGGCGGAAGCCTCCTCTCTTGGCCCTACAGCGCCCCCAGCAGCCGCCACCAGGGGAGATAGAGCAGAAATACGGCGAAAAGCATAAGAGCGGTATGGGGGATGCCAACCCGGAGCAGCTCATGGGTGGAATAGCAGCGGTCGCCTTCACCCAGCAGCAGAATTACATGGTGGAAGGGCAGAAGAAATTGGCTGCACACCGCAATGCAGATGAGAAACATCAGCGGAAGAGGAGGGGCCACCCCGGCACCGATGGACATCAGCCCGGGTACTACCACCGACATGGTGGTGATGTTGCTGCCCAGCACGGTGTGGAGCAGTACCACGGTCAGCAGAACCACCGCTGCGTAAGCCGGCGAGAATGTCTGTGGAAAAACAGGAACAAAAAGGGAAAACAGCCGGTCGGCCACACCGCAGGACTTTAAGGTTCCACCGATAGCAAAGGCCGCTGTGAGGAAAATCAGCAGCTTGACGTTGATGGCCTTTACGTCCGGCAGGCGCAGCAGCCCCAGGGGGAACATGAGCGCCGTGGCGGCTGCCACAACCAGAGTGCCGGTAAGGGGGTGAAAATCCTCGGTGGCCCAAAGCACCACCACGGCCAGCAGAAAGACCAGGTTGCGCCGTTCCGACCCAGTGAGCTGAACCCGCTCCGCCGTCTGTGCCGGGCTGGAGGGGAAGGTGCGCAGCACCCTGCGGAACAGGAACCGGTAGAGAAGGACCGCCGCCAGCAGGTAGGCCAGGGTGGGAGCCAGCATATAGGCCGCCCAGACGCCCTCATCTACGGTCAGGCCGGCCATGGAGGAGAGGGCGCCATTGAGAATAATATCGCCCCGAATCATGGACATATTTATCAAAATAGAGAAATAATAAAGGCCGAACAGGAGGGCGGTGCGCAAAGGCTCGGACAGGTTTATTCTAGCAAAGTACTCCCGGTAGATCAACGAAAGGATAATGATGCGGGAAAAGGGCTGGGGAATGAGAAACATCATGGCCGCGGCGGAGAGGAGGAGGGAGAGCACCATACGCCCGGGGGAGCGGGCAAAGTGCGCCAGAAGAGGCTGGAGCAGCTTGCCCGGCAGGCCGCTGTTGGAAATTCCTTGGGAAAACAGAAAAGAGACGGTGATGAGGACAAAATTTTCTGACAGGGGGAAGGAAAAGACTGTCTGGATCGGCGCGCCGCTGCACAGCAAAAAGGCCGCCAGCAAAAAGAGAGAGGCCGCTGTCCGCTCCACCACCCCGGTCACCCACCACAGGATGGTGAGCACCAGGGCGGCGAGGATGACGGACTGCTGTAGGGTAAAGCCGAGGGGGCGCAGCAGAAGAATCAGGGCGGGGAGCACCAGTGTGAGCACAAAAAGAAGGGCGCGCCGACGGTTTGCGGCCAGCGGCGCCTTGACCCGGGTTTCCATAAACGTCCCCCTCACAGTGTCAGCCCCATGGGGCCCGCCTGAAAGATGCGGTGGTCCATCTCACGCAGCTCCGGGGAAATCAGGGGCCTGAACTCCATCTGGGCCAGAATATCCTGCTCCAGCTCCACGCCGGGGGCGATTTCGGTGAGCATCAGCCCATCCGGCGTCAGCTTGAGCACCGCCCGCTCCGTAAGGAAGGTCACATCCTGGCCGCTTTTGACTGCGTAATCGCCGGAAAAGGTGATCTGCTCCACTTGACGGCGGAATTTTTTGCTCCTGCCCTCTTGCAGTATAACCAACCTGCCGTCCCGCACCTCCTCCTTTAGGCCGCCTGCGGTAAAGGTTCCGGTAAAAAACACGCGTTTGGTATTTTGGGAGATGTTGACAAAGCCTCCGGGGCCGGTGCAGCGGGAGCCGAACTTGGAGACATTTACGTTGCCGCGGCAGTCAACCTCCGCCGCGCCCAGGAAGGACAGATCCAGCATGCCGCCGTCATAAAGCTCAAGAGTATCGGCCACGGTATAGATGGCCTCGGCGTTGACCGCTGAACCGAATCCAGCCCCCTCCACCGGCACGCCGCCCTGGGGACCGGACTCCAGGGAGAGGGTGATGCGCTGGGCGATGCCCTCCTCGTTGGCCACCACTCCAACCCCGGAGGGAATGCCGATGCCCAGATTGATGAGACAGTCGGGCCGCAGCTCCAGGGCTCCCCGGCGGGCGATGAGTTTACGGTTGTCCAGGGGCATGGGCGGGATGGAGTCGGTGGGGCGGCGGAGCTGCCCGCTGAGCTCCGGACGGAGCTGGGCCGCGTAGCTCTGCATATGCAGGGCCGGGTCGGTATTGACCACCACATAGTCCACCATCGGGTGGTGAACCCGTACGCTCTTGGGCGGCAGAGAGCCACGGCTGACGATCCCCCGCACCTGGGCAATAACAATGCCGCCGCTGTTGTGGGTGGCGGCGGCCAGTTCGGCGGCATAGTCGCCCACGCCTTCATCCTCCATGGACAGGCTGCCGTCCTCGTCGGCCCAGGTGGCCCGGATGAAGCAGGCGTCGATGGGGAAGGTCTTGTAGGCCAGATAATCCCGCCCGTCCAGCGAAACTAACTCCACGATGTCCCGGCCCTGAGCCCGGGTTTTTTGATTCGCCTTGCAGCCCTCCACCCGGGGATCGGCAAAGGTGCCCAGCCCCACATGGGTGAGCACCGCGGGCTTGTGGCCGGCGATCGCCCGCCACAGGTGGAGCATCACGCCAAGGGGCAGGGCATAGGCCGCCACCTGGTTGGTGCCGATGAGCTCGGCGATCTCGGGCGGGTTGGCAAAGTGCCCGGCCATCACGGTATCCAGCAGGCCAGGAGCCCGGAGCCGGGCCAGGCCGCGGCCGTCGGGCCGGTTGCTGCCGGGACTGATGCCGCATACCGCCGTCAGGGCTCTGGGGCTTCCCAGGCGCTCATACCGTTCCGCTAGGGCGGATAGAAGCTCGTCCGGAGCCGCATAGGCGCCGAAGCCGCCCACCCCAAGGGTCATGTTATCTTGAATCAGAGCAGCCGCTTCCTCGGCTGTGATCCGCTGCGCCACATCACATCATCCTTTCTGTGTTCCGCGCCCCGCTTACCGAGCGGGGCCTTCGCCCATGGAATCAGCAAGAGGCATGCCAATATGGAAGAATCCATTATAAGCGGTGCGGGAGACAGGGGGCGGCCCCTCCGGCCGCTGCCGCATACAGAGGCGCTCATTGCGCATAAATGCCTGTTTTTTGCGCCCGGTGCCCGTCACAAAAGCGCCTATTCGTTGCAGCGCAACGAATAGGCGCTTTTGCGCAATATGAAACCTAAAAATGCGCATAAGTGCATGTTTTTGATGGAGGATGCCCCGGCTAAATACGCATTTTTCTCAAAAAACAGGCAAAATGGGGCGAAAAATGCTGAATGGAGGAGTTGGCCCTGCGTTTGCTTTAAGAACAGAATGTCTCCGGCGGTTTTACCCTTCACGCCGGGGCAAACGAACGTCATCCTATGACGAGAACGTGTAGAGGAGCGATATTATGGCGAGGAGAAAAGTGATTATCACGGTGGCCCAGACGGGCGCGTTCCACGGCAAGGAGGCAAATCCCAATATCCCCCTGACCCCGGAGGAGATTGCGGCCTCCGCGTACGACTGCTACAATGCAGGTGCGGCCATTATCCACATTCACGCCCGGGATCAAGAGGGCTTGTCCACCAATGATCCCAAGGTATACAGCGCCATCGGCTCGGGCATCCGGGCCAGGTGTAATGCCATTCTTCAGTACTCTACCGCCCCCGCAAACCGGGAGGGAACCTGCGCTGAGGACGGCATGAGGCTGCTGTACGACCCCGACCTGGTCAAGCCTGAGATGTGCTCCCTGGACTGCTCCCTGATCGGCACGAGCTGGGGGGACCGTACCTTTGTCTACGAGTGGTACCGCCCCTTCCTGCTCAAGTACGCCCGGAAAATGCGGGACATGGGCATCAAGCCGGAGCTGGAGTGCTTCAACCCCGAGAGCGTGGAGGACGTGTTCAATGTACTGGTACCAGCCGGCGTGCTGGAGGAGCCCGTCTCACTCTCCTTTGTCATGGGTATGGACCGCATCAGCCAGGGCTCCATCTCCTTCTCCGAGGAGAACCTGGACTTCATGATCAAGAAGCTGCCTAAGGACCGCTTTGTGAACTTTTCCACCATCTCCATCGGTGCCAAACATCACGTTCCCGGCATGGCGATGACCGTCCTCAAGGGCGGCGGGGCCCGGGTGGGTATGGAAGACAACATCTACTACGCCCCCGGAGAGCTGCTCAAGAGCAACGCCCAAATGGTGGAGCGGGCCGTGCGCATCATCCGCGAGCTGGGCATGGAGGTCGCCACCCCCGACGAGGCCCGCGAAATTCTGAAGCTCGGCCGGTAAGCCCAATCTGACGGAGAGGAAGAGACGAATGGAAAAGCAGAAATTCTATATGCCGGCCTCCCTGTTGATCAAAATTCTGGTCTGCCTGGCGGTCATCGCCGCCTTCTGGGTGGCTCCGCCGGTGGCGCCCCTGACCGCCGTCGGTATGCGGGTCATCGGTATCTTCATCGGCGTTATCCTGATGCTGTCCATTGTGGATACGGTGTGGCCGGCTATGCTGGCCATCGTGCTGCTGGGAGAGAGCGGCGTATGCACCGTCAATGAAGCCATCGCGGGCTCCATCGGCAACTGGATCATCTATTTTGTGCTGATGAGCTTTATCATGACCCATGCCCTCAACGAGTCCGGTTTTACCGACCGGCTGGTAGCCAAATTTATGAGCATCAAGCTGGTCAGCAAAAGCCCCTGGATTTTTACCATTTCCCTGGGTGTGCTCGGCATGCTCCTGGGGTGCTTTATGGATCAGGTGCCCGCCACCGCCTTTATGCTGGCGTTTGTCTCCCGCATCTACAAAGAGCTGGGCTACACCAGTCGGGATGCCTATCCCCATGTGGCCAACATCCTCACAGTGTTCGGCGTCAACATCGGCGGAGCCATGACCCCCATCTCCCACTCCTTGGCCATTCTGGGCATCGGCATTTATGAGGGGGCCACAGGGGAGAGCCTGAGTCTGTTCAGCTATCTGGCCTTCGGCGTGCCCACGGGCCTGATCCTGTTCGTTCTGCTGTGCGTCGCGGTGCGCCTGCTGACCCGTCCGGATATGTCCAAATTCAAGGACTTCAAGATTGAGAACGTCGTCAAAAAGCAGGGCCCCATGACGCTGCGGGAGGGTACCACTGCAGTGGTATTCTTTGTGACCGTTATCATGTGGATTCTGCCCGGAGTGCTTAAGATGTTCAGCGATACCGCTTGGGTCAATGCTTTCAACAGTTTCGGCATTACCTTCTGGGCGATCCTATCCGTGGTGGTAATGGCGGTGATCCACATTGACGGCAGGCCCCTGCTGGACGTCAGGACTGTGGTCAACCAGAGCATCAACTGGGGCATCCTGATTTTCATCAGCATCGGTGTCTACCTGGGCAGCGCCATGAGCGCCGATTCCACCGGAATCGTGGCCGCCATTCAGCAGAATATTACCCCCCTCACCCAAAGCGTGGCGCCTGTGGTGGTGGTGTTTGTCATCGCCACTGTCTCCGTCCTGATGACCAACTTTGCTTCCAACGTGTCCACTATCACGGTATTGACAGCGGTGGGTGTGGCTCTGGCAGCCAGCAGCGGCGGAGCCATCAGCGCGGTGGGCATTGCCCTGGTGACAACAATGTGCGGCTCATGCGCCTATTTGCTGCCCTCCTCCTTCGCCACCATTGCCATGCTCCACGGACACGAGTACAGCAGCCGCAACCAGATATATCTGTTCGGCATTATCATGATTGTAATTACATCTCTGATCATTGGATTCGTAGGATATCCCATCGGCTGCGCGCTGACTGGGAGCTGAGCCTCTGTCATCTGTGCTCTGAAGACATAAGCTGGAATGTAGTCCCCGGATTGAAAGCAACCCTTCAACAGGGCCGCCGGTGTTTCAAAGAACCGGCGGCCCCTTTCTATCCCGTGACAAAAAGGGAATACCCCCAGCTGGGGAAGCGGTCAATTTATTGCACGAACCAAGTACTGTCATATCAAAGGCGGACATACAGAGGACACTCTATAAACTGGAGCACAACACATTTCGGCGGCTATGGATGAGTCTGCGCTGTTTCGAGATGCGGTATTATGGATAACGCAAAAAAGATGCTCATCATGCGCCACGGGTTTAAAAGCATTACCTTTAGCGCATATAAGGAGCGGCTGCTAAAGCTGTTCCGGATGGCTGCCGACCGCTCCCAACTGGTGGACGGCCGGTGGTACAACCAGCAGATACAGTACACTCAAAACGACGTGAGTATCATCATCATAAGTTCGCGCATCACCGTCTCCAAACCGCTCAATAAGTCATGTGAGGAGGGGATAATCCGTATGCTGAACCGCAGAATCCAGATTGACGTGCACCTCAAGCCAGAGGAGCTGTGATTTATGTTACTTGATATATACGGCAGGGCAAGTCTACATTGTAAAAAAGGCTCTGATAGGATCGGCTGCATCCGCCGGCGGCCCCGCATGGTTCGAAGACCCAAGGTTTAAATCTCCTCTCTGCGGCATAAAACCCGTCGGAATCCTTGGATTCCGACGGGTTTTATGCCGCCCGCTGCCAGAGTGCCTGGAGAGGATATCCCTGCCGGGCATCGACTGGAAACAATGTGCTAAACCATATTGAGGTAATTGTAGATGGCAGTCATGAAAATTGCGTCCCGAATGCTGGTCAGGGGGCTGATGCCCAGCAGCTCTTTGATTTTCTTGACCCGGGCTGCCACAGTGTTCTTGTGGAGATAGAGCAGCTCCGCCGCCTCGCTCAGGTTCATACTGGTTTCGATCAGCGCGCCGATGGTCTCACGAAAGATGGACTCATCCATATGCTCCCGGATCAGGCGTACATAGATGTCCAACAGAGGGGCCATGGTCTCGGTGGAGATCTGGCTCATCATGTATTCGGTCAGGTAGTCGGCTAGAAAGTACACCTTAAGCTCTTTCTTCTGGCGGTAGCGGTACAGCCACATGATATCCTCATAGATGCGGCCGTAATAGGAAAAGCGGTTCTGAACCGTGCCGCAGATATAGCGGCTTTTCTGTCCGGGCACCTGAGATTCAAACCATGCATCGATTTCTTCGATACACAGGCGGATCTGGTTGCGGTAGGTGGCCACCGTAGTTTCGTCAATCTGCTTGAAGAGCAGGAGCAGGTTGCCGCCGATACAGAACAGCAGGTCGTTGGGGGAATGACTGGGGGAATTCGGGTAGTCCTCGGCAAAGCGGGAAAGCACCAGTTCGGAGCTCTCGCACCCCACATACTCAATAAGAAGGGGATAGCGGTTGACGTGCTCAGTGATACCCAGTTCAGCGGCCTGGGAGCGGATGCGCATGATGTTGACCGGGCGGTCCACAAAGAGAAGGCGGGCCAGATGGCTCATGGCGCCGGTGGAGGCAGTGGGGAGGAATTCACGCTGGAGTTCGTAGTCGTACAGCGATTCAAACGACAGCTTGATGAGCTTGGCCAGGGACATTACGGTGGATGGATCGCCGGAGACGCCGATGACGCCCACCGGGATCAGGTTCTCCCGCAGCAGCAGGTTCACCCCAGGCGAAGTCACGCCGGGGAGATCCTCGGTCAGATCCTCGGTGACGTTGATGCTGATGTTGTTGGTGATCATGCGGAAGGCGGTAGCGTGGAAGGTGCCCACACGCTCTTCACTGCACGACGCAATGATGATACCGTGCTCATTCATGATGTTGATGTTGTAGTCGGTCTGGGAGCGGATGCGTCGGATAAACTGCTCAGCAAAGGCCTGGTTGATCATGGGCGGCACCTCCCTTTTTGCCCTTTATTGTACCATAGCTGGGCAGAAAGCACAACTGATTGGGTATCCGGGCATGTGAAAAGGCGCCTGAAAGGGCGCCTTTTCACATAGAGGTTTAGTCTAGGCGGGCGCCGTTTTCGTTCATACGGGCGCGGATTTCAGCGCCGGACAGCTCACGCAGGGGCAGATCCCGCCGGATGGACAGGTCGGCCGCCAGCGCGGCAGCGTGTCCATATTCAAAGCACTGGGCGGTGACCCGGCAGCTTGCCAGGGCCTGGTGCTCGGCGCACAGGTTGCGCCCGGCCACAAGCAGATGCTCGCCGGTTTCCGGAACCAGGGAGCCGTAGGGAACCTCGTAGTAATCGTTGATGAGCCAGAACAGGTAGGGCGTTTTACCGGCGTGGAGTTCAATGGGCCAGGGGCAGCGACAGATGCCGTCGGAGCGCTTGCGGGCATGGGCCACGTCGTCATTGGTGAGCCGCGCAATGCCGCGGATGCTGCGGGTTTGGCGGACGCCCACTTCGGGAGAGCAGTCGTTGATAAAGCTGTGCTCACAGCCGGGAATATGCTCCCGGAAGAAGCGGGCGTATTCCTGTACCTGGCGGCGGCCGACGATCTCCGCCTCAGTGTGGTCCTCCGGGTTGCATACGTTCAGCGCCCGGCCGTCCCGGCCGGTCAGTAGGGTAGTGTTCATCAGCAGTTCACCGGGCCGGGGAGTAGGAAAGACCCAGACCTTGACCCGGGGCAGATGCCAGCCCTGGCGGTTGGCCTCGTGGAGCAGCTCCGTCACACAGTCGGGACTGATAGTGTCCGGCCCCCAGTAGTCGGAGAAGCGCGCCGTGTCCACCCCGCCCAAGCGGAACATGGCGGTGGGATTCTGGATGGTGCCGTTGTCCCCCATGGTGTAGCCGCCCCCCGCCCGGTAGATCAGATCTGCGTCGCCGGTGGCGTCGATGAGCACCTTGGCGCGGATCTGGGCCAGGCCGCTCTTGGTATCAATTACCACCCCATAAAAAAAATCCCCCTCCTTGATGACGCCGAAAATATTGGTATGATAGAGGATGCCCGCCCCTGCGCCCAGCACCAGCTCCTCGGCCACTTCTTTATAGACCTGGGGATCGTGGGTGATGAGATAGGTCTTGCCGTAGAGCTGCGGGGGCGTCACGCCGCCCCGGGCGCGCATGGCCTGGAGAAACTCCTCTGTAAAGCCGAAGACGGTCTGGCGGGGGCCGTCGGCTTCCGGCGTGTCACTGCACAGAAATGTACCGCAGACCGTGCCGGAACCACCGGCCACTGCCGCGCCCCCCAGAAAACCCAGCCGCTCCACCAGAAGGACGGAGCGCCCCTGCCGGGCGGCCATGGAGGCCGCCGCAATGCCGGCCGGCCCACCGCCGCAGACCAGGACATCCACCTCGTCATACAGCGGGAGCGCACAGTCGGTGTGGTAGATAACGGTATGGCGAAATTCTTTCAATTGCTTCACCTCATGTTCTGCGCCGGTCGGGGCGCTCTATGTTGTATATCCAGTATGACAGATCTGACTGCTGGGCGGAATGTGCCGCTGACACAGCTTTGCAAAGCTTTTCTATGGAGCTGGAACAAGGAGGGAGGCAGCCGCTGCGGCGGACTGGTATAAATCAGTGCCGCAGTCATTCTTTTGGCACAAAACTTTGTGACCGCGACACATTAGGCAGGGTGGGGGGCCGTGCTATACTTGAGGTATGCAGAGGCGAGATAACGGCCGTCAGGCCGTACCGACAAGCAAGGAGGAATTGCTGCCATGTGGAAGTATTACAACCCGGTGGAAGTGGTCTTCGGCACCGGGAAGCTGGATGAGCTGGGACAGCTTATGGCCGAGCGGGGGCTGGACCGGGCGCTGATCGTCTCCGATCCCTTCACCCATCGCAGCGGCGTGGCCGCGCGGCTGAATGAGTGCGCGGGCGGCCGCGTGCTGGACATCATCTCTGAGGTGGAGCCCAATCCCACCTGTGACAACGTGGACGCCTGTGCCCGGCGGGCCAGGGAGCTGGGGGCCCGGGCCATCATCGGCCTGGGCGGCGGCTCCATCGTGCGCGTCAAGGATGACGGCAGCGTGACCGTCGGCCCCGACAGCGTGGGCTACGAGATCACGAAAAAGGCGCTCGTCTTCGGCGGCGACACGATGACGGCGACCGACATTGCCGTGCGCCTCGGCATGGTGGAGCTCGGCGACAAGAGCAAGGTCGCGGATATCCCGCAGGAGACGGCGGACAAGGCCATGGCCGTCATCCGCGCCCTCGTCGAGGACAGCGTGGACGCGATGAAGGTCTCCAACGCGGACGTCGATCTCATTCTCGTCGGCGGCGGCTCCATCATCCTGCCCGAGACTATCAGCGGCGCGGCATCCGTCCTGAAGCCGGAGCACTTCGGCTGCGCCAACGCCATCGGCTCAGCCATCTCCAAGGTCAGCGGCACGTATGAAAAGCTGATGAACTACGACGAGCTGCCGCGCGAGCAGTCGCTGGAAAAGGCCAAGCACGAGGCGATCGAGCTCGCGGTCGCGGCCGGCGCCGTGCGCGAGACGGTCGAGATCATCGAGATGGAAGATGTTCCTCTCGCCTACTACCCCGGCAACACCAACCGCGTCAAGATCAAGGCCGCCGGCGACCTGAGCTGAGACGCCGGAAAGCGTCGGATATCCTTCGCTGAATTGCAGCAAAAAACATGGCAGGCGCAAAGGTGCCTGCCATGTTTTTTCATAGATACCGATAGCGGTGCAGGGTTCCCGCCCTTTCCCGGTCTGTTTTTGTTCTTATCTGTTCTCCTCCAGCCAGCGGATGGCGCA
>OGGG01000527.1_pt1 | contig 42385 bp, 44 predicted proteins | sample 1571201 | NCBI WGS metagenome assembly OGGG01 (sample SAMEA2581946, study PRJEB24529) | metagenome | biome: Human gut stool | place: China | collected 2011 | reverse complement strand
AGTAAGTTCCAGTCAGAGGCATAGGGCAACTGGAATTTAGTTTTCCAATTGACCTTTTCAAATGGTAATGGAGGCATACGGAAATGAAATTCAGTTACGGCAAACTTTGGAAGATATTAATAGATAAGAAGATGCTGAAAAAAGACTTGATGTATCAAGCAAATATAACATCATCTACTATGGCGAAGATGGGAAAAGATTTGCCTGTTAGCATGGAAGTCCTCGGTAGAATTTGTGATGCATTGGATTGTAACATTGGCGACATAGTGGATTATGTTAAAGAATAATCTGAAAACCAGAAATTACGGAAGGAGGCTTAAGTGTGAAACATATTTGTTTTGGCACTTTTATTAAAGTGTTACTATTATGCAAAGATAAAACAAAGGACGTGAAACAGCATGAGTTTGGTCAGACACTTATTTCTTCTGTAAATGATGCATATGGTTCGTATGTGGATGAAACCACAATTTCAAATTTTGCGAGATGTGAAAGATCTCTTGTTTATGAAATTACCACAGCAGCTGCATCTGCCAATAGGGATTATGTTGTGGATTATTTTGAAAACAAAATTGTTCCACTGTTGGATTTAGAAGAACTAAAGAAGGGGATTTGTGCCTATAAGAGTATTGTTGCTGAGGATGAATTGGATGATCCGATTTTTCGGAATCCAGATATCACAAAAGCCCAGTGGCTTAGAAAACTTGTTTTTGTTCCAGCAGAGGTTTTGGCGGATATCTTCCTGATTGCGGCAAGAGTTGAAAATCGTTACGGCAAGGAGTCTGTAGCATTTATCAATAAGGCTTATATTGACTCTTTTGCGTCACAAGTAGGGGCTATTTCATTTAATGCGAGAGTTATTGCTCCAGATATAATTTTGCCTAAAACTCTACAGGGAAAATATTTTCAACAAGCTTTTTTGCCTGTAATTGATGGTACACTGCAGATTAAAGGAAATAATCACATAAAGGCATACAGATATCGTATTGAGTCCAATCAGTTCGATTATATGTGGCTTAGAAAATTACTAAATGCTAATATAGGAAGATATGTCTTTAATCGTGCAGAGATTGAAAAGTATATTAGGGATGACATAGAAAGTCTAGGTATGGAAGCAGCACAATATGTGAGAGCACATGCTACAGGAAACGAACTTGGAGAGATGCTGATTTATGCTTTTCTTGAAGAAGTTTTACATGCACCAAAATTAATGAGTGCTATTGAGTTAAGCTCGGGTAATCGGTGTGCCGGGATTCATTTTTTGACAATTCCAAATACGGATGTTAATTACGAACTTGTCTATGGTGCTTCGCATCTCCATGGAGATATAACACAGGCAGTAGACAATGCCTTTGAAACGATCGAGAATATGGAGAAAACTCGTCTTTCTGGTATGGAATTGGTTAATAGTGCAGAATTCAATAAGTGTATTGACATTAAAACTGCGCATCTGATTAAGAAAATTATTATTCCTGAGGATGGCGGAGATTCTGGTGCTGGAACTGCATATGGAGTATTGCTTGGATATACACTTGATTTGAATCCAGAAGATTATGCGCCCATAGAATACACGAACGCAGCAATAAAACGGATTGAGCTCGATATTGAAGTGGCATTGGATAGAATACATACAAAAATATCAGAACTTAAACTGGGATACAAATCTTTTTATATTTATGTTCTACCATTTAATAATGCAGACGGAGATAAAAAGTCAATTATGAATGATCTTATAGGAGGTACTGTTTGATGGAAATGACAACAATTGGTGCTGCTATATATAAGGACATTGAAAAGAATGAATACCTAAATAAGTTATATGATAAACTTTTATTCAATTATGGATTAAAACTTTTTGGAATTAATAATGTACAACCAAGAGAAATAAATGTACCTCATCTGTTACGTTTTGCGGATATTTTGTCGAAGTCGATTGATGATGAGAAAGCCGAACAGCATAAACTCATGGCGCAGGAAATCGTCGCATTGTTACACGCACTTGATCAGGAGGATGAACGTATACAGTATTATTTGGGTTCTGTCTTGACCAATGTTACTAATTTTAGAGGAATGAATATTAAGGCGGCTGACTATATAAGTAACGAGTTGTATGAGAGAGTGTTTACACAATTTAGTCAGGATTATTTGCGTATTCCGGCTGCTCCAGACAGGTACTTTTTTAAAGCGCAAAAGGAGATATATGATAAGTTCTCGGCCAAATACCTAAGTTATTCGGCACCGACATCACTGGGAAAGTCTTATGTGATGCGAATGTATATAAAAGAAAAAATAGAAAAAAATGGTGCGGGAAATTTTACAATTATAGTACCGACTAAAGCTTTGATTAATGAAGTGACAGCAAATATTACCGGGGATCTTGGAGAGATTCTGTATGAAAAGAATTACAGAATTGTGACATCTGCAGGAGCGGTTGCATTGGAAGAAGAGCATAACTTTATATTTGTTATGACCCCCGAGCGATTATTATATTTATTGATTCTGCTCCCGGACATGTCTATGGAATATCTCTTTATTGATGAGGCTCACAAAATATCAAAGAGAGATGAACGGAGTGCATACTATTACAAAATAGTAGATATGTTGGCTAAGAGAAAGCATGCACCACACATAGTATTTGCCTCACCGAATATTCCTAATCCGGATATTTACTTGCAACTTGTCTCAAATATGGGAGAAGGAGAAAGCTTTAATTTAGCGACTAAGTTCTCTCCAGTTAATCAAGAAAAATTCCTGATTGATTGTAAGGGACACGACTTCTATTTCTATAATGAGAATACGCAAAAGTTGATGAAGCTTTCATCCTTTGATCCTAATAAGGAATTGTTAGATTTTGTGAGAGAACTTGGCGAAGGTAAGCGCAACATTATTTATTCAAATAACAAGGAAAAGGTTATTGAATATGCATTGGCATATGCTAATGGCTTGAGTCCTTTGCAGGATTCAGAATTGCTGCAGCTGGCTGAAGATATCCGAAACGAAGTGCATAACTATTATTATCTGGCAGATATCATTACCAAAGGTGTTGCGTATCACATGGGATATTTACCTGCGACAATACGTGTGCGAATTGAGTTGTTGTATAAGAAAGGTTCCATCAAAACTCTGTTTTGTACAAGCACTTTGTTGGAAGGCGTAAATCTTCCAGCGGATAATCTATTCATTACAAGCCATAAAAATGGCGGGGATATGGGACCGGTAGATTTTAGAAATCTAATGGGACGTGTCGGTAGAATTGAATTCAATCTATACGGGAATGTATTCTTAGTTGCTATGAAATATAGGACAAATAAGGAACGTTTTCTTTCGTTGTTACAGGAAGAAATCGAACCGCAGAAGCTTTCTGTAGTTACAGCTTTGAGTGATGTACAGAAGGAAAAGATTGTTAAAACACTTGAGAGCGGAAGTACGGAGTTAATTAAAGAACCAGATCAGTCACCGAGTGAGTATTCATTGGTTAGGAAGTTTAGCAATATTCTACTAAAAGATATTGTTAATGAAAGAGAAAGCAGAGTTCGAAAGGAATTTGCTGAGTATCTGAATCCTGAGATAGAAAAGAAAATTTTGGAGCGATTCTACGACAAAGATAATCCTATGGATGAAGATATTACCTTGTCAGTGGATCAGACTGAAACATTACAAGATAGAATCCGAGGCGGATTGCATTATCCGTCAATTCATATTGGCGGTAGGGCGAACTATAACGAGTTATATAATTTCCTCGTGGAGCTGTGCGATATATTCAAGTGGGAAACATATGAGATGGACACACTCGGGTTCAGAAATAAGGATACAGGAGAATTGTCGAGACTGAAGCATTATGCTTTTGTTTTAAACCAGTGGGTTTCAGGCATCCCTATTGAGAGAATGATAGCTGATCAAATATCCCAGAATGAAGAGAAAAACCGACAGTATAATTTCGGAAATGTTTCTAGACCAGCATATGTAAAGTATAAGGGGCATTATGTTCCATTTGAAAACACAAGAGAGCATGTAAACGCACTTATTGGAAATATGCTAGAAGACATTGAAGATATCATACTCTTTAGAATATCAAATTATTTCTTAAGATTTTCCAAGGAGTACAGAACAGTTTATCCGGATGATACATTCATGGATTGGTACGAATTTGTGGAGTACGGTTCAACAGATCCAATCGCAATTTGGATTCAGAGAAATGGATTTACAAGAGAAGCTGCAGCTTACATGACTTCAGCAGGCAGAAATCTCATCATTCATACAGAAGATGGAAAACTACGAATAAAAGCCGAACTGTTTAGTACAGAGAATCAGAGCATCAAAAGAGAAGCTGAGCAAATAAGATATAACAGTCCAGAGATATTTGTATACTAGCTCTTTATAGGATGATTTGAAGATAGAAATGTGTCAAATAAAAAGTCTAAGTCCTTTTTTTAGGACAAAGATTTGTGTACAATCATAATGAAAGATAAGACACTAAATTGGATGATAACAGAAAGATAATACTGACAAGGAGCGATTAATATGTCAAATCAAAGATTGCAACTCACTTGGTATAATAAAGACAAAGCTCTTATACCTACGGAGACTGGAAAATATGGATATAGATGGGTGGATCCGGCAGATCCGCGATATTGTGAGACGCATACGCTTGTTTTTGACGAGTATGTGCAAGGAACACAGACACACAAAAAAGATGCATTTCAGTATTCTGCGCAGGCAGATTTGAAACCGCAGGATGATAACCTGTTGATTTTGGGCGAGTCAGGAGATGTTCTTGAGGCGCTTACCCGTGTGCCGGAATTGGCAAAGAAGTATGCAGGCAAGGTGAAGCTTGTCTATATTGATCCACCTTTTAATACGTCACAGACCTTCGAATCTTATGAGGATAATTTGGAACATTCGATTTGGCTTACTATGATGAGAGATCGATTGTTACATCTAAAAAAAATGCTAAAAAATGAAGGAGCTATCGTGGTACATCTTGATGATGTTGAAGTTCATCGTATGAGATTGTTGTTAGATGAAGTTTTTGGACCTGGTTCCTTTATCTCTGAAATTGCATGGGAAAAAACCTTTAAACCTCGAAATGATGCAAAAATGGTTTCGGGACGTCATGATGTTCTGCTTTTTTATAGAAAGACTGAACAGTTAACACTAAATAAATTACCAAGAACAGATGCCATGAATAAAGCATATACCAATCCAGATAATGATCCGTGTGGAGCATGGACAAGTGCACCGGCAACAGCGACAGGAAGTTCGGATCATCAAGGAATGGTATTCGGTATTCAACATCCTATAACTGGAAAAATTGTATATCCTCCTATTGGGCAGCATTGGAGAATTGGGCAGGAGAAGCTACTTGAGATTATGAGCGGGTGGAACTCTAATTATATATTGCAGGAAATTGATGATGCCAAGGAACGTGCAGATATTTGTAATATTCCAATTACAGAAGTTCGGACTGGTGTAAAGGCATTGATTATTCCAGACTTTTCACCAATAGAGGCTAAACGAGTTTATGAAAAAGGACAATGGCCTATTGTGTATATTACAAGTGGTGGAAGTGGAGGGTTTCGTAGGAAGACATATCTTCAAAATCTAGAGGATAGAGCTGTTGAAGATATGTGGTTTCAAACTGAAGTGGGTTCAAATGATGAAGCGAAGAACGAAATAAAAGCTTTATTTCCGGGGGATACACCTTTTTCAACACCTAAGCCTGAACGATTACTTGAGAGAATAATTCATATTACTACTAATCCAGGAGACATTGTTTTAGATTGTTTTGCTGGTTCGGGTACAACAGCCGCAGTTGCCCAAAAGATGGGGAGGCGATGGATAACATGTGAATTATTGAATACTACATTCAAAAATTTCACTCTTCCACGATTGATAAAAGTAGTAAATGATGAAGATGCTGGCGGTATAACTCGAACAAAAGGCGAACGTATTGCAGCTGAAAATGTTGAGCTTCCAGATGGTGTTTCTCCTGATGACGCAGCAAATTTTACAAGTATTTTGAACAAATTAATAGCAGATGATGAAGAATTAAAAAAAGATAAGGCAATTAAGAAAATCAAGGCTTTATCTAAAACAAAAAAAGCGAAGGAAATAATCAACTGGCGAGGTGGCGGAGGATTTCAGGTAGCCCACTTGTCCCCGCAATGCTTTGACTATGATGCGAAATGGGATCGAGTAATGTTAACCGAGAATGCCAAGGGAGATATCCTTATTCGATCAATTGCTGCTAATTTGGGATTTTCGCTATTTAATCAAGAGGAAACAACAGTTTTTGATGGACGAAAAGGAAAATCGTTATTAAAGATTGTTGAGGGTGTGGTCACAGTTGAGATAGTAGATTGGCTTGTATCACAGATTAAAGGTGGGGAAACCATCGTTATAGCAGCTATGAGTGTGATGGATGGTGTGAGACAGCATCTGCGTCAGGTATGCAAAGGTTCTAAGATAATTGTTATACCGGATGATATCTTCAAATATTCTAAAGGAGGCAATGAGTAATGGCAAAGAAACTTAATATTTCATATGATTCAGAATTGATTGAATCTATAAGTGCTGATTTTGACCTTCGCACACCAAATAAAGAAGCTTTGCGAAAGCTGATTTTTACACTTGATGGAGATTATGACACAAATGTTATGCAGGTACTTAATCTTGCAACCGGTGTAGGAAAGACATATTTGATGGCCGCATTTATTGAGTACTTGCGTAGACAGGGAATTAGTAATGTTGTAATTGTCACACCGGGTAAAACTGTGCAGTCAAAAACAGTACGGAACTTTGTCCCTGGTAATTCAAAATATATTGAAGGGTCGCAAGTTCCTCCAGATATTGTTACGCCACAGGATTATTCCGCGTGGGTATCCCGCATAAACGGAGCACCAAGACTTTCTTATGGACGAGAAGTTCCAGTACTAGCATTTATTTTTAATATTCAACAGCTTATCGCACCTAAGGATGTAGAAGGAGATACACATGGAACAACGCAGGATGCAGAGAGAAGAAAACCACGAAAATTTGATGAGAATGCAGGAGTGCTGTTTGATTATCTTAAAAATTCAGACGATCTTGTAGTGATTGCAGACGAATCACATTTGTATTCTTCAAGTGCTGCGGCATTCAATGCTGCACTTAAAGAGCTTGATCCTGCTGCAACCATTGGTCTTACAGCATCTGTACTTGAGGAAGACCATGTAATATACGAATACCCGTTGTATAAAGCTATTCAGGATGAATATGTTAAAGCTCCGGTGTTGGCTTTTCGCAAGGGTGGTTATGGAGCAGATCAAGCGTCCGAAGAACAACAGTTGCGTGATGCCTTACAGTTAAGGAAAATTAAACAAGCATATTATGATGCCTATGCAGAACAAAAAGGGAAGGCACATATTAATGCGGTTGTTTTTGTTGTATGTGCAGATGTTGATCATGCATCACAGGTTGCACAATTGCTTAGAACACCCGAATATTTAGGGAAAGAGCTTGCTGTTTTACAGGTGGATTCTAAACACGAAGATGAAGCCACACAGCGATTGCTTGAAAATATAGATCAGACCGATTCACCGGTTCTTGCTGTGGTAAGTGTTAATAAGCTAAAAGAAGGCTGGGATGTAAAAAATATTGCAGTTATTGTTACGCTTAGAGCTATGGCTTCTGAGGTGTTGACACAGCAAACGATGGGACGTGGATTAAGATTACCGTTTGGAAAGTATACAGGTATTTGGCAAATAGACCAATTAGATATTATTTCTCATCAATCATTCCAAGAATTGCTTGAAGCAGAAAATGTGCTTCAACAGTTTGGTTTGGAAGATGCTGTTTCTCAGACTAATAAGGATAAAGTAAATGCTGCTATTCGCGATATAGCTGAACAAGTAGAAGAGACTTCAGATAAAGCGGATGATGCAGAGCAAAGCAAAAATATAGGTACAAATGATATTTTTACACATTCGAATGATGGAGAAGTATCGACAAGTACTGTTGTGGCACATGAAAATTCTGGAAATTTTGATGAGTCAGACGATAAGAACGTGGTAAGTGGTTCAGAGAAACCAACGGTTGGCGTGAGAACAATTGGAGATGATGGGGGTGGAGACGATAAGGATATTTCATTAGAGCCTGTTTATATAGATAGAAATCCTCGATTCAAAGATGTATCCTATAAATTTCCAGTGACAATTGTCAGATTGGAGCTGCCTCCGATAGATTTGTCAGAGATATCAGATAAAACTATAGAGGAAGCAGCAAAGAAGGTTACTTCTACAGGAGATGTTCTCTATAGAAAAGAAATAGTGGCAGCTCTAGGGAAGAAGTTACGTGTTGTAGATACAGAGAGTGCAGAGGTAGATTCTATTCATATTGAATATAGTGATGCTGCGGATGCGCTTGCTCGACTGGTAATGTATATGCAACTTGTTCCATCAACTAAGGAAACAGCCCGTTATATTGAGGGCTATCTAGTTCCTAAGTTTATGAAGTCTGTGACATTTAAAACATGGACGATAAAGTCTCTTGATTCTGCAAGAACTCAATTGCAGGATATTGTTAAAACATATATTGCATCTGTTCAGCGTTCAATAAAAGAAATACCGGTCATTCAACCTAAGAAAATGGATATTGAACGATATATGTTGCCTTTGGGCGATAAGGTTTATGAGCCCATCGACTCAAGAAATCAGTTTGTGCGTGGCAGAGTTTATTCCGGATGGTTTAAGTCATTGTTTGCAGAGGAATCATTTGATTCGTATAGTGGAGAATATGAATTGGCGAGATTACTTAATACTTCCCCGCATATTGTCTGGTGGCATCGATTGCACGCACATTATGGGGCTTTCATTTATTATAATGCAAAAGATCGTTATTTTCCGGACTTTGTAGCATGTGATGATTCTGGTGTTTGTTGGATTATAGAAGGCAAAGACCAGAGAGGACGTGATGATGCGAAGGTTCAGGAAAAACGTAAAGCGGCAGAATCCTTGGTTAGAAGACTTATTGCTATAGAAGAGTATGTGGATCAAAAATGGGGATACTTGATTGCTTATGAAGATGATATTGCAAAATCAGATTCTTGGGATGATTTGAAAACGCTTGCTCAACCAGTATGTAATGATGTGTAATATTTTGCTAGGGATATAATAGCGTATATAGAGTGCAAGGCTTTAATATGATTATGTGAAATTTAATTTAAAAATGTTTTAGAGTGAGGAATAAACAAATGAAAGGTTCAGAATGTAGATTAATTGAATACATGGAAGGCTCGAAGAAGCGTTTTATTATTCCGGTTTATCAACGAAATTATGACTGGAAGACGGAAAATTGTAAACAGCTCTACGATGATCTCATTAAAGTAATAAAACATAATCGACGTAGTCACTTCTTTGGAAGCCTTGTGTCAGTATATAATCCAAGCGGCCGTAACACCGAGTTTTTGGTAATTGATGGGCAGCAGCGATTAACAACAGTATCATTGTTATTTTTAGCGATGTATAATCTGATTTCTGCCGGAGTGGTGATTACGCAGGACGATTTGCTTGGAAAGCAGATATATGAGGATTTTCTTGTTGATAAATATCAACCGGAGGAAAAGCGTATCAAGTTAAAACCGGTAAAGAATGACCAGAAGGCGTTTGGTAAGCTGTTCGCTGAGGAAAAAGACCACATCAGGGAATCAAATCTTACAGCGAACTATAATTATTTTTACGACCGTGTCCAGAAGCAGGAAATCACAATTGACGAGCTTTTTGATGCGATTTGTAGTCTTGAGATTATCAACATAACATTGAACAATGATGATAACCCACAGCTTATTTTTGAAAGCTTGAACTCTACTGGTCTTGATCTGAGCGAAGGTGATAAGATTAGAAACTTTATTCTCATGGGCCTACCTACAAGTCTGCAGGATAGCTATTATGAAAATTATTGGAACAGAATTGAAGAATGCACAAAATACGACGTAAGCTCTTATATCAGGGATTATCTTAGTGTTAAGCAACAGTCCATACCATCTCAGAAGCGTATATATGCTAATTTTAAAGAATATGTAGAGCTTGTAGGTGTTCAGACCGAAGACTTGTTGAAAGAGCTGCTTGCATATGCAAGACGCTACCAGATATTATTAAACGGTGGTACACATAGCAAAAAACTGGATGCTTGTATTTATAGATTGAACAGACTGGAAACTACGGTAACGAGACCGTTTTTTCTCGAGATACTTCGTTTGCTGGATGAGGAAAAATTGGATATTGCACAGGTGGCAGATATTTTCCTTACAACAGAGAATTATCTGTTCCGCAGGACAATTTGCGACTTGCCTACGAATGCGTTGAATAAAATTTTCCTTATGCTGCATAGAGAAGTGGTGCGTTATGATGGTACTGAAAATGATTATGTTGCAAAGGTGAAATATGCATTGCTGGTAAAAAAGGAAAGAGCTCGTTTCCCAGATGACGATGAATTTGCAACTGCATTTACAGAGCGTCAGATTTATCTGATGAACAGTAAAAACAAAGTGTACATCTTGGAGCGTTTAGAAAACTCTGGCACAGCGGAAGATAAAGATGTGTATGGTCATTGTGATGATGGTGTATATTCCATTGAACATATCATGCCACAGCACCTTACTCCAACATGGATAAAGGAGCTGGGCGAGGATTATGAGCAGATACACGAGCAGTGGCTACATCGTATCGCAAACCTTACCCTTACAGCATATAATTCCAAGTACAGCAATAATTCCTTTGTTGAAAAGAAAACTATGCAGAATGGTTTTGATGATAGTGGTATTCGCATGAATACATACATAGCTAAGAAGGAAAATTGGACACTTAAGGAGCTGGAAGAGCGTAATGCACATTTAATGGATAGAGCATTGACGATATGGGCTCGTCCTACTACAGCATTCCATCCGGAAGAGAAGCAACTTGATTCTTGCACTTTAGAAGATGATGAAATGTTAAGCGGCAGACTGATTGCTCGTTTTAGTTATAAAAATACAGAACAGCCAGTCACAAGTTGGGTAGAAATGTACCAGAAGGTTCTGAAGATTTTGTATGCGGAGGATAAGACAATTATTACAAAGCTTGCTGTGTCCAGTGAAGATAATATCGCGCTACATTTCAGTATGAATCCTACAGAGTTTACGAAGAACGTTGAAATTGGCGATGGCATTTTTGTATGGACAAATACAAATACGCAGAGCAAACTTTCTGTACTCAAAAGAATATTCAAGTTATATGGTGCTGAACCAAGTGATTTGGTGTTTTACTTACGTGATGAAACTGGGAATGCAGAAGATGAAGCAGGTACTCATAATGAACTTCGTAGACGTTATTGGGCTTTTGCATTGGAATACATTCATGAGATGCACGGAGATGCTTCTTTTAGCAATGTTCATCCTTCAAAAGAAAACTGGATTAGTGGTTTCTTTGGTGTCAGTGGATTCAGTCTTAATTGCGTGGCTAACTATGAGTGTGCAAGAGTAGAATTTTGGTTGGGGAAAGCAGACAAGGATGCCAATAAAAAGGCTTTTGATCTGCTGTATTCACACAAGGATGAGATTGAAACAACATTAGGAATGTCATTAAAATGGAACCGTAATGATGATGTGAAATCTTCTAAAATATATTGTCAGCTCGATAATGTTAGTATTAAAAACGAGGTAGATTGGTTGCAGATGGCTCGTTTCCATGCAGAGTGGAGTAAGAAGTTTTATGATGTGATAGTTCCGTATTTAATAGGATAATTGTAAATGTACGAGGAGGATGAATATGGATAATTCAGAAGTAATGGTTGTTGATGCCAATGATGTAAATACCTCTCTCACTGTGTATGAGAATAAAATGTTGGGGTACATGGTTTCTATGGGATTGCCGGTTGATGGAATTTTAGTGCCTATATCAGAAAGAAGAAAATTACTTAAAAATTTTGAAGATGTAGTGTACGAACTTGAGGCTCAGGATTTAGGTGAAGCACGTTACATATCCAAATTTTTTACTGCTGCCACAGTAGGACTCTTTGATGCTGCTTTGAACTATATGTGGGATGAGACAGTATATCAGCTGAGAAAAAGAATTGCTAATTATGATATTGAATACTTCTATGATGTGGCGGTCTCAACAGAGAAAAGGAAAAAATTATCGGGTGTAGAAGATTTATGCAAACTTGATGATAGCGAATTAATTCAGGGTGCTAAAGAAATTGACATGATTTCGGACGTAGGATATAACCATTTAGATTATATTAAATATATGCGTAATTGGGCAAGTGCGGCACATCCTAATCAAACGGAAATTACAGGCTTACAATTAATTTCATGGTTAGAAACCTGTATAAAAGAAGTTATTAATCTTCCGAATTCTACGGTTACTATTGAAACGGGAAGATTCTTGAAAAATATTAAGAGCAGAGCCTTCACTGATGAAGAGTTTCAGGCATTTACTTCATTCATGGGAAACTTGACTGTTGAAAAGGTTAACAATATTGCAACAGGTCTATTTGGAATATATTATCGTCCAGAAACGGAAGGATATGTTCGAGATAATGTCAAACGGGTTTTCCCAGTTATTTGGGAGATTATCAGTGAGGATACCAAAAATGAATTCGGAATTAAATATGCCAGGTTTGCTGTTAATGGAGATTCGACAGAAGCGCATAACGCAAGAGAACTACTTGAACTTGTGGATGGACAAGCATATTTCCCGGAAGAGATACGAGTGACTGAATTAGGAAATGCACTAGATCAACTTTCAGAGGCTCATAATGGTATTAATAATTTTTACAGAGAGCCTACATTTGCTTTACAACTTGGTAGAGTTGTGGGCAAAAAGGAGATTCCGAGTCAGATAAATAAGAAGTATGTTTTAACTCTTACAGATTGCTTTATTACGAATGGTTACGGAGAATGTTGGGATGCTGACGGTATTTACAAAGAACTAATTGAAAACTATAATCAGGAACAGATTACTTTGGCTGCCTTTACAATTATGGATGAACATATTGCAAGTATGTTACAGCTTAAGTTATGTAGAAAAAAGTATTTAGAAATGATTTCAATTATTAAAGATAAGAATACTTCTCCAGTAGTGGGCGAAATAATTGATATGATAGAAAGTAGACCTGATTCTTTAAATGTGATGCGTAAAGATTCTATGGTAAAGCAACAAATCGAGACAAGGAAGAAAATCTTAGGATTATCATAGGATATGAGTAAAACAAATCCTTAAGATGTTATAGCCTTTGTTGGATTCGATAGCTACAGAACATTTTGAATGTTATCTTGGTTTAGGAGAAGAGAGTGTATGAGCAATGTGTTTACGGATTTTTTGTTGAATTCTGGATTATATGGAATTCAGAAAATTACAAAGGATAATATCGAAGAACTTGAAGATTTAGTAGATGGAAACGTTAAGATTGATTGTTATTGCAAATCATGTCAAGAAAAAAGGATACATAAAGGAATTCCTATTATTCAATTTTGGGTGGATGAAGAACATGATTCTATTGATGGACAACCTTTGGCTGAAGGAATAAAAAGCTACCAGCGCATATTAGCGTTAGATAATACGCCCAATCCATCAAGTACAACCCATAGACAGGAAGAAAAATGGGGTTGGATTAATTGGCAAATAGAGGAAGACGCACGCATAATGGTAATTAAGTTTGTGTGTACGATGGATGAAAGTCATCATTTAGATTTTGTTGTGATTGCTGATCAAAATAGAATGATCAAAATAGGACAGTATCCGTCAGTAGCTGATTTGGATTTCCCAGAACTAAAAGAATACAAAAAAGTATTGTCTGAAGAAGATATGAAAGAGATGAAAAGGGCTATTGGTTTGAATGCACAAGGAATAGGTGTAGGTTCCTATGTGTACTTGCGAAGAATTGTAGAACGTTTAATTTACAAAGCTCAAGATATGGCTATTGCTGATGGAACTGTTAAACAGGAAAACATTGAGAAATTAAGAGTTGTGGACAGGATTAAGGAGCTTAAGGGATATTTGCCTGATATGTTTACAAGTAATCCTACAATATATGGTATCGTAAGTAAGGGGATACATGAATTAAGCGAGGAAGAATGTTTGCAATTTTTTCCAGTATTAAGGGATAGTATATTCATGATTCTTGAAAAATGGGAAGAAGAGAGAAGAAAAACTGAGAATGAAAAGAAATTAGCAGCATCTATTTCAAAGATTGCATCTACAATTAAATGATTATATTTATCAAGCGGCCTCTGGCATAGTACCGGAGACCGCTATCTTTAATCTTTTTTATAAAATTCGGTTTCATACCCATCGCCTCTAATCAGGATATCTGGCATCCAGTCTGGAGACCTACTCATGATATTGCAGATGGATTTGTAATCAACATCTTGGCTGCATTCGATGATGAGCTCATCATGGACATGACCGCAGATAAAGCAGTGGGAGAGGTTACGCATAGCAAAACAGAGAAGATCTCTGGAGACTGCCTGCACGATGTTCTCAACGAATTTTGGGCCGTAGCTTTCGATGCGTTCCCATTTCTTGGTAGAGCCGATGCCTTCATAGGTTACGGATTCACCGCCGAATCGATTTTCTCCGATGCGAGGTTTAACGTAGCTAAGAGTTCTACCGGAAGGAAGCTTGATGAAGAGCATTCCACTTCGACAGAGGAATTTGATTCCATTTACCTCTGTAGGAACCTTCATTTTGATAGCAGTCTTAACTGCATTATCTACATTCCACCAGAAGGCGGTAATATTTGGATTGGAGGCACGCCAGGAATCAACCAGTGGCTGAAGTTCATCCTCTGTTAATCCCATATCCAAAGCTCCCATAGATATCAGAGCACCGACGGAACCACCATATCCTAAGGCAAGCTCTGCGATTTTACCCTTCTGTCTGAGATGTGAATTGATACCGTGCTTTTCGACCGGTACACCAAACATTTGACTGGCAGATGCACAGTAGATGTCCTTACCTTCAGCGAATACTTTGGAACGCCAGGTTTCACCTGCAAGGTATGCCAGAACTCTGGCTTCGATTGCAGAGTAGTCAGATACCACGAATTTGTATCCCGGTCTTGCAATAAAGGCGGTACGAATCAGCTGGCTTAAAGTATCTGGGATATCATCGTAAAGCAGTTCCAAAGAATCATAATCACCGGTACGGACAAGTTCACGAGCATCAGCAAGGTCATTCATATGATTTTGCGGTAGGTTCTGTAACTGAATCAATCGTCCGGCCCATCTTCCTGAACGGTTTGCGCCGTAGAACTGAAACATACCGTGAGCCCTGCCATCCTTGCAGACGGCATTCTGCATTGCTTGATATTTCTTTACAGAGGACTTAGCAAGCTGAAGCCTGAGTTTAAGTGCAGCAGCCACATCACCGTCGGTATCTTTTATCATAGCTGCCACATCTTTTTTACCAAGGGACTCAGCCTCAATGCCGTTATCAGAGAGCCACTGCTTCATCTGAACTACTGAGTTTGGATTATCAAGGTTAGTAATATTCTGCATAGCAATCATAAGCTCTGCTTTGGACTTTTCATCAAATGCAATAGCATTTTCTACCACATCCATATCCAGCATAATTCCGCGGTCATTGATTTCCTGGTCAAGATGGTATTCTTCCCATACGAAGTCAGGAACCGGGAATTTAGATAATCTCTGTTTAATCGCCATTTCTACGTCAACATCACGTTTGTTATAGGTTTTGAAGGTTTCCCATTTATCAGGGGCATGCTCTGGAAGGTTTCTGGTTCTGCCGCCATTTACCTTAGTCGGCTTGCAAGGGCAGCAGAAGTATTTGATGAGATCTTTGCCTTCCTTCATTTTCTGATCTTGTAGTTTAAGGACTGCACCGACACCTTCAAGGGAGAGCGGTAAGCCCATATAGGCTGACCATATCATGGTACACTTCCATGAGGCTGGATCCAGATATTTGGAAGCAGGATCTTCCGGAATACTGTAGCCTTTGAAATGCGCAGGGTGATGTTTTCTAAGCCAGTTGGATAAACAGATTCTTTCAAAATTGGCATTGAAAGCCCATTTTGTAACGGTATAATCAGATAATGCTGCAAGGATATCATCGGGGATGGTATCACCACAGGCAAGGTCAAATACCTGTACATCACCACCATCAATTGATACACCGAACAGTAGTATCTCAAAATTTTCAGACTCAGCGTATTTATAGGCTCCACATTTGGAGATATCAACATCGCTGTAGGTCTCTAAATCAATTGACATTTCTTTTATCATAATCTCATTCCTTTACAAAAAGGGCAGCAGCACCGGGGAGTACTGCCGCCTTGATATTAGTTTCCTTTTGGGGTCTGCTCTTTTGGCTGGAACCATTTTGCTTTTGGGAAAAGCCAGTGAAGGAAACGTTTTGCAACACCCAGGAACCACTTCCAGATTGCAGCAAGTCCCATTAACCAGAAGCCAGCTAAGAAGCCTAAAAGGGATCCGCGGATAATAGCATCTAATATTTCGTTAATAGAATCCATAGTCATAATATTTTACCTACTTTCTTTGATTGTCACAGGCGGCAGCAGTATTACCACCGCCTGCTTGGTTGTCGTTGTTACGTTTGATTTATTCAAGGAAATCGTCTTCTTCATCAGAAGCGAAATCATCCTCAGCTCTGGACTTGCTGCCAAGAGGTTCACCGTCTCGAATCTTCTGGAGATTATTGAGACCGCAAGCAATTCCCTTGTTGCCGTTGCTGTTAAAAGCGTAGAGGTTGATGGAAGCTCTGCCGTAAACACCGGAATATACTTCGGATCTCTCAAGAATAGGCTGACGGTCTGCATCCACGATGCCAGGTGCAGAAGCGCTGTTCGCATTGATGAAATATGCATTTGCATATGCCGGATCGTCAGGTCTCTCTAAGTCACCATCACGAAGAGGTGTTTTAAGGATAGAGAGCGCAGGAACTGTCTTACCATTTCCCTTGAGCTTGCTTTGACCTTCCTCATAAGCGGCTTCGATAGCTGCATTGATCTTGTTAACGGTTACGGTGTCGGACTTGGGAATGATGAGGGAGACGCTGTACTTCGGTGCGCCTCCGTTGATGCTCTTGGCATCCCATACATTCGCATAGCTCCAACGTGTGTTTACTCCTGTGATTACCTTTGTAGGGTTCTGAATCTTTGCCATAATATTGGTCCTCCTTTATTTGTCTTGTGGTATAAGTCCACGGAATCATTTCGTGCTTTGCACTTTCATGATTCCTACGTAAATTCGCAATCCGCCTTATCAGGCTACTTGCTCATTTCCGTTGTCGTCTCTAATGCTTAAACAGATATGTCTGCGAGCAGCCAATCTGTTTTAAGCATTGAGACTGGACTTATACGCTAAAATCATCTATTGCTGTATTCATTGCCGGTCTTTTATCAGATTCCGGTACCAATGTTGGTTTACCTGGTGGCTTATACACAAGCTCACCTAATAGCTCTTCGAATTTCTTCTTTCCGAGCAATGTGCTCATGGCAGTGATGCCAAGTAGCTTTTTCTCATACGGGTCGTAGCCCGCGTCTTTTACTTTGGATGCCACAGCGGCTTCATCAGTAAATTTTCTATTGGATCTTCCTTCTACGATTTTCCAACCGTCAAAGTGAACACCGGACTTAGCCTGCTGTAAGGCATATTCTTTGATGTCATTTCCCCAGGAAATCATTTCATCTACCTTTACTAAGATAGCGGCGATTTCTATGTCACCCAGGGTAGCTGGCATTTCAAAGTCATATTTTGCAAGCTCAAGATTGTATTCTGCACGCTTTCTGCAGGTGGCTTTTACCTTACAGAACCGACAGTGGTCACCGGCTTTGAATTCGCCTCCGCCTACATATGCAAGCTGTGCAGTAGGTGCCAGAATTTCATCAGCCCATTTCAGAAGCTCATCTCTGGAAATGGTGTAAGTACTGACGTTGTCACGTCTTGGTTGGAAGATGGTCATCTTAATCTGATTGATGTCATAGATATCACCGAAGGCTTCCAATGCACCTAAGGCATAGCACATCATCTGGCTGTTTCCACCGTGTTCCTCATCGCCGGCGCTTACCAGAACACCGAGACCGTGCTTGTAATCGATAATCTGTAATACTTCATCTGCAACGATGACACAGTCACCGGTTCCAAAGCCGTTTTCAACCCAGCGGGAGAAGTCCAGTCTCTGCTCAATCATGACCTGTGGATCCTTACAGAATTCCTTGGCTGCTTCGATTTGTTCCAAAACATAATTCCTGTATTCCTCTGCGCAGTTTTGCATTTCAGCATCGTAGAAGGTCAGGTTTTCTGTCGGATCAGTGACAGCTCTGCCAAGAGCTTTTTCCACAAGATAGGCGCACAGCTCATGACAATCGGTTCCCTGCTGTGCATATTCGGATGTTTGATCCGTAATATTGGCACAGAGCTTTGCACTTGGTGGGCAGGCTAACCATCTGTGGCTGGCAGAAGCGGAAAGGTATGCATGTTTAGGCATTTCCAATCACCTCTGCTTCCTTAAGAATGGCTGCATAGTCATCAGGATTTACCTGCTTTAACTGCTGTGCACCATATTTCTCAAGAAGCTCCTTGACTTCCTTCTTATATCCGGCAGCAGATTTGGAAGCGAGTACTGCACGAACATCTTCCTTGGTATAGGTAGGTTCCGGTGTTTCCTTTACTTTAGCCGGTTCAGAAGCCTTAGTAGCTTTCTTGGTTGACTTGGGTTCTTTTTTTTCGGGTGCTTCTTCGGTAGAAGAGAAGATGTCTTTGATTGCGTTAGCAGCTTTGATCATTCCTTCGCCGCAGGCAATCATTTCATCAAGCATCTGCGATAATTCACTCATTTTGCTCATCTTGTTTTCCTCCATTTTCTGTATTCTGTTGTCTTAGATTGGCTGCCAGTCGTTTGGCTACAACACTGATTGCGATGAGAGTATCAATGAGCTCTTCCTCAATCTGTGGTGTGGCCTGCTGGCTTTTATCAATCGTTTCTGTCTGCATCTGCAGTACCTCACTTTCCGAATGGCTTTCGTGCCTTTCTATCTTCCTAAGCGCATCTGGAAATTGTTTTTCCGGTCGGGAGCATAATTTTTTTGAAAAAGTTTTGAAAAGAGCCAGGGCATTTTTTGCTTATATAAGGAAGCGATGCTGCTCTGGCCATTGCTTTGTAAATATTTTTTTAATTCGACCGGAAAAGTGCAGGTCAAACGCGCTTAGGAAGTTAGGAGGATTTTGTTCCTTACTTTTTTAGAAACGAGGTTTGAGATATGCAGGTAACGATTTTTACAGCAAACTGCATTGGTCAAGCCGCAAACTGTAGCTATCCCAATAAGGTGACAGTAGTCACGCCGGAGCAGCTTCGGGAGGCGGTGAAGGCAGATCATGTTTGCGCAGAGTACAAAGGAAACTATCGAGGTATTGGTAATTTCATTCGTTCAGATGTGATTGTCATGGATATTGATAATGACCATTCAGAGGAACCGGCAGAGTGGATTACAGCTGAGAAGCTGGAGGGAATATTCCCTGATATGGAATATATGCTTGCTTCCAGTAGACATCATCTGCTTCCAAAGGAGGGGAAGTCGGCCAGACCGAGATATCACATCTATTTTCCTATTTCAGAGATTACAGATGCAGAAGTGTACGGAAATCTGAAGAAGGCATTACAGAAGGAGTATCCCTTCTTTGATGGAAATGCTTTAGACGCAGCAAGATTTATCTTCGGTGCTGATTGTGAAGAAGTATTGGTACATGATGGCTGGATGACTATTGATGAAGAAATTGATGTCAGTCAGGTAGCTGAGGAAGAAGATTTTGATGCAGAAGATTTGGAGAGTACATCTGGTGGGCAGATTCTGGAAGGCAGCAGAAACAATACGATGAGCCGTTTTGCCGGGCGTGTGCTGAAACGCTATGGAATTACTGAAAAGGCATATGAGGCATTTCTAGAACATGCTAAAAAGTGTGATCCGCCGCTACCGGAGTCGGAGCTTAAGACTATCTGGAACAGTGCAGTGAAGTTCTTTAAGAAAAGTATTGTGAATCAGGAGGGTTATGTACCGCCTGATGAATATAACGTAGATTTTGAAAGTGCTTCATTGAAGCCTGAAGATTATTCGGATATTGGACAGGCAAAGGTGTTGGTTCGAGAGTATGGGAATGAATTGAAATATACCAGTGCTACAGACTTTTTAAGATTCGATGGGGAATGTTGGCGAGAGGATAAGCAGATGGCGATTGGTGCTGTTGAGGAATTCTTGGATCTGCAGCTTCAGGATGCTATGGATGAAGTGGCAAGAGTGGAGAAGGCTTTGGAGGATGCAGGTGTACCGAAGGAATCTATCCAGGCTGGTCCGAAGGAGCTTTTGAAAGAGGTTGATGGAAAGCTTATTCCTTTGGTTTATATGCTGATGGGAGCCCAAACCTATTTGAAATTTGTGCAGAAGAGACGTGATTACAAATATATCGTGTCTGCGGCAAATACGGCGAAGCCGATGATCGCTATTTCTGTGTCGGATTTGGACAAGAACGAAAACCTGATTAACACACCTTATGCAACCTATGACCTTAGAAAAGGAATTGCAGGGGAACAGCCTCATAATCCGGAGGATTTGATTACAAAGATTACTGCCTGTTCACCTGGAGAAGAGGGGAAAAAGATTTGGATGGATGCTTTGAATCTGTTCTTTTGTAAGGATCAGAAGCTGATTGATTATGTGCAGGAGACTGTTGGTATGGCTGCAATCGGCAAGGTGTATCAGGAGCATATGATTATTGCTTATGGCGGCGGTGCCAATGGTAAGAGTACCTTCTGGAATACCATTTTTAGAGTGCTTGGCAATTATGCAGGAAAGCTTTCTGCTGAGGCATTGACCATGAACTGTAAGCGAAATGTGAAGCCGGAGATGGCGGAGCTTAAGGGCAAGCGCCTCATTATTTCTTCGGAAATGGAAGAAGGAATGAGATTAAATACCGCTGTGGTAAAGCAGCTTTGTTCTACAGATGAGATTCAGGCGGAGAAGAAGTACAAGGATCCATTTTCCTTTGTTCCGTCACATACGTTGGTTCTCTATACGAACCATCTCCCGAAGGTGGGAGCCAATGATGACGGTATCTGGAGAAGGCTGGTGGTCATTCCCTTCAATGCAAAGATTACAGGTAAAAGTGACATCAAGAATTATGCGGATTATCTGTTTGAGCATGCAGGTCCTGCAATTATGAGCTGGATTATTGAAGGGGCGAAGAGAGCGATTGATAAGAATTTCCATACAACACTTCCGGATGTCGTAGAGGCTGCCATTCAGGCATATCGTGAGGACAATGACTGGCTGGGGCAGTTCCTGGAGGAATGCTGTGAGATTGATCCATCTTATAAGGAAAAATCGGGTGAACTGTATCAGGCTTACAGAGCGCATTGCATGCAGAACGGCGAATATATCCGCAGTACCACGGATTTCTATTCTTCGATGGACAAGGCTGGATATAACCGTATTCGCAAGAATACCGGAGTGCAGGTCGTGGGATTAAAGCTTAAGGAAGGACAGGATTTTTTGGAGTAAGAAAAAGCCATTTTGTGTAGGTCGTTAACCTCACTACATAAAAGTCCCTTTAGGGAGAATTTGATTAAAAATCTGCTTAAGAGAGTTTTACGGAACGAGGTACTCGACCTGCACACCTGTTAAGAATGATGGAGGCGAGCGATGCGTGAAAAATATATTGAACAGAAATTAGTGAGAGAGGTTAAAAAGCGTGGTGGCTTGTGTGAGAAGTGGAATTCCGGCTCATCGGGCTGGCCCGACCGACTTGTTTTATTACCTGATGGGAAATTTGGGTTGGTGGAAGTGAAGGCGCCGGGAAAGAAGCCAAGAGTTTTACAGGAGCACAGGCATGACCAGTTAAGGTCTCTTGGATATAAAGTATTCGTCCTGGATGATGCAGGACAGATTGGAGGGATTCTTGATGGAATACAAACCGCATGATTATCAGCAGTTTGCAATCAATTATATATTAGAACACCCGATAGCAGCCGTGATACTTGGGATGGGACTTGGTAAGACCAGTATTACGTTGACAGCTATTGAACAGCTTATTTATGACAGCTTTGAAGTAAGTAAGGTTTTGGTGGTGGCGCCACTTCGAGTTGCAAGAAATACCTGGAGTGATGAAATCCATAAATGGAATCATCTGAAACATCTGAGATATTCCATTGTTCTTGGTTCAGTAGCAGAGAGAAAAAAGGCTCTTGAAGCGGATGCGGATATTTACATTATTAACCGTGAAAATCTGCAGTGGTTGATTGAACAGAGCGGCGTGAATTTTTTCTGGGATATGGTAGTTCTGGATGAGCTATCCAGCTTTAAGAATTGGAACAGTAAGCGCTTTAAGGCATTTATGAAGGTTCGGCCAAATGTGAAAAGGGTAATCGGGCTCACTGGTACACCTTCCCGCAATGGACTGATGGATCTGTTTGCAGAATTCAAATGTCTGGATATGGGAGAAAGACTTGGAAGATTTATCAGCCAGTATCGTGTGAATTATTTTGTACCAGACAGGATGAATGGTCCGATTGTTTATTCTTATAAGCTAAGAAATGGAGCTGAGGAACAGATTTATGAGAAGATTTCCGATATCACGATTTCCATGAAAGCCTTGGATCATCTTCGGATGCCGGAGTTTATCAGTAATGAATATCCGGTTTATATGAATGATGAGGAAGCGAAGTTTTATGCGGATATGGAAGAGAATTTATTTGTTCCTTTGAAAAAGGGAGAGATTACAGCAGCAAATGCAGCAGCACTTTCCGGAAAGCTTCTTCAGATGGCAAATGGTGCTGTGTATTCAGATGATGGCGACGAGCTTGTAATCCATGACCAGAAGTTGGATGCCTTAGAAGATATGATTGAAGCGGCAAATGGCAGACCTGTTATGGTAGCGTACTGGTTCAAACATGATTTATCAAGGATTATGCGAAGGCTTACTGAGAAAAAGATTCCTTTTGAAAAACTGGATTCTGAGGAGAGCATCAGAAAATGGGATCGTGGGGAACTGCCTGTGGCGTTAATACATCCAGCTTCTGCCGGGCATGGTTTGAATTTGCAATTAGGTGGAAATACCCTGATTTGGTTTGGACTTACCTGGAGCCTGGAATTATATCAGCAGACTGTAGCTAGATTATGGAGGCAGAGACAGACAGCGGAGACGGTTGTGGTTCAGCATATTATTACTGCAGGTACGATAGATGAAGATGTCATGAAGGATTTAGCTAATAAGGATATGACACAGAATAGATTGATTGCTGCAGTAAAAGCGAGGGTAACACATGGCAGGTAAGAACCAATTTGAAGCCCCATATGAAAGACTTGCGAATGCGATTATTCTAAGTGCGGTTGCTGATTACAGAGCCGCACTTAAAAAGGTAAAGCGCAATCCAAAGAGCAAGACAGCAATAGATGAAGCATTACAGATAGAGAAGTTTTTCAGAAGTTCTTGGTATCAACAGCTGACTTCCGTTGATGGAGAGTTTCTGATCCGTAAGCTTCAGAACGAAATAAGACAATCAGAGTAAATCCGAGGGAAATAACTTTTCGGAGGTGGCTTATGACAGCTAAGGAATATTTGAAGCAGGCATATCTTTTGGATAAGCAGATACAGGTTGAGGTAAAGGAACTGGAACAGCTTCGTGAGATGAGAGGTAGAATTCAGGGATGTTCTTATGGAGAAAAGATTGGTACCAATCCGAATAGAAATCTGGAAGCGCCGTTTATAAAGACCATTGAAAAGATATGGGATTATGAGCAGAGGATTGATGCACAGATAAACAGATTGGTAGACCTACGTTCAGAAATCAATGCGGCGATTGAAAGTATGGAGAACCCAGAGGAAAGACTTCTTTTGAAATATCGTTATCTGAAAAACGAGAGTTGGGAAGATATTTCCTACGAGCTTAATGTGTCATACAGAACTGTGCATCGTATTCATGCATCGTCACTAAATAATTTTGTTGTACCGGAATAAGGTTGGCACACTTTGTCCCAACATGGCATAAGCATATATGTTAATATGATAGTGTCGAAAGTAGGACAAAACGAAGAGCCTTGATGGAGCAATCCTTCAGGGCTCAAATTGTGGGAGGTGCATATGCCACGAAGACCGAACATACCATGTAAACATCCTGGCTGTGCGGCACTCATTCCGCACGGTCAGATGTATTGTGAGGAACATAAGCCTTTACATACAAAGGACAGAGCTCATGCGGCAGAGCGTGGTTATGGTGCTAAGTGGCAGCGTGAGAGAAGGAAGTTCTTAGAGAGCAATCCATTCTGTGTGAAGTGTTATGAGGAAGGTCATATAACTATGGCTACCGTCGTGGATCATATCGTTCCGCATCGTGGAGACCAGAAACTCTTTTGGGATAGGTCGAATTGGCAGCCTTTATGTGAGCATCATCATAATGTAAAGACGATGACCGAGGATAGATTTAAGGAATATCGGTTCTGATGGAGCAAGGGTAGGGGGGATTTGAATCTTCGCAGGCCTTAGACTACAAGACCGGCGCCCCCTCTTCTGTGCAAAATCGCGAAATGGAAGAGGGGGGTATCGTAGAATTGCAGTAACTGAAATGGAAACTAAATGAATAAAATGATATAAAATGGTAACTATAATATTGACTTTAATTCGTGTGTGACATATAATAAGCATGAGGTAGAATGACTTTTGTTGATTGGAGGAAGTTAATATGTTTGATGTGAATTCCATGATAGCTGCAAATATTGTAGCAATTCTTAAAAAACAGAATAGAAAACAAATAGATTTGGCAGGGGCATTGCAGACAAATAAACAGACAATAAGTAAGATGCTTAATGGTTCAAGAATGATTAATGCGATAGAACTGAAGCGTATCGCAGAGTTCTTGGGTGTTAAGATGGAAGAACTTACCAAGCTTCAGGGAGATTCTGTTGATACAGATATTGTTCATGCGTTCATGGGAAAAGTTAAATCAGAGGAAGCTAAAGAAGCACTTAATATTGCTGATAAGCTTTCAAACATGATTCTTTTCCATAGTCGAGTTAGAGATAATGGTATGGCTATGATGAAACCTTGGGAGGCATAATGGGAGATACTTTTTTTGAAAACTTGTTTTATAAGCAAGAGAAGCAATTTGAAAAAATAAATGATTTATCAAAGGCTTTTGCTGTAAATTACTGTGGAAATACCATTATTAGAGAATCTATTTTTGGCATAGTTTCAAATTATGCACGTAAGAGGGAACTGGCTCTTGAAGTGCTTCGTTATCCATTTAGGGATGATGAATTATGGGCGTTTACCTTTGTGAAGAAGGGTACGATTTTCTTGTGTGTGAATACAGAACTGCCAATGTGTAAGCAGATTTTTGCAACGGCACATGAGTTATATCATATTCATTGCTATGCAGAGGATATTAATACCAGCACTATTACATCAGGTTCTTTATTGGATTCAAAAACGGTTGATGAAGTAGCAGCTACGCAGGAAGATCTTGAAGCAAATGCTTTTGCAGGGTTGCTTTTGATGCCGGATGCCAGTGTGATAGAACAGTTTAAGATGTTTGGAATCTCAAAAGAGAATATGGGGATTGATGATGTGCTGATTCTTATGGATTTGTTTGCGCTTCCTTACAAAGCAGTTGTATTGCGCTTAGTAGAGAGCGGTGTGATTACAGAAGAGAAGGCCAGAAATCTTTATCAAGAAAAAAGTGAAAGCATTGCAATCAGAATTGAATTGACTGGAAAAGCAGAACAGTGGCAGCAGAATAGTGGAAGTTTACTCCGCTATGGAAGTTTGTTGGATAATCTGGCTTTTAACTCTGAACACGAATTACTTGTGGATAGTAGAGAGGAATCTGATAGGGCATACTTGGAAAAAATCGGAAAGGAATTTCGGAATCGAAAATAAGGTGAGTATATGGCAAATGAAAAATATGCCTTGCTGGATACTGACTTTATATCCAAGATGCATTTGATACGCAAGGATGATCATAATAAATTAATAGACAAAATTATGGCAATGCCAGGTTATTGCTTTTATTGTCATAAACAGATTCAAGTAGAAATCATGCGTCACAATATAGCTGGGGCACCAGAATGGTTTCAGTCGAAAATTGAATCAAAATCAATATGTATGTATGACGATGAAATGATACTGGATGAATTATCAGGAGTCTATGGTGAATGGGCTATCAGCGCATATGCAGGAATGCTTAAAACTGCGTGCGATGCATATAAAGATGGATATTTTGAAGAGAAGTTTGTTCTTGTGTCTCAAATGGACTGCCGCAGTATAAGTAGAGAAGATTTTTTGAAGCAACTGCAAGATGATTGTGACACTATCGGCGAGGGACAAAATCTCGGAGAACTGAAGTCATATGTCTTATTGCAAGTGCTGAATTTGAAGTTCGGTGAACAAATCTATGTCTTTTGTTCTGATGATAAAAATGCCAGAAATGGTGTAATCAGTATAGGCGGAGCTAGATGTATTAGTGTATTGTCATCGTTTGTAAGGCTGAAAAAAGAAATTAGCTTTACGAAAGAGGATGCTATGCCATACATCGATTCTTATATGAATACTTGTTTAGGAAAAGATCAAACAGCATTCAGGGTTCAAGATACTTCAAAAGAGAGGCGAATGTGCAGGATACCATGTGAGCAAGTATTTGAAGAGATATTTGATGGGAAAATAGATGAGTTAATAACTGGAAATTTAAAATACATATAGATATTCATCATGAGGATCGTGTAGAAATACATGGTCCTTTTATTTACACGAGTAGTAAGGAAAATGCCATGCTTGCATGAGCATTTGACGAGCACCGCGATAACCCAAGAAATTGATTTCTTGGGTGTGCAGAAAATTAAGGAAGGAGGGGATTCCAGTGGCAGGAAGAAAGCCAAAGCCTACAGCGGTAAAGAAGCTGGAAGGTAATCCGGGAAAAAGAAAATTGAATACGAAGGAGCCGATTCCGGCAAAGGGAATGCCTAACTGTCCGGAATGGTTATTACCTGAGGCTAAGAAAGAGTGGGAACGTTTAGCTGATTTGATGAACCAGATGGGAGTTCTGACCGAGGTGGATATGGCGGCATTTGCTGCATACTGCCAGTCTTATGCCAGATGGAAGGAAGCGCAGGAGCATATAGATTCTGAGGGGGCGACCTTTGAAACGGATAAAGGATATCAGCAGCAGACACCTTGGGTTGGTATTGCAAATACCAATCAGAAACTGATGCTGCAGGCGGCATCCGAGTTTGGACTTACGCCTTCATCCAGGTCACGTATTGTGGCTGGTAGTGCAAAGGGTAAGGAGTTGGAAGATGAGATGGAGGCATTGCTTGGGGGTGATTCCTAATGGCAAAGGAACCAAGACCAAAGGGATATCCGAAGCTTAAGAATTATAAACCTTCCCAGTTCATGCTTCCGACTTCACATTATGATAAGAAGAAAGCAGACAGGGCAGTTACTTTTATTGAGAATCTTTGCCACACGAAAGGCAAATGGGCCGGAACACCATTCTGGCTGTTGCCGTGGCAGGAGCAATTGATAAGAGATATATTCGGGATTGTAAAACCTGATGGGAACAGGCAGTTCCGCACTGCATTTGTGGAGATATGTAAGAAGGTAGGAAAGAGTGAATTGGCTGCGGCTGTCGCTCTTTATTTATTATATGCAGACAATGAGCCAAGTGCGGAAGTGTACGGTGCAGCAGCTGACCGTCAGCAGGCATCTATTGTATTTGATGTGGCGAAACAGATGGTGGAGATGTCACCGGCTCTGATGAAAAGAAGCAAGCTGATGGGAGCCACTAAGCGTATTGTGAATTACAGCAATGCCGGCTACTATCAGGTGCTGTCAGCTGAAGTTGGTGGTAAGCATGGATTTTCGGTAAGTGGATTGGTATTTGATGAAATTCATACCCAACCAAACAGGCAGTTATACGATGTACTTACCAAGGGTTCATCGGACGCAAGACAGAATCCGCTTCACTTTATTATCACCACTGCAGGAAATGACAGACATTCGATAGCATTTGAATTGCATACTAAGGCAGTGGATATTCTGGAAGGCAGACGTGTGGACCCGACTTTTTATCCTGTGGTTTACGGGCTGAAGGATGATGAGGACTGGGAAGATGAAGCGAATTGGTACAAGGTCAATCCTTCTCTTGGATATACAGTTGATATTGAAAGGTTGAGGGATGCATATAGGGAAGCAAAGCAGAATCCAGCTGATAGGTCACATTCAAGTGGCTTCGATGCAATATGTGGGTCAGTTCAACAGTTGCGTGGATTCCTGATGCGATATATATGAGAGGAAATGAATCAATTGAGGCGGCTTCACTTGAAGGAAGAGACTGTTATGCAGGACTTGACCTTTCAAGTACAGGGGATATTACAGCTTTAGTATTGATATTTCCGCCGAGAGATGAAAATGAAAAGTATGTGCTCTTGCCATACTTCTGGATTCCTGAGGAAACCATACCTAGAAGAGTGAAAGCTAATTCAGTTCCCTATGATATTTGGGAAAAACAGGGCTATATCATGTCTACAGAGGGAAACGTGATTCATTACGATTTTATTGAAAAGTTCATCATGTACCTATCAGAGAAATATCACATTTTGGAAATAGCGGTGGATAGATGGAATGCGACTCAGATGATTCAAAATTTGGAGGGCGAAGGTTTTACCATTATTCCTTTTGGGCAGGGATTTTCTTCAATGTCAGCTCCGACGAAAGAATTCTATCGCTTACTGATGGAGGGGAGAATTATTCACGGTGGGAATCCAGTGCTTAGATGGATGGCAGGTAACGTTGTTATTGACACAGATCCTGCTGGCAATATTAAAGTAACCAAAGCTAAATCTAAGGAGAAGATAGATGGCATTGTTGCCGCAATCATGGCGCTTGATAGATGTATACGTCAGGAAGGGCAGAGTGGCAGCGTTTACGATGAGAGAGGATTGTTGGTATTTTAAGGAGGATGTATGGGATTTTTCAGTAATTTATTTCGGGGGAGGGATGCTCCTTCTAACAGCACGGCTGGAAGTGGATATGGATTTTTTATGGGGAGCACGGCTTCCGGGAAGAGGGTGAATGCACGGAGTGCCATGCAGATGACTGCTGTGTATTCCTGTGTGAGGATTCTTTCTGAGGCGGTGGCGGGTCTGCCATTGCAGTTTTACAGGTATAACGATAATGGCGGTAAGGAAAAGGCGGTGGATCATCCGCTCTATTTTCTGCTGCATGATGAGCCGAATCCGGAGAGGACTTCTTTTGTGTTCCGGGAAACTTTGATGACGCATTTGCTTTTGTGGGGAAATGCGTACAGTCAGATCATCCGGAATGGGAAGGGTGAGGTTATTGCACTTTATCCGCTGATGCCTGACCGGATGACGGTGGACAGGGATGAGCATGGAAGGCTTTATTATGAGTATCTGGTTTATGACGGTGATGATGTGGACGGCAGGACCGGCACGGATTCGAAAGCAAACGGGAAGATTGTGCGCCTGCATCCGGCGGATGTGCTGCATATTCCGGGACTTGGATTTGACGGGCTGGTCGGATATTCGCCTATTGCCATGGCGAAGAATGCGATCGGGCTTGCCATTGCTGCCGAGGAGTATGGAAGTAAGTTCTATGCCAATGGTGCCGCTCCATCAGGAGTACTGGAGCATCCGGGGACTTTGAAGGATCCGGGTAGGGTGCGGGAGAGCTGGCAGTCCACTTTTGGGGGAAGCAGCAATGCAAATAAGGTTGCTGTACTGGAAGAGGGGATGAAGTATACGCCGATTTCCATTGCACCGAATGAGGCACAGTTTCTGGAAACAAGGAAGTTTCAGATTGATGAGATTGCCAGGATTTTCAGGGTGCCGCCGCATATGGTAGGGGATCTGGATAAGTCCAGTTTCAGCAACATTGAACAGCAGTCCCTGGAGTTTGTGAAGTATACGCTGGATCCCTGGGTGAGCCGGTGGGAGCAGGCAATGGTCAGGGCTCTGCTGTCTGCGGAGGAAAAGAAGAAGTATTTCTTTAAATTCAATGTGGACGGGCTGCTCCGGGGGGATTACCAGGGCAGGATGCAGGGATATGCCACTGCAAGGCAGAACGGATGGATGTCCGCCAATGATATCCGGGAACTGGAAAATCTGGACAGGATCCCGGCAGAGCTTGGGGGGGATCTGTATCTGATTAATGGAAACATGACAAAACTGGAAGATGCCGGTATCTTTGCCGGATCTGGAAAGGGGAAGGATACTGGTGAAGAAGTTTTGGAACTGGAAAAAGAAAGTGGTAAATCTGGAAAGCGGACAGGAAGCAGAGGAACGGATTCTGTTCATGAACGGGGTAATTGCTGAGGACAGCTGGTTTGACGATGATGTCACACCGGCTCTTTTTAAGGATGAGCTGAATGCCGGGACAGGGGATATTACCCTGTGGATCAACAGCCCTGGCGGGGACTGTGTTGCCGCAGCGCAGATTTTTAACATGCTGTCGGAGTATCCGGGGAAGGTTACTGTAAAGATTGACGGGCTTGCGGCATCTGCGGCGTCTGTCATTGCAATGGCTGGAACTGAGGTGTGGATGAGTCCTGTGAGCATGATGATGATCCATAATCCGGCCACGGTTGCATGGGGCGACCATGCAGAGATGAAGAAGGCTATGGAACTTCTGGATGCCGTGAAGGAATCCATCATCAATGCTTATGTACGGAAAACGGGACAGAGCAGGGCGAAGCTGTCACATCTGATGGATGCGGAAACCTGGATGGATGCGAATAAGGCTGTGGAGCTTGGCTTTGCGGATGACATTCTGTTCCAGAAAGAGGAACAGGGCAGTGAATAATGCCCTGATGAATAAGCTGGAGAGGCATTATGGAAAGACTGGAAAATCCGTGAAAGACCAGGCTGGAATCGGCTTGAATGGAAATGGTGCTGAGGGGAATGATCCCTGTAATGGATGTTTCGGGGCGGCGGAGAATGCCTGCCGGAAGTGTGAAAAGAAGAAAGTGAATACGAATGTTACAGGGCGTTCTGCGGATGATCTGCGTGAACGCTTAAATTTTATCAAAAAATATATCTGAGGAGGATACGGATTATGACGATTCAGGAATTAATGGAGAAGAGAGCTAAGGTATGGGAAGCGGCAAAGAATTTTGTGGATACCCATGAGAATGAAAACGGGGTGCTGTCTGCGGAGGACAGTGCAACCTATGAGAGGATGGAAGCGGAGATTGAGGATCTGACAAAGGCGATTGACCGCCGCCGCAAGGCAGAGGAAATGGAAAAGAACCTGAACCAGCCGGTAAACCAGCCGCTGACCGGGAAGCCTTATGCAGGCGGCCAGGGGGAGCCAAAGACAGGACGTGCTTCTGATGAATACCGCAGGGCAATGCTGAATGCACTGAGAAGCAACTTCCGCCAGGTTTCCAATACCCTTCAGGAGGGCGTGGATGCCGATGGCGGTTATCTGGTTCCGGAGGAGTATGACAGAAGACTGGTTGATGTTCTGAATGAAGAGAATATCATGCGCCGTCTTGCCACAAGGATCGTGACTTCCGGGGAGTATAAGATCAATATTGCGGCTACCAAGCCGGCGGCAAGCTGGATTGAGGAAGGCGGGGCACTGACTTTCGGGGATGCGACTTTTGACCAGAAGATCCTGGATGCACATAAGCTTCATGTGGCGATTAAGGTAACGGAGGAACTGCTTTATGACAATGCCTTTAATCTGGAAAATTACATTATTGTCCAGTTTGGAAAGGCACTTGCTAATGCGGAAGAGGATGCCTTCCTGAACGGAAACGGAACAGGGAAACCGACCGGTATTTTTGACGGAACAGGCGGCGGACATCTGCTGAATACACTGGCTGCGGCTTTGAAATCAGATGACATGCTGGATCTTGTGTATGGTCTGAAACGTCCGTACCGTAAAAATGCATCCTTTATCATGAATGATGCAACACTGCCTTCCCTTAGAAAGCTGAAGGACAATAACGGTGCTTATATCTGGCAGCCGGCTTACCAGGCAGGGGAACTGGACAGGATCCTGGGATATAAGGTGGAGACTTCTGCCTATGCACCGAAGGACGGCATCGCTTTTGGGGATTACAGCTATTACAACATTGGTGACCGTGGAAACAGATCCTTTAAGCAGCTGAATGATCGGTTTTGTTGCAAAGGAACGTGTGGACGGAAAACTGGTTCTTCCGGAAGCCGTGCAGATCATGAAACTGAAAGCTGACTAATGAGCAGGAATGACAGGGGATGGCGTAAGCTGTCTCCTGATTTGACTGAATCAGGGAAGCTTTCAAGGTTGAAGAATGTTCGCCGGTTTGAAAATCAGATCAGCCGGGCGGTGAGCACGAAGAATGATGAACGGAATGGAAACAGGAAAATCTGCAGGAGGTGACGGGATGTCCTGGGTGGTTCATGAGGATATGAAGATTGAGATGACAAAGGGGGATACGCCTTCTTTTGCGTTCCAGGCATTTCTGCCGGACGGCTCGGAGTATGAGTTTGAGGAAGGCGATTCCGTGGTCTTTGCGGCGAAGCGGAACAAGGCGGATCTGGAGCCTGCGGTACGGATCGAGGCTGATGTGAAGGAAAAGGTGATCAGATTTTCAGAGGAAGATACAAAGCACCTGGAACTGGGAAAATATATCTGGGAGCTGTCTTTGAATAAGGCAAATGGTTACAGGTGTACTTTTATTGCAAATAAGGTTTTGAAACTGACAGTGGAGGTGGCGTGATGGAGCAGCTGACGGGAACCATGAGCAGTGTTCCTGATTCAAATAATTATGAAAATATGAGCCATAAGCCGAAGATCAATGGTGTGGAGCTGGTCGGAAATAAAACTTCGGAAGAGCTGGGGCTTGGCGGCGGTGAAGTGACAAGGAAGGAACTGGAAGATGCCTTAAGGAATAAGGTGGATAAGGAAACTGGGAAAGGCCTTTCCAGTAATGATTTTGGGAACAGTGAAAAATCCAAGCTGGAGGGTATTGAGGAAGGTGCCCAGAAGAATGTGCCGGTACCGTCAAAGGTAAGTGAACTGGAAAATGACAGTAAATTCCAGACCGAGGAACAGGTACAGGAGATAAGAAAGACTGTGGAGGAATTGGGTAGGCGGATGGATGAACTGACGGATGGAAATGAGGTGGCGTACTGATGGCAAATGTGCTTGTAAATGAGAAAACACTGAAAGCTATTGCAGATGCGGTGCGTGCCCGGGGCGGTACTTCTGCCCTGATGAAACCGGGGGAGATCCCGGATGCTGTAAGCAGGATCCCGTCAGGCGGAAGTGGTGCGGATATGTCCCTGCCGGTTCGGTTCTTTGATTATGAGGGAACCCTGCTATACAGCTTTTCCCTTGAGGAGTTTGCCGGGCTGGAACGCTTGCCGGATCTTCCGTTTCACGAAGGACTGGTGTGTACGGGATGGAACTGGACACTGAAGGATCTGAAAAAGATAAACAGGGAAATGAATGTGGCTGCCCAGTATGTCACGGATGACGGGGCAACGAGAATTTATGTAAGCCTGGATAAGGATATGCTGGAGCCACAGGTTTCTTTTGGTCAGAGTGAGGATCATGGCGTAAAGGTGGACTGGGGTGACGGAAGTGAACCGGAGACAGCAGAAGGATGGAATTACACGAAGATCACGCTGACACACAGGTACAGGGAACCGGGAGAGTATGTGATACGTTTCCTGCCCCAGGGGGAAAACCAGGTCTGTTTTTTTGGAAACTATAATGCCGGTTCATATACTTTTACAGCAGGGAAAAGCAGTGTGCGGGAAAATATGAAATACCTGTCAGCTGTGCGGAAAATAGAAGTGGGAAGCCAGGTCAGGGAACTGGGCGATTATTGTTTCTGCAGCTTTTTCAGGATGGAAAGCATTACGATGGGAAATGCCGTCGAATGGGGAAATGGTGTTGTAAAAGAATGCTGCAGTCTGAAATTTCTCGGGCTTCCGGAAGGAAAAGGGATGCTGCCCGGCTATTTTTGTGATGGATGCGTACAGCTGGAACATATATCTGTTCCGAATACAATTACCCGGCTTTGGGACTATGTTTTTGATAAATGCACTACCTTACAGGAAGTGACTCTGCCGGATGGTGTAACAGATATCGGAAGGCATGTGTTCGAGTCCTGCTGCTGTATAACAGAAATGATTCCTCCGAAAGGACTCAGAAAGATCGGGAACGGGGCTTTTCAGGGATGCCGTATGCTGGAGAAAGCAGTGCTTCCGGATGGAATTGATGAGGTTGTGGATTCCTTGTTTTCAGGCTGTTATACATTAACAGAAATTGTAATTCCCAAAAGTGTGACGACGGTTTCCAGATATTGTTTTGAGAACTGCCAGTGCATGAAAAGATATTATTTCCTTCCAGATTCGCCGCCGGAGCTTACAACGACAGGTACTTTTCTTGGGCTTCCAAAAGACTGCAAATTCTATGTCCCGAAGGGAAGGCTGGATGTTTACCAGGCTGCGGAAAGCTGGAGTAATTATGCTTCTTATATGGTGGAAATGGAAGGTGATGTTCCGTGATCGTGACAGTAAAGGAAATGAAGAATTACCTGCGGGTGGATTTTGACGATGATGATGTGCTGCTTTCTGATCTGATCGAGCAGGGGCAGCAGATCTGCATGGATGTGGCAAGGATTACGGATGAGGATGAGTTTGAAGATCAGCAGGGGACGAAGATTGCCGTGCAGTATGCGGCTGCCTATCTGTATGAACACAAGGAGGAAGCGAATCATCATCAGCTGGTGATGGACCTGCGGAGTCTGCTGTTTGGAGTAAGAAAACCGGGATTCTGAGGTGGTTGTTTTGAATATTGCATTGATGAATGAAAAGGTGATTTTTCAGAAGTGTTCTGTTGTGAAGGATGGGATCGGGAATCACAGGAATGAGTGGACAGAGGATTACTGCTGTTTTGCGACAATAGGCGGTGAGGGGATTGCCAGTTCCAGGGAAACGGAAACTGCTGGGACTGTGGTGGAAGATGTAGGAATGACAGTGACGGTGCGGTACTGTAAAAAGACTGCCGGCATCCGGTCTGTTACCCACAGGATCCTGTTTCGTGATCAGTTGTATGACATTGTGAGTGTGGATCATCTGAATTATAAGAAGAAGTGTCTGAAATTCACATGCAGGAAGGTCCGGAGGTGAGAGTATGGCAGGGGACAGATGTACAGTCAGCCAGATGGCAGATGTGATCATGGAAGGACTGGAAGAGTATGCACAGCTTGCTGCGGATGATATGAAAAAAGCAGTGAAGAAGGCAGGGACACAGGCAAGGAAGGATATCCAGGAGAATGCCCCGGTGAAGACCGGTGCCTATGCAAAGAGCTGGGCAGCGAAGACCACGAAGGAAACTGCCAATGCAATGGAGATCGTGGTGTATTCCAGGAACAGGTACCAGCTGGCACATCTGCTGGAGTTCGGTCATGCACTGAGAAAAGGCGGCAGGACAAGGGCATTTCCCCATATTGCGCCTGCTGAGGAGAGGGCTGCGCAGACTCTGGAACGGGAAGTGGAGAAGGCACTGAGGTGATGGCAGGAGGTGAAAGCATATGACACTGGAAGAACTGGCAGGGATGCTGGAAGAGACGGGATTTCCTTTTGCCTATGACCATTTTGCGGAAGGGGAAAGCCCGGATCCGCCGTTTATCTGCTATCTGCTTCCTGGAAGTGATAATTTTTCGGCAGACGGGCGGGTATATTTCCGGATCAGTGAAGTAAGGATAGAGCTTTACACGGATCGGAAGGATCCCGTGGCAGAAGCTCTGGTGGAAAAAGTTCTGGATGATGCCGGGATTTTTTATAATAAGTCGGAGGTCTGGATCCAGAGCGAAAAGCTGTATGAGGTGCTGTACAGTATGGAACTGTAATGATTTGTTAAATGATGGAGGGATAATATGTCTGATAAGAATAACAAGGTGAAGTATAACCTGAAAAATGCGCATTACGCTTTACTGACGATCGGGGAGGACGGGGCAGTGTCCTATGCAGCGCCGGTGCCGCTTCCGGGATCCGTATCGCTGTCCCTGGATGCCAACGGGGAACCGGAGAATTTTTATGCGGACGGTATTGCGTATTATGTGATCAACAACAATATGGGCTATGACGGGGATCTGGAGCTTGCACTGATTCCGGAAAGTTTCAGGACGGATGTGCTGAGAGAAAAGCTGGATGCCAAGGGCGTTCTGATTGAAAACTCGGATGCAGAACTGGCACTGTTTGCCCTGCTTTTTGAGTTCGACGGGGATGTGCGCCATATCCGCCATGTGATGTATAACTGTTCGGCCTCCCGTCCGAAGATTGAGGGCAAGACCAACGAGGAGAAGAAGGAAGTGCAGACGGAAACACTGACCATTAAAGCCACGCCGCTGTCGGATGGAAAGGTGAAGGCAAAGACAGGGAATACTACGGATGCAACTGTTTATGCAGACTGGTATAAGTCGGTGTATCTGCCGGCTGCAGATCCGGCTTCTTTGCAGGCATCTGATAGTGGGAAGTCTGTTGTGGATGCTGCTGGAAATGGAAAAGCACTGAGCTGAGGAGGATTCAGATATGAGCATGATGAAGAAGATTGAGATTGACGGGAAGGCGGTTGCTTTTAAGGCATCTGCCGCCATTCCGCGTATTTACAGGATTAAATTTCAGAGGGATATCTACAAGGATTTATCTGTGCTGGAAAAGAGTATCGGGGATGGGGATCCGGAAAAGTCTTCCCTGGATCTGTTTTCCCTTGAGATGTTCGAGAACATTGCGTATGTGATGGCGAAGCATGCGAATCCGTCGATTCCGGATAATCCGGAGGAATGGCTGGATGAGTTTAATACATTCAGTATTTACCAGGTTCTGCCGAAGCTGATCGAGCTGTGGGGAATGAACATCAGGACGGATGTGGAGGCTAAAAAAAACTTCATGCAACAGACCGTGAAATGACAACTCCCCTGTTTCTTCTCCGGTGTGTGCAGCTGGGAATTTCCATCCGGGATCTGGATCTGCTGACTATCGGGATGGTGAATGATATGTTTGTGGAGAGCAGGAACGATGAGTATAAAGGATGGAGACAGGTTGCCACACAGGAGGATTTCGACAGGTTCTGATCTGATGAAATGTGGTGACAGGATGATTCAGAAAGGGTATAATGGGTTTATCAAATCAATATTTACTGAATTAAGTTAATCGTGCCATATGGCCTGATTATAAATACAAAGATAAAAACGCAATGTACATTAAAAATGTATTAGAGCTGGTAGGTAGCCCAGCCGTCCTATGTAAATAGGGTAAGTAACCTGCCCCTCCGGGTTGTCCATTCTTTGTTCATTTTATTTTAGGAGGGATTCTTATGGACAAAGTAAATGGAAAACTGACGGTATATTTTGAAGAACCATTTTGGGTAGGCGTATTTGAGCGTATTGAAGATGGTAAACTATCTGTGGCGAAGGCAACATTTGGTGCAGAACCAAAAGATTACGAAGTGCAGGAATATATTCAAAAATACTATTTCAGTTTGAAATTCAGTCCGGCTGTTGAAACTATTGTAAAGGATATCAAAAGAAATCCGAAACGGATGCAGCGAGAAGCAAAAAAGCAGATGCTGGAAACCGGCATTGGTACAAAATCGCAGCAGGCATTGAAATTACAGCAGGAACAGAACAAACAGGAGCATAAAGAGAGAAGCCGCAAGAAAAAAGAGGCGGAAGAACAGCGAATGTTTGAATTGAAACAGCAAAAGAAAAGAGAAAAGCATAAGGGACATTAAAGTCCCTTGGGCTTTTCCTCAAATCGGAAGTTAAGGAGGGCATTTATATGAAATTAGCAGATTTAGCTACGGGTCCAGACTGGATAATATGGACTGTCTTTGTGGTATTTGCTGTACTTTCTATAATTTTACTTTCTGGGCACGGAAGTTGGTTTATTTCTGGATACAATATGGCTTCAAAAGAAGAAAAGGAAAAGTATGATGAAAAGAAGTTATGCAGAACAACGGGAATTGGAATGTCTATTATAGCAATTCTTATGTTAATTATGGGTTTGTTTGAAAACTTTCTTTCTGCATTTTTTATATATATTGCAGTGGGAATCATTATGGTTGATGTCGTGGTGATTATCATTTTGGGAAACACGCTATGCAGAAAGTAACAACTTAAGTTTAAGGAGGTAGTTATGGCTTTTGATTTTAAGAAAGAATATAAAGAGTTTTATATGCCTAAAAATAAACCAGCGATTGTAACAGTCCCAAAAGCAAATTATATTGCAGTCAGAGGAAAGGGTAATCCAAACGAAGAAGGCGGGGCATATCAGCAGGCAATTAGTGTATTATATGCGGTTGCATATACTTTGAGAATGAGTTACAAGACAGATTATAAAATTGCAGGATTTTTTGAATATGTAGTTCCACCACTTGAAGGATTCTGGTGGCAGGAAAATATACATGGTGTAAATTATGCAGATAAAGATTCATTTAATTGGATTTCAGTTATCCGCCTGCCTGATTTTGTGAATCAAAAAGATTTTGAATGGGCTGTTGAAACAGCAGCTAAAAAGAAAAAAATAGACTGTTCATCGGCAGAGTTTTTGACTATTGATGAGGGATTGTGTGTTCAAATAATGCACTTGGGGGCATTTGATGATGAACCTGCAACTGTTGCACTTATGGATGCTTATTTGGAGCAGAATGGATATGTTAATGATATGAATATGGAAAGATTACATCATGAAATATATCTGTCTGATGCAAGAAAGGTTGCCCCAGAAAAATGGAAAACGGTCATTAGGCATCCTATAAAGAAATTGTAAACTTCCAGTTTTGTTGATAAAAAAATGAAGACGATAATGAAAGCATTTGTCAGGGATGGCAGGTGCTTTTTTTGTGCCCGGAGTGATCCGGGTATTTTTGTGCCTTTTTATGGGATTTAGGGGGTGAGCCGTATGGCAGGGAACAGAATCAGGGGGATCACTGTCGAGATTGGCGGCGATACCACGAAATTGCAGACTGCCCTGAAAGGGGTTAATACGGAGATCAGGAATACGCAGAGCCAGCTGAAAGATGTGGAGAAGCTTCTGAAGCTGGATCCGGGGAATACGGAGCTGATCGCACAGAAGCACAGGCTGCTGGCACAGGCGGTTTCTGAGACCAGGGAGAAGCTGGAAACTTTGAAGACTGCACAGCAGCAGGCGGATGAGGCACTGCGGAACGGAACGATTTCCCAGGACCAGTATGATGCCCTGCAGAGGGAGATTGTTGAGACGGAGCAGAGACTGCGGAGTCTGGAAGAGCAGGCGAACCAGTCTGCGACTGCGCTGCAGAAGATCGGAGCGACCGGTGAAAAGCTGCAGACGGTTGGAAACAAGATTTCTTCCGTGGGTCAGAAGCTGCTTCCTGTGACGGGAGTGGTGACAGGGCTTGGAACGGCGGCGGTGAAAACTGCCGCTGATTTTGATTCTGCGATGAGTAAGGTGGCGGCTGTGTCCGGGGCAACGGGATCGGATTTTGACAGTCTCCGGGACAGGGCCAGGGAGATGGGTGCCAAGACAAAGTTTTCTGCGACTGAGGCGGCAGATGCCATGAATTACATGGCAATGGCCGGATGGAAGACGGAGGATATGCTGTCCGGTATTGAAGGTGTTATGTATCTGGCTGCGGCATCCGGGGAAGACCTGGCAACGACTTCTGATATTGTGACGGATGCGCTGACGGCTTTTGGGCTGACTGCAGCGGATTCGGGACATTTTGCGGACGTGCTGGCGGCGGCAAGTGCCAATGCGAACACCAATGTCTCCATGATGGGTGAGACGTTTAAATACTGTGCGCCTGTTGCCGGGGCTTTGGGATTCTCGGTTGAGGATACGGCGGAAGCCATCGGCCTGATGGGAAATGCCGGCATCAAGGCTTCCCAGGCAGGTACTTCCCTGCGCTCCATCATGACCAACCTGACCGGGGATGTGAAGCTGTCTGGTGCGGCGATCGGGGATGTGACCATTGCCACTACCAATGCAGACGGATCCATGAGGAGCCTGTCTGCGATCCTGGCTGATTGCAGGGTGGCTTTTGGCGGAATGACCGAGGCGGAGAAGGCGAACAACGCAGAGGCACTGGTTGGAAAGAATGCAATGTCCGGGTTCCTTGCACTGATGAATGCGGCTCCGGAGGATATTGCAAAGGTATCCGGGGCAGTGAATAACTGCAAGGATGCGGCAAAGAACATGGCGGATACCATGCAGGATAATCTGGAAGGACAGCTGACTATTCTGAAGTCACAGCTTCAGGAACTGGCGATTTCTTTCGGGGATCTGCTGATGCCTGCGGTGCGGAGTATTGTTTCCGGACTGCAGGGGATGGTGGATGTGCTGAATGCCATGCCGGACGGAGTGAAGCGGGTGATCATGATCATTGCCCTGCTGGTGGCTGCACTGGGACCGGTGCTGATTCTGATCGGAAAGACAATTTCCGCAGTGGGAACCATTATGACATGGATTCCGAAGCTGGCGGGTGCAATCAATACGGTAAAGGGTGCTTTTGCCGCTTTGAGCGCCACGATGATGGCGAATCCCATTGCCATTGTAATTGCTGCCATTGCCGCCCTTGTGGCGGCGTTTATTTATCTTTGGAATACTAACGAGGAGTTCCGGCAGTTCTGGATTCGGCTGTGGAATGAGATCAAAGAGGTGGCTGTCCAGGTTTGGACGGCTGTTTCGCAGTTCCTTGTTTCGGCATGGAATGGAATCCGGAATACGGCGGTGGCTGTATGGAACGGGATCAGGGATTTCTTTTCCGGTCTGTGGAACGGAATCCGGACGCTGTTTACAACAGTTGTAACTGCGATTTCTACGTTCCTTGCAGGAGCGTGGAATGGAATCCGTGCTACGGTTATGGCGGTGTGGAATGCAGTTGCGGCATTTTTTACATCGGTATGGAATGGAATCAAAACAGTTACTACGACCGTGGTCACTGCGATCCGGACGTTTTTGCAGACAGCGTGGAATGGAATCAGAACAATTATCACCACAGTGATGAATGGGATCTGGACGGTGATTTCTACGGTATGGAATGGGATCAGGAATACGATTTCTTCTGTGGTAAACGGGATTAAGAATACAGTTTCCGGTGCTTTTAACGCCATGTGGTCCGGGATCCGGAGTACGATTTCCGGAATCTATAATACCATCCGGGACGGGCTGGGAAATGCGGTGAACTATATTACGGGTCTTGCGTCTGCCGGATGGCGGTGGGGTGCGGATATCATCAATGGTATTGTAAACGGTATCCGGAGCTGTATTGGTGCGGTTGCCAATGCGGTGACGGATGTGGCGAACACGATTCGTTCCCATCTGCATTTCTCGGTTCCGGATGAAGGTCCTCTTACGGATTTCGAGAGCTGGATGCCGGACTTTATGAGTGGTCTGGCTGAGGGTATTGAGAAGAGCAGGGGCATGGTGAAGGCGGCTGTGAACAGTGTGGCTGCGGATATGGTGGTTTCACCGCAGATGGCTGTGGCTGACGGCGGGGGGATGACCGGTGCAGGAGTGTTCGGTAGTGCGGATTTGGCGGCTGGCATTGTGTCGGCGCTGAAGGATGTGTTGGGTGATCAGAATGGACAGCAGGGGGATCTGGTGATTCCGGTTTATCTGGGAAACCAGCTGCTGGATGAAGTGATTGTGACGGCACAGCAGAGAATGAGTCTGAGGAGCGGAGGTAGATAGGATGGCTTTTTTTCAGTATCTTGTGTTTAACGGGGAGAACCTGCCGCTTCCGGATTCTTATGAGGTAGAGCTGGAGGATGTGGAAGCGGATTCCGGCGGTGAGACGGAGGCAGGGACGACACAGAGGGATGTGGTGCGGCATGGTGTTGCGCGGATCCCGGTGTCGTTTTCTGTTACGGCGAAGTGGCTTAAGAAGCTGGCAGGGTATGCGAAGTTGGATAAGATCAGCGTGCAGTATTTTGATGTGGAGACATCGGAGCTGAAACTGTCTGAGATGTATGTGACTGGGTATAAGGCGAAGCTGAAAAAGGATACCAGTTATAAAGGGCTTTGGACGGTGAGTTTTACGTTGAAGGAGATGTAGGGAGATGGTATAATGGGAGCATCAAATCGTTGTTTGTAACGAAGATATTTGCGATGAAAGGAATTAAGATTGAGTTATTGGGGATTGCAATAATATTTTTAGGAATTGCTGTGACAACAAATAATTTTTGGGGATATGTCCTAGGTGTTCTTGGATTTGGCGTCGCTGTAGTTGGCTGTTTTCTAAAAGATAATCACTGATAACTTCTTGTTTGAAAAATTGAGAAAACGTAATATTGAACAAAAAAGAAATGCACAGTTCTTAGCTTATCGTGAACTGTGCATTTTTGTAAAT
>OGGG01000495.1_pt1 | contig 43640 bp, 33 predicted proteins | sample 1571201 | NCBI WGS metagenome assembly OGGG01 (sample SAMEA2581946, study PRJEB24529) | metagenome | biome: Human gut stool | place: China | collected 2011 | reverse complement strand
GTAATGACATTGATTTCAACGCATAGTTTTCTTTTGTTGACAAGCTGCCGGTATCCCCTGAGCTTTGCTTCTATTTTATTGGCGCAATCATCCTGTGCTTCTTCATATCCATCGATGTTTTTCCCTTCGATAAGATTGAAGATGACCAAACCTTTGTCAGGAGAGACCCAAAGACTGTCGATCGGATAAGCACCATCTACGGTTCCGATGATCGGGTATCCGATATACAGATAGCCGTCCAGTTCGTTGTGACGTTGAAAAAAACTTTTCAGAAGGTCACTGGACGTCGGCTTTTGGGTTGTGCCGGTAATGATTGTAACCAAAAGTCTCACTCCTTTTCCATGTTATCAAGTTTATCGTACATCTTATAGAGCCATTCGTCAAGGTCGGATTTGCGCATGATGGAGTACTGCTTTCCAACTTTTACAACTGGCAGTGAAAAAAGAGAACCGTCTTGCCTAAAGCCCTTAATACCAACTTTCACAATAAAATCCGACACAAAAAGCCGATTGGAAGCAACTATGTTTCCGATCGGCTTTTTTCTTTTTTAGGCAGGTTTCTTTGCATCCAGTTCTTTAAGCAGTTCATCTACCGCAGCCTTCAACTGTGTATCCTCTCCTTTCACCACTGTTTCAGGTGCATTCAACACATATACATCCGGCTCCAGCTCTTTGTTTTCCAGGTAGCTTCCGTCCGGCAGACGATAACCCACAACAGGAATACCGTAAATCAAATCCGGGTCTTGCATCCGTACCCAGTTTACACTGGTCATGGTTCCAGGTACCGGAGCACCTACCAGCTTACCCATCTGGCGATGTTTGTACACCCACGGCGTGCCGTGTGCATTGGAATAGTTGGCTTCACACTGTACCATGATAGAAGGCTTGTTCCAACGACGGCTCGGCATGTCGCATGCTTCACGACCACGAATCACCTGTGTCAAATACTTCTGACCACTGAACAGTACTTCAATATCTTCATGCAAACGACCTCCTCCGTTGAAACGGGTATCAATCACAATACCTTCGCGGTTGTTGTATTTACCCAAAATATCGGAATATACCGTACGGAAGCTGCCGTCGTCCATTGATTCGATATGCACATAACCCAAACGGCCGTTTGACCATTTATCCACATCTGCCGCACGCTGCTTTACCCAACGTTCATACAGCAGACTACTCAGCGTTCCACCGCTAATAGGCTTCACCACCTCATCCCAGCGTTCTTTTGATTGTGCATCGTAGAATGAAACCAATATCTTCTTGCCTGCCTTTCCGTTCAGCAACGCAGAGAAATCAGCATCTACCGGCTGACCGTCAATCTTTTCAATCACCATACCCGGTTTTACCCGTGTCGTTTTCCGGTCGAACGGACCTTTTTCCACCACTTCGTCCACTTTCATGCCTTTTCCGGTATAATTCCAGTCATAAAGCAATCCCAAGCTGGCAGTTGCTTCTTTTGCTCCCGGACGATAACGGCCACCTGTATGCGATACGTTCAGTTCACCCAGCAATTCACTCAGCATTTCCGCATAATCATACTTATTATTGATATGCGGCAGGAAACGACGATAATTAGCGGTCATAGCCTTCCAGTCTACCCCGTGCATATTCACCTCATAAAAACGCTTCTGTTCCTCACGGCACATATTATCATACATATAAGCACGTTCGGCAGCCAAATCCATCTTCATTTCTGCACGATAAGAAATAGGCTTCAACTTCTCACCACCCAAATCCATTTTCTGCATGGAGCCTGAACCTAATACGAAAAGATTTTTTCCTTCCTTATTATCCATTTCCATATCGGCCCAGCCGGAACCCATCTTGTGCAACAACTTGGTTTCCCGTTTGCGCAAATCCATCTTCCACATATCGAATCCACGCTCAAAAGCTGACAGGTAGTACAGGCTTTCTCCATCCTTTGAAAGAATGGCCGAAGCAATGCTCGATGAATTCGGAGTCAGACGTACGATGCGGTCCTGAATGCCCTCCAGTTCCACCACGATGTCTTTCACCTTGTCGGCTTCCTCTTTCTTATCTTTATCTTCTTTTTTATCTTCTTTCTTTCCGTCTTTCTTGTCCGCAGCTTTTTCCTGTTCTTTTTCCAGCTCCTTCTGGAGTTCATAATCCTCCTTGCTCATGCGGAACTTATCGTAGGCATCCTGATTGACAAATACCATCATCACATCGTCCAGTGAACCCCATGAAGCGTGATTTCGCATACCGTAACGCTCTGTAGTAAACAAAATGGCATTACCGTCCATTGTCCACTTCGGAGAACTGCTTGTATAACCACTGTTCGTCAGGTTGACTAACTCTCCCTTTCCATCTGCACTGACCAAAGCAATGTCCGTGTAAGGATCATGCTTGTTTCCGATAAATTCCAGTGTAAACCATTTGCCATCGGGCGACCAGGCATAATTAAATCCTCCACTCAATTCATACCATGTGCTTCCATCGGTAATCTGACGTACCTTATTCGTTTCCAAATTCAGCACTTTCAGGCGGATACGGTCCTCAATGAAAGCCACTTCCTTGCCATCGGGTGAGAACTTAGGATACATCCGTTCCACAGTCTTCGAAGGCAACAGCACTTCTTCTTTTATCAATGTCGCATTCGGGAAATTCAAATCCTCTTTCCGTTCAATTTCCGCCTTATAAAGCTGCCAGTTTCCATCGCGTTCGCTGGCATATACCAGTGTACGGTTGTCTGCCCCGAAAGAAAGTCCTTCTTCTGCTTCAGGTGTGTGCGTAATCTGTTTGGTAGTACCATATTCCACAGAAGTCACGAACACTTCTCCACGTACAATGAAAGCCACCTGCTTACCGTCGGGCGAAGCTACCGCTTCCGATGCCCCCCGAGTATAGCTCAATGTAACCGGAATTTCCTGGTCATCCCGTGTCAGTGACACATTCACCTTACTTGGCTTTCCTCCTTGTTTCTGTGTATAAATTTCTCCATTATAGGTATAGCACAGCGTACCGTCTCCTCCCAAAGAAAGGAAACGTACCGGATGTGTAGAGAATGAAGTCAGCGGTTTCACCTGTTCCGGATTATCCAGCGGGAAAGAATAGACGTTAAATGAGCCTTTGTTGCGTTCACTCAAGAAGAAAACCTCCTTACCATCCGACGAAAGCACCGGATTACGGTCCTCTCCTGCCCGCTTGGTCAGATTGGTATGCTTGCCCGATGCCATGTCGTACATCCATACATCCCGTGTAATAGAAGAAGTATGATGTTTACGCCATTCATCTTCAAATCCTTTCCGGTCCTGATACAAGAACTTGTCGCCTGCCGCATTAAAACAAACCATTTCGGCAGGAGTCCCCAGAATTTGTTCCGTTTTTCCACCCTCTGCAGGAACCTTATACAGTTCTGTCATGGCAGAGGTCGGGAACAATGCACTGCTGACAGGGTCCTGAATGCTTGCAGAAAATACAATAAACTTTCCGTCCGGTGTAAACGCAGAAGGAATTTCCGAAGCAGAATTCGTAGTCAGTCTGCGGGCAGAACCTCCATTAGCCGGCATAACAAACACATCTGTATTTCCAAAACGATCGCTGGTAAAAGCAATCTGTTTACCGTCCGGCGACCACACCGGAGACGACTCATACGAATCTTGTGTAGTCAGCTGTACCGCTTCTCCACCCTTGGCAGACACTTTGTAAATGTCGCCCTTATAACAAAATACAATTTCTTTTCCGTCTGGAGAGATACGTACATCACGCATCCATAGCGGAGTAACCGCCATGGCATGTGCAAAAGTAGTCCCCAGCAACAATGTGCACAATATTTTTTTCTTCATAAGCTAAGTTGTTTTGCAAACAAAGGTAAGGATTCCCGTCAGAAACAGAAAAAAAGTCAGAAATTATTTGGAAGGTATTCATAAAAACGCTTATCTTTGCAGCGTTTTCTGAGGAAAACACCAAGAAGTTTGGACTATGGTGTAATGGTAGCACAACAGGTTTTGGTTCTGTTTGTCCAGGTTCGAATCCTGGTAGTCCAACGATTAAGCCCTAAGAGAATCTCTTAGGGCTTTCTTTTTTCTGGAATCTAAAATAATAGAGTCCTAAATACTAATTAGGACTCTCACTATACTTTCTCTGATATTCACTGGGGGTTATTCCATAAATCTCTTTAAAAGAGGAAGTAAAATATTTATGATCATTATAACCCAATGCTACAACAACTTCAGCAATACTCATATTCTTATTCTGCAACATTTGACAAGCATGCTTCATCTTAATGCCCTTGATAAAATCAAGGGGCGTTCTTCCTGTAAGCCCTTTTATTTTACGAGCCAGGGTAGAACGCGACATACCCAATTCTGCTGCTAAAGCAATTACATCAAACTCCGGATCTGATAGATTGCGCTCCACTGCTCCAATAGCCTTTTCAATTAACTGTTCATCTATCGAAGTAAAATCGATCTTGGAAATCATTCCGACCGAAGGATTGGCTCTAAAAGCTGTTTGTATCTGTCTTTTTTTCTTCAATAGATTTCTTAAACGAACCTTTAGAACATTAGGTTCAAAAGGTTTAGAAACATAATCATCTGCCCCTACCTCATAAGAAGTAATTTCATTCTCTATATTACTTTGGGCAGTAAGTAACACTACAATAATATGACTTGTAGCAATATTACTTTTGATGAGCCGGCAAAGCTCCATTCCATCCATCTCTGGCATCATAATATCACTTATTACCATATCTATATTATTACCCTGAATATATTCCCATGCATTCTTTCCATTATCAGCAATAGCTACTTGATAATCATCTTTAAATATATCTTTCATTAAATAAAGTAACTCTTGATTATCCTCTACCAATAATAACGTTTCTTGAGAAGATCCTTCATTTACAGTTTCCTGCCCCTCTATATCAGATACAAAAGATTCCGATATTTCATGCAGTTCATCCACCAAATAACACCCCTTATCCAAAGGTATTTCGATAGTAAAAACAGAGCCCTTTCCTAAAACACTTTCCACTTCTATATGTCCATGATGTAATTCAACAAGCTCTTTTGTCAATGACAATCCAATACCATTAGATAAACCAGGCTTACTAAACTTATTATCATAAAAACGAGTAAAAATTTTATCCTGTTCTTTAGAAGAGATACCAATTCCCTCGTCTTTAACCTTTAAAACAAGATATTCATGTGCTTCTGTCAGTCTTACACCCACATTTAATGTAACAGAATTTCCCGATGGGGTATATTTATATGCATTAGACAAAAGATTTGATACAATCTTATCTAATTTATCCTTATCAAAATAACCTTTTATACTATCAACTTCAATCTCAAAAAGAAAATTTATATGCTTTTCATTCATCATAAACGAAAAACTTTCTTCGTATAACTCTTTCAGGAAAGCAAGTACATCACCATAAGAAACAGAAAGACGCATTTTTTTATTATCGATTTTCCTTAAATCAAGAATTTGTTGTAACAAATTCTTCAAGCGTTTAATATTAACCTGCATCAAGTTTACGTGTTTTCTATCTTCCTCATTAGTAGAATGAATCGAGCCAGCCAGACAAGAAAGTACCGTTAAAGGAGTCAATAATTCGTGAGAAACATTCGTAAAATAGCGCAACTTCATCTGAATTAATTTCTCAGCAAGTTTTTTATTGTCTTTTTGTCTCATCTGCTGGATATATACAAATATCAGCAAACTAATTACTCCTAAAATCATGCATACGTAAATTACATATGCCCACCAAGTCTCATAAAAAGCAGGTGAACGATGTATTTTTAATTCTGTAACACAATCACTCCAAAGCCCATTCTTATCAGTGGCTTTTACTTGGAAAACGTACGTTCCCTTACTCAATTTATTATAAAAAGCCTTATTTTCCCCAGAATCCAAATAGACCCAATCTTTATCTATTCCCACCAAACGATACGCATAGCGAATTTGCTCCAAATCATGATAACTTAAAGATGAAAAACTTATCTCCAAGTCTTGAGCATCCGGAGATAAATGAATAATATCGTCTAAACAAATTTCTTTTCGTATACTTTTCCCCATAACTTTCACATCAGTAACATGGGTTGTGATTTGTTCTGGAATACTTTCTAATCCTTGAGAAGGAGATATAGAAATAATACCTGAAACTCCTCCAAAGAAAATATCTCCACCTTTATAATCATAATACACAGCATGCGGCATAAAACGATTCAACAATAACTGCGGATTATTAGTCGCATAACTTCTGTAAGCCCCATTAGTTGGATTATATTCTTTCAACATTTGATTAGTAACAATCCATATATGATTATAAATATCCACCACGATACGATTAATCAAATCCCCTTTCATCCCACAACGTTCACTATGATCTGATAACGTCTTTGTCTGAGAATCGAATAATAACACTTCTCCCAATCCGGTACCAAGCCATAATTTCCCGTCACTGGCAACATCCATGCACACAAAATCTTTCGTAAATGGATATATTTCACAAGTTCCGTCATTTTTTATAAACCCAATCCCTTTATTTGAAATAGAAAACCAGATTTTCCCATCATTAGCTTGCACAATTCCACTTACAGAGCCTAAATCCTTTTCTATAATTTCTAATTTGCCAGTAACCATTCGATAAACGAATAGTCCTTTATTCGTTCCTATCCACAGATTTTTATTTTTATCTTCTAAAAAGCTTAATATATTTCCTGGATTCTTTATATAATGATTAATATCTATACAAACATTTTGTTTTATCTTCATTCTTTCTTGAGATAATCCAACAATCAAAGAAGGGGATATCCCCCACACATTACCCGTTGTTCGAGAAAAAACTAAATTCGTTATTCCTTCAAGCCATATAGAATTTTTACTCTGACAGTCACTAAAATGAACTAACTTATCTGTTTCTGAATCATAAAGACAAAGCCCATAACGATCTTGAATAAACCAAAATAATCCATTAGCATCTTTACAAAAAGCAGCAATTGCAGGGTTCGCCTTTATCCTATTTTTCAATGAATAGAGTGGATATTTATTTACCACATTATCACGAATATCCACAATAAAACTTTCTGTATCAAATGCGGAAACCCATAATTTCCCTTCTCTATCTTTATAAATTTCATAAAGCATCTTATTTCCTACTGATAAAAAAGAGGAAGTATCAACCTGCTCTAATCTCCCTTGATTCGTTATCTTAAAAACAAAAAGATCTTTATCTGTAGTAACCCAAAGATAATGAAAAACATCATCTTGCACCATATGAAACACATCTCCTGTAGATTGATGGGCTATATCTACTGGTAGTGGTTGAGGAGTATACAATTGTTCAACAGAAGTCGCTTTGGGATCAAAACGAACAATACCTTTTTCCCAAGTTCCCAACCAATAACATTGATGAATATCATCCCAAATAATTCGCTCTATAAAACGATATTCTTTATTATAATAATAAGGTTCAAATATATCTTTTTGTTTATTCAATTTATACATTCCATTATCCGTCACAGAAATCAATAAATCTCCTTCCTTATTCTCATAAACAATATATACACATTGCGAAATCTCATTAAATACCATATTATACTTTCGAATCAAACTACCATCTGAATTAAATCTATATAAACATCCTGACACACTCACCCAAATAGTACCATCATGAGTTATATTAATCGTAAATATATTCTCCTCTGAAATGCTTCCAGCATCAACCATCGTAATTTTATATGTTGCTTTATCTAAAATATAAAGCCCTTTTAAGGTACCAAACCATATTTTCTTTTCTAAATCTTCTGCTATATAAGTAATATAATTATCCTTTAAAATACCTGGAGTAAACATATCTGAACGAAAAACATCAATATTGTATCCATCATAACGGCATAGACCATTAAAAGTCCCATACCATATAAAACCATCACTATCCTGAAAAATACGGTGAATTGCTTTAACTGGAAGCTTATCCAATAAAGGTATATTTTTAACTGTTATTTTCTGGGCAGACAACAAACTATACCCACTAGGAAAACACAAAAATAATAATAACAGGATACAATAATATTTTCTCAGATTCATAGCAGTATTCTATTTTAAAACAAATATACAAAACAGATTATAATTATAATACATGAATCTAACAGAATATCCAATTAAAGAAAATCCCCTCCATTCAAACATAACAATGGAAGGGATTTCTATTTATTAGCTTTCAAAGCTATATTTAATATAACCAATCATCTGTACGAAAAGGAATAAGTGGAAGCCCTGCTGCATTTTTTACATTGCCAGTCTGAAAATCTTTGAAGCAATATCTTACTGCTACTGGAAACGGCACAGCAGGAGCAGATATCACCAGCTCTTGCCTCCAGTCATAAAAAGCATCCGCAGGATGAAACACCCTGTCAGCTCCTGCCACCTCAAAACCCTGAATATCCTCCCAGCGATTTAACCCTCCATACGTATTCTCAAATTTCAAGTAACATTTTCCATCCTCAATCCGCATTTCTTCAAACTGCATATTCTTATAAGGAAGCTCCTTTATTCCATACTGTTCATTCAACGCCCAATAAGCCAACCGAAGACCAATTTCCTTTTTCTTTGCCGGATGAATCTGCTTATGCTCATAAGAATATACTAAATCATTTGTGGAAACGAATCCACAATTAGATATGTCCAGCGACACTCTATGCTGACTCTCACGGATTTTTGAAGCAGCCAACCTATCTTTAACCCAACCATAATCAAAAGGAGCAATCTCTACCAAGCCAAAAGGCAGCAAATGGTTCCCGGATACAGCCCGGCATTGGTTTATAAACAGTTTTAACCGATCAGCATACTCTTCATTAAAATGTCCCACATTCGCACATCCCTGATACCATAACATTCCTCTTACCGTATAGCTAATCACTGGAGCAAGAATCCCATTCCAGCATAACATCGGACGGAATCCATATAAAGCCTCATCATATTTCTTTCTTATCTCAGCAATTTCAAAAGGCTCCATCGTATGCTTTCTGATATTTTCCTGATTTAGCCAACACTCCACAGCAGTTCCTCCTTTATTGGCTAATATCAAACCAACAGGTACATTCAGCTCCTTATTTAACTTAGTTGCAAAAAAATATCCTACAGCCGAACAGTCTGCCACCGTTTGGGCATTCACCGCCTTCCACTGACACTCTACATCCTCTTGAGGAAAAGCGGCCTCGTTACGAGGTATATCTACAAAATGAATGCCGTGTGTCTTATTTGCTGCCAGCACTTCTTCAAGATAACCCTCTATAGGACATGCAGGAAATCCTTTCATTGTCATTTCCATATTACTTTGTCCACCACATATCCATACTTCACCTGATAATATATTATTCAATGTAATTTTATCGCCATCATCAAACGTAATATGCAATGGAGTATAACTTGCCGAGGGTGTTTTTACCATCACCTCCCAACGTCCATTCTCATTCACATACGTTTTGTAAACATTATTGCTCCATGATACATTCACACAAATCTCTTTTTCTGGTGTACCCCATCCCCATAAGCGTACGTTCGAGTCCTGTTGTAGAATCATATGATCACTTATCAGATGAGGTAATCTCACTTTAGCATTTAGAACATTAGTAATAAATATAAAAACAAAAAAAAGAATTCTCATAACTCTTACAATTTAATTTTTACAGCAACTTTCTGTTCTTCTATAGGAACAATAGCCTCATATTTTCCGGAAGATATTCTTCTAGTTAATATACCTTTACCCAATACAGATACCGATAAATTTGAAATATCTTTGTTTGTTTCTATAAATATTTTTGTATTATGTTTTCTCTCTTCTCTGTTCTCTATAAAAAAACAAACCTCATTATTTGAAGTGAGTATAATAGGTTCATCTTTCGAAAAACCATCCTTTTTTAGCTCTATAGAAGCACGTATGGGAGTAAAAAGACGCAATTGACGACGAACTCCATCATACGGTATAATACTTATATTTCCATCTTTATCAACCTTTGTATTTCCTCCATAGGAAATTAAGTCGAAATCAGAATCTTTAAGCAAATAAATGCCTGTGCCATGTATACCTCCTGTTAAACCATGATCAATCTCTCCATCACATCTAAATGGCCCACGTTTTAACCTTACAGACTTTAGGTCCCAAAGGTACGAATTCTGATAAGGAGAATGAATCCATCCCGCTGCTCCATCATTTACTTTTCCTGCATACCAATATCCATAGTTGGTTTTTTCCGTACCTGTATTCACAAGTGCCCATGAAGACAATAATGAATTATATCCCCAATTAACATATAACTCTGGAATTCGAGAAAACCGAAAAGCATAATCTAGTATAGCAGCCCCTCCCATCTGAGACATATAATCAAGATTATCCTTACCTCCACTCCAAGCTGTGCCTAAATGGGCAAAATCAGGTTCATATAAACCACGTATAGCTAAATTTGCATCCAGCTGATTCTGCATAAAAGAATCAACCTTTGTTGAATCAAGTGACTTATAAGAATACCACTTATTTCTATTCTTATCATACCAAAGTTGTTCTTGAGGAAATATTTTATTATTCTTCGCATATTCAGCCACATAATAAGAAGATTCATAAGCTGTACGGTCTACAAACATCTCTGAGCCAAAAGGCCATGGATCCTCATATATCATATATAATACTTTCTTTTCCCATTCTTTCTGTAATAGCTTAGCTGCATCTTCTCTTCCTTCCATTTTCAATGCTTGCATTATATCAAGCAAATACCGTTCATGAAAATTACCGATTTTATAAGCCCAATCACTCCATCCTTTAATAGCCCATTGCTTACCCATAAAAATATTATATGGAACCTCAAAATATGCCATCGCAGTACGATAAGCCCGCTCCAAATAACCTTTTGCATCTAAATAATTTACAAGATACGGATAGTCTTTGGCAATTCTATAAAGATTATAGTAAATAGTAAAATGAGTAGGATAATCATAAGTTCTCCACATACGCTCTTTTCCACTTCCGCCAGAATTATAATCTCCACACGCTCCACTTCGAAGTTCATACCAATTATCGCAACCATAAATACCATACGGATAAGGATATTCATTATTTGTACGCTGCAACTTCCCCCAAACAAAATTTTCCTCATAATACTCTAAAGATGCTATTTCATCTTTATCAGGATAAATCACATTCTTTTCACTCACAAATAAAGGTTTACAATTAGATGGATCATCTGAACCTCCAACCATATATGGATAAGGTAACCCTCCAAGATTCTCTGGAGAAAGTAACTCTTTATTTTCCATATCCCATAAACTATACAGACCATTATACCATTTTGTTGTATCACGATGCTGTTGGTTATTTACAATAAAACTTGCTCTCTTTTTTATGACAGTTTCTAATGGTTCTGTCACATAAAAATTTAAGTAACAAATATTTTCTTTCCCATATTTTATAGTTATCATATTTTCACCTAAACGTGAAAATCGAAAATCATACAAACATTTCTTATTCGATTTCCCTTTATTAACAATTTGTATCTGTTGGGGATATTCAGGCTCTAATATTTTAATTTTTTGTTTGCTAGCAAGAGCACAATGCACATCTATTTCTGAAGAAACAACCATTCCTGGTACAATTTTTGCTACAACACACCCCTTATTATACAACTGCTCCTGAACCTTTGTATATTTTTCTACTATAGAAAAATTAAATCCAACGATATATGACTTATTAGGTAAAATCGTTTTCGACGTACTTGGAAGTCTCCAACTATCATTTATTCTATCAACTGAAGTCTTTGAATGAATATAAAAATTATCTCCTATATCCTTATATTCAAATGATGTACCGTTTTTCATAGTCATTAATAAAACATTACCTTGACCATGATACGGTAACCAATAAAGATATGAAGAGTTACCATTCAAAGAAACATGTCTGGCCAAATTATCTTTTGCAGGTAACATTTCATTACGTTCACCAATAGGTATATGAACTCGCATATCGGTTATCTCTATAGTCTGTTCACCCTTATTGTAAATAATAATATCCCAATCTAAATCATTTTCTGAAATAAAAAAAGACTGATTAACTTCTATCGAACCAGGCAATTGCCAAGCTATTTTTATATTTTGTAAGGTATTTAATTGAACAATTGGAGATAAGTCTGACAAATTTATAGTGTAAACTTTCCCAGAAATAATATACCTCATGTATAAATTACCTAAATAATCATTTCTATTCACATAGTTTCTTCCACCATTACTTTTACTATAAATCATAGATGAAATACCACATTTGTTATTATCTAATTTTATGGTTGGAGTTACAGCCTGGCCCAATGACAAATTAAAAATAACTCCTCCAATCATAACAAATAAATATTCTTTTAGACTCATAATCTTACATTTAAACATTAATATTCCAAAAATCAAAGACAATTAAATTCTTAAATTAAAAAAATCAAATCATTGAGACTACTTTAAATCTTTGATTCTATTGAATTTAGTTCCGTGAAAAATACTAGTGTAATTATTAAGTCATAAAAAGTTAACCAATTGAAGAGCTAATATTACATCACAACAGAAAAATGATTTTTAGCACCTTAAAAGTTACATATGTTTATCACTATCATACTTCCCAAAATCTATAAAACTTACTTCTGTTTAGAAAAGAAACTTTTCGAACAAAAAAGTAGTAATTCCTCTTATAAAAAAGGAAATTGCGTCCCTCACTTTATCATTTCTGTCATGTAAAAGCACACTAAATTAAAAATATTACATAATGGCTCCGATAAGAAATAGTTATTATTTTTCGCATCAAGTTTTAAAACTAATGCAACCATTCCATATGATTTGAAGCATCAACCAGTTTGTAAAATAGGTTATTAAAACCACAAAAATAGTGACCTTACAATAAATTGTGTATATAAGACTTATTTCAGGAATTATATCACAAAGTAAAGGTAGCTTTACCGATATCACTAAGTATTATTATCTTTGCTCTCTATTCATAAAAACCATTTTTAGAGAGTTTGATACACTCCCAAGAAACAAACTTAATAGAACTTCGGATTCAAAACAAGGATAAAGCAAGGGAAGCAATTTTCTTTTTTATCTAAGTCTAAATATATATATGACAAAATACTAATCCAATTCCACCCTGTCGGATTTTTCTTGTTACAGAATATAACTCAAATATTTCAAAAATCTCTTTGTAATATTTAGTGGATAGTGATGTTTTTATTTATAGTCTGGATTTTGAACCAACTTAGGATTAGCAATCAATGCCTGTTCTGGTATTGGATATACAATTCTATAGTCTCCCATCGGCTTATGGGATAACCAACTTTTCTTAGTAAAAATACCAAAACGAATCATATCCCTTCTTGTATGACCTTCCCATGCAAACTCCCAACAAAGTTCATCAAACATACGTCCAAACTCTACAGGTGTTTGATCTCCTGGATCTACCACTTCATAATTTTCAACATACCCCCATTTATAAGAAGAATCTCCTTTTAAATCATCGTCACTAACACGAGCTTTACCCAGATTTCCCTTAAAATTACGTTCACGCACAAGAGTAACCAAATCTCCTGCCCCAGATTTACCTAATCGCAACAAACACTCAGCTTTCATGAGCAAAACTTCAGAAAAACGAATCAAAGGATAATCCGTATCACTACTCCACTCAGCTCCCTCTTCCACTTCATATTTATTCACACGGTAGCCTTCGTTCTCTGCAGTATAATTTCCATCTGGTATTTCCTTTGTAAAAACAAGGGGTTTCGTAACATCAGTATATACACAATATAACGGATTACCTTCTGCATCAAACTGAGCTCCCATCAACCAGGTATTTTCTAACCGAGAGTCTTCTGGATCATAAGTGTCTATAAATTGTGTTATACCCTTCGGACCTCCAGCAGCATTAGGAGATGCATTGGTCTTATATTTTTTCTGTAACTCACTATGCCATGAATTCATCCACAAATAACTTCCGACAAGTCCCCTATTATAATCATATATTATTGTAAACAAAACCTCTTTTGAATTTTCTACACCATATGTTTTAAACGAATCTCTATAATTAGACGACAAATTACAAATCTGGGGATATGCATTATCTATAATTTCGTCACACTGTTCAATACATTTCTCCCAATATGGAGTACCAGTATAGACTTCTGCATTTAAATATAAATTAGCTAGTATAGCCCTTCCAGCCCATTTATTAATTCTGCCATATAGATTCCCTCCTTGTTCTTCATCCAAATCTGGAACAACAACCTCCAATTCATCAACTAATTTCTTCCAAATATCCTTCCTTTGCATTTTCTCCGGTAACTCAAGAGTTACAGAAGTAACAAAAGGAATATCTCCAAAATTATCAATTAGAATCCAATAATAATACGCCCGCAAAGTCTTCAATTCTGCCAATCCAATCTTTTTAGCTTCTGGAGAAGGAGCTGGAATAATATCTTTTTCAATCCTTTCAATCGCTGAATTACATAAAATAACACCTTGAAAATAATTATTCCAAAGATTAGCTATTTGCCCTTGTTCAGAATTCCAATTATGAAAATGCAAACGCTTATAAATGCCCCCATCATCCCATCCTGTTGTATTAGCAGGAGTCACAATACAACAACCAGAAAGTTCCTGTGTCTGCCAATAAGAAGTAACATAATCATAATGCAAAGGTGCATAAGCTCCTGTAATGTTAGGAATAAAGTCATTAACCGAATAATTATATGTTTGCTCCGTAATACTTGAGAACACTTTTTCATCTAGATTATTACAGCCTGTTATATAAACAGAAAAAGCCAATAACATATATTTAATATTTACCTTCATACTACTATCATTTAGAAATTAGAAATTCAAATTAACTCCAATAGAAAAAGTCCTAGCAGATGGATACCTATACTGATCGTCAATACCTGGAGTCAGACCCAAAACATTTACTTCCGGATCAATACCTGAATATCCCGTAATCGTAGCCAGATTTGAAATGCTTCCATAAATACGCATACTTTTTATCCATTTATTAGGCTTAATCGTTGGTGTATAACCAATAGTTAAGTTATCAATTTTCCAATAATCCCCATTTTGCACATAATAACTAACATATTGCAATTCCTGATCATTTGCTAAGGGACGCTTTCCGAAAACAGGTTCAAAAGCTTTTTCTAAGACATTTCCTGTTCCTAAAGCAACTGGAGCACCATAATTCATTTCTGCAGAATTCAAGATTTGAAAACCAAAGGCACCACGCATACTGAGGCTTAAATCAAACCATTTCCATTTTAAAGAGTTATTCCAGTTCACATACCACTTAGGAATACCATTTCCTATCACTTTCTTATCCGAAGCTTGCTGTTGAGCTATCGGTTTTGGGGTTCCATCTTCTCCTTCAATAATCCAATATCCATTTTCATCAATATCTATGGCTTTATAACCATAAAAATTACCGATAGACATTCCCTCTTGGATACGATGAGTCGTTGATTGTATCGGAGCTAATGTATTTCCCAAATCCGCATAGCCATTTGATGAAAACCTGTCATTGGATAAAGAAACCAGCTTATTGCTATTCGTTGAAAAATTCAATCCGGAATCCCATCTAAACGATTTATTCACAACAGGTACAAAATTTAACGCAACCTCAACTCCTCTATTACGTACAACTCCAGCATTTGCCACCATAGAAGAAACCAAATAAGGAGGAACAGGAACCGTATAATCCCATATCAAATCAACAGTCTTACGATTATAGAAATCAATACTTCCTGAAATACGTTCATTCAAAAAAGAGAAATCAAGACCAATATTTGTCTCCTTCTTTTTCTCCCAACGCAAATCAGGATTAGGATTAGAAGAAGCCTTCAACAAGTTCGTCCATGCTCCACCATAGTATCCATATCCTCCCAAATCAAGCGTATTCAATGACATATAAGGAGATGCCGGCTCCGTACCTGTAATTCCAAATCCAACTCTAATCTTTAAAAAATTAAGGAAATCAACATTCTTTAAAAAAGACTCCTCTTTTAAATTCCATCCAGCAGAAACAGCAGGAAAAACTCCCCACTTATGGTCTGCCCCAAACTTAGAAGACCCTTCATAGCGAATACTTGCAGAAAGATAATATTTACTCTTATAATTATAATTAAGTCTTCCGAAATATCCTACAAGTTTATGTTCATCTTGATAAGAACTTTGCCCCGCTTCACCATTTTTTAAAGCAGTACCAGTTCCCATATTATTCCAAGAATAGTCATCTGAAGGGAAATTCCAGTTTGTCATTGAGGCATTTTGAGAATTTCCTTTATAATAACTATATCCTCCTAACGCATTTAAATTATGTCCTGTCGAAAACGATTTGGTATATTGAACCGTCAATTCCGTTACATCCGTCTGAGTTTTTGACATACCACGAGTCGCATAACCATTCCTATTGGATATAACCGTCGAACGATGTTTTTTAGTTTCGTAATACCCAGAAACACTATTATATATCTCTCTTGACACAAGCCATTTTATATCTAATCCTTTTATTGGAGTAAAGGTAATAGTACCATTCATACGAAGATCTGTAATTTCATTTTTACCTTCTGCCTCATATAACAAAGCAAGAGGATTACTATACATATCACGGGCAACTTCAGTCCACTTCCCATTCTCATCTTTAATCGGCTCTGTCGGATTATAAACAATAGCACCTTGATATACTCCAGTATTATAAGGAAGTCCATAAGTTTGCTGATATCCACTCAATCCTGCATCTATCCTTAACTTATCATCAAACATACGATGAGTTACATTAACACGAGGAAATATCATATCTACATCAGAGCGTTTCACTAACCCCTGATTAGAAGTATAATCAAAACTTACAATATAATTGGTATTTTTCGTTCCTCCACGTAAGTTTACACTATAAGTCTGTTTTACTGGAATTTGTAATATCTCATCCATCCAATTGGTATTTCCACCAAAATCTTGAGCACCAGGATAGCCAGCTTCTACTTTCTCCCTATATTGCTCAGCCGTTAAAATCGGTAATTGTTTTACAATCTGCTGGAAAGATACATAAGAATTAATTTCAATGGATGGCTTCATCTCTCCTTTGGATTGTTTCGTTGTAATTAAAATGACTCCATTCGTTCCTCGTGTTCCATAAATAGCAGCAGCAGAACCATCTTTTAAAACATCAATCTGCTCTATATCATTAGGAGAGACTGAATTAAGAGAACCTGGAATACCATCAATCAAAATTAAAGGACTTGTTCCTGCTTTTAAGGTGGTAGAACCACGCAAAGATATTTGAGAAGTAGAAAGCGGATTTGCATCGGTCGATATAATCGTTAAACCAGCTACTTTACCGCGTATTAGTGCAGCTGCATCTGGGGTAGTAGCCTGTACAAAATCCTCAGACTTTATACTGGCGACAGAACTCGTCAGTTCTTCCTTGCGCTGTGTACCATATCCAATAACCACCACTTCATCCAAAAGTTTTGTATCTTCTTTTAAGACAACTACTAAACTCCTGCTGGAATTAGCCGTTATTTCTTGTGTACGGAAACCTATATAAGAAACCTCTACTGAAGAACCTGCAGATACCTCCAATTCAAAATTTCCATCCAGGTCTGTAATTGTACCATTGGAAGACTTTCCTTTCTCTACCACACTGGCGCCAATAATAGGATTTCCATCCACATCTCTCACAACACCTTTTAATTGGAAACGTTGTTGTTGAGACCCATGTATTACCATTGCACTATCTCCTGAAGATGCCATCAATGGAACGGTTATAGCAAATCCAGAAAAGGCCAATAAAGCAATGAATGCTTTCTCCTGTTTGAATAAATAATTTAACATAGCTTTTTGTTTTATAATTAATTTAAGGTTTGATATTTACATTCGACTTATTTTGTCCCCTCCTTATACATCCAAATGCCATAAGTAAATGCATCAGCATTCTTATTGGGTTTCGGCTCACCCGGACGGAACCACTGGCCACTATCTGTAAACGGTGTCAAATAAACCATTACTTCACTTCCTTTATAAAAGGCTTTAGCTTGATACACGGGACCTAACATGTGCAAATAGGGTTTATCTACTTTTTTAGGACGGTAAGTTACGTCCATACGGATGTCTTTCTCAAAGTTAAGGTCATCATTTCCAATATGTTTATTCCATACCATATCCAAACAATATACCACCGGACCTCTGGTAAAAGCATAAGGAATACGGTCTGTAGGTTCTTCACGATACATGATTTCACCCTTAGGCAATGTATAAAGAATGTATTTACTATGATGTTCACGCATCACCCATTTCTCTTCCATCGGGAAAGTAAGGGTGATTTTATCTCCATTCTCCCATTTCCGATTCAGGTTCAAGTAAGAACCTGGCTGTACATTTGTTTGAATTTCACCATTTACTGAAACTTGAGGATGCTTACACCATGACGGAATACGAAGATGAAGATTCTTCTTGGCTTTCTTTGAAGTCAGTGTTATCTCTATTGTTTCCAACTCTGGATAATTTCCTGTTACCTCAAATGCAAAGTCATCCTTCGTATAGCTGGCAGAAAGATATTGATTAATATAAAAATCATTTTTATTCTCTGCATACAAGAAAGAAGGCAATAAAGAGATAATACGATGGCCACTTGCTGTACAACAGTCCGGACCATGAAAATATCCACGAATTCCACTTGGCTTATCTCCATTAGGAGCTGTATGGTATCTGCATACTCCCGTTTCACAATCTTGAGCTGCAAATACATGGTTCAGCATCAAACGCTCCATTGCATCAGCATACTTAGTTTCACCGGTCAATTCCAGCAACATCTGCGTCAATTGCATCCAGGACATGGTAGCACAAGTTTCTACAATATTTCCAGTAAGAGGTTTTACGTAATCGTGTTCATAATGTTCTGCTACACTTACCCCCCCAGTAATATACATCTGACGCTCACGAATATCATCCCACGCACCTGCTACTTTCCGAAGTAATGTCTTATCGCCTGTAATGCGGTACAAGCGAAGAAAACCCATAAAATTCATCTGGAATGTATGAGAATGCACATAAGGCTGCAATTTATCCACCCCCAGTTTCCCGTCTGCCACTGAATCCAAACGTGAAAAAGCATCCCAACCACTCCATTTATCTATATTACTAACAACCCATTGACTCCAGTCTAAATATTTTTTCTTTCCGGTTATCTCATATAAACGGGCTATAGGATCACACAAAAGTGTACCTTCCCATGAATAATGTACACCATGACCCGCAAAATCAGAAAGTGCATCTATATGTTTGTGTTTATTTTCAGGAGCACGCAAGTCTGATGGCCAAAACTCTAATTTACCAGGACCAAAATATTTTAAATAATAATCAGCCAATTTCTCTGCTGCCGTTAATGCATCTTTATTTCCTGTTTCCTCATAAACAGTCAAAAACGCATGAAACACGAAATAAAGTTCATACGCATCCATTCCACGAACCGGACGCTCTGGAGTACGGTAACTTTTTGCTGTCGCCCCTACATATCCACTATCTTCCTGTGAATCTATAATACGGGGCAAAACATTTTGCACTTTATTCAACAAATCTTTATCACCACTTTGAATAGCTGACAAATAAGCAGATTCTACCCATTTTCCATGTTGTTCTGCTTTTGTCCAACTCCATTCTGTATGTTGACGATCTACAATAAAATCAACATAAGTATCTATAGGAAAACTTTTCAAATACTGACGATTTACAGCCATACGCTCTCCAAAAAAACCAGTGATATTTTTCACACTAGATATAGGTACTGGTTTTTCTAGTAAGCTAATATCATCGTGTTTTTGAGCAAACACTGATTGGCCAGATAAAATAAGAAATAACAATAATTTTGTCAAATTCTTTTTCTTCATGTCTTCAAAGATTATTAGATTAATAAACGATTTACCTGACACAAAGAAAAAAAGTTTTCTTATGACCCTCCTGACTGTATGTCTCAAAAAGCAGGGAGAATCTTTCCATAAACTAATTTGACAAAATTCTCCCCTTTAAATGAATAAAATCACCCCTCTTCACACATATTTCACCCCCTCCAAAAAACGCACTTGCGTTTCAAATAAAACGTAAAAGAGTTTTACTTCAAACGCAAGTGCATTTGAGTTCAAACGTAAGTGCGTTTTAAACTAAACGCCTTTACGTTTGAAAACAAATACAAAAGCATTCCGACAAGACTCATCTATACCCTCTTCATAAATATAAGAACAGACTATTTTTCTATCAATTTAAAACCACACAAAAAGATAAAATTATCACATAAAATCTCATATAAAACACGATTTTTCATACATAAAGTTTTTTATTGCATAAAATTTCTGACTTTCAGAGAAAAGTCGTACCTTCGCGCCCGATTTCACCCACACAAAAACTTATAATTTGAAAGTATAGTATGAAAATTATCTGGTCTATCCGGTCATTTAACTTTACAAACGTGCCTTAGAAAGGATTCCTGGCGAGAGAAAAACTTTCTATGTTTCATTTTATAATCAACAATTTTTCATGTTCACTTTTATTTCTATAATGGCTGTAGGAGTCCTTATAGGCTATCCTTTGCGCCGTAAACAAAGCATTCATAAGATACCCGTACTGATACAAATCGTAGTTTGTCTGTTACTTTTTATTTTGGGACTGTCTATCGGAACAAACAAACTCATCATTGGCAACCTGAGTTATTTCTGCCAGCAGGCAGCCATCATCTCCATGCTGAGTCTGTTGGGAAGCTCTGTAGCCGCTCTCCTTGTGTCTCATTTTTTCTTTAAGAAAGGAGCAAACCGTGAAGGGTAGTCTTTTGATTCTGATATTTTTTCTGATGGGATGCCTCATCGGCTATTTTTATACCATCGGATTCGACATACATGAAATGTCAGTAAAAGTACTTTATGTATTGATGCTCCTGTTAGGAATGAACTTAGGAGGTAATCAAGATTTAAAAGGATTTGTCGCGCAATTTAATTTCAAGATGCTGCTCGTCCCCATTGCCACCGTATCAGGCACATTTCTTTTCTCTGCCATCGCCGGCTTTATTCTAAGCCAGTGGAGTGTGTTCGACTGCATGGCAGTAGGCAGCGGATTTGCGTATTATTCCATTTCGTCAGTCCTCATCACACAGCTCAAGACACCGAGCATGGGACTGCAAGTAGCCACGGAATTAGGAACAATTGCCTTGCTGGCCAATATCTTCCGTGAAATGACCGCACTGGTCGGTGCACCTTTCATCCGGAAATATTTCGGACGTCTGGCCCCTATTTCGGCAGCAGGCATTGGCTCTTCCGACATTCTGCTGGCCGCCATCACCAAATACTCCGGAAAAGATGCCATTCCGCTGGCCATCCTGCATGGTATTCTGATTAACCTCAGCGTACCTTTCTTCGTTTCATTATTTTGTAACCTGTAATACAGACACGTAACTTCATGTAAACGTAACTACATAGCAACTCTTCTGTAATAAAAAACACTGACCTTTGGGCAGACTTTAAAAAAGGAGATTATTATGGAAACAGTTGCAGACAAATATGTAGTAGAATGTACTCCCGACGGGGGATATTATGCTTATCTGTGCAATCATGAACAATGTTTTGCATACGGTGAAACAGAAGAAGAGGTCCTGGAAAATCTGGAGATTGCCGCAGAAGAGTTCTACAATGAATTCAGTTCCATATTCTACATGGAAGACATAGCTTGATAGTGTTCCAAAAAACACACATTGTAAATAAATTGCCAATATTTAGTCATTATCAAAAGCCATTTCTGTGGGACGCAGGAATGGCTTTCTTCTTGCTTCGTCTCCTCGCCTGTTGAAACAAGTTATTCATTTAACAGTCACACTCTTGTAATATACATTCCCTTCTTTTGTACAGCGTTAAGAAAAACATGAAGCATGAAAGAAAGACCTTATTACCGGACCATTGTGGTGTCGGACATCCATTTGGGAACTACCCATTCGAAAGTAAACCAAATCAGTGATTTTCTTAGTAGAGTAGACTGCGGACGACTGATTCTGAACGGTGACATCATAGACGGATGGCATCTGCAGAAATCCGGCATCAGCAAATGGAAAGCGGAACACACGCACTTTTTTAAAATCATCATGAAAATGATGGAAAAACACGGTACGGAAATCATTTATGTACGTGGCAATCATGACGATTTTCTTGACAATCTTGCTCCCCTTCAATTCGCCAACCTGACCATTACAAAAGATTACATACTGGAAAGCAATGGAAAGCATTATTTCGTAACACATGGCGACGTGTTCGATAAGGTAACTACCAGCATGAAATGGCTGGCCAAACTGGGAGATATAGGCTATACGCTCCTGCTGTGGCTCAACAGCCAGTACAACCGCTATCGCGTAAGAAAAGGAAAACCTTATTATTCACTTTCACAGGCCATCAAGCAGAAAGTAAAATCTGCCGTATCTTACATTTCTGATTTTGAAAACGTGCTGGTAGACTTCGCGAAAAGCCGTCAGTGTGAAGGGGTTATCTGCGGCCATATCCACCATCCGGAAAACCGCATGATTGACCAGATACACTACCTGAACTCAGGCGACTGGGTAGAAACCATGTCGGCACTTACTGAAGATGAAAACGGGGAATGGAAAATAATCTATTACACCGAATTGGAACAGCAGGCTACGAAACCTGAAGAAAACAATGTCATACCGCTAATACCTATCGCATCATGAAAATCTTATTTATCGTTCAGGGAGAAGGAAGAGGACACCTCACGCAAGCCATTTCGATGGAGAGACTGCTTAGAAGTAACGGACACGAGGTGGTAGAAGTGCTCGTCGGAAAAAGTGAATCCAGACGGCTTCCGGGATTTTTTATCCGGAACATCCAGGCTCCTGTCAAACAGTTTATCAGCCCCAATTTCCTACCTACCCACGCCAACAAACGGGTAAACTTGACACGAAGCATCTTATATAACTTGTTGAAAGTACCGGAATATGCTGAAAGTATATGCTATATTAACCGGCATATCAAAGAAACCGGTGCCGAACTGGTCATCAATTTCTATGAATTATTAACCGGACTGACTTATTTCTTTTTCCGTCCGGCAGTTCCTCAAATCTGTATCGGTCATCAGTACCTGTTCCTTCACAACCAATTCAAATTACCCAAAAAGAACAAATGCAGCCTGTTTTTCCTGAATTTCTTTACACGACTGACTGCATTGGGAGCTTCACAAAAACTGGCCCTCTCCTTCCGCTCCATGCCGGAAGACAATCATCAGCACATCAGTGTGGTTCCTCCTTTGTTGCGACAAGATGTATTGCAGCAGGAAAGTAAACCAGGCGACTACATCCATGGGTATATGCTGAATGCGGGATTCTCTGAAAATATTCTGAACTGGCATAAAAAACATCCAGATACTCCTCTCCGCTTTTTCTGGGACCATTGGGAAGAAGAACCTGTGAAAAAAATAGACTCCACACTTTCTTTCTATCAACTTGACGATATAGAGTTTCTTCGCCAGATGGCAGGTTGCAAGGCATACGCCAGCACGGCAGGATTCGAATCGGTATGCGAAGCCATGTATTTAGGAAAACCCATCCTGATGGTACCGGCCCATATTGAACAAGAGTGTAATGCTTTCGATGCCATGCAGAACGGAGCAGGCATCATCGACCACAATTTTAACTTGAGTAACTTACTGCGTTTCTCTCAAAACTACAAGCCCAACCGCCTGTTTGTGGAATGGGTGAAATCAGCAGAATACATCATATTGAATGAAATTGAGCGATTTGCTCCGCAAAATACCCTGCAAGGAATGTATCTGGTAGAGGAGTTTGTGTAAAAAAATCTAAATAATCGTTCTGAAATCATATTGTAACATAAAATCATTTTCTTTGCAAAAAAAGTGATTTTATGGCCACAAGAAATAGAAAAAAAGAAAAGCCTTATTTGGAAAGAGACATCAGTTGGATGTACTTTAACCGCAGAATCCTGCAGGAAGCAACCCGAAGTCATGTGCCATTGCTGGAACGAATGGCCTTTCTTGGCATCTATTCCAACAACCTGGATGAATTTTTCCGTGTCAGAGTAGCTTCTCAAAGCCGTATTGCGGAATGCATGGATAAATCGGCTGCCAAGGAAAGAGAAAAAGCAAAAAAACTGCTTAAGCAAATCGGAAAACTGAACGCACGTTACGTAAAGGATTACGAAGAAGCTGTAAGCAGTGTGACAGAGGATCTGAAAAAAGAAAATATCTATCTGGTATCCAATTCGGAAGTTACTCCCGAACAACTACAGTTCATCCAGTCTTTCTATAAAGAAAAGCTGAATGGACTTATTGTGCCCGTATGGTTCTCAGCCGTTAAGTTATTGGATTACGAAAACGATGAAAATATCTACCTGGCCGTAAAGGTAAGCAAGAACGGCAACAAGCCAATGGCGGACTATGCTTTTCTGGAACTCCCGGTAAATATTTGCGGACGTTTTGTGCAACTACCGGATCATGAAAATAAAAGTTATCTGATGTATCTGGACGACGTCATCCGCTGCTGTCTTCCGCTGGTGTTCGAAGGACTGGGATACGACAAATACGAAGCCTATGCCTTTAAGTTTACCCGCGACGCGGAAATGGAAATTGACAACGACCTGCGCACCGGTACACTTCAAAAGATTTCAAAAGGGGTAAAGAGCCGTAAAAAAGGAGAACCTCTTCGCGTAATCTATGATAACAACATGCCGAAAGACCTGTTGAAAAGGGTGTTGAAAAAGCTTGAACTTGACAGTCTGGACACAGTAATTGAAAGCGGACGTTATCAGAACCACAAGGATTTAATGAAATTCCCGGATTGTGGACACAGCAACTTGAAATACCCGAAATGGCCTCCCATCCTGAAAAAAGAACTCGACGGGCCAGAGAGTCTGTTGAAAAAAATTCAGGAGAAAGACCGCTTTATCCACGTGCCTTATCATAATTTCGACTCCTTCATCCGTGTGCTTCAGGAAGCAGCTGTCAGCAAACAGGTAACCAGCATTAAAATTACGCTCTACCGTCTGGCCAAGGAGTCAAAGGTAGTAAAGGCCCTTATCGGAGCTGCCCGTAACGGAAAGAAGGTAACCGTAGTCATTGAATTGCTGGCTCGTTTCGATGAAGCATCCAACATCAACTGGTCAAAGAAAATGCAGGATGCCGGCATCAAGGTGATTTTCGGTGTAGAAGGCTTGAAAGTTCACTCCAAGATTACACACATTGAGATGAAAAGTGGACCGGATATTGCTTGTATCAGTACCGGAAACTTCCACGAAGGAAATGCCAGAATGTACACAGACTGCATGTTGATGACAGCTTATCCGAAAATCGTGAAGGATGTAAATCAGGTGTTCGAATTCATTGAGCGTCCTTACACTCAGATACGGTTCAAGGAGCTGCTTGTTTCACCTAATGAGATGAAAAACAAGTTTGTGACACTAATCAACAACGAAATAAAGAACAAGAAAGCCGGAAAACCTGCTTACATTAAGATAAAGATCAATCACATTACCGACCCGATTATGGTGGAAAAACTGTATGAAGCTTCGGAAGCAGGCGTAGATATTGACCTAGTAGTACGTGGTAACTGCTCGCTGATTACCAATGTACCCGATGTCAGCACACACATCCGGATTCATGGCATCATCGACCGCTATCTGGAACATTCACGTATTTTCATCTTCGCCAACGGAGGAGAAGAAAAGATATACTTAGGCTCTGCCGACTGGATGCCCCGCAACCTGGATCATCGCATCGAAGTAATTACTCCGGTCTACGATCCGGCCATCAAGGGAGAAATGAAACGCATTGTAGAATACGGCCTGAAGGATACCCTGCAAGGACGTATAGTAGACGGTGCAGGCGACAATCTGTTCTGGAGTGAAGAAACGGAAGAAGCTCCTTTCCGCTCGCAGGAAGCACTCTACAATTATTACCTGGCCGAAAATGAACAATAACTTAAATGTGATATTATGGACAATATGCTAAAAGACTGCAAGACGTACTATGGAGCCATTGATATTGGTTCGAATGCAGTGAGATTGCTCATCAAATGTGTAGAAGAAGACGAACAGGGAAAGGTTTTCTTTTCAAAAGTACTTCTTTTGCGTGTCCCTCTGCGTCTGGGATTTGACGTATTTGCGATGGGGAAAATTTCCGAAACCAAGGAAAAGAACATGCTCCGTCTGATGAAGGTATTCCATCACCTGATGAAAATCTACGATGTGGAAGACTATCGTGCATGTGCCACCTCTGCCATGCGTGATGCAAAGAACGGAAAAGATATTATCAAACGCATCAAAAAGAAAACTGGAATCCGCATTGAAATCATTGACGGACAGGAAGAAGCCAAGATGATATACAACAACCACATTGAATGCATGGAAGACCGTAACGGAAACTATATGTACGTAGATGTGGGTGGAGGTAGTACCGAAATCAACTTACTTTCACAAGGAGAACTCGTATGCAGCCGTTCGTACAACATCGGTACGGTGCGTATTCTGAACAATGCCGTAAAGGAAACTGAATGGGAACGGTTGAAAAAGGATATGCAGGAACTGGCTATTTCTTACCCCGGTACGAACATCATCGGTTCGGGTGGAAACATCAACAAACTTTATCGTCTGGCGGAAAAGAAAGACAAGAAAAAGCAACGAATTACGGTGGAAGTACTGCACAAACTGCATGAAAGCCTGAACAAGCTATCTGTAGAAGAACGAATGGAAAAATACCAGCTCAAACCCGACCGGGCTGACGTAATCGTTCCGGCTGGCAATATATTCCTGACCATTGCAGACATTATTCATGCTACGCATATTTATGTACCTGTAATCGGACTTGCCGACGGTATCATCGACGGACTGTACGCCAGTCACCTGGAAGAGAAACAGAAGATTTTAGGCATTCTTCCAAGTAAAAAAGATGCTTCGGACACACCTGAAGATGCGGAAGAATAATTCTTATTTTTCTGATAATAAAAACCGCTTTATGAGCAAATTTCTCATAAAGCGGTTTTTTATTATTCACAACCTGTTTATAAACTATTATTTCACATAAACATGTTGTATTTCAAGAATATACATCTTATGTAAATTACCATGCCCTTCACCATACCAACGGTTTATTAACAGCTTATCCACAAACTTATCCTCCTGAATCATGTCTGCATATAATTTCTTGCACACCAAAACCAGACGTGCCTGTTCGTACGAAATGGTTCCATCTTCCATTACATAAGGTTTCAAGCCTGAAGCAGCTACTTTATCCATATCCCGGCCTGATTTGGAACCACAGATTTTATGTACCTCTTTATGCTCTTCTCCTAAAAAAGACAAGGTCAGCTTATCTCCTTCTTCGATAAACTCGTATGTATAACGTTCCGGACGAATAAAGATGAAAGCAACTGGTTTTCCCCATAAAATACCGGTTCCTCCCCAGCTGGCGGTCATCATATTAAATTTTTCCTGCGTACCGGCCGTCACCAGCATCCACTCTTTGCCAATGGCATCAAACATATTGTCCTGCAATTCAGACACACTAATTTCCTTCATATCCATTCATATTTAGTTTCTGCAAAACTAACTATTTTTCCTCTTTCCGCCTTTCCCCTTTTTTTATTTTTTAAGCCGAATTAAAATCCTATCCCCTCAAAATATCTTTTCCTATCTCGGCCTTTTAAAGTATCTTTGCAAGGAATATCATTAACTAAAAAAGAAAGGACTGAACCGTGGCAAAAGACAATGAGGTTGTACTGACCCCGATGATGAAGCAATATTTCGACTTGAAAGCAAAACACCCGGATGCCATCATGCTATTCAGGTGTGGCGACTTTTATGAAACTTACTCGGAAGATGCTGTAGCAGCTGCTGAGATTTTAGGAATCACCTTGACAAAACGTGCCAACGGTCAAAGCAAAACGGTGGAGATGGCGGGTTTCCCCCATCATGCACTCGATACCTACCTGCCTAAACTGATTCGTGCGGGACGAAGAGTCGCTATCTGCGACCAGCTGGAAGATCCGAAGACAACTAAAAAGCTTGTCAAACGCGGAATTACGGAACTGGTCACACCGGGAGTAGCCATCAACGACAATGTGCTTTCTTACAAGGAAAACAACTTCCTGGCTGCCGTGTATTTCGGAAAAACAGCTTGTGGTATATCTTTCCTGGATATTTCTACCGGTGAATTTCTTACCGCCGAAGGACCTACTGACTATATCGACAAACTATTGAATAATTTTGCGCCTAAAGAAGTGCTTTTTGAACGCGGAAAGAAACCCATGTTCGAAGGAAACTTCGGCAGCAAATTCTTTACGTTCGAACTAGAAGACTGGGTATTCAATGAAACATCTGCAAAGGAAAAGTTACTGAAGCATTTCGAAACCAAAAACCTCAAAGGTTTCGGAGTGGAAAATCTTCATAACGGCATCATTGCTTCCGGAGCCATCCTGCAGTATCTTGACATGACCCAGCACTACCAGATTGGACACATCACTTCTTTGTCACGCATTGAAGAAGACCGCTTCGTACGCCTGGATAAATTTACGGTACGCAGTCTGGAACTTGTGGGCAGCATGAATGAAGGCGGTACCTGCCTACTGGATATTATCGACCACACCATCAGCCCGATGGGAGCCAGAATGCTGAAACGTTGGATTGTATTCCCGTTGAAAGAAATCAAACCTATCAACGAACGTCTGGATGTGGTGGAATTCTTTTTCCGGGAGCCGGAATTCAAGGAATTCGTCGAAGAGAAACTTCATCTGATTGGCGATTTGGAGCGTATTTGTTCCAAAGCTGCCGTAGGACGTATTTCTCCTCGAGAAGTCGTACAGCTGAAAACGGCCTTACAAGCTATTGAGCCCATCAAAAATGCCTGCCTGAATGCAGATAACGAGAGCTTGCGCCGTATCGGTGAGCAACTCAACCTGTGCGCATCCATTCGTGATAAAATAGCTAAAGAAATTCAGAACGACCCTCCCCTGCTGGTCAACAAAGGGGGCGTGATTGCCGACGGAGTAAATGCCGAACTGGATGAGCTTCGTAAAATTGCGTATTCCGGAAAAGATTACCTGTTGCAGATACAGCAGAGAGAAAGCGAACTGACAGGCATTCCCAGCCTGAAGATTGCCTATAACAACGTATTCGGATATTACATCGAGGTACGTAACACCCACAAGGATAAAGTTCCCGCGGAATGGATTCGTAAGCAGACACTGGTCAATGCGGAACGTTATATTACCCAGGAACTGAAAGAATACGAAGAAAAGATTTTAGGAGCAGAAGACAAGATTCTTATTTTAGAAACCAAGTTATATAACGAACTGGTTTGTGAACTGGCCGAATTTATTCCTGCCATCCAGATCAATGCCACACAGATAGCACGCCTGGACTGCCTGCTGTCGTTTGCCAACGTGGCTCGCGCCAATAAATACATCCGTCCGAATGTGGTGGATGATGATGTGCTTGACATTCGTCAGGGCCGTCATCCGGTTATTGAAAAACAATTGCCTCCGGGAGAAAAGTACATTGCCAACGATGTGTATCTCGACACGGAAGAGCAGCAAATCATCATTATCACCGGACCGAACATGGCCGGTAAGTCGGCTTTGCTCCGACAGACTGCCCTCATCACCCTGATGGCGCAGATTGGGTGCTTTGTCCCTGCCGAAAGTGCGCACATCGGCCTTGTAGATAAAATCTTTACCCGTGTAGGTGCCAGCGACAACATTTCAGTAGGAGAATCTACGTTCATGGTCGAAATGAACGAGGCAGCCAATATCCTCAACAACATTTCTCCGAGAAGCCTGGTACTTTTTGATGAATTGGGAAGAGGAACTTCTACCTACGACGGTATTTCCATTGCATGGGCTATCGTGGAACATATTCATGAACACAAGAAAGCCCGCGCACGTACCCTTTTTGCGACGCACTACCATGAACTGAACGACATGGAAGCTCAGTTCAAACGCATAAAAAATTACAACGTATCGGTCAAAGAAGTGGACAACAAAGTCATTTTCCTTCGCAAGCTGGAAAGAGGCGGAAGTGCACACTCCTTTGGTATCCACGTAGCCAAGATGGCCGGTATGCCGAAATCCATTGTCAAACGTGCCGACGAAATATTGCACCAGCTGGAAGCGGAAAACCGTCAGGAAGGTATTTCAGCCAAAGGACAGCCCAGCAAACAGTCTGCATCCGACGGAATACAACTTAGTTTCTTCCAGTTGGATGACCCCGTACTCTGCCAGATCAGGGATGAGATTCTGAACCTGGATGTAAACAACCTGACACCGCTGGAAGCCCTGAACAAACTGAATGACATCAAAAAAATTGTAAGAGGAAGATAATTTGTAACGCTTATGTCAACCATTATTTATCCGGCCCCTATATTCGGCCCCGTCCATAGCCGCCGACTTGGCGTATCCCTCGGAATCAACCTGCTTCCGGGAGACGGTAAATTCTGTACATTCGACTGCATCTATTGCGAATGTGGATACAACAAGGATTTCCGTCCCAAACAAAAGGTACAGACACGTGAAGCCGTACGTGAAGCACTCGAAAAGCGTCTGGCTGAGATGAAAGAAAACGGTCCTTTTCCAGACGTACTGACTTTTGCCGGCAACGGAGAGCCGACCGCCAACCCTTATTTTCCAGAGATTATTGAGGATACACTGGCCCTGCGCGACAAATATTTCCCCAATGCCAAAGTCAGCGTACTAAGCAATGCTACCCTTATCCACAACCCGAAAGTATTTGCCGCACTCAACAAAGTGGACAACAATATTCTGAAACTGGATACCGTGGACATGGACTACATCCGGACAGTGGACCGCCCTACCGGACACTATGAGGTGGAAAACATCATTGAAGGCCTGAAAGCATTCAAAGGGAACCTGATTATTCAGACTATTTTCATGAAAGGTACCACGGAAGACGGAAAAGATGTGGACAACACCTCCGATAAATACGTACTTCCCTGGCTGGAAGCAGTCAAGCAAATAAATCCCCGCCAGGTAATGATTTATACCATCGACCGGGAAACTCCCGACCAAAAGCTTAAAAAAGCAACTAAGGAAGAATTAGACCGCATAGCAAGACTCGTAGAAGAAGCAGGTATCAAAGCCAGCGCTTCGTATTAAAAGACAACAGCGTGTACGAACTCACAAGGAAATTCGTACACGCTGTAAGTTTTTTAATATGACTTATTCAGGACTTTTCTTCTATCTTGGAGTGATAGCCTTCATAAGAGCCCCATTTCGCTTTATAGGCCTCCGATTTACCTGAGGGGACCATTATTTTTAGTATATTCTCCTTAAATGGAAATGGATTACCTGTAAGTTCCGGAGCTTCCTCTCCCTCAAAAGTAATTGTTTCTACAGTAGAGTTTGTTCTTAACGCCTGGTCTCCCACTTTCTTCACCGATTTAGGAAGGATTATTTCTTTCAACTTTCTGCAACCTACAAAAGTCCATCCTTGAACTTCAGAAAGACTCCGAGGAAATGCAAAGGAAGTCAAAGACGTACAATTCTGAAACGCTCCTATTTCTACCGTACAATCAGCCGTTTTCATTTCACCCACATAGGCAACTTTAGTTAATTGTTCACAGTCACTGAAGGCCTGATAACCTATTCGCTGCATATTATTCGAAAGAGTTACAGACGTTAATTCCGCCACTCCTCTGAAAGCTTCGTCATCTATCTCCTGCAATTCTGCAGAAAATACAACCTCTTCCAGATGTGTACCTAAAAAAGCCTGCGAACCTATTTTTTTCAATGAAGCAGGCAGAGTAACCTTTTTCAATCCTGTTTCACGAAAAGCATCAGAACTGATTTCCTGCAGAGCCGTTTTAGACAGGTCAACTTCTGTCAAAGCCACACAATCTTCAAATGCATGCTCACCTATCTCCTTTAAAGAAGCAGGAAACGCGACAGAAGCCAATTTCTGGCTTCCTGAGAAAGCTTGAAGCTCTATAACCTCCAATCCCTCATTAAGCACTAAAGATTCGATATGAGAGTCTCTGAAAGCCCCAGAAGCGATAATTTTCACTTCTGCCGGGAGTACAACCTGAGTTAAAGAAGGATCTTTTATACCGGTTAATATTCCATTTTCTATCACAAAAGGAGATTCTACATTCTCACCGGCATCTTCACCGGGTTTTTCTTCCGTTGTTTCATCTCCCCCTGCACCATCTTGATGAACGACTTCTATTTTAAAGGAATGCGCTTTCCCAAGCGTAACTGTTCCTCCTCTACTCCACCATTTATAATTTGAGGCATCCTGCAATTCCTGCACCACAAACATTAGTTCAGCAGATGTTCCTTTCACAAACCATGGACGACTTTCCAACACAAAATGAGCTATTCCTTTTTGATTGGTAATAACCTCGGCCAATGGCTTTACGGTATGATCTTTCTGAAAATCTTTATAACGATTCTCATCGTATAAACCAACTGTTTTATTTTCCAAAGGCTCCCCTTTTGAATTGCATACGAAAATTTCTACAGTTGCAGGAGTTTCATTCAAAGATGGATTCTCCTTCTTGCAGCTTAGAAAAAGCATACACATGCTCCACAAAGCTACGGACACAAATTTGATTATGTTCATAGATTATTAATTAAAAAGATAGTGATTTTTTTCTGTATATTTATAACAAAGAAAAGAGAAAAAGGTTTTCAGGCAATTTCTTATTTAACTAAAATAATCTGATTGATTTTATATATACCTCTTTTTACATAGGAATCATAAACATTTATTTATCAACTATTTACGTTTGTTTTAACTTTGTAGAATTGTACAAAATCTCCACATTACGATGAGGATAAATTACCCATTTAGCAGATTACGGAATTTCAGCTATTTTTTATTTTCGTCTGATTATCAATCCATTAAGCTTTACACTGCATTTTGGCATTCTATTTGATTTACTGTTAGCGTAGAAACTTACTTAACTAACTATTAAAATTGAAGCAATATGAAAAAGTTATTTGTAGCAGTAGCATTGGTAATGGGATTAGGAACTTCAGTTGCGTTTGCAGAAAACTTCCACGCAAGTGTAGACAGTGTGAACATTGTAAATGAGTTCAAACCCATCGAAGTAAAAGATCTTCCACAGGCAGTTCTGGATGCAGTGACAAAAGATTATGCTGAATTTACCATCAAAGAAGCATACGTAGAAGAAGTGGAAGGGACAAAAACCTACAAAGTAGTGCTGACGGACGCAGAAGACAACACAGCCGCCGTGTTATACACTGAAAAGGGTGAAGTATTGGAATAAGCATTCACACGATTGACGGGAATGTGCCAAGTACGGCATGTTCCCGTTTTTTTATTTTTCCACTTATATGAAAAAAAAATCCTGATTCAAAATGAACCAGGATTTTTTTTTTCGCGGTGCGTACGGGTTGCGAACATAGGAGTGTTATGATACACAATGATGTATATTGACACATAGAATCACTATGACAGACAATAGGGCTTGTATCTCTGTGTGTCATGGTGTATCACCATATATCTCATAATTGAGACCCAGATTGAGACCTGCCTATATTGACTTGACAAGCTGTCATATCTGTTAGACATGCGTCATATATCACCAAATCACGCCATGACAAGCCGTCATATCTTATTGGCAAGGAATGGCTCTTGAAATTCTTATTGTAAATCAATAAAATTTCAACCTTATGAACAAGAAAGAATTAACCAATGCAATCGCTAACAAGACAGGATTAAGCAAAACCGAATCGCTGAATGCCTTAAATGCAGTAATGGAAATCATTACAGAGGAAATGAAGCAGAACAAACAGATTATTCTTATCGGCTTCGGAACATTCTCCGTGAAGAAAAAGGCAGCACGTAAAGGAATGAATCCCACAACATTTGCTCCAATCGAAATCCCTGCTAAAAAGGTCGTGAACTTCAAGCCAAGCATATATCTTAACAACACCCTCAATCAGAGGAAAAGGAGACGCATCGGCAAAGCGGATAATAATATCTAACACCCCATACTTGCTATAATGCCATTGAGTAAATCTTCGGCTCTTTGGTCATAATTCAGAGCGGATAAATGGTTTTCAAGTTCGTCAAAACCATTTGTCCGCTCAATTAGTAATAAGAGAGTTTGTAAATCCTTGAAATCAGTAGTCTTGCGCTGTTCATTATTGCAGTTCACATAACGGTCAAACTTGGATGCAAAGAGATATATCGGAGACATGACCTTAATATCATTGACGGCATAGCCGAACTTGCGGTTTTTACGGTCATAGTCTATTAGAATATCCGTGTCTGTATGGATGGAAGAGGATTCTAAAGAGAGCATGTAGCCTGAATCTTCCTTAACCACAAATCCTAAAGTACGCTTGATACAACGGATAAACCTGTCCTTATGGCTGTTGTCGTATGCCGTCCAAAAGTCAAGGTCATTATTGGATCTGCTTCTCCAAAACGGAACGGAGTAATATCTGCATAGCAGGTCTATTGCCGTTCCCCCGATAAGATACAAGCCGTATCGGGTAGCGGTCTTTACAATCTTGGTATCGTATGGAGTGTATTGTTGGAATAGTGGTAGTATATTGCTCATTAGTTGATAAGGTCAGAGTTAATAATCAGGTAGCCGTCCAATTCTTGGCTGTCGTCCGTATGCAGATAATCCCCTATAATATCCCATACCAAAGCAGAGCCTATAACCGATTGGAACAGGCTCGACAGGTTATAGACATCTTCCAATGTGAGCCTGCAATCTTCTTTCCCGACAAACAGCAATTTGCATTTCTCATTGGGTTCTATCTTGATAAGCCTTGCAGTGATTGGACGGATAATCTCGTTAGTCAGATTGGTATAATCAAGCGACAGGGTACAATGTCCCTCTTTGCTTATTATCTTGAATTTGAATATTTTCCTTTGCATGGGATTTTTTGCAACAAAGGTAGAGTGGCGGTTACGACAGAATTAGACGTAGGGACAGAAAAAAGCCACAACCTTGTTCGTATTGGTCGTGGCTTAACAAATTATACATTATAGTTATTTCTTGTTCTTCAAGAAACTCAAGTCGGGTTCATGGTAACGGCTTGATTTCAGTATCTTTCCGTCTTTACGGTAGATAGGCTTGCTATTCTCGTCCAGCTTGCTCATGTTGCTTTCGTGTACCGCATCGAAGATACGCTCAAACTCGTCCTGCAATCCGTGAGAGACAACCGTACCCAACAAAGTATAGGCTATGTCGGCTAATTCTTTGGCTACTGCCTGTAAGCGTGCATCTTCACTGTCTCCTGTGATTGCGTATTCCTCTGCATACTCGTCCACTTCCTCTTTCATTACCCTCATGCGCAGTTCGTGCAGTTCTTGGGGAATGCGTAAGGTGGGGTGTTCGTTCATATACAGTCCGAATGCCTTGTGAAACTCCTCTAATTGTTTAAGCTGTTTTTTCATTTGATTTGTATAATGGTGGTAATGGTATTTACAGGCAATGTTTCGGATATTGCCACATTTCCGTTCTCGTCTATCGTACCGATGACAGACTGGCTGTCCGTATATCTGAAACCAGAGAAGTGCAGAAACTCGCTTCCCTCCATTGTGTATATGTTTCGTAGGTCTATACCCTCACTTGCCAAGTCAATAGTCTTTGTACTATAATCTCTTAATGACACTATGTTAAGTTTGTCCACGCTATTCTGTATGAATGATGCTGTAGTGGTGGTATAAGAGTTTTTCTGAAAGAATCCCCACAAATCAGCGTCAATTTTGGTCAGGCTGTAATCGTCCATATTAAATTCATAGAAATCTCCTGCCCAAATTATAGTGGAGTTCTTGAACTGATTCCATAATGTACAGATCTTATAGTTTGGTTCATAAAAATATGTAGCTATTTCAGCGACTTCTTCTCCTTGCAAGCCATTTCCATTATCCGATAATTTGGCTACTGTCAGATAACTGTCATTTTCTTGTCCTCCTATTGCCGTCAGATATAAGTCATTTTTATCAGAAGAAACAAATCCTGCCCCATACGTGCTTCCCTTGATAAACTGCCCTATGGTATATTGACGAGTACCCGAAGACGGTCGAATATAACGCTTGTCATAGAAACATGTACCTTGACTGTTGACGACAAACCAGTCGTATTTCATATCTTCATTATAGAAATAATCTTCCGAATTGATTTCGGCATAACTTTCTATTTTAAGGTCTGATTGGTCTTGTGTATGAATTTTAAAGAGTATCGGTTTGATATTTTCTCCCCAAAGACTTTTGTCTATCGACATATAGATATTTCCATTTTTATCGGTAATTGCTTTACTACCGTCCAACGCAAAATATCCATCATAAAAATGTTCACCAATTTTGACATGTCCTTTTATCTCAAATACCGACTCGGTTTGTTTGTCAATAAGATAAGATACTCCAAAGAAAACTTCAACACTTTCATCTAGCAAAGGATACCCATTCCCGTCATATTTGGGTTTATCTTCTTTTTCCTCCAATTTTATAGGGGAGTTAGTATTCACCAAAAGATATTTCTCGTTAATATCCCATATATTGGTAATGTCCTTTACTTCTACAGTATCTCCTTTTTCGGTTATCCATCCGAGTATCATATCCGTGCCGTCCTTTTTTATCTGTCTGTATTGGACAGACGATGAACGGGTATTGCTTTCGCTACCGTAGATATATTTTGCATCCTTGATATTCAGTCCAACCAATACAGGACTGTCATTACCGTTACCCCCATTGGGGCTATCTATACCTTCCTCATCACTACAAGCAGCCAAGAATATTGCTGCACCAAATAAGATTAAATTCCTGATATTCATTTTCCTGTTGTTTTATTGATGTTATTATTCAGTTCGATTAATCCAACCTCTGCCAAGTCTTTCAGTTCGTCATTATTGGACATCACAAGAGGGTGTTTAGGACAGCCCTTAGCAGTAGAGCCGTATGCCTTGAAGTGGTAGTTTGCATTGAACAGGCTGATAATACCGTTAATTCCTTTTTCCTTATTTCCAAGTAACAAGTCACACAGATATTTCCTCTTTCCGATAATATTGCCCCAAGCGCACCATACGTCTGCTTCCTTGATTTCCGATAACAGGTTCTTTATGGCAGTCAGATTGTTACGTTGTATTTCCATATCGGGTTCTATATCCATATCATCGGGATTGGTAGCACGTTGCGGATATACATTCAACATGTACCACGCTCCATATTCTCCGCTGTTTTTGGCATACTTCTGTACTCTCTTTAGTGTCGGGTCAAGCTGTTCGGGTATTGCCGTGCTCGGATTTATACCGATACAGATTAACGCTTTCTTGCAAGAGGTGTTAAACTTCTCTCCCAATACATATCTCACTCCTGTAACTTCATAGCCGTTTATAATCTGGCTTTCTGCTGTTTCTTCATACTCGTACAGCCATCCATTTTCAATAATTTTCTTTCCCATAATCCTTTGCTTTTTAGTATATGCTTAGTAACACTAAGCACAAAGATAAATCTTTTCTTCAACTTTACAATCTGTTAATCAGAGTTTTTTGCATGAAGTCAAAGGTTGATATATTTGTCATACAGAAAGTAAAGGAAAAGCGTAAGGAGCTTGGCATATCGCAGCGTGGTATGGCTGAGATTCTTGGCTGTTCCCCCAGCTTCATCGGACAGATAGAGAGCGACAAATTCGACATGAAATACAGCGTCCATCAGTTGTATGTCATAGCACAGGAATTTGAGTGTTCTCCTGCCGACTTCTTCCCTCCTCTTGATGCAGAGTTGTAAGTTTTCCGCAAATATCGGACTATGGGTACGACAGATTAAGTCGGTGGTCTTGCCTTTTTCATTGTTTTCTTGGTTTATGGGTAAAAAATAACCGCTACATTGCTGTAACGGTCTCTGTGATTGCTCAATCATCATATCTTGATAGTAATTGCTTTATCCTTTCCTTAATCTTGTTTCGCAGCAATGGTGGAGACAATACCTCTATATGCTCTCCATAACTCATTATCTTGTTTTCCAATTCTGGGTTTATTATCAGATGCAGTGTTATTGTATCTCCGTCTATGCTTTGTGAGGAATGTATCGGCAGGGATTGGATATAAGGCAGCATAACAGAAGAAACTTTCAGTCTTACTTCCTCTATCGGAGCATTGGGGTTATTATCGGGTTCATATACCAATCCATATACATTATCAAACTTCTCTGCTGTCCGCTCCAATTCTTCTTTACGTTGGAATGTTCTGTCTGTTATCTGTATTTGCCCGATTCTGTCAAGCCCGAAGGTACGGAATGCTTTTATATCCTCACAATAAGCAAACAGATACCACATTCCCTCAAACTCTTTCAAGAGATAAGGCTCTACGGTATAGGTTGTCTGTTCTCCTGTCTGATAGCTGCAATGTATAATGGTTATAACCTGTCGGTATTGTATGGCTCTAAGCAACCAACCAATATGCTCAACTCCCTTTGATTTCGGATTGGGACTGATTGACACATAGCCCGATAATCTGTTTTTATCTTTGAGGGTAGAGAGGGCTATGTCAGAACTTTCAGCTAATCCGATGAAATACAGTAATTGGTCAATATACAATGTACTATCTTTCAGCAAATAATAACCGTTTCTTTGTTCATCATATATTATATCAATGTCAAAGTTGCTCCGTATTTCCGCCAAGTCTCTTTGGAATGTTCTTTCTCCTATTTCCGCATCATACCGTTTCATATACTCCATTAGGGTATGCTTGCTCGGATAGTCATTCTGCAATATCCTGCGGATTATCAGATAATGTCTGCGTATTGTATTCTTTGTCGGCATATTATTTTGCTATTTGGAAGAATGAGTGTTTTTGTAATGCAATGGCATTCTCTTCTTTCGATACTCTGATATATCTCATGAAGCTGGATTCCGTGCTATGTCCTGTTATCTGCATGATAGACAGGCTTGGTATTCCTGCCCTGTAAGCGTTAGTTGCAAAGCTCCTTCGGGCTGTATGGCTGGTTACCATATCGCATTTCTCATAAGTTACCTCATGACGGACACCGCCCTCCGTTTCCACAACCGACACAAAGTTAGTAATTCCAGCCTTACGGCACAACCTTTTCAACACCCTGTTTGTACTTTGGTTAGATTGGGCTTTGGGGGGTCTGTTTCCATATTTTCGGAATATAGCCTCTACTTTCGGGTGCATGGGTATTACCACAAGCGTACCAGTCTTTTGGGTTATTATGGTCATCAGCATTTGCTCAAAGTCAAGATGTTTCCGCTCAAGCCGTGCTATGTCAGAATAGCGCAAACCCGTATAACTGGATATAATGAAGCAGTCTCTTACGCAGGCTTCACTTTCCGACAGTTCCAATTCATACAGGAGATTCAATTCCTTTTCTGTCAGATATACCGTTTCTACGTTCTCTTTGTATGCCTTAAATTCCTTTCGCTTGAAATCTTCATTAGTGGTATAATGGTTGTCATAGGCATAACGGATTACAGCCTTTATACTCTTTACAAACTTTCCTATCACATTAGGTCTGTATTTCCCACGAGAGTGACTTGCCTCGTTCATATACTTTACAAAGTCATTATAGAAATCAAGCGTCATATCATTTAGTGTCAGCTTGACATGGCGGTCTGTACAATAGCGTCTGACGATATTCCGTGTTGAGATATAATTTCTTACTGTTCCTGATGCCAGTCTGCTTCCCTTGCTGTTCAGTATCGTTCCGCTCTGACAGAGTGAAATATAATACTCCATGAAACTGTCAAAGTCTGCAAAGGTGCGTTTTTCCTTGATTTCCCTTTGTAGTTCTTTCTTCAATTCATCCCTGACCAAAGAAACCGTTGCGTATATGTCGTGTAACTTGATTGTTTCCAAGACTTTGATAAGGGCATTGGTAGTTTTCTCTATCTCCTTGTTGATATTGCGCAATATCAACTGCAAGCGAGGGTTGCCTTTAAGATCAGGATTTCGCTTTGCATCCTCAATCGCACATCCTACCACACTGTCCCAATGCTTCGGGCAGATTTTGTAATCGGACGGCAGGTAGTATGTCAGTCGTTCCCCATTGATATTCACCCTTACCCTTACCAATGACATTTCCTTTGTGCCATTCTTCAGAGAGAAGCGGATTGCTGTTTTTCCGTAGAATAATTCTTTCATCGTCTTTACCAGATATTTTGTTGATAATTTCTTTTCAAGAATTATTCCTTGTGTATCCCTCTTGGTTTCTTTCGTCAGAGTGGCTTTTCTTTCATGGGCATTGGGAAAGTATCAGCCAATCCCAATGCCTATATTACCTGTCAGTCAGACAACAATCTTCTTATTTCAGCCAGTACATTATCGTCCTTTGATTCATCCTGCCTTTGTGCTTTGACTATTTTCTCAAATTTTTTCATCTGCTTTCCCAATGTACCACGTGATTTATAGGATAACCTGTCCTTTATGCTTTGCTCTATCCTCTTGAGATCTCCGTTGTAGGAATTCGCATAGTTGGACAAGAGGAGATCGTTAAAGGTGTTTATTCCAGAATCTTCCACGACAGCTTCTACTGTAAACACCTTGTTGAACTGCCTTAATAATGGATTATCTTCTACCATCCTTAAGCTGTTCCATGACGTATCTAATATTTTCAGTTCATTCTTGATTTTCTTTTTTCCCTCAAGGCGCATTTCCACTCTTGTTTTTCCTTTGAAGTATTCTTTTATTTCATTGCATTTTCCAGTCATCAAGAGGAAGGCATTATTCTTACTCAGCGATATTTCCATTTCCTTGTCATAGAGCACAATCACTTCCCTGTCGTATTTGGACTGTACATCGCTTGTAAATACAATTCCTGTGGCATATTTTGTCCATTTGTAGCGTATGTAATTCCCTACAAGAAGGTTTAGTGCATTCAGTTTATCATCTGTAAGTTTCATGTCTATATCTTTGGTTATGTGCAGTTTGGAGAATTGGCAGTCTTTCATAATGGCTTTTTCGTCCAATTTGCATATACCAAGCCTGTTGATATTTTGCAAGCATTCCACGAAATTGTCATGGCATATCAACTGCGGATAATTCCCCAATAGAATTTTTGATGAGAACTCTATCGTCAGTTTCTTACTGCGATAGTTAGCGCAGATGTATAGTTCAAAGGGTATATGACTGCTTCTGTGCGAGGAATATAATACGGACTTGATTTCTCCTGTTGCGGTGTCAATGTCATTTTTAAATAACTCGTCAGTATAGGATAACAGATTCTTGCTGTCAGATACAAATTTTACGGTGTCAAACTGTAATATGGTATTTTTCTTCATAATTTTATTTTTTCCAGAGAGGAAACGAAGCCTACCTTAATAGGAGCTTCTGTTCCTCTCTGTGTTATGTAAGATTTTTATAACTCTCCACTATACAAGCGCATTGCAATGATTATATCACTATAAGAGAACCCATTATCAAGCATGCACAATACCTTGTTAATGATATTGGGGGTGTCTCCTGTATGCTTCCAATTTTTAATGGTATCAGCATTCCACACGGAAACCTTAATGCCATGCCGTAACAGATAATCTTGGAAGCGTACAGCTTCTATCGCATTATTGCTCTCTGGGTACAGTCGCACTTCTGACAGACTGCTCAAGTCCTTGATTATATCAAGGCTGCACAAGGAATCATCAAACTTTTCTTTACAGGTTGAGACCCATCTGTATGCAGGACAGATTATAGACATCATAATGGCGAGCATGGGATTGGTAACAATAGCTATGGGCTTGCTCGTTGTACCGATATTGATACCGAACAGACATTGCATTTCCTCAAACTCATATCCTTTTGCTAACTCCAACGCCAATGAGCGGTATTTCCTGCCATGAGGATCAGGAAGATAAGGAGAATTGCTGTTCTGTTTTCTTGTCTTTTGGCTCATTGCCTTATCATCGCCATCATCCACAATATCGCCATTATCTTTGACAAGCATCTGCATCACATTTCTTATCCTGCCGTCTGTACTGATATATGGCAAGACAATGGCATAACTTCCCTCATAGTAACATCTGTTATCTAATCTGATACCGTATTTCCTAAGAGCGTCATTAACAACTGATATAGGGAAGCGTGGATATAATAATTCTGCTGCACAAGAATTTGCATAATCGTTATCGGAAAATCTGTTGATTCTTTCTTTAGTAATAAATTTTATTCTCATTTCAATATTGTTTTCTGATTAGTAATTTGTTTATATCTGATTCCAAGAACAAGACCCTACGGTATGCTTTCATTGCTTTCAGATCTCCGTTACGCATCATCCTGTTTACCGTACTCCGTGAGACATGAAGCCTTTCGCATACTTGGGATATGGTTAGATACTTTGGTGAAGCCCGTTTACCGATGTCCTCTTTCAAGGCTATCACCTCATTCTTTAACTCCAATAGTGGGCGTAATTGCTCAAGCAAATCCTCCCTAGTCAAGATGGATATTTCCATAAGGTTCTTTTTTTAATTTTATTGCAATATTGCCCTACTTTACCATCAATTTTGCATGGAGGTTGCATATATAGCAATTATCTGTATTACAAATACTTGCAAGTGCGAATTCGTAATATACTATTAGAGATAATACTTATATTTGGAGATATTGTAGATTTTGCGTACTTTTGTAGAAACAAATAGAAATTGATATGAACATAGAAAAGATTACATGTCCGTATTGCTATAAATCAGACAATGTAAAAAATGGAAAGATCAGACATAAGGGTGTAATAAGGCAGCGGTTCTTATGTAAAGAGTGTAATAGGAACTTCTACCCAGACTTCACATTATCCAATCTGGACAAATGCCGTCAGGCGGTTATCCTATACTTGGAAGGAATGGCAAAAGAAACTATAGCCAAAATTATAAAAGTAGATTCCGCTACTGTGTTCCAATGGATTAACAGACATGGAAAAAATTTAGATGATATAAGGAACAAAAGGATTGTCAGATTGGATGAAATAGAGGATGTCTATGGTGTGATAAAGAACAAATCGGAAGACATGATAAAAAACAAGCCCTATAAGCTGATACCGTATAGGAATAATCTTACCGTTATAGAGAAACAGGACTATACACACATCACACAGTCCAAAGCCCATAATCAACAGAAATACAAGGTGCAAATTAGAGAAAGAGGAGAAGAGGAAGTCCAGCATATTATCAATAGGGATTTCAGATGATTGCTGACCTTAGCAGACCTCAACCAAACTATAAACAATCTTGGGAACAATCAGCCTCGGAAATTGGAAAGCAAGCGGAGACCAACGAGGAGACCAAATGATATATTAGACTATATTAAGAGGGGGGATATATCTATATTATATCATACTATAAAAGGGCATGACAATATATGCGGAATCCAAATCGGAATCCGCATATACTCAATTATACAAATAGAATATACAGGAACAAATAATCATGATTGGAAGAAAACTTTGAGTCTATGGAGCAATATCTAATGTATCTCCGTGTATCAAAGTGTATCAAAGAAGTGGTCTCCCGATTGAGACCCATAAAGAAAAAGCCCTTGAAAGTCAATCACTTTCAAGGGCTTTGAAATGTTGTTGCGGTGCGTACGGGACTCGAACCCGTGACCCCATGCGTGACAGGCATGTATTC
>OGGG01000492.1_pt1 | contig 43717 bp, 31 predicted proteins | sample 1571201 | NCBI WGS metagenome assembly OGGG01 (sample SAMEA2581946, study PRJEB24529) | metagenome | biome: Human gut stool | place: China | collected 2011 | reverse complement strand
CACATAAAGAATATGATGTTCGTTATTATTATTCTGCTGCTGATTTCGAAACAGGACAAACCGTAACCGCTATCGGCATACAGGACGGACAGACTCTCAAATCCGCCCCCGGAATCACAAAAAATCTGATAAAAAATAAGCTTGACCGTGATGAAGCAATCAAACAGGGCAGTACTCCAGGTGCAGGGTTCCAGATCTTTTCAGTTGTTTTCTCAGTGCTGTTAATATTGGGAGGGTTTCTTCTTATTATATTATGAGAAATAAATGTAAATATTGGATGAAGTGGTTTTGGAAAATGCAAAGGTGATTGCGCTGACAGGAAATAATGCGTTTTCTGTAAAAAAACTGCTTTCAGTAGATGATTTGACCACAAATTATCTGGTTTACAGTCCGTGTGTCTATAATCGCCCTGATGATAACTGAATTCCTGGGAGGAAATACAGAATTTGATGGATTTGCACCGAGAGAAAGTATTCGTATCAAAATGAATGGTGGCGGTATGAATTTTGTGCATGGCTCGTAGCGTTCACAAAATCTTCACAAAAAATTAGCACTCACCACTTGACAGTGCTAACATTGCGTGCTATAGTACAGATAGAACAAAGGAAGAGGAGAAAGGGAACAGGAAATAAAAAACAGAAGTTCCCGAAAATCTCAAACCTCCTGAGTCCTGATAAGCGAAAAGTAAATGTAACCGTTCGGTACAGGTCGAAGTATCCGGGATGCGGAAAGGTTACTGGCAATTAGAAAAAGGAGAGATGACTTATGTTGATGCCGAGTATTTTTGGAGAAAATTTATTTGATGACTTTTTTGGTGATTTCCCATTTTATTACGATAAAGATATGAAGAACGTTGAGAAGAAACTTTACGGACGCAAAGCCAGCCACGTGATGAAAACCGACATCAAAGAAACAGATAATGGTTATGAGTTGGTTGTAGATCTTCCTGGATTCACAAAAGATGAAGTTCAGGCTACGCTTGAAAATGGCTATCTGACCATCAGTGCAGAAAAAGGTCTGGATAAAGAAGAGAAAGAAAAAGAAACCGGACATTACATCCGCAAAGAACGTTATGCGGGAGCCTGCAGCAGAAGCTTTTATGTCGGAGAAGATATCGAACAGGCTGATATCAAGGCTGAGTTCAAACATGGCATCCTGACTCTGTTTGTTCCGAAAAAAGAAGCAAAACCGGCAGTAGAGCAGAAGAAGACCATTGCGATCGAAGGTTGATCCTTTTAAAGCAAAGGGATTGAAAATATCCACCTGATAAAACACAGAGACCCTGGCAGATGAAAATCTGCCGGGGTTTTTTAGGTGCGCCTAGCGGCGCACGTTTCTAACCTGAAATTCTGGGCAATAAAGCCCCAAAATGAATTTCGTTGAAGTAAACTGCGACTGACAGGCTGCATTAAAACGAAGAATGTGATATACTGGAAACCTAATGGTAAGTCTAACAGGAAGGAGCAGGTGCTGTGTCGGAGAAAAAGAAGTTTACATTATATGCCGGAAGTGTGGCACTGTGCGTGTGCACTGCAGTTCTGCTTCATTATGTGTCGGCTGCAGATCCTTATCTGGAATCCGCCTTCCGCCTTTTAAGACCTTTTATTTATATAGGACTTTATGTGGTATGGGCGATCTCTTTTCGGAAAAGGATCATCCAGAAAGAAACCCGTCGCTGCCTGATAGCGATCGCGGCAATGATGGTTTTCTGGATGTTTATCCGAATGTGCAAATTTGAGATACCGGACGAGATGCCGACAGCACAGCGATATGCCTGGTATCTTTACTATATACCTATGCTGCTGATCCCTACGGTCAGTCTTTATCTGGCATTTTATATACGGCAGCCGGAGGATTATAAATTACCAAAAAGACGATGGCTGCTGTTTCTTCCTGCACTCTTTCTGATCGGAATTGTATTAACAAATGATATGCACCAGTTGGTTTTTACGTTTCCGAAGGGAAAACTTGGAGAAGTATCTTCTTATAAAACAGGAGTTTATGGATATGGAAGAGGGTATTATATTGTAATCGCATGGGAGCTTGGATGTGCACTGGCGGCACTTTTGATCATTCTGTTAAGATGCAGGAAAATCAAAAATAAAAAAATGGACTGGCTGCCTTTTGCCGCTTATGGACTGGCGGCTGCTTACGGCATTGCTTATTATCTGAATCTGCCCTTCTGGAAAATAGTTTCAAAAGATATGACAGCCACATTATGCCTTCTGTTTGCTTTGATCATTGAAAGCTGCATCCAGTCCGGACTGATCCCCTCCAATACAGGATATGCACAGTTATTCGCAGCATCTGCCATTTCGGCGCAGATCACAGACCAGAATGGAAAATGCATCTACCAGTCTCAGGATTCGGAATATATTGCACCCAAGATCGTAAAACAGGTAATCCAAAGACCTGTCATGTCGGAAAATGGAATTCGGCTGTCAGGGAAACCGATATGGGGAGGCTATGTCTTATGGAAAGAAAATCTCTCAGAACTGCAGGAAATTTTAAAAGAGCTGGAAGACCGAAAAGAAGAATTAAAAGATGCAAATCTGATTGAAGAAGAAAACCTGAGAACAAAAAAACAGGTAGAAAAACTTTCTATCCAGAATCAGCTGTATGATAAAATACAGAAACAAACAGCAAGACAGAGCACGCTTTTGGCGGAGTTCATGGAAGCATATGCCATGGAAGCAGATGAGAAGGAAAGGAAAAAAATATTAGGGAAAATTGTTGTGATCGGAGCTTATATAAAAAGACGCAGCAATCTTATCCTCATCGCAGAGCAGAGTGCAAAGTTTCCGATAAGAGAGCTGGAATTATGCTTCAGGGAAACGATAAGGAATCTGGAATGGAATCATGTAGAAGCAGCGTTTGTCACTTCTCTGGATGAAATCCGAAGTGAGGATGCCATGCAGATTTATGATTTTCTTGAGGCAGTCATTGAAGAATCACTCGAAGATCTGTCGGCATTCACCCTGAATCTCAAACGCAGGGATGAAGAGATCCTTATGTCTTTGAGTGTGGAATGTAAAACAGATCTGCAAAAAGTTGCCAGACGATACCAGGCTTATGCAGAGCAGGATTTTGACGGTGCATGGCTGCTTTCCCTTGTACTGAAAGGGGGTCATGATAAATGATGAAAGCATTTGAAAGCTGTCTGCCGGAATATCAGATCATGGCAGTCTGGATCTTCATTTTTCTGACATTGCTCTATATGATTCTGCTTATCTGTGAGGGAACAGGGGAAAGACAAAAAAAGGCGATGCTGCAGGACAGCCTGCTGCTCATAGCTGCTTTCCTGATAACGTCCGGGTTATGTGTGCGGCGGGAGTTTTATGGAGAAGAGGATTTCATGTTATTATTAAGAATACCGTATGGAATACTGATCGTTATGGAAATCTGTGGATTTTTATTTGCGGGAATACAGGCATTTGGAATTTATAAACGTCGCACAAACTGTCTGAGGGAAAATGCAATCCAGGAAAGTCTGGACAATTTGCCGAGCGGGATCGGAGTTTTTGACAGGAACGGAATGCCGAAACTGATGAACCGGAAAATGTATCAGCTTTGCCGGAATCTGGCGGGCAGGGATATCCAGAACATCATAGAATTGCGGGAAGCACTGGAATGCCCTCTTAAAGATCATGTATTTTATGACCTTGATCTGAAAGTATACTGCTTTTCAGACGGAAGCGTATGGAAATTTTCAGAGAAAGAGATCGTTACGGCAGGCGGAGATCGATTTTTGCAGTTCCTTGCTTCAGAAGTATCAGAATTATGTCAGAGCAAGGCATTGTTAAAAAAAGAAAATCAGAAGCTTCAGGAAATGTCGGCGGCTATGAAAGCACTTTCCAAAAATGTTGTAACTCTGACCAGAGAAGAAGAGACATTATCTATGAAAATGAGAGTGCATGATAATCTTGGATACAGCGTGCTGGCGACGCAGCGAATGTTGATGCGGGAATCCGAAGAAGACCGGGATATGTTTCTCTCACAATGGAAGCAGACATTAGACCTGCTGAATAAGGATAATGAGTCTGTTGAAGGCGAACAACTGCACAGGCAGGTGCAGGAGAGGGCGAAAATTCTGGGAGTAAAAATCATTTATACAGGCGAAAAAGTCTGGGAATCCCATATCTCTGAACTGATGGATATCATACTTTTAGAGGCACTTTCCAATTGTGTCCGCCATGCAGGGGCAAGTGAACTGTATGTGAAATTCAGTATTGAGGAGCAGGCGTGGGTCATGGTGCTCACGGATAATGGACAGAAACCGGAGAAAAACATCAAAGAAGGCGGAGGGCTATCCAGTATACGAAAAAGGGTGGAACAATGTGGAGGCAGCATGAGGATCGCAGCAGCCCCCCGGTTTTCGATAACCGTTAAGCTTTTAAGGGAGGTGCGGAGATGATACGGGTACTTATCGTGGAAGATCAGCGTATGGCCAGGGAAGATATGGAAAATCATATTCAGTCCAGTGGGAGATATTGTCTGGAAGCTTCCATCACAAATGCAGCTATGGCAGAAACGGTGTGCAGACAGAGCAGGTGTGAACTTGTACTGATGGATGTCTGTACAGAGGATGATGAGAGCGGTCTTGTGGCAGCAGAGCGTATTAAAAAGACAATGCCTCAGATAAAGGTGATTATCGTGACTTCTTTAGCAGAGTGCAGTTTTATAGAGAGGGCACATAAAGCAGGAGTGGAAAGTTTTTGGTATAAAGATGCCGGAAAAGAAGAACTGCTGGAGGTTATGGACCGCACGATGAAAGGAGAGAGTGTCTATCCGGACGCTCCGCCGACGGTGATGATCGGAACGGCGAAAAGTTGTGATTTTACACAGGGGGAACTGGCTGTCCTGCGATTAGTGGTGGAAGGAGAATCCTACAAAAAAATTGCAGAGAGTTTGTGCATATCACCGGAGACGGTAAAATGGCATATTAAAAATATGCTGCAGAAAACGAATTTTGATTCCAAAACGAAACTGGCGGTAGCTGTTACAAAGAAAAATCTGATCATAAACGGATTTTAAAAAATGAAAAATCCCATTGCCTTCCTGATAGTGAGGCAGTGGGATTTTTTTGCAAAAACACATTTTACTACCCATCTGGGTAGTGCTTAAGTCGCAAAAAACAGATATCATAGTAGTATATAAAAGTGAAACGAGTGTAAAAACAGGGAGGGAACAGAGTGTGAGAAAGGTCGTTATCGACATGCAGAATTATGCAGAGTCATTCAGCCGCATATTCTGATGATGGAAATTACAGGTCAGGCATTGTGGTCATTAAAAGAACGTCTGGCAATCTGCAGAGAAGTGCGGAGGTATGCTCCAAACTGCAAATTTATTTTTACAGTAGATGAGAAAGCGAATGCAGAGACCGCAAAAAAAGTAGTAGAATGTAAAAAAACAGGTATGATCGACTGTTTTATTTATAATACCATTTCATCCAGCTATATGACTGCAGTTCTGGACAGTCTGTAGGCTGCAGTCCCAGAAGGAGAAAAGATAAACATGGGATCTGTTATGAAAAGGATCTGCCTGTCTTTGGCAGTGATCGCAGTCCTGATCTTTACAGGGTGCGGGCAGAAAAAAACGAAAGATCCGATTACTGTCACATTGTGGCATGTATATGGCGGACAGACAGAATCCCCATTAAATGATCTGATTGATCAGTTTAACGAAACGATTGGAAAAGAGGAAAATATACGGGTACAGGTTGGCAGTGTTACGAACACGAATACAATACATGAAAATGTACTGGCATCTGCATTTGGAGATCCGGGAGCTTCCGAACTGCCGGATATGTTTGTTTCCTATCCGAAAACTGTTTTGGCTATGCCGGATGACACCGTTCTTGTAGATTACTATGATTATTTTACGAAAGAAGAACTGGACGGGTTTATTCCCGCTTTTTTGGAAGAAGGTGTCATTCATGACAGACTTTCCATTTTGCCGACAGCAAAATCAACGGAAGTTATGTTTGTCAATAAAACAGCATTTGACCGTTTTGCGAAAGCCAAAAGGTGCCAAGGGTATTCAGTTGACAGCAACTACTCAGGGAATTTCCGCATATAAGACAATTAAGGGAAAAAAGAACACTTTTACAGCGAAATTCAATTGGGATGCACCTGTAAGCTTAAAGGGCAGAACAGCAAGCTTCAAAGTTAAGACTTACAACAATACCAAGTACAAAGCTTACAGCTATGACTCAAAGCCTAAGAAGTTAAAGATTAAATAGGATACGGCAGGAGATATACCAGAAATATGTCATCTGTTGTGAAAGCCACAGTTATGGAAAAATGTCAGTAAAAATTCCTATGGAAAAAGTAAAACATATATTCCATAGAAGAAAAGTAAGAGAACGAATATAATGATCCCAAGTTGTTTGAAGGAGGAGATTATTATGAGTAGTCAAAGAAAGGCAGAAGCTGTGGCATCAGAGAATATCGTAACAACAGAGACATCCAGGCTGAGTGATCTTTGGAAAAAAGAGGATTGGCTGGCAGTGTGGATCGGATTTATCATTATCGCGATCAGTGCAGTTGCAGTACTTACAGGAGCATTTGATTTTAATGCCGCAAAATTCAGCACCTGGGGTCATGGAACAAGTTTTTTTGAACAGGTAAACGCAGGATTTTTTGGAAAACTGCTTCTGACAGTGGCGGTACTTGGAGTACTGTTTTCCAATATTGTTAATTTTGGACTTTACGGACTGGGAATTGCATGGATCGTAACACCAATCGTTATTCTTTTCATGTGGTGGTTCGGAACCAGGGTTTTAAAAATTGACAATAAACCGTTTGTTATTACCCTGACAACCGCAACTTCTGTGTGCGGAACTTCTGCAGCGATCGCAGTCGGAGCAGGTACTGCACTTGGAGAGACAGCGCAGACAGCGGCAGTCCTTGTAAAATCCATCCAGAATATTCTGATCGGATTTATCGCATTTGCAGTTGCAGTATTTTTTGCAACAAAAGTTGAAAATAACGGAGAAAGCAGCAGAAAAATCGGAGTATCCGAAATCTGGTACAGACTTCCGAAATTTATCCTTGGATTTTTTGCCGCTTCCTTAATCGCATCTTTTATAGCAGTTCCGGCATTCGGAAAAGAGAGCGTTTCATCCATCAACAGCGTACTGGATCAGTATAAGAACTGGGCATTTGTTCTGGCATTTACAAGCATCGGGCTGGAAACAAATTTCCGTGAGATCAAAGAACAGTTCCAGGGAGGAAAACCATTGACACTTTATGTGGTTGGACAGTTGTTTAACATTGTTCTGACTTTTGCGGCAGTATATCTGCTGCTGAGCGGAAAATTCTTCCCGCTGCCAAATCTGGCATTATAAGGAGATGCAGACTATGAAGAAAAAAACAGGAAAAAAGAAAAATCTGTTTTCTGCCGTAAATTATACCGTTCTGGTGCTGACGGTCATTGCAGCCGTTTATATCATGGCAAATGGTCTGGGACTGATCGATGGCCTGGATTTTGGGGCAGGGGCATATTATTATGCGGACATTCCTCAGTTTGCAAAATATGTAGATGGCTCCTGTTACACATCACCGATTTCCATGTGGGTGCTCATTGCACTGTTCCTGATCTGGGGATTCTTCATGTATAAACTCTGGGGATGGATTGAAAGAAAAGATAAGTAAAAATAAAACCTGATAAAAAGCCTGCCGCAGAGAATGCGGCGGGCTTTTTCGGGAAGAAACAAAAACGTTGACAAACATCACACAGAGAGTTATCATAACTACATAAAGGTTCTGAAACAAATCTAAATTCATTGCCGTTCGGCAGGAAAATCCAGAAAAGAGACCTGCACGGAGCGGCAGAAACAGGAATCATGCAACCATAGCAGCTTCGTGCCCAAAACAGAAGAAAAGGAGCGAAGCCTATGGGAGAAAAAGACATTACGGAAAAGATACTGGAAGATTATAATGATGTGTTTGCGGATATTATAAACGGATTACTGTTTCAGGGTGAGCAGAGAGTGTTGCCGGAAGCACTGGAAAATATATCCGTTCATTCGCAATATAAAGCAGACGATGAGAAAATGCATGAGCTGGAAAGAGATGTGGCAAAATACTGGAAGGAAAAAGAAGTACAGCTTGCAGTCTGTGGGATTGAAAATCAGAGTAGGATTGAGAAAAACATGCCGTTTCGCATTATAGGGTATGATGGGACGGCGTACCGCAGCCAGCTGCAGGAAAGAACCAAGATCTTGCCGGTAGTAACAATCGTGCTGTATTTTGGAACGGACAGACATTGGAGAAGCGGAAAAGATATCAAATCGCTGATGGAAATACCGACAGGTCTGGATGAATTTGTGAGTGACTATCAGATCAAAGTGTTTGAAGTCGCCTGGCTGAGTGAAGAGCAGATCCGTCGATTTCGAAGTGATTTTCGGATTGTTGCAAATTTCTTTGTGAACAAAAGAAAAAACAAGAACTATATACCGGATGATCCGACAGAAATACAGCATGTAGATGAAGTGCTGAAACTTTTGCAGGTCATGACCGGAGATGCAAGGTATAAAAGAATTTTTGGCAAAAAGAAGGAAGGAGTGCAAAGTATGTGTGATGTGGCAGAAAGATTAGAAAAAATGGGATGGGAGAAGGGACAAATGGAAGGAAAAATGGAAGGAAAAATACTGGTATATAAAAATCTGCGCAGGGAAGGATTTGACGAGAAAGAAGCCAGAAGACTTACAGAGCTGCCAGAAGATATGACTCTGGAACAGTAATATTGCGGTGTCAGAACGGATAGTAAATGAGTGTGCTCCCCACCCACTGCTTATTACTTTTTGCAATTGAAGCAGGGGACTTACCTGATTTGGTTAAATAAAAATTTACAACCTACATTCATTGTGATAAAATGTGAAAGAATTATGCAGAAAAAAGTCGAATAGTAATCAGATACAAATTTAAGAAAGAGGATGCACAAATGATCACTGTTAAAACCTATCGTGGACACATTCGCAACTGGAAAGAACTTTGTGAGGAACTGGCAGTCGATGCAGCACTGCCAAGAGAAGAAAAAGAGCAGGAAATCCTGGTCAAAGCATATCAGAAATGGGGCGGAGAGATGGCAGATCATCTTTATGGTATGTTTGCTTTTGCCCTGTGGGATGAAGAGGAGAAAAAGCTGTTCTGTTTAAGAGACCAGTTTGGAACGAAACCTTTTTATTATTATCAGATGGAGGATGGTAATCTTCTGTACGGAACGATGATCCGCGACATTATCAGTCAGCCGGGTTTCAAAAAGGAACTGAATGAGGAGATGCTTCAGATTTATCTGAGCCTGACTTATGGTGCCGGTGAGGATACGTTTTTCAAGGGTCTGAAGAAGCTTATGCCGGGGCGTTATCTGATCTGGAAGGATGGAAAAGTGGAAATCCACAGATACTGGACACCAGAGTTTCAGCCGGATGAGAGTAAATCCCTGGAAGACTGGGCAGATGAGATTCATTCAACACTCAAATCCATCATGCCGGAAGTAAAGACAGAGGACGAAACCGTAGAATCTTTCCTGTCAAGCGGTGTGGATTCTTCCTATGTGCTGGCGATGTCGGACGCGAAGATGTCCGATTCCTGCGGTTATGACGAAGAACGATTTGATGAATCACGTCTTGCAAAAAAGACAGCGGAACTTCTCGGAAGAGAACATTCTGTCTGCAAGATCACACCACAGCAGTATTTTGATATCGTACCATATGTTATGTACAATATGGAGCAGCCGCTTGGAGATGCATCTGCGATCGTATTTACCATTGCCTGCAATGCAACCGCAGAACATACGAAAATCTGCTATTCCGGAGAAGGTGCGGATGAATTTTTCGGCGGTTACAATATGTACCGCAATGCAGAACGTTACGGTGAAAATCTGAAGACATTTTATGTCGGCAATACAAACATCATGAAGGAAGATGAAAAGAAGAAAATCCTCAAACACTACAATCCGGAAGTTCTTCCGATCAATCTTACGCATGAAATCTACAAAGAGACGGAAGGTCTGGATCCGCTTACCAAAATGTCTGATGTAGATATTCAGATCTGGCTGGAAGGCGATATTTATCTGAATGTAGATAAGATGAGTACAGCAGCAGGGCTGGAGATCCGCATGCCGCTCACAGACCGCCGGATTTTTGATATTGCATCGAGAATGCCGTCACGTTTCAAAGTTAATGCAGAGCAGAATAAAGTGGCATTCCGTACCGCAGCAGCAAAAGTACTTCCGGAAGAGATCGCATTTCGTAAGAAACTGGGATTCATCGTGCCGATTCGTATCTGGATGGCAGATGCAAGATACAACCAGGATGTACAGCGCCTCTTCCATAGTGACATCGCAGAGAAATTTTTTGATGTAGATGCCATCAATGAAATTTTTGATGAATATGTTGGCGGCAATTCTGATAACTGGAGAAAAGTGTGGACGATCTATACTTTCCTTGTATGGTATGAAGAGTATTTTGTGAAGAGATAACATCATAAATATAAAAAATAATGGTAACTGTTCAGAGCCAACCTCCAAAATGCTACGCATTTCGTCGGTGTGGCGTATCCGCCAAATAAAATTTCAAAAACAGTTTTAAAAATGCAAGCATTTTACATCTGTTTTTTGAAATTTTGCTTGGCTCTGAACAGTTACAAATAATGTATAAAATTAGCAGGAATCGAATACAAAAAGGTATCGGTTCCTGCTTTTACATCTGCTTGCAATCTAATCTTCATACTGTACAGAAGAATATGTCATGCGATGCATTCTTGAATTTTTAGACAAATCTTCCAAATGATACATTGTATCCCGCCCCGCTTCGTGATAGACTGTCTTTATGGAAATTTTATAATAAAGGAAGGAGAGTGTTTTTATGGGAAGCAAAATAAAGACTATACAGATTCTTCAGGCAGCAGGATATATCCTTCTGGGACTGTTTCTAGTGCTGCATCCAGATACCAGCGTAAAAGCAATCTGCTACGGCTGCGGCGTATGTGCGGCAGCATATGGACTTTTGCATGTGCTCCAGTGCCGCAAAGGGGAATCAAAAGGTGAGCTGATCCTGGGGGTTGTATTTATTGCACTTGGTATCTTCTGCCTGCTTACACCACAGACGGTGGTATCGTTTCTGCCGTTTTTACTTGGTGTAGTTCTGTTGCTGGATGGCATCAGTAAAATTCAGCGTGCTCTGGATCTGCGTGTGCTGGATGCGATCGGCTGGGGAAAACTTCTGACGATGGGAATCCTGCTGTTGATACTTGGTGTAATGCTGCTGTTCAATCCATTTGGGGCGGTAAAAATGACCATGGTATTCTTTGGCATCTGTCTGATCGCGGATGGAGCACTGGATCTGTTATTTTTGCTGATCGTTTTATCTTAGTCGGAGAAGACTCCCACTTCTATAAGTGGCGAGCAAAATGATGCACTGACAGGAGAGTGATCTATGAAACCGGAACTTGACAATCCGTCCGTTCACCGTTATATGCGGGTATACAATTATTATAAACAACTGATTTTGTCTCAGCAGCTTGCTCCTGGGAGCAGGCTGCCTTCCATCAGGCGGTGTGCGGCAGAATTGCAGATGAGCCGGACAACGGTGGAGACAGCATATATGGTGCTGGCAGCGGAAGGCTATATCATTTCCAGGCCGCAGAGCGGTTTTTATGTAACAGAGATTGCAAGGGCCAGAAGGCAGGCAGAGCAGCGGAAAAAGGAAATACCTCAGCAAAAGCAGAAAGTCCGGTACAATTTCGCATCGGCGGGTGTCGATAAAGAGACATTTCGTTTCGAACTCTGGAGACGTTACATCAAAAGTGCCCTGCGGCAGGATGAGCGTCTGCTTTCCTATGGAGAACCACAGGGAGAATATGATCTGCGAGAGGTTTTGTGCAGATATCTGCAAAATAACCGTAATGTGGTCTGTACACCGGAACACATTGTGATTGGTGCCGGAATACAGAGTCTGTTACATATACTATGCCCATTGATACAGAAGAGAAAACAAGTTTTCTTTTACAACCCGGGCTTCCGGCAGGGGCGGGCGATTTTTGAGGACTATAATTTTCAAATCTGCGGCAGCAAAAAAGTAAAGCCGGATGTCTGTTATGTATCACCGTCTCAGATCACCTCATGGGGAGAAGTTCTTTCTGTGCAGGAGAGGATGAAACTGCTTCGTGAAGCGTCCAGGGAAAATATACTTCTGATAGAGGATGATTATAACAGTGAGTTTTGTTATGTTCATCATCCGGCACCTTCTATACAGGGTTTGGCCGGAGGAGAAGGCGTGGTATATCTTGGAACCTTTTCCAGAATGTTATTGCCGTCCATTCGTCTGAGTTTTATGGTTTTGCCGTCGGATCTTCTGGAACAATATGAAAAACGGAAAGATTTTTACAATCAGACGGCATCGAAAGCAGAACAGATTGCGCTGTGTCAGTTTATACGGGATGGTCATCTGGAAAGCCAGATTCGCAAAGCGAGAAAATATTATCAGGCAAAAAGTAAACTTTTATGCCAGGAAGCACAGAGGATTTTTGGCGACAGGGCAGAGGTTACGGCAAGTGAGACCGATTTTTTGAGTTTGCTGGAGATCAGAAGTGAGAAAAAAATAGAAAATGTTTTAAAGGAAACAGCAAAATACGGCATTTTGGTTTTGCCTGCCGGAGAAAGTGACAGAGGAATACGGCTGGCACTTTCCTGTGCAGCGGTTTCGACAGAAGAATTTTCGCAGGCACTTATTCTTCTGAAACAATGCGTTTAATAATTACAAGAGGAGATTAAAATGGCAAGACAAAAGAATAAATTACTGATGTTCCTGTTTGCACTGATTCCGGGAGCAGGACAGATGTATATGGGATTTATGAAACAGGGACTGTCGCTGATGACACTGTTTGCAGCATTGTGTGCAACAGGTATCTGGCTGGATTTGAGGCCGCTGCTGTTTTTTGCACCAATTATTTTACTGTACAGTTTCTTTGATGCAACCAATAAAAATGCTATGGATACAGAGGCGTTTCAAAAACTGGAGGATCATTATCTCTGGGGCGATGACTGGACGGATTTCGGGGAAGGAATCAAAGAGAGTATCAGCAGAAGAGACGGCAAAAAAGCGATGGGAACGGTTATGTATGTGGTAGCGGCCTGCATGGTGTGGAGTGCAGTAAAATATTTTGCGGATATTATTTATGGGCCGTCCAGTCTGCCGGGGGCTGTGATCGCGAAGATCCCGGTCATTGTGGTCGCAATGTTTATTTTCTGGCTGGGACATAAGCTGATGAAGAGTGCTTCTGAGGAGGAAAAACGATTTTATGGCGGAATGCCGTATCCTTATATAAATAACCCGGCGATCCATATGCATGGAGAACGTATGCCAAATCCGTGGGAGCGTGTCTTTAGAGAGCCGGATCGCAGGATGTCGCCGCCAGAGTACAGGGAGGAACAGAGTACACTGTTAAAAGAAGAAGTGGCTGCTGCGAAAACAGAACCGGAAACAAAAACGGAAACAGAAAAAACTTCAACGGAAAATTCCAAAGTAGAACTGAAAAAAGAAACTTCATCACAGACGAAGATGGAAGAAACTGTTTCAGAAGAAAATGAGACAGAAAGAAATAAAGACAAGGCTGAAGAAGAAAAGAAACAGCCAGAAGGAAACGCAGATGGTGCTGCGGAAGAAAACAGACAGTCAGAAGTAACCGAAGAAAAAGAATAGGCATGTATGGAAAACTCCCTTCATAGGATGCAGTAAATGAGCTGCTGTATGGAGGGAGTTTTTTGTACCTGATACCATTTGTGCTGTTTGCCGTGATCAGCTATGCATTCTGGAAAAGGCAGGATGCCTACGGCGATTTTATACGTGGGGCAGAGGAAGGACTTCGCACTGCATTGCAGCTTCTGCCGACACTGGTTGGTCTGATGGTGGCAGTTGGAATCCTGCGGGCATCTGGTTTTCTGGACTGGATTTCGGGCATGCTGGAGAAACTGCTCTCAGGAACCGGGTTTCCGTCCCGGCTTCTGCCAATTGCTATTGTACGTCTGTTTTCTGCCAGCGCTGCGACCGGATTTTTACTTGATATTTTTAAAGAATACGGACCAGATTCCAGGCTCGGAATTACCGCATCGCTGATGCTGAGCTGCACGGAAACGGTATTTTATACTATGAGTGTTTATTTTATGTCGGTAAAAGTTACCAGAACAAGGTATACACTGGCAGGGGCATTGTTTGCTGCATTTGCCGGGCTTGCTGCCAGTATTTTTCTGGGATTTTGTTAAAGCGTCATTCCTTGATCTTATAATTTCAAAGACCATTCCTGGCAGTTCCAGACGGTAGTCACAACATCCTGATAAAACTCCGGTTCGTGACAAATTAACAGAATACTTCCTTTGTATTCCCGGAGGGCACGTTTTAGTTCTGCTTTGGCATCGACGTCGAGGTGGTTGGTCGGCTCATCCAGAAGTAAAATGTTGGTTTCGCGGTTCAGAATCTTACATAAACGTACTTTGGCCTGTTCACCTCCGCTGAGGACGCGCACCTGGCTTTCGATGTGTTTGGTGGTCAGTCCGCATTTAGCCAGCATGGATCGGATTTCATACTGGGAAAGTGCCGGAAATTCATTCCAGATTTCCTCGATACAGGTTGAAGTGTTCTGTGTATCAGATTCCTGCTCAAAGTAACCGATATACTGATAATCACCAAGCTGCACTTCTCCGGAGTAAGGTCTGATCAACTGGAGGATGCTTTTTAAGAGTGTAGTCTTACCGATACCGTTTGCGCCGGTCAGGGCAATGCGTTCTCCGCGTTCCATGCGGATGTTCAGTGCTTTGGTCAGCGGCTCATCGTAACCGATCACAAGATCGTTTGTTTCAAAAATCATTTTTCCGGAAGCACGGGCAGTTTTAAAATGAAATTCTGGTTTTGGTTTTTCACGGTCAAGTTCGATGATGTCCATTTTGTCCAGCTTTTTCTGTCGCGCCATCGCCATATTTCGTGTGGCAACACGCGCCTTGTTGCGGGCGACAAAATCTTTGAGGCTGCTGATCTCCTGCTGCTGACGGTTGTAAGCAGCTTCAAGCTGAGCTTTTTTCATGGCATAAACTTCCTGAAATTTATCATAATCACCCGGATAGCGGTCCAGACGGCAGTTTTCCATATGGTAGATCAGGTTGATGACGCTGTTCAGAAATGGAATATCATGGGAAATCAGGATAAATGCATTTTCATAATCCTGTAAATAGCGCTTCAGCCACTCAATATGCTGTTCATCCAGATAGTTGGTCGGCTCATCCAGAAGCAGAATATCTGGTTTTTCCAGCAGAAGTTTTGCCATCAGGACACGGGTACGCTGACCGCCGGAAAGATCGGTCACATCACGGTCAAGCCCAAGTTCTTCCAGACCAAGGGCACGTGCAATTTCATCGACTTTCGTATCGATCATATAAAAATCATGCTGTTCTAAAAGCTCCTGGTAAGTACCGGTTTCGGCAAGCAGACGTTCCATCTCTTCCGGGCTGACATCTCCCATCTGTTCATACATCTGATTCATCTCTTTTTCCATTTCAAACAGAAACTGAAAAGCAGAGCGCAGAACATCACCGATCGTCATGCCTTTTTCCAGAACGGAATGCTGATCCAGATAGCCGACACGGACATTTTTTGCCCATTCGACCGTTCCTTCATCCGGAGTCAGCTTTCCGGTAATAATATTCATAAAAGTAGATTTTCCTTCGCCATTTGCACCGATCAGTCCGATATGCTCACCTTTAAGAAGGCGAAAAGAAACATTGTCAAAAATAGCACGGTCACCAAAACCATGCGTCAGATTTTTTACATTTAAAATCATAAGTACTCCTCTCAGATATTGTGGGGTGTCCATAAGATATTAACACAAAATGATGCCAGGGTCAAAAGATCTCCGGGAACTGAAAAAAAGGAATATCTTTGTATGGAATCTTGTGTTAAAATAGCGATGCATGAAAAAGTAAGGAGGTACATATGACAAAAAAACAGCTTGCGCTGGAAGTGATCGAGCGTTTAAAAAAAGAATATCCGCTGGCAGACTGTACACTGGATTATGACGAAGCATGGAAACTGCTGGTCAGTGTCCGGCTTGCTGCCCAGTGTACCGATGCCAGGGTAAATGTTGTGGTTCAGGATCTCTATAAGAAGTTTCCGGATGTGGATGCACTTGCAGAAGCATCACCGGAGGAAATTGAGGAAATCGTAAGACCGTGTGGACTTGGAAAAAGCAAGGCACGGGATATCAGCGCATGTATGAAAATGCTGCGTGACGAATATAATGGAAAAGTGCCGTGTGATTTTGATGCAATCTTAAGACTACCGGGTGTGGGAAGAAAAAGTGCAAATCTGATCATGGGAGATGTTTTTGGAAAGCCTGCAATCGTTACGGATACGCACTGCATCCGCCTTACGAACCGTATCGGCCTGGTAGATGGGATCAAAGATCCGAAAAAGGTCGAAATGGCACTCTGGAAGATCATTCCGCCGGAAGAAGGAAGTGATTTCTGTCACAGACTTGTTTATCATGGCAGAGAGGTCTGTACAGCAAGAACGAAACCATACTGCGACAGATGTTGTCTTTCTGACATTTGTGCAGAAAATGGAATATGAATGAGAAATACAGGATTTGATAAAAAATTAAAGCAGAGGGTTACACAAAATATGTAGAAAATGTTAAGAATTATTAAGGAAAGTTGACATAACAGGCAACTCATTGTACAATGAGGGCAGGGAGTCAACACTATAAAACCAGCGGAAAACCGCAGAAAAGGGGGATATTATGTGGGATAAAAAGAAACTTGCATCTATGATGGTAATTGGTATGGCAGCGATGTGTATGCTAAATGGATGCCAGAAAAAGAAAGCACAGCCGGAGAGTGCACAGACAGAAACTGCACAGTCCGAGACACAGGCAGCACAGACAGAGGCAGTTGAGCTTTATACGTCTGAGAGCAATTCATTTTCCATGCAGCTTCCGGATTCTAAGTGGGCAGCAACTAAGCAGGGGATTGAAAATAAATGGGCCTTTATGAAGGAAGGCGTGGGCACGATTCAGATCACACATAAGCGTTCAAAGATCAAAGCGAAAAATCTTCCACAGTCACAGGAAGATGCAGTAGCACTTTTAAATAAAATCAAAGAAAATGCATTTGCAGAGGTAGAGTATAAAAAAGACAGTACAGACAGTGCGCAGCTTTATTATTATGCAGCTTCTGTACAGGATACAGAGCTGGGATATGTGTATATTGTACGATATCTGATCAACACGGATACGGAAAGTTACAATATTACAGCAAAACTTACGTCAAGTGACAGTGCACAGATCCAGGCGGTGAAGAAGGCAGTTACCAGTTTTCAGGTGTTGAATGATGACAGTAAGGCTTCATCGGCAGAAACAGAGAACTCCAAAGATAACAGTACATCGGATGGCACAAGTACAGGAAATAGCGCTTCTGAGCAGAATAACAGCCAGAGTGATGCCTCCGGCAATGCAGACGGTGCGGAAGGAACTTCCAGGGATTCCGGCACAGATGAAGAATACCGTTATTTCTTCGATGCAAACGGCAATACAATCTACACGTATCCATCCGATGACGGCACATGGCGTGATGAAAATGGCAATGCTTATACATTTCTGGAAAATGGGGTGAAAGATGCCAATGGTACACAGTATTACTATGATCCGCCGCAGGGACAGGCATCAGGAAATACTGCATCTTCAGGAAGTTCGGGTTCTTCTGACGGCATGACAATCGATTTTTATGACAGCAACGGAAATTACATTACAGCAACACAGGATGCCAATGGCAACTGGGTAGGAAGTGATGGAAAGACATATACATTTGATGAAAATGGTGCAACTGACAGCGATGGCAATTTCAGCAAATGGTAATCGGAGGTGTTTAATATGAAATACAGAAATATAACTTTGGCAGCGGCTGTTGCACTGACAGCAGCAATGCTGGTGACAGGCTGTGGCGCAAAGGAAGACAACACGCAGCAGACACAGACTTCAAAGACACAGCAGACACAGGCTTCTGCCACAGAAGCACCAGTGCAGGAGACACAGAAAGTGCAGGAAACACAGGCAGAGAATACGCAGCAGACGCAGGCACAGCAGCCGGATACGGAAGCAAGTGACAGTGAGCAGTATGTGGATAATCCGTCTGCAAGTGGCGGCGAAGGGGATACCAATGGTTTTTATGATGATGCCGGTACCTGGATAACCGTTCATAAAAACAGCAGCGGACAATGGGTGGATGAAAGTGGTATGATTTATCAGTTTGGTGATGATGGAGTAACCGATGCAAATGGAAACTTCTATCCATATTAAAGGGTACGGATGTGATTGACATTATATCGGCAAAAGCGTAGAATATGGAAAGCCGAAACATGCGGAACAGTAGAATGGAGGAGTATCTATGAAAATCAGAACAAAGATCGTAACGGGTCTGCTTCTTGCGTTGTCAATCTCCTGTCTGGCTACCGGGTGTAAGAAAAAGACCCAGGAGACGGAAACCAATACGGAGACAACACGCATCACAGAGAAGCAGACAGAAAGTGAAACGACTAAGAAAAATACATCAGCAACGTTTAAATCCAAAGATGGAAGTCTTTCTATCAAGCTTCCGGATGATACCTGGGAAGCCAAAAAAGAAGGCACAAAAGAATGGACATTTGAATCTGCAGATCAGGGAATCATTACGATCGTTCATTATTCCGGAGCAGAGATGGATGGACTGGTATTTCCGGCTTCAGAGGAAGAAGTTCTGGACAACCTGGAAAAGGCAGGAAAGTCCAAATCGGACTATGCAGTTGTAGAGTATAAGAAAAATACGCTTGGTTCTTATGAGGCATACCATACCACGATCAAATGTAAAAGTGCGAGCAGCAAATATGCATATTCCGTTGCCTACAATCTGGTTGGTGATGATGACATTTATTCTGTAAACGGTCAGGTAAAACAGGACGATGCAAAAGCAATGGAAGCGATCCGTACTTCCGTGGAGAGCCTGAAGCTTTTGAAATCATCCGGAACAACGACATCCGGATCAAAGAAAGATAACACAAAATCTTCAGAAACATCCAAAACAGGTCAGTCAGAGTCGAACAGCACAAATGAATCAAATGGAAACAGCCAGTATATTTATGACAGCAATGGAAATGCTGTTTATGTATATCAGGACAGCAACGGAAACTGGGTAGACAGCAGCGGTGCCATTTACTATTTTAATTCTTATGGCATCACAAACAGCAATGGTGCAAATTTTACGTATGACAAACCAGATGGAACAAACAGCAGTGATAATAACAGCGGCGATAATAATGGCGGGAATGTTCAGACAAACAGCTTTTATGATAATCAGGGCAATCTGATCAGTGTCTACAAAAACAGCAGCGGAAACTGGGTAGACAGCAATGGTATTGTTTATACGTTTGGTCAGTATGGAGTAACGGATAATTACGGCAATTATTATCCATACAGCAACAACAGCAGCGGAAACGAAAATAACAGCAATAATAACAATAATAATAACAGTAATAATAATAGTAACAATAATAACAGCAATAATAACAACAATAATAATAACAACAACAATAATAATAACAATAGCAATGGCAACACCGGAAGTACCAACGGTTTCTATGATGACCAGGGAAATTACATTTCCGTGACACAGGACGCGAACGGCAACTGGATCGACAGCGGCGGAATGAAGTATACATTCGGTAATGACGGTGTAACCGATGCAAACGGAAACTTTTATCCATACTAAAAGGTCAAAGCAGGCAAAAGATAAGAATGTTTAAACAAAGAGACAACAGAGAAATCTGTTGTCTCTTTCGGTTCTTTGAAAAACTATACAGGAATTTTACATGACTATGCAGGCGTATGCAGCAGTGTCAAAAAATATGTGACATCAGCTATCATGTTCCTGTCGGATCTCTTTTGCTGCTTCTACCAGATTTTTAAGGCTTGCGACGGTTTCCGGTACGCCTCTTGTTTTCAGTCCGCAGTCGGGATTGACCCATAATTTTCCAGGGGCAATTTTATCCAGCATTTTATCCAGTGCGGATTTGATTTCACGGACGGAAGGTACTCTTGGAGAGTGGATATCATAAACACCAGGTCCGACCTCGGTTTTAAAGTTATTATCCTTTAAAGAGTCCAGGATCTGCAAATCGGAACGGGAGGCCTCAAAGGTAATAACATCTGCATCCATATCGTCGATTGCTTTGATGATATCGGTAAATTCGCTGTAACACATATGAGTGTGGATTTGTGTTTCTGCTTTTACCTTGCTGTGGACAAGGCGGAATGCAGGAACAGCAAAATCGAGATAATCGCTGTACCAGTCAGATTTTCTCAGCGGCAGTTTTTCACGCAGTGCAGCCTCGTCAACCTGAATAATCCGGATACCGTTCTTTTCCAGATCCAGAACTTCATCGCGGATAGCCAGTGCGATCTGATAAGTACTTTCTTTGACCGATATATCCTCTCGTGGGAATGACCAGTTAAGGATTGTCACCGGACCGGTCAGCATAGCTTTCATTGGCTTTCCTGTAAGACTTTGTGCATAGATTGACCAATCCACGGTCATCGGTCTGTTTCTTGATACATCGCCCCAGATGATCGGCGGCTTGACGCAGCGTGTGCCATAGGACTGTACCCATGCCTTTTCGGTAAACAGGTAGCCATTTAGCTGTTCACCGAAGTATTCAACCATATCGGCTCTTTCAAATTCTCCGTGAACAAGCACGTCCAGGCCTGTTTCTTCCTGCATCTTAACACATTCAGCAATTTTTTTACGGTTGAATTCTATATATTCCTGTTCTGTGATGCTGCTTTTTCTGAAAGCAGTGCGGTTTGCCTTCACATCCGCTGTCTGTGGAAAAGAGCCAATCGTTGTTGTCGGGAACAGTGGGAGAGAAAATTCCTTTTTCTGGATTTTTTCTCTTTCATCAAATGCAGGGAGTCTTGTAAAATCACTCTCCTTTATGGATGCCACTCTTTTTTTAACAGCCGGGTCATTGCAGTCAGGTCTGTTTTGGTGTAATGCAATATTAGCTTTATACAGGTTTTCGTTTGTATAGTCTGTTTCTGATAATAATTTAAGTTCAGCAAGTTCCAGGAGTTTTTCTTCTGCGAAAGCGAAATGTGCAAGGTATTTTTGAGGCAGCTTCGTTTCATTTTTCAGTGTATATGGAACATGGAGCAATGAGCAGGAAGTACTAAGTACTGTCTCAATGCCTTTGGCTTTTAAACGGGCAGTCAAATCCAGGGTTCTCTCATAATTGTTTTTCCAGATGTTCTTGCCATTTACTGCTCCTGCGAAAAGAATTTTGCCGTCTGCAAATCCATTTTCGGATATCAGCTCAAAAGTCTTTTTGCCTTCAACAAAATCAAGTCCGATACCATCAAAATCAAGTTCGGAAACATTTTTATAGCAGTCACGAATATCTCCAAAATATGTTTGAAGCAATACTTTTACTTTATTTTTTGTGGAGAGAATGCCGCTGTAAAGCTTTTCAAAAAGTGCAATATCGGATTCTGTTAAATCATATACCAGATACGGCTCGTCAAACTGCACCCACTCTGCACCGATATGATTCAATTTTATAAGCAGTTCGGAGTATGCAGTGATAACATCGCCGGCATATTCTTCAGCAGTTTTTGAACCGGTATATCTTAAAAGCTTTAACAGTGTGAATGCTCCTGTAATGACAGGCCTGGTAGCGATATTCAGGGCTTTTGCTTCTTCAAATTCATCAAACGGTTTTGTGCCTGCAAGCCGGATTTCAGTATGGTCATCAATTTCAGGAACCATGTAGTGATAATTGGTATTAAACCATTTTTTCATGGCAAGTGCTTTTACATCGCCCTTTTCTCCCTGATATGCCCTTGCCATTGCAAAATAAGTATCAAGTGGTGACAGATTCAGAGAAGAATAGCGGGACGGAACAATGTTGAAAAGAACAGCACTGTCCAGCATATTATCATAAAATGAAAAATCGTTTGACGGGATAAAATCAAGACCGGAAGCTTTCAGTGTCAGCCAGTTTGCTTTTCTGATTTCTTTTGCTGTGTTTTGCAGTTCATCAGATGAAATCTCTTTTCTGAAATATTTTTCTGTGGCAAATTTAAGTTCTCTTAAAGATCCTACTCTCGGATAACCAATAATGGATGTACGCATAATATATCTCCTGACATAAGTTTATTAAAAGACAAACAGCCTTTTTGTGCTTGATGTAGCCTAAGATAGCACAAAAAGACTGCCATGCGTTAATACCTGTTTTTGATGCTGTGCCATAGTTAAAAGCTATGACATATAATCATCAATATATTTTTTCAGATGCTCCAGATAACATTCGCTGACCGGGTTCAAAGGTCGATCAGTCGGCGCGATATACCCGATCTCCATTCTCTCTTTGCTGTCGAGCGGAATGGCTATAACGTTTGTTCCATTCAGATCACTGCTCAAAATGCCGGAGGAAATGGTATATCCATTTAGCCCGATCAACAGGTTAAAAAGTGTTGCACGGTCGGTGACGATAATATTTTTCGGGCTTTCTGCCATACTGTGCAATTCTTCGGAATAGTAAAAAGAATTGTTGACACCCTGCTCGTAGGTAAGTCTCGGAAATGCTTTTAAATCATCAAGCGTAACCAAGTTTTTACTGGCAAGCGGATTGTTGCGGCTGATAAACACATGAGGGGCAGCAGAAAAAAGAGAAGTGAATTTTAAATCGGCATTTTGAATAATCCTCAGCATCACTTCACGGTTAAAATTGCTCAGGAACAGTACTCCGAGTTCACTTCGCGAAGTACGGACATCTTCAATAATATCATGAGTCCTTGATTCACGCAGGGTAAATTCATATTTGTTTTCATCGTATTCTTTTACCAGAGCCACGAAAGCATTTACCACAAATGCGTAATGCTGGGCGGAAATGGAAAATACACGGCGAATCGTTTCTTTTTTCTTATATTGCTGCTCCAGCAGTTCTGCCTGTTCTACAACCTGTCTTGCATAGGAAAGAAATTTGGAACCTTCTTCCGAGAGATACACACCTCTGTTATTGCGGAAAAATATTGTGATACCCATTTCTTTTTCAAGTTCTGATACTGATTTTGAAAGGCTTGGCTGTGCTATCAGTAGTTTCTGTGCCGCAGATGTAATGGAGCCACATTCTGCAATTGTAATAATGTATTTTAACTGCTGCAAGGTCATATCAGCTTCATTCCTTGTTTTAAGATCTAAGATAATTTAAAACGGCGGCACAGTCTTTTGACTGTGCCGCCATCTTGCATCGAATCGTATTATTTCTGAGGACCAGCGGAAACCAGGGCTTTACCGGCAGCATTTCCTTCGTATTTTGCGAAGTTTTTGATAAATCTGTCAGCAAGATCTTTTGCTTTTGTTTCCCATTCGGAAGCATCAGCGTATGTGTCACGTGGGTCCAGGATAGCTGGGTCAACGCCCGGCAGTTCTGTAGGAACTTCGAAGTTGAAGTATGGAATAGTCTTTGTAGGAGCAGTTTTGATATCTCCGTTCAGGATAGCATCGATGATACCACGAGTATCTTTGATGGAGATACGTTTGCCTGTTCCGTTCCATCCTGTATTTACCAGGTATGCTTTTGCACCGCTCTTCTCCATTTTCTTAACCAGTTCTTCTGCATATTTTGTAGGATGCAGTTCCAGGAATGCCTGACCGAAGCAAGCTGAGAAGGTCGGAGTCGGCTCTGTGATACCACGTTCTGTACCAGCCAGTTTAGCTGTGAAACCAGACAGGAAGTAGTACTGTGTCTGAGCTTCTGTCAGGATAGATACTGGAGGCAGTACACCGAATGCATCTGCGGACAGGAAGATTACGTTTTTAGCTGCCGGTGCAGAAGAGATCGGACGAACGATGTTCTGGATATGGTCGATCGGGTAAGATACACGGGTATTTTCTGTTACGCTCTTGTCAGCGAAGTCAATCTTGCCGTTCTCGTCCAGAGTAACGTTCTCAAGCAGAGCGTTACGTTTGATCGCATTGTAGATATCCGGTTCGGATTCTTTGTCCAGGTTGATAACTTTTGCGTAGCATCCGCCTTCGAAGTTGAATACGCCGTTGTCATCCCAGCCGTGCTCGTCATCACCGATCAGCAGACGCTTCGGATCTGTAGACAGAGTTGTTTTACCTGTTCCGGACAGACCAAAGAAGATTGCTGTGTTTTCACCATTCATGTCAGTGTTTGCGGAGCAGTGCATGGAAGCCATGCCCTTCAGCGGCAGGAAGTAGTTCATCATAGAGAACATACCTTTTTTCATTTCTCCGCCGTACCATGTATTTACGATAACCTGTTCTTTGCTTGTGATATTGAACATAACGGCTGTTTCAGAGTTCAGGCCCAGCTCTTTGTAGTTTTCAACTTTTGCTTTGGAAGCGTTGTATACAACGAAATCCGGCTCGAAGTTTTCCAGTTCTTCAGCAGTCGGTTTGATGAACATGTTTGTTACAAAGTGAGCCTGCCAAGCAACCTCAACGATGAAACGGATTGCCATACGAGTATCTTTGTTGGCACCGCAGAAAGCATCTACTACGAACAGTCTCTTGTTGGACAGCTCTTTGATAGCCAGATCTTTTACAGCATCCCATGCTTCCTGAGTAGCCGGATGGTTGTCGTTTTTATATTCGTCTGTTGTCCACCATACAGTGTCTTTGGAATTTTCGTCTTTTACGATAAATTTGTCTTTTGGAGAACGACCTGTATAAATACCAGTCATAACATTGACAGCACCCAGTTCACTTTCCTGACCTTTTTCAAAGCCTTCCAGAGCAGGATTTGTCTCTTCCTCGAACAACATCTCATAAGATGGATTGTACACGATCTCAGTAGTTCCAGTGATGCCATACTTGCTTAAATCAATTTTTGCCATCTGATTAACCTCTTTTCTTTTATACTTAAAGTTAAAGAAATGATGCCCACTTCTCTATCATCATTATACATATTTACCCGCCAAAATCAATAAAAACTTTCTGAACTTTTTGCTGAAAATGTATGAAATCTGTAGATTTTGAATGATTTTGAACGAATGACGGAAAAAAAACGGAAGGGTACACCAGATAGTGCGTCCGAGCTGCTTAGTTTTGACTGTTTAACTAAACCAATATATAAATAGAGTATTTTTCCCATGTGAAAATTGTATAATACTTTTTAACGTAATTACGTCTTGCACAGATGTGAAAAGTATTTTACACTTAGCAGATGTAAAAATTATAGTCAAGGAGGCAAAATAAATGGCACTGAATAATATAGGAAATATGATGAAGATCATGAATGCATGGAATACGTTTAAAAGGAACCATCCGAAATTTCCGGCATTCTGCAATGCGGTTTCAAAACGTGCTCTGAAAGAAGGGAGCATTATGGAAATTACAGTCACCACACCGGACGGCGAAAAGATTGAGACAAATCTGAAAATAAAGGCAGAGGATCTGGAGCTTTTGAGGGAACTGTCCAACTGACGTTCAGACTTTCTGACAAAAGGAGTGAAAAGAAATAAAATATGAATGATATAAGGCGACTGGCAGGATATATCGGGCCATATAAAAAAGATATGATGCTTGGTGCTTTGATGGTGACGATCGAGACGGCATTTGAGCTTTTCATACCGATCATGATCGCAGACCTGATCGATATCGGGGTGGCAAATCATGATCTTGCCTACATTTATTCGAAAGGATTTCAAATGGGGATCTGTGCACTGCTGGCTCTGGTGACAGGGCTTTTGTATGCACGTTTTTCGGCGAGAGCTTCGTATGGCTGGGGAGCGAAGATCAGGGAGGCGGAATATGCAAAAGTGATGCAGTATTCTTTCTCAAATCTGGATCATTTTGATACCTCATCCCTGATTACACGAATGACCACGGATGTCACGGTTCTGCAGAATCTGATCAATTCCGGTTTCCGCCCGGTGACAAGGGGACCGTCTCTGCTGATCCTGGGTATCGGACTTTCTTTCTGGATGAATCCGAAGCTTGCCGTTGTTTTTCTGGTCTGCACGCCGGTTCTTGGAATTGTGTTATTTCTGATCGTCCGGAAAGTAGCACCTATGTATACAAAGCTGCAGGGGATCGTAGACCGTCTGAACCATGTGGTTCAGGAAGGCGTGACGGCAATCCGGGCGGTCAAGGCATTTGTCCGTGGAGAATACGAAGAAGAAAAGTTTGATGCGGTAAATACGGACCTGAGCAGGTCAAGTGAGCAGACATTTCGCTATGCGGTGCTGAACCTTCCGGCATTTCAGGTTGTGATGTACAGTGCGATCGTACTGATCATGTGGTTTGGCGGAAACATGATCTTAAATGGCAGTCTTAAGGTTGGTGATCTGACTGGATTTTTAAGTTATGTCATGCAGGTTGTCAATGCCCTTATGATGATCGCAAACGTTTTTCTGCTGCTGACAAGATCGCTTGCCAGTGCACACCGTATCGCAGAAGTACTGGATGAGAGGATTGTTCTGGATTCTTTGGAAAATGGCATACAGAAGGTCAGAGACGGCAGTATAGATTTTGAACAGGTTTCTTTTAAATATCATAAAGATGCAAAAGCATATGCACTGTCAGATGTTGATCTGCACATTGAGGCCGGACAGACGATCGGTGTGATCGGAGGAACCGGAGCCTCTAAAACGACGCTCGTACAGATGATTCCACGGCTTTATGATGCAACCTGCGGTGTTGTGAAAGTTGGCGGTGTGGATGTAAAAGCATATGATCTCCATGCACTGAGGGCAGCGGTGGGGATTATTCTTCAGAAAAATGAGCTTTTCTCCGGAACGATACGTGACAACCTGAAATGGGGCGATCCGGATGCAGATGATGAAAAAATCTGGCAGGCATGCCGTGCGGCGTGTGCGGATGAGTTCCTGGAGCGTTTGCCGGAGGGATTGGACACTATGCTTGTGCAGGGCGGAAATAACCTGTCCGGAGGGCAGAAACAGAGACTCTGTATCGCAAGAGAACTGCTTGCCAATGCGAAAATTCTGATTTTTGATGATTCGACCAGTGCCGTTGATACGGCAACGGAAAAGAAGATCCGCAAAGAGCTGGCACGACTTGGCGATGTGACGAAGATCATCATTGCACAGAGGATTTCTTCTGTGATCCATACAGATCAGATCGTGATCCTGGAGGATGGCAAAATCCATAATATCGGAACACATGAACAGCTTCTTGGGGAGGATGCGATTTATCAGGAAATTTATGCTTCCCAGATGAAAGGAGGAAACAGCGATGGCATTGAAAACGAAGAATGTTAAACGGCCGGAAAATATGCAGCATACACTGCGGATTTTTGTTTCTTATCTTGGACGGCATAAATTTATGCTTCTGACCGTCAGTATACTGGTCACGATAAGCGCCCTTGCAAATCTTCTTGGAACTTACATGATACGTCCGGTTGTCAATAATCTTGCAAACGGGGATATGCACTTACTTGCCATCGGAGTGCTTGTGGCAGCCGGCATTTTTGTCACCGGGGCACTGGCAGCCTGGGGCTATTCCCAGACGATGGTAAAAGCTGCCCAGCAGGTTGTTTTTGATATTCGAAGAGATTTATTTGCACATATGCAGACGCTGCCGCTTCGATTTTTTGACGAAAAGCGGCACGGCGATATCATGAGTCTGTTCACAAACGATATCGATACGATCGCAGATGCCCTCAACAACAGTTTTGCGATGGCGATCCAGAGTTTTATCCAGATGATCGGCACGCTTGTGATCTTGTATATTCTGAACTGGAAACTGTCGCTGATCGTGACGGTCTGCTATGTAATCATGTTCTGGTACATGAAATTCAGCGGAGCAAAAAGTAAGGTTTTTTATGCAAAACAGCAGCAGAGCCTTGGTGAACTGGATGGCTATATCGAAGAAATGGTCAGCGGCCAGAAAGTGGTTAAAGTTTTCAACCATGAACAGGCAAGCTTTCAGGATTTTCTGGAAAAGAATGAAAAACTGCGAAAAGAAGGAACTGGTGCACAGTCTTATGCGGCGACGATGGTTCCAGTAGTCGTAAGCATATCTTATATTAACTATGCGATCGTAGCGGTTCTCGGAGGGATCCTGGCGATGCGTGGACTGGCGGATGTCGGAAGCCTTGCAAGTTATCTGGTGTTTGTGCGTCAGGCGGCACTGCCGATCAATCAGTTTACACAGCAGAGCAATTTCCTGCTCTCTGCCCTTGCCGGAGCGGAGAGGGTGTTTGATGTGATGAATCTGGAGCAGGAAGTGGATGAAGGCGATGTGACGCTGGTTAATGTAAAGGAAGAAAATGGAGACCTCAGAGAATGTAAAGAGAAAACCGGAAAATGGGCATGGCGCTCAAAAGACGGAGCGCTGACAATGCTTCGCGGGGATGTCCGTTTTGAAAATGTTAATTTTGGTTATACGAAAGAGCATATGATTTTGAAAAACATCAGCCTGTATGCAAAACCGGGACAGAAAATCGCCTTTGTCGGATCGACAGGAGCTGGAAAGACCACGATCACCAACTTGATCAACCGCTTCTATGATGTGCAGGGAGGGGCAGTAGTCTACGATGGAATTGATGTGCGAAAGATCCGGAAAAATGCACTGCGGCATTCCCTTGGCATTGTGCTTCAGGATACCCACCTGTTTACAGGAAGCGTAGCTGATAACATCCGTTTTGGAAAGCTGGATGCGACGCAGGAAGAGATTGAGAAGGCGGCACGCATCGCAAATGCACACTCTTTTATCCGACGACTGCCAAACGGTTACGATACCATGGTGACAGCAGATGGGGCAAATCTTTCCCAGGGACAGCGGCAGCTTCTGGCGATCGCAAGGGCAGCGGTAGCCGATCCGCCGGTACTGATCCTCGACGAAGCGACCTCTTCTGTCGATACACGAACCGAAGAACTGATTGAAAAAGGCATGGATCAGCTTATGGAAGGCAGAACCGTGTTTGTCATAGCGCATCGTCTGAGTACGGTGCGAAATGCCAATGCGATCATGGTACTGGAGCAGGGGAAGATCGTCGAGAGAGGAGACCATGCAGAACTGCTGGAACAGAAAGGGAAATATTATCAGCTTTATCATGGGATGTTTGAACTGAGCTGATGTAAATAAGAAGTTGTCGGAGGTTTCCGGGCAGGTGTAGAACGGAAAGGCTGAATGTTTTATTAAGATGCTGTCAGGAAACAGCCTTCCGCCCCACCTGCACCGTCCCAAAGACCTCTGGCAAGGGAAGTATCATTCTTCCAAAGTTCAGTCACTTAGATCGTTTCTTCTTTTTTATTCCGGTAAAAACAGTTTTGTTGAATTATTTCCGGAAGAACCGGAATTATTGCTGCCACCACTGCTGTTTCCGTCTGAACTTGTCTCAGAGGAGGTTTCACTCTCAGAAGAAGTCTCACTTTCTGAAGAAACGGTTGTATTTTTCTCTGAACCGGAAGCATCAGAGCCGGATGTGCTGTTTGAATCCGCTGTATTTGCGGAGCCAGTGGTGCTGTTTGGATCAGAGCTGCTGTCAGAACCGGAAATACTGTTTCCGATCTGGCTGCTTAGATCTTTGATTTTCTGTTCAATTCGTGTCTTTTCGGAATCTTCTGCAGGTGTTGGCTGATAGTTGTTGAACGTGCTGTCAGAAGATATTGTGCAAGGAATGATGGAATTGGTCGTGCTGGTCAGTTCTTTACTGGTGTTGAACGTAAAGGTAGGCTGGAAAATGACAGTATCCATATCATCAGGATACATATCTGCACCGTCACAGAAACTTCCAAGACTATAGAAGATCGTGCGGTTGTTATAAACTTCCATGCCCTGGAGTACATGTGGATGATGTCCGACTACCAGATCGGCGCCTGCATCGACTGCAGCATGTGCCAGTGTGGTCTGGTCACTGTTTGGTGTTGTCTCACCTTTGGTTCCCCAGTGGAAATTTACGATGACCAGGTTTGCACCCTGTTCCTTTACAGCGTTGACAGCGGTTGTCAACTGAGTCTGACATTCGCTTACCTGCTTATCTACAGCAGAGATACCGACAAGTCCGACTTTGATACCTTTGAGTTCGAGAACTGCTGTCTCATCATTTCCAAAAGCAGTGATCCCTGCATCTTTCAGTGTAGTCTGCGTTTCGGTCAGACCGGCAGTCCCATAATCTTCCGTATGATTGTTAGCAAGGCTGGCAGCTTCGATCGAACTGTCAGAGAGTGCGGAAACATAGGAAGGATCGCCCTTATAAACATCACTTTTGCTGGCTGAATTTTCAGCAGTAGTCAGTGTGCCTTCCAGATTGATAATGGAGAGATCATCACTTTCCAGGTATGATTTCACATTCTGGAAGAAATAATCAATGCCGTATACGGTTTTATAGGCATCGAAATTATTATACTGATCGGAATCCGGAGCAGAGCCGAGTGTACAGTCACCCATCAGACTGATGGTAATGCTGGTTTCTGCTGCAAGTGTTTCTTTTGGCACGGCGGGTTCGGTTCCGGTTTCGGACTGCGTTTCAGTTGATATTGTTTCTTTTTCTGCTTTTTTGTGTTCGCTGACGGGCGGTATTTTATCAAAAGCCAGCAGTAAAAAAATCAGGGCGGCACAGGCGAAAACACCGAAGAAAGCGATGTTTAAGTACAGATGCTGCTGTCTGCCGCTGCCCCTGTCAGCATTGTGGTTTAATTTGTTTTTATCCATGACTTTGCCCCTTCTGAAAACTTAGTAACTCCCATGGCTGGTTGCTCTATGGTGATTATAGAGGAAAAATAAGAAAAAGTAAACCGTGAAAAAAGAGTGAAAGCAGTTCTTTTTGCAAATCCACCGTTTTTCCTTTGAAAGTCGGAAAGTGGTCAGTTACGCAAATTGACAGGAATTTACAGAGGGTATAGAATGAATGCAGATAAGCAGGCAGCAAAAGCACAGATGCCTGCTTACAGTGCCGTATACAAAAGGTATGAAAAATTTCAAAGGAGAGAAGAAAAGTGGAAGAAAAACAGGAAAATCTCCTGCAAAACAGCATGCAGGAAAAAGCAAAGTATTACGGAAACCGGATCTGGCGTGATATGTCAAGCCTTGGAAAATGGCTGATCCTTGCAGTTGTGACAGGATGTATTGTCGGTGCTGCGAGCAGCCTGTTTTCTTATGTACTGAAAACTGTGACCAATGTCCGGGAAGAACATTTATGGATCTTTTATCTGCTTCCGGTTTCCGGTCTGATCATTGTATTTCTGTATCAGAAATTCGGGAAAGATGACGGAGGCCCAAATCAGGTATTCCTGACAATCCGTTCAAAAGATGATGTGCCACTGAAATCAGCACCGCTCATTTTTATATCGACTGCCCTCACACATCTGACCGGCGGATCAGCCGGACGAGAAGGAGCAGTTATTCAGCTTGGCGGCAGTATCGGGAATCAGTTGGGACGTATGCTGCCACTGGATGAAGAGGATCGGCATGTGATGATAATGTGCGGCATGAGTGCCGCTTTTGCGGCATTGTTTGGAACACCGATGGCAGCGGCAGTCTTTGCGATGGAAGTAGTCAGCGTTGGCGTCATGTATTATACCGCACTTGTTCCATGTATTATCGCAGCTCTGATCGCGTCCGGATTTGCGGCATCTATGGGAATCAATCCGGAGGCTTTCCATGTGACGAATATTCCGGCACTTACGATTGAAAGTGGAATCAAAATGGGCATCGTGGCACTTTGCTGTGCCGGACTCAGTATTTTATTCTGCATGGCATTAAACGGGATTTCCGCTTTTTATGCGAAATATCTGAAAAATGTTTATGTCCGCGTTGTCGTTGCCAGCGTTGTGATTATCGTTATCACAAAGATTCTTGGAACCACTGATTATATGGGAGCAGGTACCGGACTGATCGCACAGGCAATCGAACACGGAAATGTCAGAACACTGGATTTCTTCTGGAAACTCGTACTTACTGTGCTGACTATGCGTGCCGGATTCCGGGGCGGAGAGATCGTACCATCCTTCTGTGTCGGAGCTGCTTTGGGCTGTGTGCTTGGACATATCCTTGGACTTTCGCCATCCATCTGTGCTGCAAGCGGAATGGTTGCACTGTTCTGTGGTGTGACAAACTGCCCGCTGACCTCTATCCTGATCGCATTTGAGCTGTTTGGATTTGAAGGGGTTTCGTATTATCTGATTGCAGTATCGATCAGCTATGCAGCATCCGGATATTATGGACTGTATAAAGATCAGACGATCGTGTATTCAAAATACAAAGCAAAATACATAAACCATCATACAAGGATGTAATAATTTAAAAAGCTGCCACTTTATCGAAATATATGTTTCGTAAAGTGACAGCCTTTTTAAATCAGGTTATTCTGTAAAAGTATAGCGGACAATATATCCTTTGGAATCTCCGGTTGTTATAATGACATCCCCGGAAGTATTTTTAGATACGTCCATTAATTTTGTCTGCCTTTTCAGATCCACATTTCTGGCTGTGAACAGTCCTTTATGATTTCAAATATGCTTCAGCGTTTCTCATACTTTTCAATCCAACACTCATGTTTCTTTGTTTTTTCGTCATAATTAATTCCCACCAGCAAAAGTTCTCCCGCGTAACATGCAACAGACTCTGGATATTTTCTGTCTTTAATCTGATCTAACGCTGCTTTGACACTTTTATCCCATTTCAGTTCTACAACAAGCAACGGATAGTAATTCTGGAATTCTGGTTTAGGAATAAACACAAAATCTGCAAATCCGCGCCCTGCCGGAAATTCACGAATTGGTTTGAAATAATATTGCATTGAACTTAAATAAACAATGGACAGAACGCTGCTAAGCGAATTTTCATTTGGAATAAAAGCCGTTTTAAATGTCCGGTCATAGGACAGATATCCGAGGTGGATCAGATACGTCAGCACATCATCTTTATTTGCAAAGCTGACAGTATCGTTCTGAAAAGAGGTGACATCAACTGGAACATGAGCTCCGGAAAGCATTTCAATCACAGCACTTTTCAGTCCATCAAAATCCATATTGATCAGAGGAACGATTGCCTCGTAGGATGCGGTTCCTGACCAGTAACTCTGGAATTCGCCTTCCAGCATCAGGTTTACCACTGCATTTGGATTGTATACATGGTATCTTCCAACCTGGTAACCATCATACCATCGTTTGACCTTTTCAAACTCCTGTCCATACACCTCGCATAATTTTTGAACCTCTTTTTCCGTAAATCCCACATACGGTGCCATCGGACCGGCATGTAGCATAGAGTAATCTTTAAAATTATTCAGAGCTGACTGTGTCTTTTCTTTTTTTACAGGCAAAATACCAGTCAGGTATGCAAGTTGAATATATTTAGTGGGCTCTGTTCCTTTGAACATTGCCCGCAAAAAGTTAATATATTCTTCCTGTGTGCGGGTATCAGCCGCCTCATCACGGATCAAAACATCCCACTCATCAATAATCACGATAAATTTGGCTCCGGATGCCGCATGGATCCGTGACAATGCCTCCGGCAGTGACCGGATTTCTTCTGGAAGTATATTGGGATAATATTCTTTTAGTTCGGAAATTGTTTTTTCTGAAATATAAGAAATAATCTGTTCCGGACAGCCTGCTGGTTCCATGCACCATTGAATATCCCAGTGGAGTACATCGTATTGATTCAGATGCTTCTCAAAATCTTCTGCTTTACTGATTTCCAGTTCGGAAAACATTTCTCTCGAACTGCAGCCCCTGCTGTAATACGCGGTAAGCATATTTGCCGTGATCGATTTTCCAAAACGCCGCGGACGGCTGTTGCAGATATATCCCTGCAGGCTGTTGCAGATATATCCCTGCAAAGTGTTCATAACTTTATTGGTATAGGTCAAAAGCCCTGTTTTATCTACATAAATTTCAGAATTCAGTGCAACCGCAAATGCCTCATTTCTCGGATTCACAAACATTCCCATCGTCTCACATCCTTCCATTTCTGCACGTGTCATTATCTGTAATCTGGCTTCTGATAACGCCTTAGGATACTTTTTATTGTATCATTCTGCCATGAAAATAACAACAAAGCAACCGGATATTTTTGCATGCCTAAAATGAAAAAAATTTCTGTTGCAAATTTGCATCAGCGTTCTTTTTGTGGTAAACTACGATACGGAAAGAACATGTGCTTAATGGATTGCAAAGAGCAGGGGAAAGAAAAATTATGACAGAAGAGACAAGGGAAATTACACCTGGAAACAGGATCATAGAATTGTGCGAAGAAAATCAGATTTCACAGAGGGAGCTGGCAAGAAGAATCGGTATTACACCTTCGCAGATCAGCCGGATCATCAAGGGTGAGACACGGACGATCAACAGTGATATCCTGATGGCAGTGGCAAGGGAATTTGAAGTATCTACGGATTACATATTGGGTGTGGAGAACAGGAAGCGGGAGATTTCCGGAGAGGATACCAAAGGCGGAAAGGAATCGAAATTTTATACACCGATGTTGCTGATGAGTTCTTCTTTTCCGATTGGAGGCTGCATAGACTTTATAGAAGCCCTTCAGGATAAAGATGAAAAGAAGATGGCATATGCGGAGTATTATTATTTCAGCGGGCAGCATGAAAAGGCAGTAGCTTATACAGAATGTTATCTGGATTGTGAAAATGTGATGCTGAAAATGTCTGCCTGCCTGATCTATACTTTTGCAAATCTGTCCCTCAATCATATCAATTCCGCAAGGATGGGACTGGATCGTCTGAGAGAGCATCTGGCGAAAGTGATGGATGAACAGGCAGACATAAGAACAAGAGCCTTTGGTGTATTTGTGGCATCAGCGGCACATACTCTTTTACATCTGCCGATGGGAGATATTCCCCCGCTGTCTGACTACATCGGGGAATTTAAAAAGGGGAAGCAGCTCTGGGGTGCCTATGTGCTGGCACACAGAGCTTATCTGAATAAAGAATACGAGCGTTCCCTTGGCATCGTGGAGGCTTGTCTGATGACTACAAAAGAGATCTATCCGATCTCCATGATCTATCTGAATCTGGTGGCGGCGATAGATGCCATGAATCTGATGCAGATCGAACAGGCGAAGCGCTATTTTATGAAAGCCTGGGAGATCGCAAAGCCGGATAATCTTATTGAAGGAATCGGTGAGCATCACGGACTTTTGCAGGGACTGATCGAGACCTGCCTGAAGCGGGATTATCCGGAAGATTACCAGAAAATCATAGCCATCACTTACAAATTCAGTTTTGGCTGGCGCAGGATACACAATCCGGACAGCAAGGGAGATGTGGCAGACAATCTGACAACGACAGAGTTTACGATAGCAATGCTTGCCAACCGCGGCTGGAGCAATCAGGAAATAGCAGACTATCTGCAGATTACGCATCGGACAGTCAAACAGCATATGACCTGCATTTTTAATAAATTGAATATCTCTAACAGGAAACAGTTGAAAGATTATATGCTTCGATGATTGAAGCGGAAAAACGGACATTTTGACAGGAAATGTCCGTTTTTTTTTACAAATGGACGATGTGTGTAAAAGAGAATTGAGATAAAATGAAAACAAGAGTGTATCTTTGCGATGCAGGAGAAAGATTTGTAAAAAAGAAGGAGGCGTGGTCTATGGAGAGAGAAAAGGCAAAACTTTCAAAGCGAATGAAAAAAGTGATCAGTACCTTGCTGGTGACGGCACTGACGCTTGGCAGTATTCCGGCGGGAACATTTCTTGGCGAAGCACTGGATGTTCACGCGGAAGCAGACTACAGTCCACAGAAGCTGGGTGTAGGTGTAATGTGCAATGACCTTACAAGTGGGGGCAATGCGGATAAGATATATAAGGCATTGGTAAGGACAAATTCAAAATCAGAAGACAGCAGCAACGGCAGTATTTACAACAATATCGGCATGCTGGGGTACAAATACAGTGCGTCAAGAGCCGGTTCCGGAATTGCATACTGCGCAAATCTGCAGAAAAAATATCCGGTGCTTTACAAGCTGGGCAATCAGAAGCAGATCCAGCAGGGAGTCATGGCGTATATCACAAATGACAGACATACAAATATAAGACATGTAAAAAAGAAAACCCAGTATGGAAAAATCATCCTCGGTTATCCGACCAGTGAAAAAAATGATCTTTTCTGGGTAAGCCAGAAATATCATACAGAGGAACATAACAGTGATGGAAGCTGGACAGTTGGTGATACGGATAAATGGGCAACCTTAAATCCACGGAAAGGCTACAACCAGCAACTGGCAGTCTATATGACAACCGTAAAAGGCTGCGGAAGCTGTGGAAGCGCCAAGATTGAAAATGTGTCGCTTGCATTTAAAGACAGTACTTCACCGAAAATAGACAGCATCCGCATTACCGGAGCAAAAGATTCGGATGAAGAAAGGACATATTTCAAGGCAGGCGAGACGCTCTATGTCAGAATGCGTTTCAGTGAATACGTGCGTCTGGCGGATAATAGCAAGGGCAGCGCACAGTCTAAAAACATCAAACTGGCACTGTCACTTTCCAAAGCAAATACAGCGGATGTAACACAGATCAAGGCAGATCTGGTCAGCCTGAAAGATGATGTGGCAGTTTTTTCCTATAAAATACCGGCAACGGTTGATGTAGCCGGAAAAAAAGAAAATATGGATTTTACGGTATCCGGTCTGGCGGATATCAGTGCACAGGGCAGCCTGATCGTAGAATCTGGCAATTCCGGGTTTAACCGGGTTTTTGTAGATGGAAGCGGAAATACACTTTCTGAAAAAAGCAGTACGATGGTAAAAATGAAAAGTGCTGCCGGTGATACCGGATATGAGAACCTGAAAAAAACGACCAGTGCCATCACCGATCTTTCCGGTAATCCGCTGGATATTGGCGGCTTCCGGGTGAAGGGCAAGACGCAGGGAAGAAAGGTCACAGCCAGTGTACTGGATGCGGTGAATCCAACCATCAAAAACGTTGCACTTGGGGTGAGCGGACAGAAAAATACAACTCAGAATCCGAATGAAAAATATTATATCAAGGCAGGAAGCCAGTTGAATGTATCGATCGATGTCAGCGAGGAACTGAAAAATATTTCCAATGCGGAGCTTCAGAACATACAGGCAGTCCTGAACATCAAGGATAAAAACGGCAATAATGTAACCACAAAAGCGAAAAAGGGTTCTAAAAAATATAATAACAAAACAGGTCAGACCACGATCGAGTTTGAGCCGGTGACGATCACCTCCGATATGAAAATGGAAATGCCATCAAGTACACCGGGCGAAGACGATGACAAATCTTTTTATAAGATTACGATTAAGAGTTTAAACAATGCATCTGTTCTGAAGGATTTCTCGGACAATGAAGTTTCTGTAAAAAGTGATCTGCGGGCAGAGATGACGAATAATTTTTATCTTGACAATGAAGCACCGGTCATCAAGATTGACGGCAATGTAATTAACGAAACGGCAAATTACGAGATGGCACCGATCAAGACCGAGGATGGAAAAAGCGAAATCTATCAGATGGTTTACACGGTAGAGGATCTGGATACGTTAAGCAAAGACGAGAGGAAGCCATTTGCATCTTCCGTTTTCAATTCCAGCGGTTCACTGAGTGTAGATCTGCAGGGAAATGATGGTGCAACCAATGCGTTCCGGTATAAGATATCAGCAAGTCCGATCACCGAGTACGGCGGCAGTTATGAAGTCGGAAAATCAAAGGCTGAGATTCCATATAAACTGCTCAGCAATGACAGTAAAATCTATCTGGTACTGAAATTCAATGACAGCACGGATTATTCTGCCTTAACTTCCGGTATCAAGGTAAAAATCACGGCACACGATATCAACGGCAACACCGGAACAGCAACGGCAAACTATAATTACACACCGCGGGATAAGATTGCGCCGACAATCGCCTATGAGACTATGAAGCTGAAAGAAAATACCGACAGCAGTGCATACGAAGAAGTGACTGTACGCATCACAGATATCGGTGGTATCGACACGGCAAACATCTGTTACGAATGGGTGAAAGACGGAGAAACGGTTCCGGATGAATTCAGGAAGCCGGCAGACAGCAGTCTGATAAAAGTGATAAAAAGAGTAAATGGAAAAGTAACGGAATGTTTGGCAACGATACGTACGGAAAATGTAGCGGCAGGAAGCACCTATCAGGCAGGACTTTATGTATCGGCAAGTGATATCTCAGGAAATGCGGTGAAGAGCGGAAAACTGGCAGATGTTTCGATCGATATGAATCTTCCGACCGCAGAAATTGCCGTTCCAGGAGATGGAATCAATAAAAAATCATCTCTGATCGTCAGCGGACCATATACGACATCGCAGAGTGATGTGGGGATGTTTGTGGCAGTACAGGATCCGATGGAAGCAAATAAATATTTTGTAAGAAGCGTGTCAGGTAATTCTTCGGATATTGCGGCTGATGGAGAAGAATATTTGGATGCAGAAAAATTGCCGTTTTCTTCCTCTTATGACAGAAACGAACTTTCCAGATGGTCTTATGCAACAATCAGCGTATCCGGAAGCAGTTATACCATAGATACCATCAATAAACTGGATGCTTCCGGAATGGAAGTACAAAGAGACCGTTTCCTGGCGATCGCAGGTGACTGCTACTATGGAACATTGTCTGTCATGATGGGAACCGGACTGTTAAGTGCGTTTACCACAAAGGGAAGCAAACAGACCTTTGATGCAACAAAAGGTATGGTTGCAGACAAAACTTTCGTCATGACACCTGATGTTTATGGATTTTCAGATAAAAAAGATGTTACAGCAGGGGAGTATGCTCTGGATACAACACCGGCAAATGTGATCACAATTACGGCAGGTACGAAAAAAGGTTACGGGCAGCAGGTATACCGCGATCAGATCGGCAGCGATTACAATCCGGAAAAAGACGGGGCAGAATATCTGTCCAGTCTGGCGGGAGCTGCTTTTAACATCAACCTGTCAAACCAGAGAACCAATACGTTTGTGACAAAAGACATTGATTATGAGTCAGAAAATACTTATGTTGTACTGAAAAAAGCAGATACCGGCGAAGAAGTATACCGCTGGGATCTGATAAGCGGAAAGACAACGCAGACTGTGGAGATTCCGGAAGAACTGACACTGGAAGATGGTCAGTACAAACTGGAGGTGTCCATCAGCAATCGTCAGGGTGATTCAGAAAATCCGGTTGTGACACTTGCTGATTACGATGATATCTGGCTTTTCAATTATGAACAGGATAAGCCGGAAACGTTTGGTATCTCCAAAGTGACTACAAATATTCAGTTTAAAATATCCGATCCTTATGCATCGGCAAGACGTGCACCGTACTATGGATTTGAAACCATCGGTGATTATGAGTTCCGGCGCACGATAGAAAAGGACTATATGCAGGATCTCTCAACTGATGCAGACCGCGGCGCATATCAGAATGATAAAATTTATCTTGGAAACTGCAAAACGTATGCATCGGCAGACATGGAGACGATCACGTATGACCGCACGATCCGGTTCTTTGTGGATGGTATGAAGGAAAGTGACAAGAACAATTACTGGATCAAGATCTGGAGCGGAGATAACGAAGATTCCGTAAAATGGTTCCCGCTGGAGAATTTTGATACAGAAAAGAACGTGATGGTCTTTGATGTAAAACCGGTAGATATGGAAGCAGAATATAAGAGCTCAGATCTGGATGATTTTTACAGCAAAGTTGCACTGAACAAGTTCCAGCCTCTGATTCCGCTTCTTGCAGGAAGCAACAGTATTTCCTACCGGATCATGAATGTGGGCGGTGTGAAGTCGGATATTCATACCACGGAGATTTATTATGAGACCGCAGCACCGGAATTTAAAATGGAAGTAGAAAATGACGGTACAGCAAAGCGGAATATGACTGCACAGGTGACGGCACTTGCCAGCACGCTGGTGACAGAAGATCCGCAGATGTATGAATCTGCATTTGCCGGAGAGGAAGAACAGGCACAGCCTGTATCAGACAGAAGTTTTACCTATGAAGAAAACGGACGCCATCTCTTTTATGTGATTGATGGATATGGAAACTTAAGCTACCAGCAGTTCTATATCGACCATATTGACCGGAATGTACCAACCGCAAAATTTACTTCTCTGGAAACGGCAAAAGAGGAAAGATATCCGGATCTGGATTCGGATGAAGAAGCGGCTTCTTATGTCACACCTCCAAGTTTTGAGATTAACGTGACGGATAACTGGGATTTAAGAAAAGCCAATATTCAGCTTCGCATCGATGAAAATGATACACTTCAGGTCAGCAGCGAAGCAGGGGATCACTGGGGCAGTGATGACTACAGTATGGCTTCCGAAGATCTGGAAAGAGACCAGGGCCAGAATTTAAGCCATGTATTTTATGAATATCAGAATCATGAGGATGGCTCTTACAGTTTGAAGATCCAGGGTAATTTTAAGGCGGATATTGACCACAGCAAAGAAGAAGGCGCTCATATCCCACACAAGATCGAACTGAAAGTTTCCGATGAAGTCGGAAATGAAACACAGCTCCTTTCCTCAGAACAGACAGGGACAGAGGAAGGATTTTACGGCATCAATGAATTTCCGCAGAAAATAACGGTGGAAGAATATCCGGAAGCACAGCAGGCGAGCCTGAATATGGGAACAAGAGCCCATATCCGGAAAATCAACGGCATCGAAGTTCCGGAGGTCATGTATACGTATAAGTATTTTACAGACCGTTTTACCCTGTCAGAAGCAGAACACATGGTGAAGCAGTTTGATGTACCGATAGACAATGCAAACTCGATCGTCAAAGATTATTTTGGCATTACCAAGGATGGTACGTATGAGATTGAGTATGATGATATCTGGGGTTATCCGTATACCGAAACGTTTACACTGAAAAATTTCTTCGGAGATTATTCCGCACAGACGCAGTACAGTACGACTGCAAAGACAACAGAGGATGTTGTGGCAACGATCGAAGGTGTCAGTGAAAACGCAGTAATATCCTTAAAAGAACCTGATAAAACAAGCGAAAATTATACCGTAAGCTGGAATAAGAAAAAAACAAAAGCAACGGTTGTATTCCACCAGAATGATACCGTTTTGTTTGAACTGACAATTCCAGGTGCGGCGGAACAGAAAACGGTAGAATACAAAGTCAGCGTGGAAAACATCGATAAAGAGGCACCAAAAGCAGAGGATATCAAGGTTTACTGGAATCTGAAAGAAAAAGGTGATATGCAGGAGGGAAATGTGCTGGATATCAGTACACTGACTGATGCCACGACCACGCAGGAGATTGAAGTGTGGATCGCCTCCGACCTGGAAGATCTGTACGCAGTAAATGGAAAAGAACTGCGTCATACCTTTGCATATTCGGAAGATATGGAACGAAGCTACACTTTTGAATACAGTGACGAAGTGGGAAATGAAGGAACACCGATCACCGTGACGCTTCCGGATGAACTGGTCATGAAACCTTATGAAGAACCGGTGGAGGAAGAAGGCGTATTTCCGGCAGATACGGAAGCACCGGCGGTAGCGGCAGATGTCTATGCGATCTATGATGGCATGGCAAATTACTACGGAGCATGGATGCCGGGCGAAGATGCATTCTCCGATATCGAAAATCAGATCGGCGGCAGCGGCGGTTACCGGATCGTTTATACTCTGACGGATGTTGGCAAAACGAAACTGATCGTGCGGAACGGTTTACATGCCGACACCGGAAACCTGACGTATGACAGTGCTTCCGATGAGATTGACGGCGTGAAACTGGATCCGGTAAGCAAGGCACTTCTGATCACAAAACCGGCACAGTTGACGGTGATCGCCATTGACCAGGCAGGCAACTTTACGGCACATGATCTGGAAGTTGCGGCAATCGATGAGGAAGGACCGACCGTGACCGTACAGAAGGTTGGTCTGAGCTTTACCAGAATGCGTCTGAAGTTCTACACGGATGACAATTCAGACCGGAACAACGCAAAAGGAACGATTGTCCCGGTAACGGCAGGCCTGCAGAAAGGATTGGATGAGCAGGGCTACTATTACTACATGGATGTGGAAAATAACGGAACCTACCGTGTGATCTTCAAAGACCGCACCGGAAACCGTAAGACACAGGAGATCCAGGTGACGGAGATCGACAAAGATGCACCGAAGATCAGCATATCTTCCTGGAGTCCATGTTATGTAAACGAAGGCAAAGCTTATGAAAAGCTGGCACCGACCACACCGACAAAACAGTCAGTCGTTCTGAGCCTGGATTTCAACAAGACTACATCAGAACTGAAAGTATACTATAAACAGAATGATAACTGGGTAGAAGATCCGGGAACCTTCTCGAAAACCAACATCGAACTTGGCGGCAGAAAAGGAACGGTAGAATTTTTCGAAGCCGTACCGGGAATTGTTAAAATCACAGCAACTGCACCAAACGGTGTGACAAATGAACTGACCGATATCAATCTGGTAAAGATCATTGATAAAGAAGCACCGCAGGTTACAGTGACGCAGACCATGGAAAACAACCAGGCAAAAGTGGTATTCCGGGCAAATGAAACCGTCTTTGTAAATGGCTGCGGACTGAGCAGACAGTATGGCGGCGGCAATGACATTCCGGTGAAGATCACAGCCAACGGAACTTATACCGTTACCTTTGCGGATGTGGCAGGAAATGTTACGGAAAAACCGTTCGCGGTAGATACGATTGACGATATACCGCCGGTTGTCTATGCGGCAGGTATTCCGGAAACGTATGTACAATCCAAAGACTGCAATGTAAAAGTAACATTATCAGAAGCAGGAACGATCACATTTGGCGGCAGGGATTACAAAGTAAAAGCGCCACAGGACAAAAACCAGGATGGACAGTTCACAGGAGATGAACTGGACTGGATCAGACTGCCGATCGAGACAAATGGCAGCTATCAGGTAAAAGCAACGGATAAAGCCGGTCTTGTCTCTTACCGCGTGCTGGAGATCAGCAAACTCGATGATATCGCACCGAGCATTCAGTTTGATGAACCGACGGTCAACGCATTCCAGGGTATGACAGCAGCCGAACTGGAAGAAATGCTGCTGGATGGATCTACCTTCCGTCTCTGGGACAATGCAGATGAAAATCCAAAAGTCAGCCTGAAAACTTCGCTGACAGACAGTGAGTTAAATGAACAGGGTATCCATGAAGTATACTATCTGTTATCTGACCATGTAGGCAATGAAAAGACGGTAAAACGTTATGTCAAGATGATAAGTTCTGCAAACCTGAAGATCACGGCAAACGGACAGATGATGCTTCCGTGTGACACCACAATCCTGAAAGCATCGGATGTAGAACTGAAGCTTGAGAAATCAAAACGAAACGGTGAATCGTTCAAGGTATATTATGAAAAGGGAATCCAGAAAGCAGGAGTTATGAAAAAAGCAAGTGTGACCAAAGACGGCAGACTGACCGGTCTCGAAGCCGGATTCTATACCCTGTACGTAGTAACACAGAACAAAGAAACTTATTTGACCTATCTTTATATTGATACCGAACAGTGGTAGTGTCAAATAAGTTATGAAAAAACAAAGCCAAAGAAAAAGGCTCAAATGAACCTTGAAAATTGCAGATATTAATTCCAATAAGCTCTCCGAGGGCTCAGGGCGTTGCCCTAAGAACCTACAAGGGACCAGTCCCTTGACCCAATATCGGGCTTTGCCCGAGCCCATCC
>OGGG01000457.1_pt1 | contig 46296 bp, 39 predicted proteins | sample 1571201 | NCBI WGS metagenome assembly OGGG01 (sample SAMEA2581946, study PRJEB24529) | metagenome | biome: Human gut stool | place: China | collected 2011 | reverse complement strand
GTGGCATGTCGTTCATAGATATGGCTCACCTGAAAAAGAAAGATCTTCAGAACGGCTTCTTATCGTATCGCAGACGAAAGACCGGGCAGCAGCTGGTTATCAAGTGGGAAAAATGTATGCAGGAGATTGTCGGCAAATACCCGGAAGACAGTCTCAGTCCTTATCTTTTGCCGGTATTGAAATATCCTTTTAAGGATACGCACAAGCATTACAGGAATGTCATGTCCGGAATAAACCGAAACCTGAAAGAAATAGCCAGACTGGCCGATATATCCGTTTCTCTTAGCATGTACTGTGCCCGTCATTCATGGGCAAGTGCAGCCAAAGGCAAGAACATTCCGATTTCGGTTATCAGTGAAGGAATGGGTCATGATTCCGAAGCGACCACACAGATTTATCTGGCTTCATTGGACAATTCCGTAGTGGACAAAGCTAACGAACAGATATTAAAGGATTTGTAGAACCATATGAAGTGTTTAGTAAAACAATCACATTCTACGTAAGAGAGACATAATTTACTGCGAAATTACTCAAAATATAGCAACTGTTACTATTTAAGAGCCAATAAAAGCATATTGCAATGTTCAAAAACATAGAATTGTTTATCAGATTTGAGTTTTGAGACTTAAATAACAACTGATAACCAAGATATTCCATCTGTCATACTACCTCTTACGTAGAGGGATTTAGTAAGATGGAATATGAATCAGATAAAGTCTAAAGAAAGAGTTGCACAACGAGGTGAAGTATTCACAGCAGAGCGTGAGGTAAACGCGATGTTGGATCTTGTAAAAAATGAGTGTTTGAGACCGGATTCTCGATTTCTGGAACCAGCTTGTGGTGACGGGAACTTCCTTTCTGCTATACTCAGACGTAAACTCGCAGAATTAAGAAGAAAATATAAGAAGAGCCCCCGTGACTACGAAAAGCAAGCGATCGTAGCCATAGGCAGTTTGTACGGTGTAGATATAATGAACGACAATGTATATGCTTGTCGTGAACGCTTATTCTCAATTTGGAATGAAGAATACACCGACCATTGTAAAGCCGAGGCTTCGGACGAAGCTCGTCAAGCGGCTAAGTTTATTATCAGCCGAAATATCATCAACGGAAATGCGCTAACACTGATGTGTGTCGATGCTGATGGCAACGATACTACAGCCCCCATAGTCTTTTCAGAATGGACACTGATCGGTGGTACTCAGATGCAGCGCTCTGACTATACTATGTCAGATCTTCTTCTTTACAACAATAATAGTGAAGGAAACCTCTTTGCCCTAACAGAAGATCAAAAAGAAGAGGGCGGCATATTCTTAAGCAGATATATCACTCACTATAAAAAGGTTCAGGATTATGGAGAATAGTTTGTTTCAAAATGTATATAATCCTGATGTGCTGTCTTGTATTGCAAATCTTAGCAATGATGAGGTGTTTACCCCACCGGAATTGGCTAACAAGATTATTGATATGCTGCCGCAAGAGTTGTTTGAAAATCCCGATACGACATTCCTTGATCCTTGCTGCAAAAGCGGTGTGCTTTTACGGGAAATAGCCAAAAGACTGATAAAAGGGCTTGAAAAACAAATTCCTGATCTTGAAAAACGTATAGAGCACATATTTTCAAAACAACTCTTTGGTATTGCTATTACAGAACTCACGAGTTTACTTTCTCGTCGAAGCGTTTATTGTAGTAAATATCCGAGTGGAGAGTTTTCAGTTTATCAGTTTCCTGAAGAAAAGCCTCAAGGAAATATAATCTTCCAACGTATTAGACATACTTGGAAAGATGGTAAATGTATCTATTGCGGGGCTTCGAAAAATGAATATGATCGTGGAACGGAACTTGAAACCCACGCTTATCAATTTATCCACAACTTAGATATACACAAAGTATTCAATATGAAATTTGATGTGATTATAGGCAATCCACCTTATCAAATGAATGATGGAGGAGGAGAAGGCAGTAGTGCCACTCCTATATATGATAAGTTTGTTAAAAACGCCATAAAGCTTAATCCTCGGTATCTAACGATGATTATTCCCGCAAGATGGTATTCAGGTGGTAAAGGACTTGATAGTTTTAGAGATGAAATGCTAAATGACAGACATCTACGCATAATTCATGATTTCCCAGAAACATCTGATTGCTTCCCAGGAATTAACATTCGTGGCGGAGTGTGTTATTTCTTATGGGATAGGGATCAAAAAGGGGATTGTCTAATTTACAACCATAAAGGTAACATTGTTACATCTTTTATAGAAAGACCTTTACTTGAAGGTAATTCAACAACTTTTATCAGGTACAATGAAGCTATCTCTATCTTAAATAAAGTACGCAGTTTTAAAGAAGAAACAATGGATAACCGAGTGCAATCGAGGTTGCCGTTTGGAATACCTTCGAATTTTGAAAATTATGAATTAAAAAAATCAAGCAAAGCAAATATAACTCTATTTCGTAGCGATAGAAGTAAATCTTCTCAGAAACAAGTATTTATAGAACCACGATATATAACTAAAAATATTGCTTGGAAAGACAAAAAGAAAGTATTGGTTTCAAAAGCTAGTCCTGGTGGAGATGAATATCCCCACAGCATTATTTCTACTCCATTATATGCGGATGTAAATACAGTCTGCACAGAAACGTATTTGATTGTAGATTTTGTTAATAACAAGATTGAAGGTCAAAACCTTATTTCATATATGACCACAAGGTTCTTTAGATTTATGATGTCTCTAATAAAGAATACTCAAAATATATCTAAAGGCGTTTTTGCATTTGTTCCTATTCAAGATTATTCTAAATCCTGGACTGATGAAGAGTTGTATGCTAAGTATGGACTAACAAAAGAAGAGATCGCGTTTATTGAATCAATGATACGTCCAATGAAGTAATTTATGGAAAAAAACTTCTTCCCCCAACGACCTGCTGTTACTCCGACAATATATGCCTACAGATTGCCTGAAGTAAATTCACATAAAGGATATTTGAAAATCGGTTATACTGATCGTAGTGCTAAAGAACGTATTGAGGAACAGCTGCACACGAGTAAAATCAAGTATGAGATTGTATTAGTGGGATCAGCAATGGCTAATGACGGTTCTTGTTTTACAGATAAGGATATACACAAGATTCTTGAAAGCAAAGGTTGTCATCGATTGAATCCTCTTGATAAAACCGATGAGTGGTTCAAATGTTCAGTATCTGATGTTGAAGCAGCTATATTATCCCTTCGTGCAGGTTTGGAAAATAAGGAGAACAGAACGCAAGATTTCAAAATGCGTCCTGAACAGTCTCGTGCAGTAGAACAGACTAAAAAATATTTTGATCAAGCTCTCAAAGAAGAACCTGGCCACACCCCAAAGTTTTTATGGAATGCCAAAATGCGTTTCGGGAAAACATTTGCCAGTTATCAGCTGGCAAAGAAAATGGGTTTGTCGCGGATTTTAATCCTTACATTCAAACCTGCTGTAGAATCGGCTTGGAGAGAAGATCTTGTATCCCATATCGATTTTGAAGGATGGCAGTACATATCCAATAAAGATGCCCGTAACAATAACCTGAATATTGACCAAGAGTTTAATCGTGCGGATAAATCAAGACCTATTGTCGTTTTTGGTTCATTTCAAGATTTGCTTGGCACAAACGAAAATGGAGGTATAAAGACCAAGAATGAGTTTATCCATTCGACAAATTGGGATTTGGTAATATTTGACGAATATCACTTCGGAGCCTGGAAAGAGAAAGCAAAGGAATTGTTTGAAAAGGAAGATGAAGAAAATGAGGTAGATTTTGATGCGGAAAAATATCAGAAAGATGAAGCGAGCAATGCCATCAATGAAACATGGCTTCCTATTTCAACACGATATTATCTGTTTCTCTCAGGAACACCATTTAGAGCCATCAATACCGGAGAATTTATAGAGGAACAGATCTTTAACTGGACTTATTCTGATGAACAGCGAGCCAAAAAGGAATGGAAAGGTAGTGGCAATCCATATCTGGCCCTGCCACGAATGGTAATGCTTACTTACCGTATGCCTGATGAAATACAGGAAGTAGCAAAGCAAGGTGAATTTGATGAGTTTGATTTGAATGTATTTTTCGCAGCAGAAGGCAAAGGGGCAAATGCCAGATTCAAATATGAAAACGAGGTACAGAAATGGCTGAATCTTATTCGTGGCTCATACCTCCCGGCTAGTATAGATGATATGAAGTTAGGACAGGATAAACGTCCCCCAATGCCATTCAGTGATACTCGATTACTCAATGTGCTTTCTCATACACTTTGGTTTTTGCCTAATGTCGCATCTTGTTTCGCTATGGCAAATCTGCTTGCTCAACGACAAAACAAATTTTACCACGATTACAAAGTGATAGTATGTGCTGGAACTGCAGCTGGTATTGGTTTGGATGCTTTGTATCCAGTTTTGGCAAATATGGGGGATTCTCTTACAACAAAGACAATAACGCTGACTTGTGGCAAGCTGACAACAGGTGTTACGGTGAAGCCTTGGACTGGGATATTCATGCTCCGTAATTTGAAAAGTCCGGAAACATATTTTCAGGCAGCATTTAGAGTTCAAAGTCCATGGGAAGTAAAGGATGAGGAGGGAAGACGTATCATAATGAAAAATGAATGCTATGTTTTTGACTTCGCCCTTGACAGAGCCTTGCGACAAATAGCTGATTACAGTTGCCGGCTGGATATCAATGAGTCCAATCCAGAAGCGAAAGTCGGTGATTTCATAAAATTTCTTCCTGTGCTGGCTTATGATGGAAGCAGCATGAAGGAAGTTGATGCACAAGACATTTTGGATATCGCTTTGGCAGGAACTTCGGCTACGCTATTGGCAAAACGGTGGGAATCAGCCCTGCTCGTAAATGTAGATAATGATACACTGAAACGTTTGCTTGCGAGTCCTGAAGCCATGAAAGCCTTAATGAATATAGAAGGATTCCGTAACCTGGATAATGACCTTACTACCATCATCAATAAATCCGAGGCTGTCAAAAAAGTAAAAAAAGAAAATCCTAATCCAACCCCAAAGGAGAAAAAGGAAATATCTGACGAGGAAAAGGAAATGAAGAGTAAACGCAAGCAGATTCAAGAGAAACTGATAAAGTTTGCTACTCGTATTCCCGTATTTATGTATTTGACTGACTACCGTGAAAGATGCCTGAAAGATGTCATTACACAGTTAGAGCCAGGACTGTTCAAAAAAGTTACAGGTTTAAGTGTCGAGGACTTTAATATGCTCTGTTCACTTGGTGTATTCAATGCGCCACTGATGAACGACGCTATCTTCAAATTCAAACGCTATGAAGATGCGAGTCTGACATATACTGGTATCAATAGGCATATAGCAGAAGAAGTAGGTGGCTGGGATACTACCATCCGCAAGGAACAGTATGAAAAACTGTTCTACAATCAGCAATCCTCAATGACAAAGGTAGATTCTAATTCCTATTCAAAAGGTACTGAGACAGTCAATAAAAAACAAACTGAACAAGGAACAACAAAGGCCTTACAACCTCATTCTGTACCAATTGTCCAATCTCGGTCTGTAAATGAGCTTACTACTGCGAAGTCACCATCTGTGCAATCAACGAAAGAGGATAGTGATCTCAAAAAACGACTTGAGAAATTAGCGGTTGACAGTACTGTAGTTCATAAGAAGTTTGGCAAAGGAACCGTCGTAAAAATCAATAAAAATGAGAAGTTTATCTATGTCAGATTTGCATTAGGAGAAAAGAAATTTATCTTTCCTGATGCATTTTTTAGGGGATTCATAGAGGTTGAATATTAAAGTTTAAAGAGGCTGTAAAGGATAGTAGGTACTTATTATTATTTAGACGATGGAATATATAAGATTCCTATTTTCAATCTATTTAGTTCTTACCATTGGAGCAATATTAGGAACTTCTCATTTTAACGACTCTATCTGAAACAGCCTCTTAAATGATTAGAAAATGCCTATTCGTTTTTCTCTATTTCTGTATAATTTAGGCCTAATTTATGAGTAAAATCTCTCTCTGCTTCTATTAATTTTTTTTTGCGATGGCTCAAAAAAGTATCAATATCTGCTATGGAAGTACATTGTGGCAAAAAATATCTAAAAGCAAATTCATCGTCATAATTTGAATTCCATATATTGTTATAATACATTAATTTTTTACCTTCATCTGTCGAATATGATGGGATAATATTTTCAGGGGAATTTTTTCTCATAGAATATATTTTATGTAATGTTAAACCATTAATTGATGGAGCATTCTTTGAACATTCCCTATAATGCATTAATTCAAATAATATAAGTGCTTTGCTTCTTACAGCAGACAATATTATAGACTCTGGTAATGGCATCGTTTTAAATGGGGTATTTTTGTTGTCATAATATATAATTTCATTAGAGTTACCTTTAAGGTATGAAATAAATGTAGAAAAAGCCTGTCTTTGATTGGATAAAGAGTATACTGTAAAATAATTTGAGTAAGTTGTTACCCAAAACCATTTTTTTAAATCATTTATCTGTTTTATATTTGGCTGAGGTAGATATTTAAAAAATGTCATTATAAATACTAATTGGATATTATATGGCAATAGTTTATATTCGACTACATTAAGTTCTTTGTATAAAAATTCTACAGCTTTTTTAATACATGGCGTAGTATTTCTAACTACCTTACTAAAATCACTCCTCTTTGCTAATGCTTCAATATTAGTTTGGTCAATGTATAACTTATCATCAAATGCACTTTGATAACATCTGAAAATATTATTTCTAGATATAGTGTCAAAATTGAAAATGGTTAACTCCTCTTTTAATGAATCTATTTCATATGCAAAATTAAAGTTTTCACTATAGCTCAAAGCATTTACCATCCAGTCAAAAGAAATATCTGTGCCTTTAGAATTAATTCTAGAAAAAATATTAACAGCATCAGATAAATCAGCATCCGATATTTCTATAACAGCTAATTTATAATCTATAAGACTGCGAGAAAAAGCGTCTGCTCTATCCAAGTATGTATCCAATATATTTGGATCACAATAGGGCTCTATATATTTTCTGGAATATTGTCTAAAATCGCTTGTACTCATTAATATGTGTACAGGTACTTGATATGGTAATGGTGTATTATATCTTAGATAAACAAATACTTCATCTTCTAAATCAAAATATAAATTATAAAAGATAGAGTATTCTTCTTTGTCATAAGTCAAACCTGATTTAAGAGGATTTGTTAAGCAACCGAAAAGAGATGATAAGCGCTGATAACCGTCTAAAAGATAAACCGTTTGTTCTTTATTTGTTGGTAATTCAAAAGAACCAACTTTTTTTAGTGTTTGCCACGGTTGTCTTGTTTTCGGTTTCCACAGCAATATGGAACCTATAGGATAATTATTACGAATACTATCAAACAAATCTTTAATCGCATCACGTTCCCAAACAAAATCACGTTGAAATGGAGGAATCTGTAAAATTCCATTACGTAAATCATCTAACAATTTTGTTAAACTACGAATCTGTGTTTCTATGTTAATATTACTATGCATAGATATTATATTAAACTTAAAATATCATTTTTTATATCCTCTAGTTCATCTGGATTTGATTGGTGAATCACAATTTCTTGAAGAGATTTATGATATACATTTGTTGTATCATTGAAATATTCAGGAAATTTTATTTTAAAATCACGAATTTTGATACCTAAAGCAAGATATCCAAAGTTTGTATCGGATACATCGAAATATAAATTTCTTATCTCTTTATGTATAGAATTACGCAATAAAATATTTCTCTTGTCTCTTTTTTTACGTTTCTTACACTCTTTTTCTATTTTGGATTTTTGCTCTTTGTTTAGATCTCCCCAAAATCCATTTGATATGTTAATATAATCTCTTTGTATTGGCGTTAAATGTTCATAAGCATTAATCCAATCTCTTGTATCATTATTTTTTTGAATAGCATGAATCGGTAGATAATTTTCCATACATCGTTTTTCTAATCGATGATACTTAACATTCCATTTGTTTAAATTTAATATAAGCTTATCATATTTTGTAACTAGATCAGAAGGAAATCTTTGATCGCCATCTATTAGTACAAAACATCGCAAAAATTTTGGTGCGTTATTAAAATATTTAATTCTTGCCATAAGGAAATTTAACACATTTCCACAACCACCAGCATTCTCAAATTGCACCCATCCTTCACTCGCATGCTTGAGGAATGACTGACTAGAATCATATGATCTCATAATAGCATTAATAAAATGAGCATCGTTTAAGCTATTTTCAACTATAATAGATAGTGGTTGCAGCAAATATTTTATAGCTTCGGTTCTAGAAAATATTTTCTCATCTTGAATATAAACTCCTCTCTTCGATATAATACAATCTGCTTTTACATCTGATACGATGGTTTGTTGAAAACATAAGTTTAGCAATTCTTTATCAATATCTGACATTTCTTGTATTACAACACAAGAAAAGACATTCTCATTAAGAAGTAGTGTATAGCGTTGATTATACCAAATTATATGCAATAAAAACTGGAGTTCCAACTTCTCATCTTTATTCTCGACAGAATCGAAAATTTCTTTTTCTATCAACACATTCATATTTTATCCTTTTTTTTGCATTTGGGCATTTCGTATTTTTAATGTTTCTTCAAGAGCTTCATTAAAAATATCATTAGGCCATTCTGAAACACTACCATCATCTTTTATAGTAACTTCTTTTAAGTTGCTTACTCCATTTTCTTTATTAAAATCAACATAATACAATGCAACATCTTCAGAGTTAAGTTCTCCATTTGCGACCATTAAACGTAATCTTAAAATGAAATTCAATGAATGAGTTTCAATTAATGATAATTTATTATTCAATTTAATTTTAGATGCTATGTATTCAATCATTTCGGCATGTGCAGCCGGGTGTAAATGTGTTTCAGGCTCTTCAAAGATATTTAAACCAACTTCATTATCAGTTTTCATTGTTGCTGCTATAATAACAGGCATAGATTGAGCGATACCTGCACCTGTGTCTAAAATGTTGTTTTTTAGATTTTTATGCTGCATCTCAATGTAATATACAGGTGAATGAGTTGGATCAATATTAATCTTCCAGCCATCAAATGTTGTTTCATACCAAGATGAAACAGCATCTAACAATTGACCAGAGCCATTCAATTTATCTTCTATTAGAAAATCATAAGCATACTCACCTCGCGAACCAACTAAATTATTTTTATCATCATGTAGCCTATAATCTCTTTTGGGTAATTCACGTACAGCCCCTAAATAATCAACTGAAAATTTAAATTTATTTAAAATTCCGGCTATTTGATTTTTAAGTCGTTCATCTCTAGGTATAATTCCATCGAATGTAATAATGCTACCGGATTCACTTCTTAAAATATTATCTTCTCCACAATTTATAGTCAAACACTCCCCTTTAGAAGATGTTATTGACCAACTTTCTATTTGGGTCTGCTGATTTAGATTAGTAGGATCCACATAAAATGAAAATTCGATAGAATCTCCTTCCGTATTGATAGCCTTTATTTTTACAGCTTTATTTGCTTTGCCAAAAACTACGTCGCGAAAATCCTCACAAATTCTAACATCATTTACTTTTTTTGTAAAGACTTCCTTGCTATTCCCATTAAGAGCACTTTCTATTAATAAAGGCAGTTTCAGAATTGCACTTTTACCTGTATTATTTTTTCCAAAGATTACTGTTAGAGGTGCTAATCTTAATCTTTGTGGAGAGGAAAAAATCCTATAATTCGTAAACTCTATTGTATGTATCATAATCTATATATCTAAATTATACTAATGCAAATGACATAGCATCAACTAAGTAGAACAAAAATAGGAAAACTTTTCGAATAATATAATAAGAATATTGAAAATAAATTGCTATATTTACTGCGATATTGGCGTTCTTTTCAATAATGTAAAACTAGACAGAATACAGAACTCTGCTCGTTTCTAAATCGTTACTTACCTAAAGAATAAATGCTATAAGCTCTTTATTTCCAATAAGTAAAAAAGAACAGAGTGCCTGAAGCAGTGGAAGGTTATGTGTTTTCTGATTCCGGCTTCGGCTATCCACTGTTTCAGGGGATGATGAGTCATGGAGCGGGTTAAGCCTTTGAATACTTTTCCGGTGCCCCATTCGCCACACAACTCCAGTGCCTCCTGACTGATGGGGAGGGTTGCCTCGGTTTCCGTTTTCTCGGTACAGATACGGATGTAGTAGCCTTGATCTGGGCCGACTTCAAAATCACGCCAGTCCAACTTCAGAATATCACTGATACGGAGTCCGGTCATACAGGCAAACAGGGAGGCCTGTTTCAAGACTGGAATTTTGCAGGGTGTAGCGGCCAGTTTCTTGACTTCATCAAGTGTCAGATACTCTTTCTTGACCTCTTTCCATTCAATCTTTTCCAAAAAGTCGTTCAAGTTCTCACGCAGCATCTTCTCTTTGTAGGCTATCTTCAACAAGGCTCGGAAAGTTGAATAATAGCCGGCTGCCGAATTGCGTGAGATATAAGCATTGGGATGATTGATCTGTTTGCATTTGAGCAGGTAATCCCTGAACTTCTCGCACAGTTCCACGGTGACATCGCCAAAGGTGCATTTGCCACTGACAAATTTCTCGAAGTGGTTGCAAACACAATCCCACTTTTCGTATCGCTCGCGTGCTTTTGCTCGGAAGTAGGCAAGGAAATCGACCTTCTGTTTGTTCTTATCGAGGAAGCCGAACTCCTCGTTGATGAGCGACTGCACGCGAATACAGCGTATCGCCTCCGCCTTGTTGAGCATCTCTTGGTTGAACATTCGTTGCTGCTCGTTTCGTGGCTTGGCATAGAGGTAGATGCCTAGGAACTCTCGGCGGCTCATCTTCATCGTGTAGGGGTTGCGGATTGCAGGGTAGTAATCCAAATAGAGTGAAATACGGTCGTTGCGTAACGCCTTTTGGCGCAAGGTTACATTTGTGCAAGTTAGTGTCATTGTCTTATAAATTAATTGTTATACTTTTTATTGCAAATTAAATTGGTGTTCCGATGGTGGCATCAATCACCGGAAAATAACTTTCGGCTCATTCTATCTTTGGAGGCTCAAAGAACTTGTCCAACTCTGCCCGTAGGATCTTGGTATATTTACCGACCTTGATACGGGGGATATTATGGTATTTCACATAATGGTAGAGTTGGTCTCGTGTCAGATTGAATCGCTCCATCGCTTCGGCAATGGTGTAGTATTTGGGCTCTTCTGGAGCTATGAGACCTTTGGCAATGTCCACATGCTTTTTGGAGTAGTACACCATGATGCCGACCTTCTTCTTGGGAATGGCATTCTTTGAAACAAAAGAATAGATGGCCGTCAGTGTCATACCGAACTTCTCCTGCATATCTTGCGTGCTGTACCATTCCTTGATTTCAGGATCGGGAGCTTTCTTTGCAAAGTAGTCATCAATATGCTTTTTGCTCCAATAGGTTTTACCACGGTGAAAGGTTCGTGGAATATTATGTTCCTTAGCGATGTGAAATATCCAGGAATCCTTTATGCCATACTTTTCTTTGACTTCAGCTGTGGTGTAGAAATCTGATATTGGAGTTTTCTCTTTGGGCTTATTCTCATTATTGGAAGCAATAATGTAGTCGAACATCTTATCAATATCCGAACGCCGTACAAGAGTTTTCCCATCAAATCTAACCGCTTTAATTTTCGCGTTTTTGATATACCGATAAATTGAGGTACGGCCTACACCTAAAAATGCGGCAACTTCAGTAGGGGTTAAGAACTCTTTTTCAGAATTAGGTTGTAATTCCACATCATGTTTCAAGTGGAATTCTTGAATTCGTTTTTTTCTAACTCGATCTTTGTATGCGAGGTTTGCGCACCTGTGTGAACAGTATGCGGTAGTGATCTTGTGGGCGGTAAAAATGGTGCCACACCACTCGCATTTCTTTTGAATTTCAATGTTACTAGCCATTTTAATTATCTTTTTAGTTCGCCAAATCTGTTTCATTGCGTACCACAGCGTTCCAAGGCGTTCCAAGTTGTCCACCATCTGGCAGACAGTAAACCCGACTTTGGGCTTGTGAGGTACACAGGAGGTACAAAAAATGGCGTAAAAAGGCTTAGCAACGATTATCAACGATACTTGAGCAACAAAAAAGGCGCCCGTAAAGAGCGCCATATCAATCGATTATAATCAATTTAACTATTTGATAATCAGGTGTTTACTTTCCTATGCAAAAATGCTTGAATATATTACCCAAAACCTCGTCATTAGTAATTTCTCCTCCAACAATTTCCGCCAGGTGGAACAAACATTCACGCAGATCCTGGCTGACAAAATCTCCTGAGAGCTGCATATCCAGTCCCTCCTGTACGCGGTGGATTGATTCAAGGGCTGCACTCAACGCCTCATAATGACGGATATTGGTCACAATTAAGTTGCTTTCAGTAATTTCCGGGATATCTGCAATTTTCAATAACTTGTTTTGTAATTCCTCAATACCCATTTTTTTCTTTGCGGAAATAGTGATGACAGGGCAGTGAGTACATTGTTTCAACTCCTCTGCGATAGAAGCATAACCACCATTCTGCGTATCTTCCATGATATCCGCCTTATTCAGAATGATGACCAAAGGCTTGCGGTTGCATCGGGAAATAATCTCCTTCGAAAGCTTCTCAAACTGTATTTTTGCTTCTGCGATATCAATGACCCAAAGTACGATTTCCGCCTGTTCCAACTTTTTGAAACTACGCTCTATACCCAGACTTTCTATCGCATCACTGGTTTCACGGATACCGGCCGTATCGATAAAGCGGAAATTAACCCCGCCGATGTTCATGGTATCCTCAATCACGTCACGCGTAGTTCCATGGATATCACTTACGATAGCCTTTTCCTCATTCAACAGTGTATTCAGCAATGTCGATTTACCCGCATTCGTTTCTCCCACGATTGCCACAGGAACTCCATTCTTGATTGCGTTGCCCACACTGAACGAACGGACCAGTCCGTCTATGATCTTTTCGATTTTGTCAGCCAATCCCTTCAATTCCGAACGGTCGGCAAACTCCAGTTCCTCATGATCACTGAAATCCAGTTCCAGTTCCATTAAAGAAGTCAGGTGCAGCAACTGTTCCCGTAGCCTTCTAAGCTCCTGACTGAATCCGCCACGCATCTGATTCATTGCCAGACGATGTGTTGCCGCCGAAGACGAAGCAATCAGATCCGCCACCGCTTCCGCCTGGCTCAAATCCATCTTTCCATTCAGGAATGCACGCTGTGTAAACTCTCCCGGCTGAGCAGACCGACACCCGTTCCGGATCAGCAGCTGTATTACCTGCTGCAAAATATAAGCCGAACCGTGGCAGGAAATTTCCACTGAATTCTCTCCCGTATACGAATGAGGAGCATGAAAAATGCTGACAAGCACTTCGTCGATCACTTCTTTCTGCTCATTCAGAATCTGTCCGAAAGTAAGTGTATAAGGTTTGCGTTCCGCTAACTTTTTCCCATTAGAAACCGGTTGGAAAATGCGGTCGGTAATTGCAATGGCATTTTCTCCAGAAACTCGGATGACAGCTATGGCTCCCCCGGGAGCTGTAGCTATCGCACAAATAGTATCCTGTGTATTATTCATTCTTGATGATTCTTTATGTGCAAAATTACGAATAAAAAGTGACATGGAAAAATGATTGGTCACCTATGCTTCAGTCTGCATACCATTCTTCTGACAATGGGCTTTCCTTTGTTTATCGGTCTCTGTTTATTATTCCCTTTTCATTGTTCCCTGTTTATTGATTCCTGTTCATTGATCCTTGTTCATTAGTCTTAGTTCATTGTCAGATTCCTCTTTGCATATCGTTTGCTGTCAGTTCTCGTTCACTGTCAGTTCTGTTTTTCCCTCAGCATCCGGACTTCTTTTTCGATGTCGTAAGCATTTCGCTGTCCTTTTCCACGTTCACGTTCCCTTTCACGGCGGATGGAATCCTGCTGCATCTGCTGGCGGATGTAACGTTCAAACCGTGAGGTCTCCTCCGATGGAGAAGGGGATGGCTGGTGCTTCTGCCGTACAGAATCTGAAACTGCCGACTGTTGCAGGCGCAACTTACGGGCAATCGAATCTGCCGGGATTGAATCCGGAGCAGACGCCTGCTGCTTGTCCGCCTTCTGAACCGCGGTTTTACTTTCCGTACGATACACAGGAAGCGTAGGCAACTGTCCAAAACGGGAAGTTAGTTGAGGTGCCTCCGTCAGCATCCCTTCTGTATATGCGGAACCGCCGTTTTCCGTCAGCGAATCGTTGCGTCCTGCAGTTACATGAGATGACAGATACTGGCATGAATCACTTGTCTCTGAAGCCGCCAATACCTCTTTCGTACGCTTGAAATAATTCGGGAACTTGGCACGGTCTTCGGCTGTCGGCTGATAATCCTTGTAAATCTTCCACGCATTCGCATGCTTCCGGTTACGCTTGATGGCCCGCCCGCGCTGTGTCAGATTTTCGTAGAGCAACTTATCGAAATCCAAGACCATCACAATGCTTGGACCAACCGGTGAGGTGACAAACAGATACGTGCTTCCCGGAGCAGGCCGCAGGTTTCTTCCATATTCCTCAGTCAACTGGAACGGGTTCAGCTGCCAGTGAATTTCCCATTTTTTCTGTATATTCGGCATCACGTCATATACCGGATCTTCCCCGAATTTCGTCCAGATGGTATACGGTTCCGCCCGTACATATCCTTCAATCTTCTTGACCTTCGTAGTATCGGTAAAACTGCGCGGCAGGGAGAAATCCTCCTTGAATTTCATCCACTTCTTGTCGATGGGAGCCTCCATCAATTCATTCAGTTTCCTTTCCGTTGGAGGAGTGAAATCAAATTGGATCTGACGGATTGCCTCTTCATTCAATTTAAGTTCCGATTCCTGCTTTACGGTCGTCTGTCCCTGAACGGGAGATGACTTGACCATCAGAATCAGACACAGAAATGTGAATTCCAGACTCGTCTTAAATACAGTGTTCATATGGTTCATTCTATTCTCACTAGTGCTCCGTGCCGTGCTGATTACGGACTTACCGGTATATCGGTTTACTGTTTATTTTATGATAGGGGAGAGATGCATGCTCCGGCCGGTTACCTTCCTTTGATTCTTCCGCCCTGCATCCAGCAGCGACGGTAATAGTTCTCCTCCAGGCTGCTGACAATGACGCCACGGCTGGTGCTGGCATGTATGAAACGTCCGTCTTTCAGATAAAGTCCCACATGAGTAGCCGTACGTTTGTTTCTTCCGTTATGAAAGAAAACCAGGTCACCTTCCTCCAGTTTCCCCTTACTGATTTTCCGGCAATCCTGTGTCCGCTGTTCCTCGGAACTCCGCTTCAGTTGCTTGTGATACACTGTGTGGCAGAGTTGCCGGGTAAGTCCGGAGCAGTCAACTCCTCTTTTCGTATTTCCTCCTCTGCGGTAGGGAACACCGATCCATTTAGAGGATTCCACATACAACCGGTGGTTGTCTTTCAGGTCGATGTCCATGTCCAGACGGACTGCAGCCTGTACCAGCTCGGAATAATCCAGGCGGGGAGCTCGTGTCGCACAAGAGGACAACAACCCTATTGCTAGTAACCCGTATATCACCGGCATGAAGCGTATACGCCTCAGGAAGCTGCGGCTAAAATATAAAGAATGCATAAGTGTCAGTCATTTTCGTTTCAAACAAATGTACATAAAAATATGGGACAGCACCTTTGTACTGTCCCATATTTTAAATTCTTTAAATATCCTTTTTTTCTTTTTCCTATTCAGGCACCGGCCTTGGTCGTAGCATCCGGATCTGTCTCTGATGCAGAGGCTGAAGCACCTTCTGTTTCTGCCTGCAATTTTTCCTCAGTGCCGTTGGGTTGTTCCAGTCCCGGACTTTCAGCTAGCTGCTCGTCCGGCTGACTGTCATCAGCGTGCTCACCGTTCGGTGCCGCAACCGGCCCGTCATTGTCTTTCTCCGAAACAGGCTTTGCTGCCATATTGAAGTAAACCTCCAGTTTTTCACGGGCAGCTCCCTCACGGTTGTCAAGGTCGGCCACCAGCTCCCCATGTTCCAGCAGCAGAATCCGTGTACTGATGTCTACGGTATGGCCCAGGTTATGGCTGGATACCAGGACGGTGGCCCCCGTCTGCTCGTTGTATTCCTGGAGCAGATACTTCAGTGCCATCTGTGAACTCGGGTCGAGGAAGTTGAACGGCTCGTCAAGGATAATCACCTGCGGACGATTGATCAGCGCAGCCAGTATACCCACCTTCTGCCGGTTTCCGGCCGACAGGTTGCGTATCAGCTTCTGCTGTCCCATAATCTCTCCGTTCATAAACCGCTCATAAGGTTGCAGGCGCTCACGTACCGTCTGTGAAGTCAGTCCGCACATCCTTCCCACAAAGTCGAAATACTCCTCCGGCGTCAGATAGTCTATCAGAAAACTCTCATCCAGGTACGCCCCGGTGGTCTCTTTCCATTTCTCATTCAGGCATACATTCACATCTCCAATTGTGACACTGCCGCTGTCTCCCTGCAGCAAATCAAGCATCAGACGGAACAGCGTGGTTTTTCCGGCCCCGTTATTTCCCACCAGACCGATTATTTCACCTTCCTCAATACTGAGCGAAGGGATATCCAGTGCAACTTGCCTGCCATATGTCTTTCGTAAAGAATCAATCGTAATCTTCATAATGCATCGTTATTTCTATCGGGTATTTCTGAATCCTTCCAGATTCTGGTATTTTCTCTTCATCATTCGCTGATAAATGTTTTTCAGCCACCACCGGTGCGTGACGATGCCTGCCAGTCCCAGGACAATCAGCGCCCAGTAGGCCGCTTCTTCTCCCAGCATCAAGGCAAGCAGTTTGTTGATGAGCAAGGGAACCGTGAAGGCACCTATGGCAGTGATGAACTGATACATGTTGTTGGGCTGTTGTTTGCCGATGGCTGTCTGGTTCAGCTGAGTGGTCTTGCTGTTGGTGACGGCTACCTGCATCATTGCCGCAAAGACTACGCCGGCCGTAAACAGCATGTAGGCCACCGACATCAGGAGGGGAATGCTTCCCTCGATAACCGGTATCAGGCTGAAGGCAAACGGCAGGATCAGGAACGTGCAGTGAATGTAATATTTGGCGCGCAGCAGGTGGTAGATACTTTCTTTACGTACCAGCAGACCGTCAATGTAGTTTCCTTCGGCCGACATCAGCTGGTTCAGACTCATGGTACCCAGGATACAGTAACAGTAAAGACAGACGAAATTATTCATGTAGCTGTCGTCTCCGTATACCTGGAAAGCCAGTGCAGCGGCAAACATACCCATCAGCACCATAAAACCCCAGAACTGGTTGCGGGGAAGTTTGTTGCGGAAAATCAGTTTCAACTCCAGCCGCATATAGTCGCCGATGGTACCGAAACGGTCCAGGAAACCGGTCCAGTTGCGGCGCGAGACTTTCGTCGTCTCCGTACGCGCTACTTCCATCTTGATCATGCGCAGCTGAACCCGATAATTGATATACACCAGTACGGCAATTCCCGCCAGTACCGCCAGGAAGGAGAGAGGATTCCACAGAATGCATCCTTCACCCCAGTCCATGCAGAAACGGCTCACCCAACCTTTCTCCGGAAGAAACTCCAGCAAGGCCAGAATGCCATAGACCAGTACGGCCCAGAGCAGATGCAGGAAGCGATGCTTCTTCAAGACACGTATCAGCAGGCTCCAGTAACAGTTCATTACCATGAGCAGCCAGATTCCCAACAGATACCCGATTACCCCCGTCAGTCCGTAGAAGCGGGTAACGGTAAGCAAGGCGAAGGGAGCAAAGAAGAATAGCCAGAACAGATTGAAGGGCTCCAGTCCCGAAATGGCGAGGAAGGTACCCAGTACTTTTCTTCTGGCTACGGGCAGCAACAGGTAAGGCTTGATTTCCTGTATCGGATCCGGGAAAATAAAACGCACCAGAAAATCCAACACCAGGAAAAAGACCAGCACCTGATTCAATATATGATAGGGTTCCATGTTCGGAAAGCCCTCCCGCAAAGCAAAAGACAGCATAACTCCCAGAAACAGGAGATATGCTGCCCAAAATGCGATTCCGAGATAAATCAGAAACTTGGCAAAGCGGTTCTTGTCGTACATAGGATTTCGCTTTGCGGCAAGTTTCCGATTTTTTCTTATTTCAAGAAAAAGCATGATTCATCCGTTTTATTTGGTATCACCTGAGGTCATGCTTACTTCAATACGGTTCTGCTGCGAGAAGAGTGCCTTTGCAAATTGCTGCAGGTCGGCACCCGAAATACCGTTGATGGTCTTGACATAGTCGGTAGCCGAATCCGTGCCCTCCCAGAAATAACTGTAAAGCACGCCCATCCAGTAACCGTTTTCCTTCTGGTTCTGTTCGTAAGTCTTCAGCATGTATTCCTTCACCTTCTTCAGCTTGTCTGCGTCCGGACCGTTGGCAATGAAGTCATTCATGCCTTTGTCAATCAAGCCCACCATCTTCGCGCGCTTGGCAGGGTCAGTGTCAAAGTAAACCTGCAGAGTAGCCTGTACAGAAGGATACTTGCTCAGTTCACCGCCTACCTGTACACCGTAAGAAGCACCTTCTTCTTCACGTACGGTGTCGGTGTACTGCATGGTCAGCAACTGCGACAGAATACTCATCATCAGTCGGTTCTTCAGTGTATATTCGCACTGGCCGTTACGGACGATGAAGACAGTAGCCTTTTCCGTCTGCAGTTCCTTGTGGAATACATTCTTATACTGTCCCTTGCGCATAGCCATCTTTTCTGTAAAGTTCTCCTCACGATGGATAGCCGGCAGTGAACCCAAGTACTTTTCAATCAAAGGAACGGCAGTAGCCTGATCGATGTTACCTACCAGGATGAAAGTAAAGTCGCTCGCATCCTTGAAGCGGTCCTTGTAAAGTTCCATGATACGGTCGTAATCAATCTGGTCCACCATCTCCGGTGTCATGAACAGGTTGCGTGGGTTGTTGCCGTACAATGCCATGCTGATAGAATCGCTCAGCGCCTTGTTCGGGTTGGCGTTCATGTTGGCCAACTGAGCCTTCAGACGAGTCTTGTATGACTCAAAAGCAGCCTGGTCCTTGCGCGGAGCCGTGAACGACAGGTAAGTCAGCTGCAGCATGGTCTCCAGATCTTTCGGAGTACATGAGCCGTTTACCGCTTCAGTCAGCATACGAACAGAAGCAGAGGCAGAAGCCATCTTTCCGGCCAGTACCTTCTGCAGGTCGATGGCACTGAAGTTGCCCAGTCCACCCAGTGAGACCACCGCATCAATCATGCCGAACTGGAGTGCATCCTTGTCGTCGAATACCGAATTGCCTCCGTTGCTGAACGACTGCATCTTGATTTCATCTGCCTTGAAGTCGGTCGGTTTCAACACCACCCGTACTCCGTTGCTTAATGTCAGGACAGTCGTACCGAAGGCTCCCTGTTCCGTTTTCACCACCTTACCCGGCTGCGGTTCTTCCGCCATCAGCGGTTCGTTGGAAACCTTGTCGACATACGGTTCCAGTTTCTCGTTCTTGATTTCTCCCAGCCACTGCTTGATTTCAGCCTCGGTAGGATATTTCATTTCCGGTTTGTCCGGACAGAACAGGCTGATAACCATGTTGCTGTCGCTCACCAGTCCCTGGAATACCTGATTGATCTGTTCCAGCGGAATATTCGGTACAATCTGTGACATGATCGCATATTCATCTTCAATGCTTGGCATCGGTTCGTTGTCGATGAAATGCGATACGCACTGCTGTACATAATTGCCGGTTCTCACCTTGTTTCTTTCATTATAGGCTCTTTCGATGGCACGCAGGTAATCGGCCTTGACACGTTCATACTCCGTAGCCGTGAAGCCGAAACGGTGCGCACGCTCAAATTCCTTCATCAGTGCAGTAAAGGCAGTGTGTATTTCTCCTTCCTTCGCTACCGCAACTCCCTGATAAGCCTGCTTGGTCTTCGACATGATGAAATCTCCGTCCGAAACTCCGGCACCGATGAACGGCGGATTGGCTGTCTGAGTCAGCTCAGCCAGACGGGCATTCAGCATACTCTCAGTCATGCTCACCATGTACTGATAAGCCAGGTAACCGATCTGGCTCTTCATGCTGGCAGGGAAAGGATCGTGCTTGTGGAACACGGCAATCTGTGAAACCTGCTGCTCCTTGTCCTTGTTGATGGTGATGATCGGTTCCTTGTTGTCAGGCACCGGGAAATACTGGCGCTCCGCCGGATTGGCCGGCATCTTGATGGAACTGAACATCGACTTGATTTTTCCTTCAATCTGGTCTACGTCGAGGTCACCCACAACGATGATACCCTGCAGGTCGGGGCGATACCATTTCTCATAATAATCGCGAAGAGCCTGATAGGGGAAGTTGTCCACCACTTCCATGGTACCGATCGGCAGACGATACGCATAGCGGCTGTCGGCAAACATTTTCGGGAAAGCCGATTCGTACATACGCATCATGGCACCGGTACGGGTACGCCATTCTTCATGAATCACTCCGCGTTCCTTGTCGATTTCTTTCGGATCGAGGGTCAGGTCGTCTGCCCAGTCGTGCAGAATCAGCAGACAGGAGTCGATGATTCCATCACGGATGACCGGTACGTTTGAAATGTTGTACACGGTTTCATCCACGGCCGTATAGGCATTCAGGTTGGCTCCGAACTTCACACCGATGGATTCCAGATATTCTCTCAGCAGATTACCCGGGAAGTTGGTCGTTCCGTTGAAACACATATGCTCCAGGAAGTGAGCCAGTCCCCGCTGGTTGTCTTCTTCCAGAATAGAACCCACCTTCTGCGCAATGTAGAAGTCGGCCTGCTTTTCCGGCAGCGCATTGTGCCGGATATAATATGTCATACCATTCTCCAGTTTTCCGATTCTTACGTTCGGGTCGGTTGGGATGGGAGGCAACTGCTGTGCCAAAGCCACCGACGCACCTCCTGCGAGAATGACAGCGACAAATGTTTTTCTGATAAAGTTTCTCATTATCGTATTTGTTTTAATGTTATATCCTTCATGTTTCTGAGGTCAGCATCGGATCAGAGCAGACCTTTTTCCGACAGGTAGCGCTCTGCTTCGATGGCAGCCTTACAACCGCTTCCGGCAGCTGTGATGGCCTGGCGGTAGTGGGGATCGGCTACGTCACCGGCAGCGAATACACCCGGAATTCCGGTACGCGGGGTGTTGCCCTCGGTAATGATGTATCCGGTCTCGTCAGTCTTCACCCAAGGTTTGAAGATGGCTGAGTTAGGCTGGTGACCGATAGCCAGGAAGAATCCGTCGATGGCTACGTCATAGCGTTCTTCGTCAGCTTCTCCCAGACGTTTTACTACGTGCATGCCTTCTACTCCGTTTTCGCCGTACAGGCCGACTGCATTATGTTCGAACAGTACCTTGATGTGCGGGTGGTTCATCACGCGTTCCTGCATGATCTTGGAAGCTCTCAGGAAAGGCTTGCGTACCACTAGGTACACCTGACTGGCAAGACCTGCCAGGTAGATGGCTTCTTCGCAGGCAGTATCTCCACCTCCCACTACGGCTACCGTTTTCTTGCGGTAGAAGAAACCGTCGCAGGTAGCGCAGGCACTTACTCCCATGCCGGCATATTTCTTTTCGTCTTCCAGTCCCAGGTATTTGGCCGTAGCTCCTGTAGAGATGATGACGGTATCAGCAGTGATTTCCTTGTCGTCATCGATAAGGAATTTATAAGGAGCCTCGCTCAGGTCGGCTTTGGTGACAATACCGTTGCGGATCTCAGCGCCGAAGCGGAGAGCCTGCTTCTTCAGGTCGTCCATCAGTACCGGACCGGTAACACCTTCCGGATAACCGGGGAAGTTTTCCACTTCTGTAGTGATGGTCAACTGGCCTCCGGGCTGGATGCCTTCATATAATACAGGTGAAAGGTTTGCACGACTGGTATAAATAGCTGCTGTATATCCGGCAGGTCCTGATCCGATGATCAGACATTTTACGTGTTCTGTTGCCATAATTATCGTTTAGTTTAAAATGATTTCAATTAAATAATAAACAAAGATATATCTTTTTTCAATTTCTCTCGTCTCTCCGATGCAGAAAGTTATATTTTTGATGGAATATTGTCGGGAAAAAGTTTAAATTTGCTTTCCAAAACGATTGTATTTTATTAACCAAGACAGATTATGTATAATTTTAGTTTTCAAAATCCGACCAAACTGATTATGGGTCGGGGCATGATAGCCACACTTGCCGAGGAAATTCCGGCAGGTAAAAAAGTGATGATTACGTTCGGCGGAGGAAGCGTGAAGCGCAATGGGGTATACGACCAGGTGGTTGCGGCATTGAAGGGCTTCGATACAGTGGAGTTCTGGGGCATCGAACCGAATCCGACAGTAGAGACACTGCGCAAGGCCATTGCACTGGGCAAGGAAGAGAAAGTGGACTTCCTGCTGGCAGTGGGCGGCGGATCGGTTATCGACGGAACCAAACTGATTTCTGCGGGACTGTTGTACGACGGGGATGCCTGGGATCTGGTGGTAAAGGGAAGCGCTTCTCAGACAGTTCCTCTGGCTACCGTACTGACTTTGCCGGCTACCGGTTCAGAAATGAATAACGGAGCGGTTATCTCACGTACGGAAACCAAGGAGAAATATGCGTTTTATGCCAACTATCCGGTATTTTCTATCCTGGATCCGGAGGTGACATTCTCACTGCCCGACAAACAGATTGCCTGTGGTATAGCTGACACGTTCGTTCACGTACTGGAACAGTATCTGACAAAGACCGGAGTGTCAAGAATCATGGACCGCTGGGCAGAAAGCCTGTTGCAGACTCTAGTAGAAATTGCTCCGCTGATTCGTGAGAACAAGCAGAACTACGATGTGATGGCCGATTTTATGATGGCTGCCACCATGGGTCTGAACGGCTTTATCGCCATGGGTGTGCCTCAGGACTGGGCTACACACATGATCGGACATGAGATTACGGCCCTGACCGGCCTGACTCACGGTCACACACTGGCCATGGTAATGCCGGGTACGATGGACGTGTTGCGTGAATCGAAAGGTGATAAGATCATGCAGCTGGGAGCACGCGTATTTGGCGTGACTTCGGGTACACATGACATGCGTATCAACGAGACTATCCGTAAGACTGAAGAGTTTTTCCGTTCACTGGGACTGACTACCCGTCTGAGCGAGGAGAACATCGGTATGGATGTGGTTGACGAAATCGTAAGACGTTTCAACGAACGCGGAGTACATTTCGGAGAAGATGGTCTGGTGACAGGTGAGGTAGCCGGAAAGATCCTGATGCGGATTATGTAATGATTGAATCATAATAGCGGAATCGTATTTATACAAGGTATTGATTCCGACAGAAGGTATAAAAGAAAGGTTCCGTGGAGCAGTCTGAGACTGGCTTCACGGAACTACTAGATTTAATTAAAGTCTTTTTGTTATTAGGGGAAAAATCTATAAATTTGCAATTGGCTCTAAATAACAGGAATAACAGGATAAAATCGATTAAAAGTTGTTTTGCTGAAAAAAGAGAGATGGAAAATGAAATACTAGGAACAGATATTTATTAAAGACTTCTTGTTTTGCGGCAAGAATGAATTATATAATCAGTTGAATGATTTTCTCATTATAAAGATGAAATCAATGAATTATATTTATGGAAATAAAAGAGAAACTAACTTTAGAAGATATAGATAAACTAATTCTTAAAGAAGAAGAATTAAGTCTATCGTCAGATTTGAAGATACAAATAAGTGAATCTTACGAGTTTCTAAAAGAATTTTCAAAAGAAAAAGTAATTTACGGTATTAATACCGGTTTCGGGCCTATGGCTCAATGGAAAATTGAAGAAAAAGACCTGGAAAAACTACAATACAATATAATTCGTAGTCATTCAACCGGAGCTGGAAATCCGCTTCCTCCTCTTTATGTAAGAGCTGCTCTTTTGTCAAGAATTATGACTTTTATTAAAGGCCATTCTGGAGTACATATCAATAGTGTTGAATTATTAATACAGTTCTTCAACAATAAAATTTATCCTATAATACCTGAACATGGAAGTGTAGGGGCAAGTGGAGATTTAGTACAGTTATCTCACTTGGCTTTAGCTCTCATTGGAGAAGGAGAAGTTTTTTATTTGGGAAAAATAATGAGATCATCTGATGTACTTGATCAGCTTGGACTTAAACCTTTGAAAATGTATATTCGTGAAGGACTTGCTTTGACTAATGGTACTGCAGTTATGACAGGTATAGGTTTGGTTAATCTGCTTTTAGCAAAAAAACTGATATATTGGTCTTTAATTGCTTCAGTCATGATGAATGAAATTGCATCTTCTTATGATGATTTTATGTCAGAGGTACTTAACGGTCTTAAGATGCATAAAGGGCAAAATATAGTAGCTGAACAAATGAGAAAGATATCCTTAGGTAGTAAAAGACTACGAAATAGGACAGAAGAACTTTACCATCCCCAAGAGGTAAATGTATTTCAACATAAGGTACAGCCTTATTATTCATTAAGATGCATACCGCAAATATTAGGACCAATCTATGATGAATGGGAAAATGCAAAAACAGTTTTAATAGATGAATTAAATTCTGTTGATGACAATCCTATCGTTGATAAAGATCATAACACCGTCTTACACGGAGGAAATTTCCATGGAGATTATGTTTCTTTTGAAATGGATAAGCTGAAGATATCTGTTACTAAATTAACCATGTTGACCGAAAGACAGATGAATTACTTGTTCCATGATAGAATCAATGGAATATTACCACCATTCGTTAATTTAGGTAAGTTAGGACTTAATTATGGCCTTCAGGCTTCACAGTTTACGGCAACATCTACTACAGCTGAGAGCCAAACATTATCGAATCCAATGTATATACATTCTATTCCAAATAATAATGACAATCAAGATATTGTATCAATGGGAACTAACTCGGCATTAATATGTGCACATGTAATTGAAAACTCATTTCAAGTCATGGCAATCCATATGATGGCTTTAGTTCAGGCGGTAGATTGCTTGAAAATAGCAGAAGACTTAGCCCCTAAAACAAGAATTTTATATAATCAAATAAGGAATATTGTTCCGTCATTTACTGAAGATACGCCGAAATACGAAGAGATTAGAAAACTAGTTACTTTCTTGAAACAATAATAAAGGGATTTTGTATGTCATACAGCACTAGTAAATATGCACTTGTAACAGGCGGCAGTAGAGGCATAGGAAGAGCTGTCGCTATAAAACTTGCGCAAAGTGGATACAATATTGTAATAAATTATGTATCAAATAGAGAACAAGCGGAGGAAACTCAAAAAATAATTAAGGAATTAGGTGTAGAAGCTGAGATTCTGCAGTTTGACGTTTCAAAAAAGGACGAAGTAAATGCAGCTATAGAGAAGTGGAAAAACAGTCACGAGAATGACTATATATCAGTATTGGTGAACAATGCTGGGATAAGAAAAGATAACCTGCTCATATGGATGCCAGAAGACGATTGGTCTCAGGTGCTTAATATAAGTTTAAATGGATTCTATAATGTTACACATGCTTTATTACAGAGTATGCTTGTGAAGAAATGGGGGAGGATAATAAATATCGTATCCTTATCCGGAATAAAAGGAATGCCGGGACAAGTAAACTACTCTGCTGCAAAAGGAGGTGTAATAGCAGCGACTAAGGCTCTTGCACAAGAAGTAGCAAAAAAGAAAGTTACGGTAAATGCTGTAGCTCCGGGATTCATAGAAACTGATATGACCAGTGATTTGAATCAATCAGAATTGAAGGCGCATATACCAGTCGGAAGATTTGGCAAGCCGGAAGAGGTCGCGGAGCTTGTAAATTTCTTGGCTTCTGATTCAGCAGCTTACATCACAGGAGAGGTTATATCTATTAATGGAGGTATTTATACTTAAGAATATATGAATAGAAGAGTTGTAATAACAGGTATGGGAATCTATTCCTGTATTGGCCAAAATAAAGAAGAGGTACTTAAATCATTGTTTGAAGGAAAGTCAGGTATAGGTCTGGATCCCAAAAGAAAAGAAATGGGATATCGCTCTTCTCTGACTGGAATTTTAAAGACACCGAACCTAAAGAACCTATTGGATAGAAGACAAAGGTTATGCTTGCCAGAACAAGGACAATATGCATTTGTAGCAACAAAAGAGGCCTTGGAACAAGCTGGTATAGACCAGGACTATCTGAAAAACAATGAAGTAGGAATACTGTTTGGTAACGACAGTTGTGCGGAGCCGGTAATAAAAGGTGCTGATATTATAAGGGAGCAGAAAAGTACGGTCATGGTTGGTTCAGGGAACATATTTCAAACCATGAACTCAACAATAACCATGAATCTGTCCACAATCTTCAATCTGAAAGGAATAAACTTTACAGTGTCCGGAGCTTGTGCAAGTGGTTCTCATGCTATAGGTTTAGGTTATTTACTTATAAAACAAGGGCTACAGGATTGTATAATATGTGGTGGAGCCGAAGAAGTAAATGTTTTCTCTGTTGGGAACTTTGATGCGTTAAGCGCATTTTCCATTAGAGAAGATGAGCCAACAAAAGCATCCCGACCTTTTGATAAGAACAGAGATGGTTTAGTACCAAGTGGTGGTGCAGCCTGTGTAATTATTGAAAGTTATGAATCGGCAATCAAGAGAGGAGCAACCATATTAGCAGAGATAATAGGTTATGGATTCTCTTCAAACGGTGATCACATATCTGTACCTAATGTAGATGGGCCAACACGTTCTTTAAGAAGAGCTATTCAAGATGCCGGAATAAACATCAATGATATTCAGTATATAAATGCCCATGCGACATCAACACCTATAGGTGATTTCAATGAAGCAAAAGCGATTAATGAGGTTTTTGGTGATCACAAACCTTTTGTTGCTTCAACAAAATGCTTCACTGGTCATGAAATGTGGATGGCCGGAGCCAGTGAAATCGTTTATTCAACATTAATGATGCAAAATGATTTCATAGCAATGAATCTCAATTTCGAAGAACCGGATGAAGCATCTGCTCTATTGAATATACCCACACAAAGAATAGACATGCCTTTTGATACTTATCTGAGCAATTCGTTCGGATTTGGTGGCACAAATTCATCATTAATAGTAACTAAATTAAAATAAAGAGAGATATGACAAAAGAAGAAATTATTGAAAAAGCTCGCACAATCCTGGCAGAAGAGTTTGAAATAGATGTTGATACAATCACATCAGATGCGTCTTTAAAGGACACATTAGGATTGGATAGTCTTGACCTTGTAGATGTTGTAGTTTTAGTTCAGCAGAACTTTGGGGTTACATTGACTGGTCCTGACTTTGTAGATGTAAAAACTTTCTCAGATTTTTATGAATTATTGGAAAGGAAAATAAATGCATAAATCAGTGAAACGTAAATGGAGTGGAAAATCAAGAGGAGGAAGATTAGGCTATCTGTTTTTTATTTACACAATAAAATTACTAGGAATTAAGATTGCCTATTGTTTCTTGGCCTTTGTCGTTATCCATTTTATTCCTTTTGCACCAAAATCCACACACGCGATATGGCTATATAATAGGAAAAGACTTCATTACGGCACACTTAAATCTATACTGAAACTGTACCAGCATTATTATGTTTTTGGTCAAACTTTAATTGATAAATTAGCGATAAAAAGCGGTCTGACAAGTAAATATCATTTTATCTTTGATAATTATCAAAGATTTATTGATATTATAGATAACAGTAATGGCGCTATTCTGATAGGTGCTCATGTTGGATGCTGGGAAGCAGGTGCAGCATTTTTCGGTAATTATGGGAAAAAGATTAATATTGTAATGTTTGATACAGAACATCGCGATATTAAGGAAGTAATAGAGGATGTTTCAGAAAAGCAGAACTTTAAAATTATACCAGTCAATGAAGATACGTTAATTGCCATGATAAATATAAAAATGGCACTTAACAATGGTGAATATGTATGTTTTAATGGAGATAGGTATTTGGATGAAAATTCATCCATAAATTTAGATTTTCTAGGTGGACAAGCCAAACTTCCCATAGGCCCGTTTAAGATTGCCAATAAATGTAGGGTTCCAGTTGTATTCTATTATTCAATGCGAGAAAAGGACTGTACATATAGATTTATCTTTGAAGAAGCAGAAATAACTAAGAACACAACAACAGAGAATTTAGCAAATCAATATATCAGGTCTTTAGAATCAATAGTTAGAAAATACCCACAACAGTGGTTTAATTTCTATAGATTCTGGAATTAAATTAATTGAAAATGAAACTTACACCTCAATTAAAGAAAATATATTCCCATGAGAGACTTACGGCAATAGAAGCTCAAAGAAGAGCACAAGAAATTGCTTTTGGTCCAATAGTCTTTCAAGTATCAAGACTTATGGTAAAATTAGGGATTCTTGAACTATTGTCAAATAATAGAGAAGGTTTAACTCAGGAACAGATAGCAGAAAAAACAGGACTAAGTTTATATGCTGCACAAGTTTTATTGGAAGCATCTTTGTCTATAGGAACAGTCTTGATTAAAGAAGATATGTATCAACTGTCTAAAACTGGTTGGTTCCTTCTCAATGATAATATGGCAAAGGTGAATATGAACTTCAACCATGACGTAAACTATAAGGGCTTATATAATCTGGAAGAAGCTCTCCTGGAAGGTAAACCATCCGGATTAAAATCTTTCGGAGAGTGGGCGACCATATACGAAGCCTTGTCAAGTTTGCCGGAAAATGTGCAAAATAGCTGGTTCGGTTTTGATCATTTCTATTCTGATGAATCATTTGAAGCTGCTCTGAGGATTATATTTGATGAAACAAAGAAAGTAAACAGGATATTAGATGTTGGTGGAAATACTGGAAGATGGGCAACAAAATGTGTTCAATATAATCCATCTGTTGAAGTAACCATTATGGATTTGCCACAACAGGTAGCAATGATGCGTGAACTTACAAAGGATATTGACGGTGCAAACAGAATACATGCATATCCATGTAATTTATTAGACAAGTCAGTTGAGTTCCCAACTCCAGCATTTGATGTAATTTGGATGAGCCAATTCTTGGATTGTTTTTCGGAAGAGGAAGCAACAAGTATATGTAAAAGAGCTGCGGAGTCAATGGATGAAAATTCAAGACTATATATTATGGAAACTTTTTGGGACAGACAGACGTTTGAAACAGCAGCTTATTGCCTCACATTAACTAGCATATATTTTACAGCTCTAGCAAATGGTAATAGTAAAATGTATCATTCATCTGATATGGAAAGATGTGTCAATAATGCCGGTCTTGAAATTGAAAAGATTGTTGATGGCTTGGGATTAGGACATTCAATAATGATCTGTAAGAAAAAATGAAAATAATTGATTTAATACCGCAAAGGGATCCGATTGTTATGATAGACAAATTTGTTGGTATAACAAATGGTATCTCAGAAACTCAGTTAACAATCAAAGATAATAATATTTTTGTGGAAAATGGCTGCTTTACTGAATTTGGTCTTATTGAACACATAGCTCAATCAGCTGCGGCAAGAGTGGGATATATTTGCAAAAATGAATGTAAGCCCATACCGATAGGTTATATAGGTGCTATTTCCAATATGGAAATAGTGTTCCTGCCGAAGATAAATGACATGTTAGAAACTAGAATTGAAATTCTACAAGACGTTTTTAATATTACTCTTATCAAGGCTGAGTCTTTTACTGATGGTCGTTTAGCGGCAAGTTGTCAAATGAAAATTTTCTTGAATTCATGAAGAAGAAATATGATTCTATACCGTCTTTAGTAGGCATAACAAAGGCTAAAGTTCGGTTCAGTGAGGTAGATTCAATGAAAATAGTTTGGCATGGTTCGTATGTAAAATACTTTGAGGATGGAAGAGAAGCATTTGGCCGAGAATTTCCAGGCATAGGGTATATGGATATATATGCTAGCGGATATATGACTCCAATTGTAGATTTACAGATACAGTACTTAACCCCGCTTACTATAGATGATGACATCATTATAGAAACAAAGTATATTCAGACGCCTGCTGCTAAGATTTGCTTTGAATATCTCATACGAAAATCAGATAGCAATGTGATTGTTGCAAGAGGCAGTTCCGTTCAGGTCTTCATAGATAACAGTGGAGAAATGTGCTTGAACAATCCTCTGTTTTACGAGAAATGGAAAGAAAAATGGATAAAGTAAAACAAGTATATATAGGACATGACAGTTTGATTACATCTTTAGGAGAAAAGATGCAAACCTTCTATGCCTTGGAGCAAAAGGAGTGTGGGCTCTGCTATAATGAAAAATATGGAATGATTGTAGGGGCGATAAATAGGGACTTACCTTTAGCATATCAACAAGAGGGATGCACATTCTTTGAATCGTTAGTGATAAATAATATATTAGCAATTATCAACGAATCAAAATTAGAGATAAAAGACCAAAGGCTTTTGGTTATTTTATCTACAACAAAAGGTAATATCAACAAATTAGAAGAAAATGTCAGTCCAGTCCCAGAAGATGCATTTTTAGGTACAACTGCATTGAAGCTACAAGCATATTTAGGATTTTCAAATTTGCCATTGATTGTTTCCAATGCTTGTATTTCTGGAGTGTCAGCCCTAATCATAGCCAGAGAAATCATACTACAAGGTAAATATGATAATATTATTGTAGTCGGCTGTGATACGTTAAGTCCATTTATAACAGAGGGATTTGCTTCATTTAAGTCTATTAGTTCAAAACCTTGTAGACCATATGATAAGAATCGTGATGGGCTATGTCTGGGAGAAGCATGTGGGGCTATACTCTTAACATCAGATAAAAGTCAAGCCAGGCGCCCATATTTGTATCTTAACGGCGGTGCTATAACCAATGATGCAAATCATATATCTGGTCCGTCAAGAACCGGTGACGGATTGTATTTAGCTATTGAAAGGGCATTAAGCGAAGCTAACCTAGATAAAAATGATATAGGCTTTATAAACGCACATGGCACTTCAACTGTATATAATGATGAAATGGAGAGTAAGGCTATTGCTTTGGCAGGACTTACTGATAAGCCTATAAATAGTTTTAAGTCATATATAGGCCATACTTTAGGTGCTTCAGGCGTGGTAGAAACCATACTGTGCATTCAAGAACTTCTAACAAAAAGAGTTTTTGCAACTTTAGGATTCGAGGAACTTGGAACTTCATGTACCATAAGCGTAAGTTCTAATGAACAGACGTTTACAAAAGAGGCATTTATAAAAACGGCTTCTGGATTTGGTGGATGCAATGCTGCCATTGCTGTTTCTTCTGAATGTTATAAAGGTATCCATCCAAACTATGATATTCATGTAAAAGAAGTATGTCATTACAGCTTGCCAGTTTCATGTGAAGTATTTCATGATTTTATTAGGGCAGAATACAAGAAGTTAGGTGAGACCAACATGAAATTTTATAAGATGAGTGATTTATGTAAGGCTGCATATGTTTCTATGGCAAATCTGTTGGAACAGTATTCATTGAATCAATATTCGCCAGAAGATATATCCATAGTTCTAGCAAACAGGTCTTCGTCTCTTGATGCGGATATAGAGCACCAGAAAGTCATCAATAAGCATTCAGAAGAAGGGGCTTCTCCTGCAATCTTTGTATATACCTTACCAAATGTTGTTAATGGAGAACTGTGTATTCGCCATAAGATAAAAGGGAATAACACATTCTTTGTTGAAGATAAAGACAATGGAACCGCAGAAAAATATGCGAAGCTTTTGATTGAAACAGGAAAGGCAAAGGCTGTCATTTGTGGATGGTGTGAAAAGTTAAGTGAAAAGTATGAAGTAAATTTGAAATTATTAATTAGAGAAAAATAAATAATTATGGAACAACTAGTAAAAGAACTCAAACAGCATTTGATTGAGGAATTAAATTTAGAAGAAATAACTGTTGAAGATATTGATACAGATGCACCATTATTTGGTGATGGATTAGGACTGGATTCAATAGATGCATTGGAAGTAATACTCATACTTGAAAAGTATTATGGTGTTAAATTGTCCAATTCAGCAGAAGCCAAACCTATCTTTTACTCTGTACGAACACTTGCTGAATACATTGAGAAAAACAAGAAATAAAATATTATAATGAGCATTGTAGTTAGCGGCTTAGGTATAGTTTCTTCACTAGGCATTGGAGTAGAAGAAAACTTATCACAATTATATTCAGGGCAAAGTGGTATATCTCTTTGTCCTGAAATACTAATAACCAACAATAAATTACCTGTTGGTGAAATAAGATATTCAAACGAACAACTAAAAGAAAAACTAGGTATATCAGCAAATAAAGTAATACCTAGAACAGCATTATTGGGAATGCTTGCCGTTAAAGAAGCCATTATAGACTCACAAATAGATGTGACCAGTTATAAAATTGGTCTAATATCATCGACTTCTGTAGGTGGTATGGATCAAACAGAAATATTCTTTAAAGATTATATTAAAGACAATACTAAAGGTGATTTAAGGCAAGTACTCATGCACGATTGTGCAGCTTCAACTAAAGCGATATGCAATTATTGTAACATTAATGGTTATTCAACGACTATCAGTACAGCATGCTCTTCATCAGCCAATGCTATAATAAAAGGATATAACTTATTAAAGCATGGTGTATTGGATGCAGTTATTGTAGGAGGTTGCGATGCTTTAAGTGCATTTACTTTGAACGGTTTTAAATCCCTTATGATATTAGACAAAGAACTATGTAAGCCGTTTGATGAAAGAAGAGCCGGACTTAATCTTGGCGAAGGTGCTGGATACATTGTTCTTCAAAGAGAAGAAGACTGTAATAAAAAGTACTGCCGTCTTTCTGGATTTGCCAATACGAATGATGCATTCCATCAAACGGCATCATCAGAAAATGGCGAAGGTGCTTATCTTGCTATGAATAAAGCACTATCGATGGCAGGTTTACACCCGGAATCGATAGATTATATAAATGCTCATGGTACAGGTACACCGAATAACGACTTAACGGAATCAATAGCTATATCACGCATATTTAATCAGAAAATGCCTCTAATATGCTCCACAAAGTCTTATACAGGACATACATTAGCAGCATCGGGAGGTATAGAAGCTGTATTTTCCATATTATCAATTAAGGAAGGTTTTGTACCTGAATCACTTAATTTTGCTGTGCCAATGCATAATGGAGTAATACCAAATACAAGCCTTCATAGACAAGAAATAAAAACTGTTCTCTCTAATTCTTTTGGATTTGGAGGTAATTGTTCAACTTTAATTTTCTCTAAGCAATAATGAGTTGTTATGTAAAAAATATAATTGCTGATGATGACGTTATATCAGATATCAAGGCATTAATTCCTGAAGCTGCTGTGAGGAGACGAATGTCTCGTATCCTAAAAATGGCTGTTACAACTGCCGTAGAATGTTGTGGTAATATTGATAATATTAAAGATATTGACAGCATAGTAACTGCAACCGGATACGGGTGTTTGGCGGACAGCGAAAAATTCCTGAGAAATGTAATAGAGAATAATGAGGAGCTATTAAATCCAACACCCTTTATCCAATCTACATTTAACACCGTAGGAGGCCAAATTGCCTTACTTTCAAAGAATCATTGTGAGAATATTACATACGTAAACAGGTCTCACAGTTTTGAGGATGCATTACTAGATGCATATTTGCAGATAGGCATTGAGGGAAAAGAAAGAATATTACTAGGAACTTTTGATGAAATAACTGAAAGTTCCAACAATATATTAGAACGATTAGGGGCTTTTCGTAAGGGACAAAAGAATGGAGAAGGTGCTATTTTCATGGAATTGACATCAAATTATACAGAGGCATGTAAAATAAAAATTGAGCACATTGAGTTTTCAAGTAATGTACTCAGTCAGGATGAATGTATCTATCGATATGCCAAATCCAAAGAAGAAAAAATTGTCTATAACAATTTTACGGAATATGGTATTTATCCAACTGTTTCTGCACGAATATTCTATGAGTTCACCAAGGATTTGGAGAGAGATGAAGAAATGATATTTTGCAATAATTATCTTGGTATGAGTTCCTCAATAATTATAGTGAAAGGAGTGTAATATGCTTATTATAATAATTTCCTTTATCTTGCTATTCTTTGTATGGGCTTCCGCTGATATAAGAAGTGGAATATACTTAAGATGTATTTGTAGAGGGAGTAGTGTGGAGAAAGCAGTAGCATTAACATTCGATGATGGGCCAGATCCTATTCATACCCCCAGAATACTTAATATACTTGAAGAGAATAATATTAAAGCAACTTTCTTCCTTATCGGTTCAAAGATTGAAACATATCCAGAACTGGTAAAGAGGATTTATGAGGAAGGGCATATAATAGGAAATCATACTTTTTCTCATTCTCCATCATATACTCTTTGGAATAGTAACAAAATTTATGAAGATATACGGAAGACAAATGATATTATATATAAAATAACAGGTAAGTTTCCGTTTTTTTTTAGACCACCATTCGGAGTTACCAATCCGCTTATACGAAGAGCAGTAAACAATAGATTTGTATGCATAGGATGGAATATACGCTCATATGATACATTAAAGTTTTTAAAGCGTACTTCTATAAGCAAGAGAATAATACGCAATATAAAGAGTGGTGATATCGTTCTACTACATGATAACAGAGAGGGATCTGATATACTTCTGAAATCAGTTATAGAAGGAATTAAAAAGAAAGGTATTGAAATAGTGCCACTAAATAGACTTATAAATGAGAATGCTTATGAATAGAATAATATGTATTTTAATGTGCTTGGGCATGTTCTTGTCAGTAAATGCACAAGGAAACCAAGGAAACGATAAAGAATTTATAAATGAATTAGAAAGTAAGACATCCAAAATACAAACAATAACTTGTAAATTTACACAAACTCAATCTTTATCTGTTCTGTCAAATAAAGTGTCGAAAAAAGGTGTCTTCTATTATCAAAGGCCAGAACAGATATTACTCTTGTTCAATGACGGAGACTATATAAAGATGACATCAGAAGATTTTCAGATGAAAAATGGAGATAAAATAAACGAGATGAAGGTAGAATCTAATCCAATGCTTCGTGAGCTGAAGAATATATTATCAGCTTGCATGACAGGAGAGGTAATGAATTCTACAAAAGATTTTAATCATGAGTTGAAGAAAGAGGAACTTAAATATACAATTATAATGACGCCTAAAAAAAAGAGAGTAGCATCTAAAATAAAAGAGATTATGCTTGAATTTGACAGGCGAAATATGTGTCTTAATAAGATGAAAATGACACAACCTAATGGTGATTATACACTATATGAATTTTTGGATAAAGAATTTAATAAACAAATTAAACAGTTTGATAAACGATGAATTGGGAAAATAACTTCTACAGAATCAAACATGTTGTTGAAGGAGAGAATGGATTTAAGTGTACTGTTGAATTAATGGAGAAACACCCTATATATGAGGGGCATTTTCCGTTTGAACCCATCGTTCCTGGAGTCTGTACTTTGGCTATTATAAGAAGCTGCTTAAGTGTTTATTCTGATAAGAATATATCTTTCAGTAAAATAAAGGAGTGCAAGTTTATATCAGTTATTAAACCAAAAGCAGGGCTTTTAATATCAACAGATATTACATTTTTAAAAGAAGATACAATATCAGCTATAGTATATAATAACAACAATACAGTCTTAAAACTAAAGGCAACAATCAAATAATATAAATATGGAATATACTGTATATAAGGACCGGTTAAAGCAGTTAAAGTGTGCTGTTATAATACCTACTTATAATAATGAGAAGACTATAAAGAAAGTTGTTGACAGTGTTAGGGATTACTGTGATGATGTTATTGTTGTCAATGATGGTTCTACAGATCATACATCTGCAATACTCGGTGAGTATTCCGGAATACAGTATATCTCATATAAAGAAAATAAAGGGAAAGGATATGCCTTATTAACTGGTCTGAGATATGCTACAGAGAAAGGATTTGATTATGCTATCACTTTGGATTCTGATGGCCAACACTTTGCAGATGATATCCCAACCTTTATAGATAGAATTGAGAAAAAGCCTGGAAGCATTCTGATAGGGGCTAGAAACCTAAGGGCAGATAATATGCCTGGCAAGAATACATTCGCCAATAAATTTTCTAATTTCTGGTATAAGATAGAAACAGGAAATACACTCCAGGACACACAGTCCGGTTTCAGATTATATCCATTAAAATTGATAGAAGGAATACATTTACTGACGCGTAAATATGAATTTGAGGTAGAGATTATTGTAAGAGCAGCATGGAAAGGCATTAATGTTGAAAATGTACCTATCAATGTTTACTATCCTCCCAAAGAAGAAAGAGTTTCCCATTTTAGGCCATTAAGAGACTTTACTAGAATTAGTATATTGAATACTTTTCTGGTTATTTATGCATTGCTTTTCTACTATCCCTGTAAATGCTTGAAGTTTCTGACAAAAGAGAATATAAAGAAAGTTATTAAAGAGCAGATTATAAATAATAAGGAAAGCAATATGAGATTATCCATGTCGATCGGCTGGGGTATTTTCTGCGGTATAATACCGATATGGGGCTATCAGATGATATTTGCAGCAATATCAGCTCATATCCTCAAACTGAATAAGGTTATAGCACTGATGTTTTCGAATATAAGCATACCACCTATGATACCTTTCATTCTATATGGAAGTATGAAAATAGGATATGTCATTTATCCTTCAGATACAAAAATATCTTTTGATAACATTACATTCGAGAGTGCCTATACATCCTTATTTCAATATATTGTAGGAAGTATATTATTGGCTATCGTATCAGGATTAGTACTTTTCATTTTGAGTTACTTAGTTTTGGCAATAATAAGAAAAAAATAGAACGCATGTATAATAATATATTCATTCATATATATGACTGGTTTGAGAAACGTCGTATTCTTCTTTATTTTCTATTAATTCTTATAATTGGGGCAAGTGGTTTTTATGCTTCACAAATAAAGCTGCAAGAGAATATCTCCAGTTTTTTTGATGATGGGGATAAAAATGATAGCAACATTCTAGAGAACTTCAGGCTAAAGGACAGGATATTGGTTATGGTTTCCGGTTCGGAACCTGATGAAATAGTTGAAACGGCTTCATCCTTTTCAGACAGCATACAGCCTCTTATTAGTAAGGGACTGGTTAATGCAGTAATAACTGGTGTGAATCAGGAAATAATAAATAACAGCTCAGATTTTATTTACAAATACCTGCCTATCTTTCTTGAAGAGAATGATTATATCCGAATAGAGAATGATTTAGCGGACAGTTGTATAGAAAAGTCCTTGAACCGATATTACACCTTGCTGACATCCCCATCTGGCTTTGCTTTAAGTGATATTCTGCACAAAGATCCCCTTAATCTTGGGACTCATATGTTGAAAAAGTTTGAGCGATTCAGTGTTGATTTCGATTACGAGATTTACGATGATTATATCTTTAACAAAGATATGACGACACTATATATGTATTTGGAGCCTACAAAAAGTATGACGAATACAGGTGAAAATGAGGAACTTGTAAGAGAACTTGAAAAAAAATGCAATCAACTTTCAAATGACCAGATTAAAGTTGAATGTATAGGAGGGCCAATAGTAGCAGTGGGAAATGCAAGACAGATAAAGAATGATACAATACTAACTTTGTCTCTTGCATTTATAATAATTCTCCCTTTACTTTACCTGAGCTTCAGGAATAAATTAAGTCTTTTATTCATTATATTGCCACCAATTTTTGGAGCAATATTAGCACTGGCCATTATATCTGTAACGAAAAGTTCTATATCTGCAATAGCAATTGGAGCAGGAGCTGTTGTATTAGGTATTTCATTAAGTTACTCCATACATATAATATCACATAACAATCATATTAAAAATCCAAGAGATATTATAAGGGATTTGGCTTATCCTCTTACTGTAGGTTGTTTTACAACCATAGGAGCATTTATAGCTTTAATGTTCACAGATTCGTCTTTACTGCAAGACATGGGGCTTTTTGCATCATTAACGCTTATTGGAACAACTGTATTCAGTCTGGTCTTTTTACCGCATTTCCTTAGATTTAACAATAATAATAAAACCAGTAAGTTATTAAGAGGAATTGAAAAATATAATGGTTATGCTTTTGAGAAAAACAGATATATAATAATCGGGGTAGCTGTTGCCACAATTATATGCCTTTTTCATTACAACAAGGTAGAATTTGACAGTGATATGTCTTCTATCAATTTTGAAAGCCCTTCCATCAAGGAAGCAGAAAAAAAAGCCACATCTATATTGGGAAACAGCAAACAACAAATATATATCGTAACAAGTGGAAATGATCATAAAGAAGTAATAAAAGCATATACACAACTTCATGAACTGTATGAATCCTTAAAGAACGAGGACTGCATAGATAAATATACAGATATAAAGGACTTCATCATTGATGATGAAGTTCAAAAGGCTCGTATATCTAAATGGTCACAATTTTGGAGTAAGAGAGCCAATGAAAGTATGATTAAGGTCATCAAAGCTGGAGAGTCATTCGGCTTTAATGAGACAGCTTTCGATGAACTGAAGAAAACCCTGAGTCAACATTATGAAGTTTGTGATTATAATATGCATGATTGCGGCAAATCAATTCTAGACGATTGGATATATACATCTTCTTCATCTCTTACTTTGATAAGTAAAATTTCTATACAACAGAAAAATAAGGACAAAGTTTATAAGGAAATAAGCAATATTGAAAATACAACAATTATTGACAGGGCATATTTTTCTTCTAAAATGATAGAAACAACTAGTAATGATTTTAATTTTATACTACTGGTAACATCATTTTTAGTATTCTTTACCTTACTCGTTACTTACGGAAGAATAGAAATAGCCATACTTACATTCTTACCTATGTACATAAGCTGGATAATAATATTAGGTATCATGTCCTTATTAAATATAAAGTTTAATATAGTAAATATTATACTGGCAACATTTATCTTTGGTATAGGAGATGACTTCAGTATATTCACTATGGATGGTTTGCTGAACAAGTATAAGAATGGAAGCAAACTATTCGAGGCTCATAAGTCTGCTATATTCTTCTCGGCACTGACTACAGTCATAGGAATGGGGGTCCTTGTTTTTGCAAAGCATCCAGCTCTTCAATCAATTGGTGCAATTTCGGTCCTTGGTTTGTGTATAGTTGTTATTGTTTCTTATACAGTCCAACCGTATTTATTTAATTTACTGATTTTAAGACCAACTCAACGAGGAGGGCAACCTTACACTATATTATCATGCATTAATACTATATATGCGTTCTTATATTTTACAATAGGATGTATAATCCTTAATGCTATTTATGTTCTCCTTAAATTTACATTTATTAGTGATAAACGCAAGTGGAGTGTATTCCATTATATAATCTATTATTTTATTAAGATATTCCTTAAGTCAATGTATATGGTGAATACGAAATACCAGAATATTAAGGAAATTGACTTTAACAAACCTTCTGTAATAATAGCAAACCATCAATCATTTGTAGATATATTGATACTTCTATCTCTATCACCAAAGATTGTCATGGTAACAAAAGGATGGGTATGGAAATCACCGGTATTTGGCCGTATTGTCCAATATGCAGGTTTTTATACGGTAGAAGAAGGTTATGAAAAACTGGTTGATTCTTTATATCCTCTAGTTAAAGAAGGCTACTCTATTGTTGTTTTCCCGGAAGGAACACGTTCTGACGATTGTGAAATAAAGCGTTTCCATAAGGGTGCTTTCTATTTGGCAGAGAAACTTCAATTAGAGATAAAACCTTTGGTAATTTATGGAACAGGGCTGATATCTTCAAAAAAACAGCCGTTCTATATTAAAAAGGGAAAAATAATTGCCAAATTTATACCTAATTCAATAGATTCAGAATTATCAAGAAATACAACTTATCAGGAGAAAACCAAATATTACAGAAAACTATTCTTGCATGAATATAATATCCTTAAGGAGCAATATAACAGAGCAACCAACGATTATTATAAAAAACTGCTTATAAAGAACTATATATACAAAGGACCCGTTTTAGAATGGTACATGAGAATTAAATGTAAGATGGATGGCTATTATAATTTTTGGGACAGGAAACTTCCACGTGAGGCTAGGATAGTTGATATTGGATGTGGATATGGACAGTTATGTTTCATGTTGGGACTTCTTTCGCCCAAGCGTGAAATAATAGGTATCGATTACGATTCAGACAAGATAGAACTGGCTAATAATAGTTTCTTGGCAAACGAGAAAATCCGCTTCTGCCAAGGTAATATGCAGGATGTTATATTGCCGGAATCGGATGCTTTTATTTTTAATGACTCATTGCATTACGTCAACCCATCATGCCAGGAAAGAATATTGAGCCATTGTGCATCAAGACTTAACCCCAATGGTGTAATATTGATAAGAGAAGGAGATTCTTCTAAGAAGACTGAGCATCAGACTATTATTAAATCAGAAATATGGTCAACCAGAATAATAAAATTCAATAAGACGGAAGGTCCTTTAAATTTTATTTCTTCTAATTGGATCAGGCAATTCACCAAAAGGTACAATCTGAATTTAAAAATTGAACAATGTGATAGAAAAACCTCTCAAACTATTTATATAATAACTAAACCATAAATAATGGATAAATTCGATGTAGTCATAATAGGAGGAGGTCTAGGCGGACTTTCTTGTGGTACGATACTAAGTAAGGAAGGTCTTAGTGTCTGTATTCTGGAGCAACAGAAGCATGTAGGAGGATGTTTGCAATCCTTTAGAAGGAAGGGGTACAGTCTGGATACAGGAATGCATTATGTAGGTAGCCTTTCGGAAGGAGACACTTTGTATCAATATTTTAAATATTTTGGAATACTTGACAAAATTAGGTACCAGAAACTTGATACAGATGGTTTTGATGTGATAAATCTAGGTAATGGAAAAGAATATAGCCATGCTATAGGTTATGACAGATTCATAGAAACTTTATCACAGAGTTTTCCAGAAGAGAGGGAGGGCATAGCAGAGTATGTTTCTATATTACAACGTATAGGACAAAATATTAAGCCGGATATACTTAAAAAAGGCCATATTTCAAGTGGTGGTGAAGAATATATGGGTATGTCGGCATATCAGACTATAGATAAGCTCTTTAAATCTGACTTGCTTAAGAATGTTATAGCCGGAAATATACCATTGTACGGATATGACAAAAACAAGTCATCATTGTATGAGCATGGAATGATTCATAATTCAAATATAGAGGGAGCTTATAGGTTTGTGGAAAATACACAGCACGTAGCCGATGCTTTTTCTGATGTTATAAGAGCCAATGGTGGGCAATTGATATGTGGAGCAGAAGTAACAGGTATTGATGTTGGTGGAGGTAAAATAAACAGTGTTGAGATTAATAATGGAACGATTATTGAAACCAAAAATGTCATATCTGCCATTCACCCTGCAATAACCATGTCACTATTGAAAAATAACACGGTAATAAAAAAAGCATTTATGACTAGGGTAAATTCATTGGAGAACTCGTTTGGCTTATTTACGACTTATCTGCTTTTAAAACCAAATACATTTAAGTACATAAACAAGAATTACTATTTGTATAATACTCCTGATGTGTGGAATAAATTTGCAGATTATAAATCATGTAACATACCGGTTATATTATTCTCATGCCAGAATAATGCAGACAGTGAGTATGCTTCTGTTATAACATTGATGACACCAATGGACTTCAGCTTAATTTCAAGATGGGAAGATTCTAAAGTAGGAGAAAGGCCTGCGGAATATTTAGATTTCAAAGAGCGTTATACAAACGCTATGATAGAATTTGTGTCAAAATATTTCTATGGTTTGAAATCCTGTATACAATATATATACTCAACGACTCCATTAAGCTACAAGGATTATAACTCTATGCCGAAAGGCAGTGCGTATGGAATAATTAAAGACTTCAATAATCCAATGGTAAGCCATTTATCACCGAGAACAAAAATAAATAATTTATATTTGACGGGGCAAAACCTGAATGTTCACGGATGTCTAGGAACAACAGTCTCGGCTGCAGTAACTTGTAGCGAAATATTAGGTAAAGAGTATTTAGCAAAAAAAATTGGTAATGAATAAAACTGGCATATATAAGAAAGTATTTAAAAGGATACTATGGGTCATTATACTGATTGTCCTTCTTACGGTATTAATACCGGTAACAGTCGGTATTTACTACTTTAACAAGGCCGATTTCAAATGTCCGAGTGATAGTGTATACACAGAGAAGTATCATGTTAAATCTGTAGGTGACTCTATAAAGTATATTGAGCATGATTTGTTGCATAGAAATAAATATGGATTATGGGAAGTGTATATTAGTGGCTCTCCTTTAGAAAGAGGAACAAAATATGGAGTTTTGACAAAAGATTTATTGCAATATCAAGAGAATGTTTTTGTAGAGCAGATTAAGGAATTCATACCATCGGACTTTTATTTAAATTTCCTGCATAAACTTATAGCTGTGTTCAATTGGAATATGGCTAGCTATGTTCCTGAGGAGTATAGAAAAGAGATTTATGCAATATCTCAATCATGTAGTCATGAATTTGACTCTTTTGGAACACCATATGAGCGACAAATAAATTATCATGCGGCACATGATATAGGACATGCAATGCAAGAATATATGCTTGTTGGATGTAGTTCTTTTGCTGTATGGAATGAGAATACTTCTGATTCAACTCTGCTGATAGGAAGAAATTTTGACTTCTATGTAAATGATAAATTCGCAAGAAATAAAATAATCCTCTTTATGGAACCAGAAAAGGGGTATAAGTTTGTATCAGTATCTTGGCCTGGAATGATGGGAGTTGTATCCGGTATGAATGAAAAAGGTCTCACTATAACCATCAATGCAGCAAAGGGAGCAATCCCCGTAACATCAGCAATGCCAATATCCTTACTGGTGAGAGAAATTCTACAAAATGCATCAACTATACATGAGGCTTACCAAATAGCTCAGGAACATAAAACTTTTGTATCAGAATCTATGCTTATCGGTTCAGCTATTGATAGAAGTGCAGCAATTATCGAGAAATCTCCCAGTAAAATTTCTCTTTACCGAGAAAACGATAATGATATAATTTGTACGAACCATTTTCAGTCTAAAGAGTTTATGATTGATTCTTACAATATAGATAACATAAACAATACTGATAGCAAATATAGATATGACAGGCTTTCGGAGCTAATCAAGGAATCAATACCATTGTCTCCAGATAAAGCTGTTACTATTTTAAGGGATCGAAAGGGGATAAATAATAAAGATATAGGATTGACTAATCAGAAATCAATTAATCAATCAATAGCACATCATTCAGTAATCTTCAAACCGGAAGAATTAAAGATATGGGTATCTACTGAACCATGGCAAAGTGGAACATTTTTGTGTTATGATTTGAAAGAGGTTTTTGAGAATCCTAATAAACTTGTAGAGAGAAATGACAAGCAGCTAACAATTCCTGCTGATACTTTATTTTTAGAAAACTATTATCACGATATATTGGAATACAGAAAGCAGTTTAAGAAAATAAGGGAAAGTATTAGCGGTGGGTTGGTAATTCCTGTTCAAGAGATACATAGATTTATAGAACTTAATCCTAATTATTATGAAGTCTATGATATTATTGGAGATTACTATAAAGAAATGAAGAATATAGAAAAAGCGGTAGAATATTGGAAAAAATCTCTTGATTACGAGATTCCTTCTACTTATGAATTAGAGAAAATAAGAAATAAAATAAAAGATTATGATAAAGAATAGTAAATTGCATTATTCTTCTGAATCTGATATTATCAGTTTCCAAGAAGAAAGATTAAAGGAAACATTGGAGTACATCTCGCACCATTCTCCATTCTATAAGAGAATGTTTAAAGAAAATAACATAGATATCCGCAAGATAAAACAATTGTCTGATCTTCACAAATTACCTGTTACAACGAAAGAGGATTTACAGAAACGTAACAATGAGTTTCTGTGTATAGCTAAAGAAAGTATAATTGATTACGTTACCACGTCTGGAACATTGGGAGAACCTGTAACTTTTGCTCTTTCTAATAATGATTTGGACCGATTGGCCTATAATGAAGCAAGTTCTTTTACAATGGCCGGATGTAAGAAAGGAGACATCATACAACTTATGACAACAATAGACAGAAGGTTTATGGCTGGCCTTGCATATTTCTTGGGTGCACGTGAGTTAGGATGTGGAATTATACGTGTTGGGAACGGTATTCCTGAGTTGCAATGGGATACAATTCAAAGAGTTTCTCCAAATGTATGTATTGTTGTACCTTCATTTCTGATGAAACTAATCAAATATGCAGAAGAGAATGGAATTGACTACAATAATTCCTCATTAAGAAAAGCAATATGTATTGGAGAGGCATTAAGAACACCAACAGGTGAATACACTACGTTAGGAAAAAAAATATCAGAGAAATGGCCTAATTTGGAACTTTTTTCAACTTATGCTTCTACGGAAATGCAATCGTCATATACCGAATGTAAAGAACATAGCGGGTGTCATATACCTACGGATCTTATAATAGTTGAAATGCTCGATGACAACAATAATCCTGTCGCAGATGGTCAGCCTGGAGAGGTTACGATTACAACTCTTGGAGTTGAAGCCATGCCATTGTTGCGTTTTAAGACAGGAGATATATGTATCAGACAAAGTAGCAAATGCTCATGTGGACGCAATAGTGCAAGATTAAGTTCTGTTATTGGAAGAAGGGGGCAGATGATTAAATTTAAGGGAACAACCTTATACCCACCTGCATTATTTGATATTTTGGATAATATACCTGAGGTTGAGAACTACCTTGTTGAAGTATTTACCAATGCACTTGGTACAGATCAGGTTCAAATTAAAATAGGATGTAAAAATCAGAATGATGCATTTATCAAGCAAATAAAAGATGTATTTCGCTCTAAAGTGAGGGTTGCTCCAGATATTTGTTTCGTCCCCGTTGAACTTATCGCAAGGCAACAACATCCTGAAATGAGCCGAAAACCTATTAAGTTTTTTGATTTGAGAAATAATTAGTATATTTGTGTATCTTATAATTATCTCATAGTTAGTAATTTAATTTTTAAAAGTTATGAAGAAGAAAATTTTATTTTCACTCTTGCTTTTATTTAGCATGTTGGTAGTTAATGCAAAAAGTTCAGAATGTGTGTATGTATATGGGGTTGATTATTCATCCGTAAAGGTATATGCTGCTGAAGAAACAGTAGAACAGTTTAAACATGCATTCGAAGGCATAAATTTTCTGTTAATGAATGAAGCTAAAAAATATGATTTCACTGATATAGTGGGTGAAAACAATAAATTAAAACTAGAAATGATTTTTAATTCCATTAAGGAATGTGATTTCTCTAATATTAAGACTCTGGATAAAGATATTGAACCAATAAATATAGCTGAAAAAATAAAGGGTTATCCAATAAAGGAAACGTCTGGAGATGGTTTTATTGTTATTGCTACTTTGTTGGATAAATCTACGAATAAAGCAACTTACAAAGTAGTCCTTTTTGATATAGAAACAAGAGAAATAATAAGGGAAAAGGAATTTACAAGTAAAGCAGGAGGTTTTGGATTGAGAAATTTTTGGGCTAAGACTATATACACATTAACAAAGAAGTTTAAATTTGAGAAAAAATAGTTTGTTTCAATATATTTTTAAAAGAGATAGTAAATATTCGAACAAATACATCTTTTCATTTTTAGGTTTGATTGTATTTATGGTAGCAAATACAATCAAACCTCTTTTATTATGGGTAACCATCCAAAATTGGCGTATTAACTAGCATGTTTCTTTCCCATACCTTCGTGCTAAACTTAAAACTTGAAAGATTATGTTTAGCGAAAAAGATTTTGAAAGACTGTGGTTCCTCTACAAAACCGAGGGTGAGCCCCAAGGAGTTTCCATCAACTCATTCTGCATTAGCAACAACATTCCATACACGGCATTCTATGACTGGTTCAAGAAGA
>OGGG01000450.1_pt1 | contig 46481 bp, 49 predicted proteins | sample 1571201 | NCBI WGS metagenome assembly OGGG01 (sample SAMEA2581946, study PRJEB24529) | metagenome | biome: Human gut stool | place: China | collected 2011 | reverse complement strand
GATAATACCAGTCAGGATATTTTTCCAGTCCCAGCTCTTTATAATGATGCCGTTCATAGTTGCAGATATTCCAGAGTTTGGAAGCTGCATAACACATATGCCCTATGATATTGGAATATTCCGGCCCGATTTTTACAGATGTTCTGTGTGACAGCAGCATCCCTCTTCCTCCCCTCAGACAGTAACACGGATCGGTATTTACAGTCCGCTTTAAATTAATACAACTTGCTCTGATGTTCAATATAACGGCGGATATTTTCCTCACAATTACTCTGATACTGAAAGCCCTCACCAAACCTTCCGATCTTTTTCTTTGAAACCAATTTTTATTTACTCACATTTTGAAAATATATCGTTGATTCATTTATTGCAAACAAAAAATCAATTTTTGAGAAATCAGCTCTTGATAATGAATCAAAGTCTACTGTCTCTATAACGAAACAAAGAAATACCCAAGATACGTTGGTAAAAATTCATTATCCGCCAAACTAAACTCTCGGCATCCTTATTTTCAATTTTGAAATCAGATTTACTTAATCCGTTTCTGAATATCCTCAACAGATGGCAGTTGCTTTTCCAGATCATCCGGCAGACTGCTGGTTATTTTATATTCACTCACACCAATCGGCTTTGAAATATCCTTGAGCGAATATTCTGCAACCACATTATTCTTGCTTTTGCACAGAAGCAAGCCAATGGACGGATTGTCCTGCTCTTTTTTCAAAATGCCATCCACCGCTGACAGATAAAAATTTAGCTGACCGGCATATTCCGGCTTGAAGTCACCGGTTTTCAATTCAATAACCACATAACAGCGAAGATTCAAGTTATAGAATAACAAATCAATGTAAAAATCATCCCCGCCTACATTCAGGTGATACTGATTACCCAAAAATGCAAATCCCGTTCCAAGCTCCAGAAGAAGCTTTGTGACATCCCGAACCAGTGCCTGCTCAATATCCCGTTCAAGCATATCTTCCCGGAAAGGAATAAAATCAAAGACATATGGGTCTTTCATGGTCTGCACCGCAAGTTCACTTTGCTGAGACGGTAAACGGTGCTCAAAATTTGTGACCTTATCTGCCAGAACCTGCCGCTGATACAAGTTACTTTCTATCTGATGGACAAGAACATTTCGTGACCAACCGTTTTCCGCTGACTTTTTGATATACCATTTGCGTTCATCCATATCATCGACTTTATCCAGAAGAACAATATTGTGACCCCACGGAATTTGTGCAACAACCTGTTGCACAAATTCTCGGTCTGAATAAGTCTCAGCGAATTTTGCCATATACTTCAAATTACGAACAGAATAACCTTTGCTTTCTGGAAAAGCGATCCGAATATCTGCTGCAAGGTTATCAATAAACTTGTTTCCCCATGATTTATGTTCATTGATTACGCAACCAATATCATAATAAAGAAGCAGCATGTCTGCATTTACATGAACAGCTGCACGGTATTGTGCCGCAGTAATTTCGCTCTTGATATTTTCGATAATGGAAAGATACTCAGCCGTATTCATTAACATACTCATCGCCTCGCTTTCGCATAATTCTTATCATTATTTTTTCTCTTAATATGCAATTCTAAAATAATCCAGGTATGCTTTATATCTATCTTGTGCTGTCAAGCAAGTATCAGTCAGATACCCTTTTTCATTATTCCATTCTTTCAATCCTCGATATCATAATAAAGGAGCAATAAATAGATTTTTTATTTAATTATATATTTAGTACCTCTTCCTTTCCCTTCAACAACTACTAAACCTCTTTTTATCATATTTTTCAGCAACTGTGTTGTCTTTGATTTGCCAAACGGTACATATGGTGCAATTTCGCTTATTGGTTTTAACATAGTCTCACTTAAAATTTGGTAAACAATTTTTTCGTCTTCAGTTAAATCAACATTATCTTCAAATATAGGAAGCACAATCTTTATTGCGTTCTCAGATACTTCAAAACCTGGTTTGACCAAAGCTTTTTCATAAAGTTGTTTTATTCTTATAATTCCTGTTCCGAATATTTCTACAAAACCCAATCTGTAAAATACGTTTGCAAGATTTCTGTTTCTCAAAATTGAAAGTTTCCCAGACAAATATTCCTCCTCTGTTATTCCTGATGGAAGTCCTCCTGGAGATACGATTTCAATTCTGTCATCAAACATAGAAACTCTGATCTGCGATGCCACGTCCCATGCCCTGTGAATCAACGCATTTGCAATCGCTTCTCTGAATGCAGCTTCCGGTATTTTTTCCACTTTCTTCCTATCAGCACTTTGTATCACTTCGTACTGATAATACTCCCGGAATACAGAGATTGCCTTTTTGTATACTTCTAATACGGAGATGTTTTCAAATGTTATTCTTCTCTGAATGATACTGATACTTTCTCCAAATTTAACAATATCAATTCCCGGAAAATGATTTTTATCTGCCAAAAGACCTGCTGTATTATTATAACCATTTATGTTGTCATATAAATTCAATGTTTTTAATGTATCCTGATTAAAAGTTTCAAGCTGAATCATTTCTTTTAATTTGCAATGCAAAACTTCAAAGGACAATGCTTGATCTTTACACGTTAATTCCTCAAATCTGATATTTTTTCCCTCTAAAATAAGCCTTGAAAATTCCAGTGTATCTACCTCTATCGTTGCAGTATCATTTCGTTTGTATGCTTTCGATTTATATAAATACGGTTTCTGGAGTCCACTTTTTATCGTCAGTTTTATTATCTGATCATTGTTCTGGATTTCAAGCATATAGTTTGGTTGAGGTGAAATACTGTCATTGATTTTATTTTCAATGTCAAGGCAGGCCTGCTTCACATCCAGCAATCCTTTGATATCTCCATTATCATCAATTCCAAAAAAGATTGTTCCGCCATCGTAATTTGAAAAGGCACTGACTGTTTTTAAAAAAGTATTCGTAATCGTTTCCTTGAATTCTACTATTCTTGTTTCACGCATATTGAGCACATCCTTTTCAATTTTTTGATTATATTATACCCAGAAACAGTCAAAAAAACAATCGCAAAATTTTGTGATTGTTTTTTTGATTATTTCACCACATACCTATGAAATGTAACCGCCAAATAATCTGGCAGATTTTCGAATCATTAGCTTTCTTTTATAATTCAGCCATTTCCTTCTGTGTTATCATCCTTCATCACCCTTTCCATGAAATCCTTTCTTCTATCCTTTGCAATCTGTATCTATTTCCCTTCTCTTGAAGAATCCCCAATAATCCGAATATCTGCTGCTCATCAAATATCAAATTCTTTTTTCAGCAGATCTACAAAAAATTCTGCTGTCTGTTTATCAAACTGAATCGATTGACTTATCTTTTCTGGATTTTCACGATCAATTTTTCCATATGTATCTATCTGTACATATCTATTTCCAGCTGCATCAAATACAGTATACGTCGTATATACTTTATCATGTATTATTTTATTCCCTGGTGCATTTTCTGGTCGTCCTTTATTTGGTTTATTATCACCATAATATTTTACATATCCATGCTCAGAGTCATAGCGATCATACCATGGTGTTTCTTCACTTTCCGCCTTTCTTGGCGTACTGGAGATAATAATCAGCGGGCAGCGAGACTCACCATTCGGACCCGTAATACTCTGAACATTGTGAATCCCCTTTTGAAACTGAAATCCAATCCCCGGTGTTCTCGATTCATAATAAAAATTATCAAGCCCATCAACTTGTGGCGAGTCCTGCTGCGGCGGCCTTGGCATTCTGTAAACTCTTCCTATTTTCAGCACTCTATTATCCTCTCCATCTTTTGTATATGAAACGTATCTTTTTCTATGTTTTTTTATTTTACCATACGCATCAGCAAAAGTAAACGTTTGTTCGTCATTTCCTTTACATGCCGCTTTTCTATTCCTTAAATCAATCACATTTAGAATAACCGAACAACCAGACAGCACCTCTCACCTTGCCAATTTTATGATCCCATCACATCAAAAAAGAAGCTACCGTATGATAGCTTCTTCCTTCTAAATAATATGTGCTTTCACATACTCCACAAACTGTTTTGCTTCTTCCGGCAGATCGCCATGAAGTCGTTTTACATAAGCAAACGTCATTCTGTTTTTCATGCCTCGGATAGGGATTGCATGGATATCTTTCGATCCGGTCAGAATATCCGGGAAGCGTGCACTGCTGATATTGGCAAGGGATGTCGTCAAAATGATCTGTGTCAGAAGACTGCGGTTATTGGTCACCATCACCTGCCTCTGGTTCTGATAATCAAGATAATCCATTCCGCCTTCCATCAGATGCATCTCAGGTCTGTTGTAAAAGTCCTGGATCTGCACATATTTCAGAGATTTCAACTCCCGCTCAGCCACACTTTCTGCACCGTAAAGCGGATTTTGTGGTCCTACATAGAGAATGGGTTCCGTCTGGCCAAGAGCTGTGAATTCCAAATGTTTTCGTTTGATCATCTGAAGATAGGCGATCATCTGTCTCTGATCTGCATAGAAAAATCCTATGTCGAACGTACGATGATGCAGCGACGGGAAAATTTCTTCCACTGTACTGTCCCGATACCAGACTTTCAGATTTTTCTCTGCTCTGCCTTCACAGTAGGCACCAAAAAGTGTTGCAAACCGGTCACCTGCGGCAGAAATCACACGCAGCACTTTCTCGTCTTCTTCCACTGCTGCATGAATTCTGGACGCATCCACCAGCATATTGCAGGCATATTCATAAATCTTTTTACCGGACTCTGTCACTTCCACACCACGTGCTTTTCGTTCCAGAAGCTGCACGTTCAGTTCTGTTTCCAGATTTTTGATGGATTTACTGATATGCGGCTGTGTGGTATACAGCATCTCTGCTGCTTTCTTAAAACTTCCGCTCTCCACACTGACCACAAAATACTGCAGCTGTTTCAGATCCATAATTCCCCCACCTTTCCGTCATTCTGTTATCTCGAAATATGTGCCGCATCCCGGTGCCAGAGCAGCAGAAAAGAAACTCCTGCCGCAATCCATGAAGCAATATAAATCATAACAATACATTCCATCGTTCCATAGACCGGAAGTACCAGCAGGATACCAAGCACTCGCAGCAGGCAGATGGCCAGCAGCGTGGTGATCATAGGCCGTATCGTATCTCCCGTGCCGCAGCAGGCACCGGAAAATGCTTCTGCAAGGGCATAGAAACAGAAGAACGGTGCCATCATCCGGCTGTAAGTTCCAACCAGTTCTGAAAGGGATGCTGCATCCTGAGAAGATACAAACAAAGGTGTCAGCATCTGTGCAAAGAAAAACAGTCCCACACTGATCAGTATTACAGCACCGGCAGACATGGCTGTTCCTGCCCTGACTCCTTTTCGGATCCGCTCCGGATTTCTGGCTCCCAGGTTCTGTGCCACAAAGGTGGTCAGTGCCGGGCCCATGGAATCAGATATAAGCCAGATCAACATATTCATTTTATCACAAATTCCCCAGGCTGCAATCTGATCTGTACCCATCGTGTTGACACCGGCCTGCACAATACTGTTCGCAATCGGAAACAGCATAGACTGCAGTGCCAGCGGAAATCCCAGTCTGATCATCTGGCTCATATGCTCTGCACAGAAATGCGGCCACCAGAGTGGCTTTTCTTCTTTGCTGATATGAAGCGTTTTCCGGAGCATATAAAACGTAAGTACCACGCTGACAATCTGTGAGAATACCGTTGCCAGAGCTGCACCGGCCACTCCCAGATGCAGCACACCCACCAGCAGAAGATCTCCCACAATGTTGATAACCGCACAGCAGATCAACACATACAGCGGACGTTTGGAATCTCCGTATGCACGCAGGATTCCGGCTGCCATATTATAAAGTACCATGGACCAGATACCGCCAAAATAAATGCAGGTATACGCAAAAGCTCTGCCATAAACCGTCTCCGGCACGGACATAACGTTTAACATCCACGGAGTCAGAAGAACGCCGCCAACAGAGCAGATCACACCAAGGATCACTGCCACCGTGCAGGCCGTACGGATGGAGCAGTGCATCTGCTTCTCATCTTTGGAACCGCAATGTCCGGAAATGATGATTGTCGCACCGGAAGCCAGACCATTCATGAAATTCAATGGAAATTTAAATAGCGTATGCACGGAATCGATCGCTGCCAGTCCCAGTTTTCCTGTAAACTGTCCAACCACCACTGCATCAATGGTCACATAAAGCTGCTGGATCAGACTGCCCACAATAATAGGCAGTACGAACAGCAAAATACCTTTTCCAACGCTGCCTTTCGTGAGTGTATGTTCCTTCATATCTATTTCCTTCTCTGTACCGCAGAATCAAAATCCCACGCACCTGCAAGTTTTTTCAAATCATCTAAAGTTGCATTCGAATTATGTGCTTTGCACACTTCCAGAAGGTCTTCATAGCTGTAAGCATTTAAGGTAATGCCGGAAGACAGTTCATATTTTTTCTGAAAATCCTGATAACTGGTAGAAACCCAGAATCCCTGCTGAATCGTAAAAGCCTTTCCATCCTCCCGGAAATCCTCACTGTATCCTGTCACTGCATTGTACATGGCTGCAAATGCCGGTCCGATGATAGACTCATATTTACCGCACAGATACTTCAGACTGCCGTTTTTAAAGAGTCTTCCATTGGCCTGCGTATAACAGTCAATCGTTCCAAGACTGGCATCTTTCAGAGAGTCTGCAATGGTCTGCACCGGAATCGTACTCATGACCACACCTGCCGGGTCTTTTTCAAACGCTGCAACTGCCTTCTCTCCCACATCCGTCACGCCGATGTAACCCGGAAATACCGTTACTTTCAAAGCTCCGGCCTCCATGCTGACCGGTTCGGAAGCAGACGCAAGCTCTGTGCTGCTCTGGTCAAACTGTACGCCGTATGCTTTCTGCAGGGCATCAAGCATACCTTCTGTACGCTGTTCGTGCATGACATTGCTGCCTGCCCCTCCGCTTAAGATAAAGTAGCTGTCAGAAATTTTCTCTTCCGCAAAATAAGCGGCCATATCATATCCTGCCTGATACTCCATCTCGTTCCCCGGTCCGAAATATCCCAGGAAATATGGATTGTCAGCAACCTTGTCAAAATCTTCCGGATCTGTGGTACTGGACGGACGGAGATAATACACTCCGCCGGATGCACAAAGTTCTACTTCCTTTTCCAGATCAAAGCTGTTAAATGCGATAATTCCTTCCACACCTTCCTCAATGGCATCCTTCAGGAACTCCATCTCCTCTTCTTCTGTAGTTATCCCCGCAGAATACAGGAAGTCCACATCTGAAAAATTTTTCCCAAGATAACCTTCCATATACTGACGGAAGGCCTGTACCTGTTCATCCTTCAGATCATAAACGATAACACCGATCTTGTGAATAGGTTGCTGCTCATTTTTGTGTCCGCAGGAAGCTATTGCTAACACTATAATCAGTGCCGGCAATAATGTTGCAATTTTTTTCATTTTTTTCACCGTTATTTATCCTCCTTATCAAACAGATGACAGGCCACTTCGTGATCTGCTCCGATCTGATGGAGTTTCGGTTTTTCCGCCGCACATTTTTCGGTTGCTTTCGGACAACGTCCCCGAAACGGGCAGCCTGCCGGCACATCCAGCGGGCTTGGTGCCTCGCCCTTGATCTCTTCAATCGGTTTGCCAAAATCCATGCCGATATCAAAAATGGAGCCGATCAGTGCTCTCGTATACGGATGTACGGCATGTTCTGACAGATTTTTTGCAGGGAGCACTTCCACTACATTTCCCAGATACATAACTGCCACTTCATGTGCACAGGACTGGATCAGTGAAATATCATGGCAGATAAAACCGATGGTAATATTTTTTTCTTTCTGAAGTTTTACGATCAGTTCAATGATCGTCTGCTGTACAGATACATCCAGTGCGGAAGTTGCCTCATCAAGAATCAGAATCTCCGGTTCCAGAGCCAGAGCACGGGCGATGGCTACACGCTGACGCTGTCCGCCGGACATATTGTGCGGATAACGGTCTGCAAAATCTCCCGGCAGCTCTACCATTTCCAGAAGACGGCGGCAGGCTGCATCCTTCTCACTCTTCCTGATACGGTTAAAGTTCATAAGAGGTTCGCATACAATATCACGGATCTTCATTTTCGGGTTGAAAGAAGAGGTCGGATCCTGAAATACCATCTGGATATTCTGACGGTTCTGACGCAGTTCTTCCCCCTTCAGTTTGGTAATATCCTTGCCGCGGTAAAGGATCTCTCCCTCGGAAGGAGTATCCAGTGATACCAGAAATCGCATAAACGTAGATTTACCGCAGCCGGATTCACCTACCAGTCCCAGTGTCTTTCCTTTGTAAAATTTCAGATTAATATCATCATTGGCAACCAAAGTACGTCCGCCGGACGCCGGGAAACGGCGGGTAACATGCTTCGCTTCCAGAACAACTTCATCATGTTCAAACATAAGATTCCCCTCCCATAGAAGGTACCGCACTTAACAGTCTGCGGGTATAATCATTTTCCGAGTGATGCAGGATATGGTCGCGGTCACCCTGATCTTCAATATGACCGTCTTTCATAACCACGATGTAGTCAGACATATAAGCTGCCACACCCAGGTTGTGGGTAACAACAATAATACCGGTTCCGTAATCATCCCTCAGTTCCATCATCTGACGTACGATCTGTGCCTGAGTCGTTACATCAAGTGCACTCGTCGGCTCATCCGCCAGCAGAAGCTTCGGCTGATAGGTCATTCCCATAGCAATACCTACACGCTGACGCATACCGCCGGATAACTGGAACGGATAGGATCTCATAATATTATCCGGACTTGGAAGACGCATCTTTTCAAGCATTTCCTCTCCTTTTGCCCATGCATCCTTTTTCGAAATCTTCTCGTGAGTCTGAAGATATTCAGTAAAGACCGCACCGATTTTCCTGGTCGGGTTCATCATGGCACCACTGTCCTGAAAAATCATGGAGATTTCACTGCCTCGCAGATTCCTCCACTGCTCCTGTGTATTCTTAAGGAGAGATTTCCCATTAAAAAGGATATCTCCTCTGGTTACTTTACCGCCTCCGGCAAGAAGTCCGAGAACCGCACGGATCACAGTAGTCTTGCCGCTTCCGCTCTCTCCTACCAGACTGACGATCTGACCCCCGGCCATATCGAGACTGAAATCCACAACGGTAGGAACGTCTTTATAAGCGATTGTAATATTATCAATTTTCAGCATCTTCCTGCCTCCTTACTCATCTCTCGGATCCAGGATATCCCGGATGGAATCTCCCAGCATATTAAATACAACAACGACCAGGAAAATAGCAAGTCCCGGATAGAGCATCATCCACGGTGCAGACTGCATGCAGGCACGTCCTTCATTCAGCATATAGCCCCATTCCGGTGTCGGCGGCTTTGCACCAAATCCGAGGAAAGACAGAGCTGCGATCTCCAGCATCATACCACCAACATCCGTAGCCGCTGTAATGATCAGCGTCGGCAGTGCGTTCGGAAGCATATAACGAAGCAGCATATACGGTGTTTTCGAACCTGTCACAACTGCCGCTGCCACATAGTCACGGTCACGGATCTTCATGACCAGACTTCGTGCCAGACGGGCATATTTTGTCCAGTTAACGGCCACGATCGCAATAATGGCATTTCGGATACTTGCACCCATGATACCTGCAACGGCCAGAGCAAGAACCAATCCCGGGAATGCCAGCATCATATCTGCAATACGCATGAGAATCGCATCAATCTTACCGCCAAAATACCCGGCAATAACACCTACTACACTTCCTACCAGGAAGATCAGGATAACCACGCCAAACGTAGAAGTCAGGGAAGCACGTGCTCCGTAAATAACACGTGCATAAATATCACGGCCCATTTTGTCCGTTCCGAAAATATGCTCTTTACTCGGTGCTTCCAGTGCTTCTGTAAGAGATCCTTTCAGCGGATCAACGCCTCCTGTCAGTACCGGTGCAAAAACAGCTGCCAGGATGATCAGAACGGCAAGAATCCCAAAAAAGGTAAACTGCTTATGTTCTTTCATAAATTTTAACGTCTTTTTCATGTTCTCACCTCTTCAATCTCATCCGCGGATCAATATAAACATAGGATGCATCCACAATCAGGTTAATGACCATATAAATCAACGCCATCCAGAGCACATAACCCTGAATCAGGTTATAATCACTGGAAGTAATGGCAGTAACGGCCAGATTTCCAAGTCCAGGATAAGAGAAAATTACCTCTACAACACTGGTACCGCCAAGAAGACTTCCGATGGACAGACCAAGCATCGTAATCAGCGGAAGCAATGCATTCGGAAATACATTTTTCCAGATGATGGTAGAACGTTTTACACCTCTGGCTTCTGCACCGATGACATAGTCCTGACTCAGTTCCTCCAGAACTGCTGTCCGGACCTGTCTTGTATATTTGGATGCCATTGCAATGGCCAGCGTCAGTGCCGGCAAAAACAGACTCTTGAAGTCACCGCCGGAAGCGATAACCGGGAAAATCTGAATCTTTACACACAAAAGCAGCATCAGAAGAAGACCTACCCAGAAGTTTGGCATGGCACATCCAACGAAGGTTACCGCACGGCAAATATAATCGATAATTCCATCTTTATGCAATGCAGAAGCAACGCCAAGCGGCACGGATATAACCAACATCAGGATCAATGACATCAGTGTCAGTTTCAGCGTCGGAATTACACGGGCTGCCAGCAGCTCTACAACCGGTTTGTTCAAGCTGTAGGATTTTCCAAAATTGCCATGCAGACAGTTAAACAGCCAGCGGAAATACTGGGTGAAAAACGGATCATTCAGACCCATCTCGTCTCTGGTCTGCTGTACCAGCTCTTCTGTCGGCATGACACCGGTAGCGGAAAACATGTTACGAACCGGATCTCCCGGAGACAGGTAGGTCAGCAAAAACGTCACGAAACTGATACCGATCAGCACGATCACAATCTGAAAGATTCGGCGAAGAATCTGTTTCTTATTCAAAACAATAGCTCCTTTCTGTTAAAATTCAAGCCAAACGCATGAACCCCTACGTGCGGAAATACCCCCACACTGTCGCCGTAAGGGGCACGGATGGGGGTAATCAGTTCTTAAACTTACTGAGCCGGGGTAATCTCGGTGGTCAGCCAGTAATAGTCTGCAGTATGGATATGTGCATTTCCCACATTTTTAGAGTAGATCATGGAAGAGTTGTAGTAACCGTCGATCAGAACAGCTGCATCATCTACCAGGATCTGCTGCATCTGGAAAATCAGATCTGCACGCTTGTCCTCATCCATCTCGCTCTTCAGCTGTTCAAACAGCTTATCATATTCCGGATTGGAATATCCGCAGTAAGTAGTGTCCGTTGCCCAGTTTGCCATGTATGCATATGGGTCTCCGGTACCTACGGTGATCCAGTTATTATTGTTGAAATCATAGTCTCCGGCAGCAAGTTTGCTCCACTGGTCATCGGAACTGCCGTAATCTGCGGTGCATCCGATACCGATCTCTGCCAGATACTGGATATGTGCATTGGAGAAATCATTCAGCAGACGGTTCTCATAAGAAACGTAGTGCAGGTTGATGTTTTCTCCGTCGATCTCACGGATTCCGTCTCCGTCCGTATCTACGATACCGGCATCGTCAAGGAGCTTTTTCGCACCTTCCGGATCATAGGTATATGGGTTGTCCAGTTTGTCGTATCCATAATTTAACGTAGACGGCAGTACGGAGAATCCCGGCGTATACAGATCTCCGATCGTCTTGGAATGACAGATGGTGTCATAATCAATCGCCATCAGGATTGCCTGACGCAGAGTCTTATTGCCAAGAACACCGTCAAAATTCATCCAGCTGAAACCACAGCGAACACCGGAAGCGATGTCTACGGTGAAATCAGGGTTGTCTTTGAAATCCTGAATATCCGATACGTTGGTGATGTTCTCTACCAGATCAACCTGTCCGCTCTGCAGAGCCATGGTCTTGGCAGAAGCATCACCCATGTACATCAGTTTTACTTCATCATACGGAACTTCCTCACGGTAGTTCGGGTTCGCCACCAGATCGTATCCAACACCTACGCCATTAAAGGTATCGATCATGTACGGACCTGTTCCGATCGTACCATTATCAAAGTTTTCGGTATCTGCCACATCAACAATTCCCATGGTCGGATGTGCCAGCTGTCCCGGAAGGTTTGCATACGGCTGAGTGGTCTGGATGGTCAGAGTGTTTGCCTCATCATCAGCAGTTACCGTTGCCTCAAACTCCAGATATTTCTGAGGTTTTGCAGAACCACTCGGTCCCATCTCTTTCAGATACTCAAAATACTCTTTTACTTTTGTCGGAGTCAGATCGCAGCCATCAGAGAATTTGATACCGTCTTTCAGAGTGATGACCCACTCGGTATGCTCGTCATTTACCGTATAACTCTCTGCCAGCCATGGCTCAACTTCCATGCTGTCGTTGAATTTGAACAGACCCTCGGTGATACCGTAACGCATAGCGTTCCATCCGCCATTCTCATCCGTAACGGTATTTACAATACCATCGGTATACATCTGACATCCGAAAGTAAGTACTTTCTTATCTCCGGTGCTTGCCGCGGAAGTGTCGCTGCTGCTGTTTGCGGCAGAAGTATCGCTGCTGTTGTTATTGGAAGTTCCACCGCCGCAGCCCGTCAGTAAAAGTACTGCTGCAAGAGTTAAACTGATACATTTCTTTTTGTTTCTCATAATTTTTTATCCTTTCTCCTTTCATCTGCTCCGACTAAGATAAAATTCCGCGCAAAAAAAGCCGGATATACATCCGACTTTATTCTCACCCCTCAGCAGGTATACTATTCCCATAAATATAACATGGAATTTTTCAGGTAAGAATTTCTCGTCTTCCGCAAGAATTCTCTGTGACAAAAAATAAGCAGGTCTCCTGACTTCAGCATTCACACCCAAAGCACCTTCCCAAAAATTTCCAGTGGTATCCGCTCTGAACCAGCTATCACAGTGACGGGATCGTTCCGGACTCTCACCGGATTCCCTTTTCATCGAATGTATATTCGAACTTATTTTCTGCGGCTTAAACGCCGACTATATGAACATATAGTTTTATATTCACACCTTTTTTATATTTTGTCAACGAAACACATATTCCTTTTTGTTATATCTTAAAAGATTGATTTTTCAGATATTTGACATCATCTCGGGGCTTCCTATCCATTTTCCGATTCTGTTTTGTCATAAAAAGTTTGATTTTCTTGTAAAAATATTCTTCTCCACAAATTGCATCCGCCGCATATATATTCCATTTCGGTATATATAGCAATCATCATGAAGTCACTTTTCGACGGTGTGAAATTTTTTCTGTAAATTCAGATCTTCAAATTTTTTTGTATCCCTTCCTGATCCGCAGCCAAAATCCAATACGCTGTTTCCATGCAATGCACACTGAAAACGTTCCTGTATATCACTGAAATCGTACCCTGTACAAAGGCATCTGCATTCTGGTCATAATATTTTAATGTTTCATCAGTCATCAGTCATTTCTACCCTCATCTAATTTTCTGAGTCAAGAAACAAATATAAGGTTTTTCATTTGTCAGTCAACTCATTCCATATTTCTATTTTACCCCCACATACTCCCAGGTCACGGTATCCAGCAATAAAAACTCCTGTGTTCCGATCGGTCTGCCGTCCCGGTAGGTGGAAAATACATCTGTACTGATCAGATTTTTTTCTCTTGTTATTTCATTCATCGGCGTATGGCCTACTACCTGAAGCAGTTTCCGCGGTTTATACAAACGTATGCCTGGTCGCTGCGGACGCAGCCAGATAGGCGACATATCGTTCCACATCTCTATTCGTCCCAATTTATTGATTTCTTCCACAACCGCATCCACATCGTGGTATTTGGATTTTGGGACATATTCCTCAACAAAATAATTCAGCACGCCGCCATGGGAAAACAGTACATTGTCGATCTTCTGAACAAATTGGATCGGATGATCTTCCGGAACGGTCCTGCGAAGTTCCAGCAGCTTTCTCTGTACTGTTGCGGATGCCATGGAACTGTAGCCACTCTCCAGACAATGCCAGAAGTAACTGAGGTCATGATTGCCATAACACCATGCTGTATCCGGAAATTCCAAAGCAAACCTTATCGCTTCGTCGTAGGTCTCTTCATAAAGTGCAATGTCATATTCTCTGTCCCAGTCATCCGGAATATCCATCAAACATACCGCACGATCTGCTTTCCCTGTATCCATCAAATCTGCTGCCTGCCGGAACATCTGTGGTTTCAGATGCACATCCGGAATTACTAAAACTTTCATTTATCTCACGCTCTCTTTCTCTTCTGTAATTTTTTTCAACTTTCCAATCGCTTCTTTTATCCAGATTTCTGTAACTTTATTTTCTTCTGTCTCCGGATCGTTTTCTGTTATTTTTCTTTACTGTACGGATTCTCTTTACAGATCTTTCAGTCTCACTCCGCCTGCTGTTTTCCAGTCCATATTTCCGTTTGAGGTATGTCCGAGGATCACTGCGGATGCGGCTGACGGAGCACTGAACTCGTAATTTCGGACAAATTTTCTCTCTGAAATCACACCGTCTGCTTCCAGCTTATTTCTCAGATTGTAGTATGTTTTTCCTCTTGTCTCCAACGATGGAACGATATGATCCGAAACAATCGAATCCTTCAGCACGGTAAATCCTCCGGCACTGACAAAACCTTTTGCATTTGCACCGGATCCTTTGCAGTACAAATAAATGGTATCGTCTGTTGCCTGTGGTGCCGGAAGCAGCACTTTATAGCCAAGCGTGCTGATCAGGATTTTTACGTTTTCGATAAATTCTTCCATCACTGCGACCTGTGATTCTTTCATCACAGTATTCTTATAGGTATTTTTGGTAAGGACCACATAACTTTTACTGTCACGTGCGATTTCTACCAGGCGATTTTCCAGATAACGGATCAGTGCTTTGTTCAAATCTCTTCCGACAAAGATCACCGCTGTATTCCAGTAATATTTTTCTTTCCCTGTCTGATAATCTCTCAGATGCTGGTTCAGTCTTTCCAGTACATTTTCTGCCTCACCGATGTATACGGAGGCATCTCCGTCCTCTTCCTGGCAGAACAGAAAATAAACACCTGCCCCTTTCATATCTTCCCGGTCGCAGTTGTGTACTTCTGTTCTTGGGATCTTGATTGCTTTTCCGTATGCCATATTCTCTTTTCCTTCTTATTTTCTCTTAATCGCTTTATCTCAATATCCTCTCCATCTGTTCTATGATCTCCTGCACTTCATAATTGATCAGGCAGTTCATAAGATCAAAGGATATTTCTTTTCCTTCTCTGCCATACTGTTTTTCGTAAGCGGCTGCTTTTTCTTCGTCGTGGTCTTTGTATCTGGCTTTTCCGATCAGGTAGGCATCGGAGTTGGCATAATCCGGATAATCTTTGGCTTTCTGAATAAAAAAGCTTTCTCGTTTCTGCAAAAGATCGCGTTTCAGTCTGCTTACGTTTTCCAGAAAGGTGGCTGTGACTTCCGGATAATGCTCTTTGATGTAAATGAGATTTCGGTACAGGCAGGTTGCACTCTTTTCCATCAGCCTGCGTTCTTTTTCATTTGGGAAATCTTTGTACTCTTCCGGCCGGACGGACTTTCCTTCGATGGATCTTTTCAGTTCATCCAACCAGTAGGTGTGTCTTTGTATATTGTCCGGAAACATAAAATAGGTGGAAAATTCGTGGTCGATCATCGGTGCAAGCCTCAGGATCTGTCCGGATGCATTGCACACAAATGCAATATTTTCATAATAATAATTCTGATCGCCTTTCAGGACGGAGATCAGGATCTGCATTGCCAGATTTTCTGCGATCTCCCGGTTTTTCTGAAAATAATCTGCTTCCAGAATTTCGGTGTAATCATAAAACATCTGACAGTAATTTAAGTAATCATCGATCTGAACTTTGTCATCCGGATACGCCCGGAAAAATTCAAGCAGATTTAAAAGATGCTCTCCTTCTTCGTAGATCATCGGAGATACGGTCCCGTAATCATAATATTTGCCGCACTCTGCCTCATATCCTCTGCAAAGGGCAAGCTGATACTGCGGTGCCGGAATAAAATAGGCATCGATCACCCAGGACCAGAATACTTCTGCATAGGCAAACAACGGCGTAGAGAGCGGCTTTGATTTTGTGAGCGGTTTAAAGACCATCCGTCCTTCAAACACCGGGAAATGTTTTTCTCCGCTGACCACACCGACGGCCTCCGCTTTCAGATTTCCTGTTCTTTCTGCATAATTATAAATCTGCGGATCCCAGTTTATTGTTTCCGGATTTGCCCTACCATTTTCTGTTTTATTTGTCTGCTGTCTCATACGAACCCCTTCGCCATCGCTTCTGCGGTCTGTGTGGAATAAACGGTGTATTTGTCAATGATTTCTGCCGGAACGCCCTGCATGATCTTCGCTTCGTTGCAGTAAGTGACAAAGGCACCTTTGAGCACCGCCGATGAGCCTTCCGTATCCGTGATCAGGGATGCAATCTGCCCGGATGTTGCCGATTCCATCGTGGTGATCGTCATCTTTTTTTCGATCAGCAGTTTTGTCAGTTTCCGGTAATCTTCTCTTATTTCTTTTTCATCATATTTTTCTGCCATGCTCAAACACTTCCTTTATTTATGATCTCTTTTTAGGGATAAAGCTGTCAAAAATGATCACATCAAATGTTTTTTCTGCTTCTTCCAGTTCCTTCTGGTTTTTTATGGTCCATGCAACATTCTCCGGTTTGAAAAGTTTTCTGCACAGAGTATAGGAAAAATCCTTTTTCCATAAATGGTTATACGCAATGAAATCCGGTTTTGTAAGAAAATTCAGCATGAGATTTGACAGTAAAAATTTTTCATACCATTTTCTGTTAATCTTGTCTTTAAAATAATTTGTGGAAAGCTGTCCGCGAATGATCTCCGGTCTGTGATCTTTGAACCATTTCACTGCAAACGGATGGAACGATTCCATACAGTAACATCCTCGATAAGAATCCATTCTTTCTGCCATAAGCTGCGTTGTTTTTTTCCAGTCTCCTTCTGATTTCACCTCAACGATCAGCGGAACTTTTCCATCTATCACTTTGAGAACCTCATCAAACAGCGGAATTTTTTCGTCTGATTTTGCAAGCCGGTAATGTTTTAACTCATCATAAGAACATTCCGTAAGCTTTTTGTCAAACCCACACATTCTCTGCAGTGTTTCATCATGAAAAACAACCAGTCGGTTGTCTGTTGTCAGCTGTACATCCAGTTCAATGCCATAGCCCTGCTGTACCGCTCTTTGAAATGCCGGGATGGAATTCTCCGGTGCTTCCGATTCGTTATCAAAATAGACCGCGGCGGTCTTTCTTTAAAATCACCGGAATTCAAAAAGATACACAGACCATTTCCGTATTCTCTGGAAAATACAAGTGGGATCCCCGACTCTGTTTCAAAATACACATCAACATCTTCTGCAACTTTTCCCCAGCATATTTCTGCGTCATGAAGCACAAAATCTTCCGGCAGATTGCTGAATCTGTCTTCTTCCAGGCATTCCTCCGTCTTATGGTAATGTACCGTTTCTGTCTGCTCAAAATTAACGATCTTACATCCAAACATGTTTTGCAGCAACTCATTCTTGGTCCTTCTGTAGATGACATCGTGTGCACCGATCAGTTTTCCTCCTTTTCGCACATACCTCACCAGCGTTTCATTGATTCGCTTCGCCGCATAAATATTGGAAGAAAACTTGGTACAATCGGTGACGATCAAAATGATCGCATAAATTTCCTGCAAATTTTTCGAAAGAATTTCCACCGGTTCACTCATGATCTCAATAAAATAATCATCCAGTTTCAGTTTGTTCACGATTTTTTCAATGATCGCATCATCAAAATCCGCCCAGAATAAAATGTGGCTCTTTTTCTCCGTGATCATTTTTTCTTTTGATGAATTTGTCAGATATTTTATAATTCTCGCTAAAACGCCCTCAAAGAAGTCAAAGGTCACGATCACGCCATTATAATTTTTTAATTCTTTTATATCTTCCGGTATATTTTTGCCCCACTCGAATCCTTTCATCATGATCGGAATAATATTTTTTCCCTGTCTGATCGCATAAGCTACTTCCAGACGCAGCCAGTCATCTTCATTGACGCACCGCTCCAGAGAATTTGGCGGTAAAATCACCAGAACATCATTACACTCATCGATCACTTCCAGAAGTTTTGCATTAAATTTTCCGGATGAGAGTGATTCTATATCATAAAATACTTTATACCCCAATGCTGACAGCTTTTCGTTTAAAAGATATGCCAGGGCTTCTCCTCCACTTCTTCTGTCTTTTCTCCAAAAATCGTTGCAAATTTATCCTACTTTTCAGTATACATCATATTTTCTCAAAAGAAAATGATTGCCTGAGCAAAAATCTATGCTATAATTTAGAACAGTTCACAGGGTTCCCAAAGCTGGAATCCTATGATGGATAACAGAAAATTTTTAACAGGAGATGTAAGAAAATGGAAAAAATCCGAATTGGTATTGTTGGCTATGGCAACATTGGACGCGGCGTTGAGCAGTCCATCAAACGCAATGATGATATGGAACTGAAAGCAGTTTTCACAAGAAGAGATCCTGCCGGTGTTTCTATTCAGACTGAAGGTGCTGTTGTAAAGCATTTCGATGATATGGAACCTATGAAAAATGAGATCGATGTTATGATCCTCTGCGGCGGTTCTGCTACCGATCTGCCGGTCATCGGACCAAAAGTTGCTGCTTCTTTCAACACGATCGACAGTTTCGATACACACGCAAGAATCCCGGAATATTTTGCAAGCGTAGATAAGGCTGCAAAGGAAGGCGGAAACATCGGCATTATCTCTGTCGGCTGGGATCCGGGTATGTTCTCTTTGAACCGTCTGTATGCAGAATCCATCCTGGTTCAGGGAAGCACTTATACATTCTGGGGCAAGGGCGTAAGCCAGGGACATTCTGACGCGATCCGCCGTATCGAAGGCGTTAAAAATGCGATCCAGTACACCGTTCCGATCGAATCTGCCATGGAACAGGTAAGAAGCGGAAGCGAACCGACACTGACTACCAGAGAGAAACATTTAAGAGAATGTTATGTCGTTGCGGAAGAAGGTGCAGATAAAGCTGCCATCGAAAAAGCAATCAGGACAATGCCGAACTATTTCGATGAATACGATACAACCGTAAACTTCATTTCAGAAGAAGAATTAAAGGCTCATCACAGCAAGATGCCGCACGGCGGTTTTGTGATCCGCACCGGTGAAACCGGATGTGAGGGCAACAAGCATGTGATTGAATATTCTCTGAAGCTGGATTCGAATCCGGAATTTACCGGAAGTGTTCTGGTTGCTTATGCACGTGCTGCATATCGTCTGTCCAAGAATGGCGAATCCGGAGCAAGAAGCGTATTCGATATCGCACCGGCTATGCTGTCTCAGAAAACACCGGAAGAACTGAGAGCTTCCATGCTGTAATGAGACCTGGTTCAAAAGCCTGAAACTGAATTTACACAACGTAAAAAGCAGAGCACAGGACGTGTTTTCCGTCACGGTGTCTCTGCTTTTTGTTTTGTATCTTCGTTACGGCAGCCTGCACTGCACGTTTTCTTTTTTGCTTTTACTTACATTTCACGCTCTTCTTTGCACTCCACTTGCTGTAAGCGGTCTTTCTGTTTGCTTTTTTGTAAGCACGGATGCGCACATAATATCTGCTCTTCTTTTTCAGCTTTTTGATGGTCTTTGATGTCGCTGCCGCTTTTTTTACGGTAACTTTCTTTTTGTTTTTGGTAAATTTCGCATTGCGTGCATACTGGATCTCATAACCGTCTGCACCGGAGAGTTTCTTCCAGTTTAATTTGATGGTTCCGGCTTTCGATGAGGTCAGAGCCGTGACCCTCACTTTTTTCCTGGTGATATTCGCTGAAGTATTTCCGCTGTTGTTTCCGGAAGCTGCAGCTTTTGTCTCTGTATAGGCAATGTTATTTTGCTTTGCATATTTGATCGCATAAGAACCTTTCGGCGCATAAATTTTCGCGTCTACAACCGGCTCTTTGCTGCCAACCCAGTAATAACCGGTTGCCAGACATTCTTCTCCGATTTCGGTCACACTCGCCGGTATCGTGATCTTCCTCAGATTTTCGCATGCATAAAAGGCCTTTTTCCCGATTGACTTCAGTCCCTCTTTGATCTCTGCTTCTTTCAGATTGCTGAAGTAATAAAACGCTTCTTCCGGGATACTGGTGATCCCTTTTTCGATCACGATCTTTGTGACGTACTCGCGGATATCTTTCCAGGAATTATCTGCAGAACTGTAGCTGTAGGAACGTGCTGTCGATGATACCGGATAGCGATAATGTGCTTCCTTATCGATATCGATCGCACCGGTTCCGGAAATCGTCAGCACTCCATTTGAAAGGTTCCAGACGGCATTCTCACCGGCTATGCGGTACACTTTTTTCTGAAAAGCTCCGCTGCCTGCATCGATCGAATAAAAGGCAACGGTGTTCGCACTTGACGCGCTGTAGACAATTTTTGAGCCATTTACGATCGGATGACAGTCGGAAATCGGGGCCGGAGCCGTGAACTGCTGGCTGACGATCTCGCCGTTTCCATCCAGAAATACATAGTGCAGTATGGAAACAGAAAGCGGATCGTTATCTGTGATTTTCTGCGTCTTTCCGGTTTCTTCCCAGGAAAGCATAAAACGGCTGTCATTGATCTTCGTAAGTTTTACACCGAGAAAACTTGCACCGTCTCCGGTAAAATCTGTGAGCCATTTGACCGTTGTCGCATCTTCCGTAAAATTGTTTTTCGGCGTGATCGTCAGATACAGGTTGTGCGGCATATCACTTGTCACATTGTCGTACTGACTCTGATCAATGGATGTTCCGACACTGAGAACGTTTGAGGAAGATACTGCCAGATCATCCACACTCGCATAACAGGCAATTGCCCATGCATCGGTACGAAAGCCTCCATATTCCAGAACAGACAGACTCTGTTTTTTCATGGAAGCGGCATCGTATTTTGAAAGTTTCGTACATCTTCCTCCCTCACTCTGTTCCAGGACATAAAGCTGTGTATAATCAGACTTGATGTACTGTGCAAAAGAATGTCCCAGATTGCAGTCCACAATGGATCCTTTCATCGTTGTCTTATCGATCTGAACCATCAGATAGCCCTGATGTCCCCGGCCAACCCCGTCATCGACATAACCTTCATGTCCTGTCACAAGATAAAGGCTGTTTCCGGATTCTGCCATCTCCACGCATCCACAGTCGAATGGATAACGTACTTCGCCGCCGAACAGCTCCGGATCGCCGGTGATGGATGCTGCTCCGAGACGTTTCCAGTTTTTGTCATATTTGATGACACGGATCACTTCTTTGGTGTCTCTCTGCTCGGTGTTGCTCTGTGCTTCTGCCAGATAATAAGCATCCTGCCCTGCATAAAATCCACCCCAGATCGGCAGTTCCAGGTTCAGGGAACCTTTGCGCAGAAGGTTAAACTGTGTATCATAATATTCCACCCGAACTTTACTGCCGTCATAGGCTACCCTCATGTACCCGCTGTCTGTAACTGCCATACTGACTTTGTTTCTAAGAGACACCGTCAGGTTATCGACTGCCGTCGGCACAGCATTTCCTGCCGCATTCGCCATTTTCTGCGGCATCAGGATACATGCCAGAACGAGCAGCACACCAAGCACGATCTTTTTTCCTTTTTCTGCTGTTTTTTTCATGCGTTTTCTCCTTTCTTTCCTTTGGCAGATGTTTTTTCTCTGCCTGACATTTTCTTCATCTGCTCTTTTGTATCAATATCAGAAAATTCTTCTTGGTTTTCAATCTTCACATAACAGCATGCGTGTTTTTTCAGAATGCCTCTTCCGCCCTTATCTCCTTCCAGCTGCATCAGCTCCGGGATCAGATCTGCACGGAACATACAGGGATTTCCAACCTGCTCACCGCAGCGCAGCGAAAACGATGACTGCTTTGCAGACCTGTCCTGCATAACTGCTGCCCGAATCAGCGCTTCGATGCTTTTTTCACTCAAGTTCGGCTGATCGGCAACTGTAAACATCAGATAATCCCACGATTTCTTTTTCTCTGTTTCTGTTTCGGAAGAAATCTCTTCTTCTGCAAAACAACATTCTTTTCTCTCAGGAGTATACGCTTCCTGTACTGCACGGATCCCTGCCTTTATGGTATAGGACACGCCAAGTCTGCTCTCTTCGCAAAATACGGCATGTACACCGGAATACTCCTTCACTTCCTGATAAATTTCCGGATACTGCGTGACAACCGTTAAGGAAATCTTTTCCGGCTCTTTTTCTCTGATCCGAAGCAGTTTTTCAAATGTATGAAGATACAGTGGTTTTCCCTTCCAGCTCTGGAGCAGTTTGTTTGCATTTCCAAAACGGCGGCTGTTTCCAGCCGCCATATAAATGATATGTATCATGATTCTTTGACGCGACGGTCGATTTCTTTCCACTGTGGATCGAGCATGCTCATCAGAATCTTCTCCGGAGTGAACGGTACGGTTCGATGCCATACACCGGTTGCACGGTAAATCGCATGGGCAAGCGCCGGTGCCGGGGTGTTGATCACGATCTCACCGATGGATTTGACACCAAACGGGCCGCTTGGCTCGTAGCTGGTTTCAAATTCTACGTTGATCCTGCCCATATCCAGACGGGTCGGGATCTTGTACTGCATAAAGCTGTTCTCTGCGATTTTTCCCTGTGCGTTGTAAGTCACATTTTCATAGAGTGCCATGCCGATTCCCTGGCCGATACCGCCTTCCGCCTGTACTCTTGCAAGGTTTGGATTGACCGGGATACCGCAGTCGATCACAGCCTGATAATCAAGGATCTCGATGCTTCCTGTCTCTTTGTCCAGCTCGATCTCTACCATTCCGACCATATAAGGTGGCGGGGATACCGGAGAAGAATAAGTGGCTGTCACATCCACCGGGATCAGGTTATTGACCTGGGATTTTGTAGCGATATCTGCAAGGCTTACTGATTTCCTGCCGTCGATCAGATAGACTTTCTCACCGTCAAAATCGACTTCTTCCAGCTCACACTTAAGCATGCCGGCTCCAATCTTTTTGATGTTTTCCCGCAGCTGCAATGCTGCATTCTGCGTTGCCATTCCTGTCACATAAGTGGTGGAGGATGCATAAGACCCGGAGTCATATGGGGATGCATCCGTATCTGCCCCGAAAACGGAAATCTGGTCTGCATCACAGTCCAGCACTTCTGCTGCCATCTGCGCAAGGATCGTATCGCATCCCGTTCCCATGTCGGCCGCTCCGATCATCATGTTATAAGCTCCGCCGTCACCGAGTTTTAAGGTACAGGAACCGACATCGACATTGGAAATACAGGATCCCTGCATTGCCAGTGCCATGCCTGCTGCACGCACTTTTCCATTGCCCATGTCACGCACCGGATATTTTTCTTTCCAGTGGAAGTTGTCGGCACAGTGTTCGATACAGCGGTCCAGTGCACAGGCATTTGCCGTCTCACCGAAGTAAGCCGGCATGAACATACCTTCACGGACGATATTTTTCATACGGATCTCCACCGGATCCATATGCAGTTTCTCCGCCAGCTCATTGACTGCGGATTCCAGTGCGAAAATACCCTGTGTCGCACCGTAGCCGCGGTAGGCTCCGGCTGCCTGAACATTCGTATAGACTACGTCGCAGGAAAATCTGGTTGCCTCACAGCCTCCGGTATAAAGCGGAAGTGCTTTATGTCCGGAAAGTCCTACAGTCGTAGTTCCGTGTTCTCCGTAGGCACCGGTATTGGATAAGGTGTAAAGGTCGATAGCACGGATATGCCCGTCCTTCATCGCACCTAAACGGACCGTCACTTCCATCTCATGTCTCGGAGAAGCGATCGTCTGACATTCTTTTCGGCTGTAGATCAGTTTACATGGTTTCTTTGTCATCCAGGTCACAAATGCCGGATAAACTTCGCATACTGCTGTCTGTTTTGCCCCGAATCCGCCACCGATACGCGGTTTTTCCGCACGCACCATCGATTTTGGGATTCCAAGTGCGTTGGCAAGGATACGTCTTACATGAAAGACGATCTGTGTGGAACTGATGCAGTGGAGACGTCCGTAACGGTCGATCTCGCAGTAAGCACGGATGGTTTCCATATACCCCTGCTGTGCTGCCTTGATCCGCCAGCTGTGCTCGATCACTTCATCACATTCACTCAACACCTGCTCTACGTCGCCATGGGCATCTTCTTCGTGATGCAGAAGGTTGCGTTTCACATCACCGGTATTTCCATAGGATTTCCAGTTGTCCTCCGGATGTACCAGAACCTCGTTATCGAGAGCTTTGTGAAAATCCAGCACCGGCTCCAGAATCTGATATTTTACCTTGATCAGACGCAGTGCTTTATCGACTGCTTTTTCCGTCTCACCGACCACGATCGCCACCGGATCACCGACACAGCGTACTCTCTGATCGAGGATCAGACGGTCATACGGCGATGGCTCCGGATAAGTCTGTCCGGCAATACAGAAACGTTCTTTCGGCACATCTTTCCAGGTATAGATGGCTTCGATGCCCGGAACCTTGGCTGCTGCCACTGTTTTGACCTCTTCTACCAGAGCGTGGGCATGCGGACTGCGGAGCAGTTTTACCACCAGGCAGTCCTGCGGCACAATGTCATCCATGAAAACCGGTTTTCCGAGCAGAAGCTGGTTTGAATCTTTTTTCGGAACACATTTTCCGACCATATGATAATCTTTTCGATCTCGCTTAAATTCACTCATGCTTCCACTCCCTTCCGATATCCGCACCATAGACTTCTGCTTCCAGATCAAGTGGTGCCGCTTCTTTTTTGCTGTTCAGATAGTTGCGGAGCGAACGCAGCTGGCTCTGATATCCGGTACAGCGGCAGAGATTTCCCGATAAATATTCGAGGATCTCTTCGTCAGTCGGATCTGGATTTTCACGCAGCAGTGCCACGATATTTACGATATAACCCGGATTGCAGAATCCGCACTGATCGGCACCCTGCACTGCAAAAAAATCCGTAAATTTCTTTGCTTCTTCCTGGAGGCCTTCTAAGGTATCTACTTTTCTTCCTGATGCACGTCCGACCGGAACGCTGCAGGAAAGCACTGGTTTTCCATCCAGTAAAACGGTGCAAAGCCCGCAGTTTCCGGTCTCACATCCTCTTTTGACGGAAAAACATTTATGTTTTCTGCAAAAATCAAGGAGCACCATATCGGCATCCACCGAATCTGTGATCTTTTTTCCATTTAATGTAATGGTCACTTCCATCAGCACTTTTCCTCCTCTCCGACATTTTCTGTCTCGATCGCATGCAGTGCACGTTTTACAAGCACCTGACAGACGATCTTCCGATATGTAGCTCCGGCTCTCATATTACTGCCGAAACGGATCTGCTCTGCAGCCTGCATGGCAAATTTTTCGATATTTTCTTCGTTTACCTCGGTTAAGATACCATCCTTATCCCAGACGGTTTCCGCAAGATGCGGCGTTGCCCCGACTGCTGCGACATAGCCTTCTTCCCGTTTTGCCACCGCACAGGTCAGCACCGGAAAATCTGTGGACTGGTTTCTCTGACTTAAATACACCACTGCCTTTACCTTTTTCGGCACGATCACCGAAACAAGAATATCCCTTGTCTTTCTTGGCATTTTTACAAACTCATCCAGATCCAGGATGCCTGCATGATGTAACTGCACCTTTGCACCCATGGCACGGAAGATCGTCATCACATCCGAAAATCCGTAACGTCCCCAGAGACTGCCGCCCACTGTAGCCACATTCCGGAACTGTACCCCGACGATATGTTTCACCGACTCGGCAAACGCACCTTTCGTGTAAGCATTTAATGCCTCGTTTGTCTCAAGTTCCCGAAGCGAAACATACGCTCCGATGCGAAATTCTTTTTCATTTTCTTCTATCTGATCCAGTCCAAGACCGGACAGATCGATCGCCGTACCAAACGGCCGCTTCCGCATCTTCAGCCAGAGCATACCGCCGAGAACAAAATTATTTTTTTTCTGGTAAAGCCCATAGGCCTCTTCCAGACTTTCTGCCCTTACGTACTGATTAAAATATCCCATACTGTCCTTTCTCTTTCATTTAAAGACTACTTCTGACATTTTGCGGAACATCCCCGCAATCTGCCGGAGGCGATATCAGACTGGAAAATAATTCCCGCCACTGATATCAATTTATCTCACATCTAATACAATTCCAGCTCATACATTGCTTCCCACTTCAGCTTTTCTTCTTCCAGAAATTCCAGCATCTTTTCTTTTTCTTCCGGTTTTGTTTTCCAGGAAAGTCCACACCCTGCAGAAATCTCGGATGGAAGCGGGATCAGCCGCCCGAAAATCCTCATCTGCTGTGCCCTCTTTTCCATCGCCATCGCCGCTGTTGTAGTCGAAAATGTAATCACCAGATGCTTTGTTTTTTTTCTCATATCACGGACTTACGAGCAGGGAGGCCTGCGTCATCTTTTCTGCGATCTCATACATGTTCGTCACTTCTCCGACTGCAAGCCTGTCCGTCAGACCATAGTGATTTAAACAAGTCCCGCATGTTAAAATTTTTACACCCTGTTCTTCCAGTGCTTTCAGATCCTCCAGCGACTGGGAGCCCTCACAGGTGATAAATGCACCGCCATTATAAAAAAGCATGGTTTTCGGCAGATCTTCCTGCTGCGAAATCGCATAAATAAAGCCTTTCAGCAGTACGCTTCCAAGCTCCGGATCACCCTCTCCCATCACAGATGAGCGGATCACAACCACCTTATTACTCTCTTTTGCCGGTGTGCAGTCGCAGAATTTTCCACTGTCACCTTCTTTTTTCTCATCGTTATCCACCACGTTTTCCACGGTGATGCACACACGGTATTTTCCTTCTTCAAGCTTTTCGCTTGTGGTCTTATAACCTTTCTGGTCTGCCATCTTTTTCAGATTTTCGACTGCAATTTCATTGTCAACCAGTGTCTCCACCACATCGGCACCTTTTAAAGATGCAATCGCATTTTTGGTCTTAACAACCGGGATCGGGCATGCATCGCCCATTGCATTTACTGTGATCATATTACATCCTCCTCAATTCACATAGATATCTTTTTCTTTTTTCTCCGTAAACCTTCCGACGATCGCTGCCGGCATTCCGGCTTCTCTTAATTCTTTCTCAAATGCCGCTGCGTCTTCTTTTTGCACGGCAAATAACAGTCCTCCGGAGGTCTGCGGATCAAAGAGCAGTTCTTCCATCGCAAATGGAATATATTTTGAAAATGTCACACGTTCTGCGACATGATTGCGGTTTCGCTGTGCTGCCGCTGTCAGCAGAAATTCTTCTGCGCAGTGCAATGCACCGCGGATGACCGGAAGAGAAATGCTGTCAATTTCTGCCGAAACAGTATCGTTTATCATTTCACTTAAATGTCCTAAAAATCCAAATCCGGTGACATCGGTGCAGGCATGTATCTCGTAACGATGGCTGATTTCTGCTGCTTTTTTATTAAGCATGGTCATCGAAGCGACTGCCTCCTCCATGGCTCCTTTCGGTGCCTGTCCGACACGGTTTGCATTACACACCAGACCGACTCCGAGTTTCTTGGTAAAGATCAGTACATCCGATGGTCTGCCCTTGTCATTTGCATAGATCTGTTTTGGATTTACAATACCCATCACCGACAGTCCGTATTTGACATCGGTATCGGCAATGGAATGACCTCCCGCCAGCGTTCCGCCCGCCTCGATCACTTTTTGGGCCCCGCCCTGCATAATCTTTCCCAGGATATTTAAATCCATTTTTTCCGGAAAACAGAGGATGTTCAGTGCTGTCTTTACCGTTCCGCCCATCGCATAAATGTCACTTAAAGCATTTGCCGCTGCAATCTGGCCAAACAGATACGGATCTTCAAGCATCGGCGGAAAAAAGTCCAGAGTCTGGACAATGGCGGTATCTTCTGAAATCTGATAAACAGCCGCATCATCCCGGCTGTCGTAACCGATCAGAAGATTGGAATCTTTTTCTCCCCGTGGGATCTTGTCAAGTACATGACTTAAAAGATCCGGCCCTAATTTTGCCGTACATCCGCCACCCTTACAAAATACAATCTCTTCTGCCATCTCACCCCTCCAATTCTTCTGCAATCTCCCGGATCGCTTCTGCGGCTGTAAGCACCTCTTTTTCTGTATTATAATACGAAAAACTGAAACGCACCATGCCCTGCTTCTGTGTTCCAAAATACTGGTGCATCAGCGGTGCACAGTGAGCTCCCGGACGCGTCGCGATCTCATAATCTTCCCAGAGCCATTCGCTGACCTGCGAGGAATCCACGTTTCCGATATTCAGTGCGGCAATCGGGCATCTGTGCTTATCCGAAAAATCACCATATATTTTTACATCAGGAATCTGCCTGACCTCTGAAACAAAACATTCCATCAGATTTCGCTCTTTTTTCCATATCTCTTCTGATGTGATTTTCTGAATTTGCTGCACACCGGCAAGAAGCCCGGCAATCCCGTGGCCGTTTAGCGTTCCGCTCTCAAGATGCTCCGGGAATTCTTCCGGCTGCGTTTTCAGGAAACTGTGGACGCCGGTCCCACCGCTTTTCAGAGGCCGGATTTCTACTCCTTCGGCGACATAAATTCCTCCCGTCCCCTGCGGTCCGAACAGGCTTTTATGCCCGGTAAAACAAAGCACATCGATATGCATCTGCCTGACATCGATTGGAACTACACCGGCAGTCTGCGAAGCATCTGCGATCAGAAACAGCCCATGCCGCCTTGCCATCTCTCCCATCCGCTGCATATCCGTAAGGTTTCCGGTCAGGTTCGATGCATGCGTGCAGACGATGGCTTTTGTATTTTCCCGAATAGCTGCTTCGATTGCATCAAAATCTACCGTTCCGTTCTCTCCGCTCGCCGCAATTGTAAGTTCAACACCTTTTTTCTGCATCGCATAGAGAGGACGCAGCACTGAATTGTGCTCCATCTGCGTCGTGATCACATGATCTCCCGGAAGAAACATCCCCCGGATCGCCATATTCAGAGCCTCCGTGGCATTGGAGGTAAAGACCAGCCTGGATGGATCACTGCCACCGAAAAAATCGCAGAGCGTCCTCCTTGCCTCATAGATCGTTCTGGAGGCTCCAAGGGCTGCATCCGAAAAACCACGCCCCGGATTTCCGAAATTTTTCATGGCATGAAGAACCGCATCATAAACTGCCTGCGGTTTCTGAAGCGTTGTCGCTGCATTGTCCAGATAAATCATTTTATCATCCCCACACTTTCTGTAAAACATATTGCATCATCTTTACTGCAGCAGATGGATTTTTCCGCCATCCACAAAGATTTCTGTAATTTTTTCCGGTACCGACGGCATTTTTTCTTTCGATAAAAGCATCATAAGTTCCGCATCGGTTCCATCTATCTGACAGCTTACCGCCCAGCTGTGCAGTTCTTCTTCGGTGCTACAGGATTTTACTGAAATTTTGTTCCTGACTTGTTTTTCTTCCAGTATGGCATCTTCTGAATAAAGAGTGATATCCCCCGGATAAATGGCGATCGCACGATATCTTTTCCGGTCTTCCGGCTCAGTAGATGGGACTCTCAGCAAAAGATTCCATTCTTTTGCGTACACCTGATCTTTGCTGATCCAGTCAATCTTTGAAATGTTATTGCAGCCCACCATTTTTGCCTGTCCGGCTGTCTGCGGCTCTGCAAAAAATTCCCTTTTTTCGCGAATTGAACTGAATCTGCCGTTTTCCATGCTTCCGATCCGGTCTGCCAGGCGGTAAACCTCTTCCTGATTGTGCGAAACAAAAAGAATCGGTTTGCCAAAATCATGCAGCATCTCCATCACTTCTCTCTCCATCTTCCGCTTGATGTGCTCATCCAGTGCAGAAAATGGCTCATCTAAAAGGATACACTGCGGCTCGGCCGCCAGCATGCGGATCATGGCAAGCCGCTGTTTCTGTCCTCCGGAAAGATGATCCGGATAACTGTCCGCATAATCACCAAGTCCATATTTTTCCAGCCACTTCTGCACCTGCACCGGATCCTTCTTTTTCATCACAATGCTGATGTTTTCTGCCGCTGTCATCGTCGGAAACAGGGCATATTCCTGAAAAAGATATCCTACTTTTCGCTTCTGCGGCGGAAGATTGATCTTCTTTGAAGAATCATACAACACTTTGCCGTTCAGAGAAATAAATCCGCTGTCCGGTTTTTCAATCCCGGCAATGCATTTGAGCGTCATACTTTTTCCGGAACCGGAGCCTCCGATTACCGCCAGAATCCCGGCTTCTGTCTCCAGATCAACCGAAAGCTCATAGAGAGCCAGTTGTTTTTTTATTTTTACGATGAAAGACATGCTTTTTTCCTTTACTCTTCTTCTCTCCAAACAGGTTCAGTGCAACAAGACAGACAAACGAAATCACAAAAATCACCAGACACCAGAAACCGGCAAGTGCAAAATCTCCGTTCTGAAGCACCATGGCAATCTGCTGCGAGATCGTTGAAGTCCTTCCGGCAATATTTCCGGCGAGCATGGAAGTTGCTCCATACTCACCGATCGCCCTCGCAAATGCCAGGACTGTTCCGGATAAAATGCCCGGTTTTGCCATCGGCATGCGGATTTTCCAGAAGATCGTCCGTTCGCTCAGACCAAGCGTCTGTGCCGCATAGATCACATTTTCATCAATCTGCTCAAAAGCTGCTCTTGCATTGCGGTACATCAGCGGAAAGGCGATGACCGTCGCTGCCAGCACACAGCCAAGCCAGGTGTGCACTGCCTGAATGCCAAGACTGTTCGCCAGAAAATGCCCAAACGGCCTTCTGGTGCTGAACGTACGAAGCAGTATATAACCTGCCACGGTCGGCGGAAGCACCAGCGGCATCGTCAAAAATCCATCCCAGAAAGCCCTCGCCTTTCCCTTTCTGCTCATAACAAATCTTGCTGCAAAAATCCCGAGGAAAAAAGAGACAAAAGTTGCTGCCACTCCGGTCTTCATCGTGATCCAGAGCGGTGTAAAATCCAGGTTTCCCCAGTTCATCTGATGCCTCCTACTGTACAGTAAAGTGGTATTTTTCAAACAGCTTCACTGCTTCTTCGCTCTGTAAATAATCCAGGAAATCCTGTGAAGCTTCCATCTCTGCATCGGAAGTATTGTCACCCTCCACGGCAGCTACCGGATAGATCACATCGCCGGTCAGAGAGTTCGGCAGCTTTTCAATGATCTCCAACTGATCTTCATAGGCAAAGGTATCAGAATAATAAACCGTTCCGACCTCATTTGCTCCTTCTGCAACTGCAGAAGCAACAGCTCCTACATTTGCACAGTTGTTGATCAGAAGGCCCCCCAGTGCTTCTGAGATCACATCATCCGTCAGCTGAGCGACTTCTGTGTACTCTGCTCCTGCCATGCCTGCATTGATCAGGGCTTTTCTGGTATACTGTCCAACCGGAACGGTCAGATCTGCCAGTGCCATGTCTTTTGCAAGAGAAAGATCGGAGAAATCAGTAACTTTTGTATCGCTGCCTTTCCATGTAACAAGGCATACCTGATTGTTCAGAAGATCCCGACGGCTTCCCTCCACGATATCACCGCCGTCAAATCCAGCTTGAAGCTCATCCATCTGAGAAACACCGGCTGAGAAGAAAATATTGCATTTTGCACCTTCCTTGATCTGTGTCATCAAAGTTCCGGAACTGTCATAGTTTGTCTGGAAAGTTACATTCGGATGCTCACTGTTATATTTTTCACACAGTTCATCCATAACACTATTCAGACTTTTCGCTGCGAAAACGGTAATTTCTGTTTTCTTCTCCCTGCTTTTGCATCCTGTGAGAAGAACTCCTGCAGTTGCCACTGATACGATCACGAAACTTACTGCGATTGATTTTTTCATTTGCCTTTTTCCTTTCATTCTGTCAGATTTCCTCCAGCAGCACTTCGATTCTACCGCCGCACACCATACCTTCCTCTTCGGCATTATCGGTGGTCATCTGGATTTTGACCGTCTCGCAGATCCCATGCACACCTTTTCGCATTTCCGCGAAATGTCCGCGGCATCTGGTGATCACTTCGGCTTCTGCACAGCCTCCGCCGATGGTTCCGATAATGCGGTTGTCCGATGTGACCAGCATCTGGGTTCCGATGCTTCTGGGTGCACTGCCCCTTTTTTCAATGATCGTACAAATCATGCGGTATTCCATCTCATTTTCATCATTTACTGCAAATTTTGAAAGTCTCTGCGGCTCTGCCAGCTCTTCCAGAATTGCCTCGTCTGTTTCTGCCGCTTTTGCACGTTCATTTTTGCACTGCACGATCTCGCTGATCACGGAAAGTGCGATCTCTGCCGGAGTCTGTGCTCCGATTGCCAGACCGATCGGGGAATGCAGCTTTTGTACCTGTTCTTTTGGATAACCATCTGCTTCCAGATCTTTTCGCACCAGCACGCTTCGCTTTCTGGAACCCATCATGCCCACATAAGCAAAATTACTTTTATAAATCTCTTTTAAGCACTCCAGATCAAAACGATGTCCTCTCGTCATGCAGACATAATAATTATCCACATCTTTCGGGATTTTTGCAAAACTTTCCACATAATTACCGCAAAAAATGCGGTCAGCACCCTGCTTCTTTGCGTGTTCTGCAAAAAACGGCCGGTCTTCCAGAACCCATATCTCAAAATCCAGCAGTTTTGCCATCCGCACCAGGGCAGCCGCTACATGTCCGCCGCCGCAGATCACCAGCCTTGCCCTGCTTCCGATGGAATGAAGGAAGATCTCCTGCTCTTCGATCGTGATCCGGTGTTTGCCTGCAAGATGTGCCTTCCAGATTTCTTCGGCATGTTTTTCATTTAAAAAATCCGATCCGGATTTTGATTCTTTCGCCTCTTCATCCATATCTTGTTTGTGCAGATCATGATACATTCTGGCACCGGAACTTCGTACCGCACGGATTCTTCCATCCATCATGCAGAGCTTTTCGCCCCTGTTTTTTCCGGTAATGACGGTCGCTGTCAATGTGTCCGCTGCCTTATTCCGATCCCGGACGGTCGCATAAAAATTTGCCGGTATCATCGTCACTTCATCGCCTTTTTTGACCGTGCCGCCTTTTAAGACAACGGCAAACACACCCTCTTTGGGCATGATGCACTCTCCCATCCGCTGATAAATGGAACAGTGAGAATGGCACTGTTTTCCAATCTGCGTCATCTCAATCAGAACATCTCCGATCTGAAATCTCGTTCCGACCGGCAGCGTTTTGAAGTCAAATCCAGAGACAATCAGATTCTCCCCGAATGCTCCGTTTTCGATTTTGGCTCCTCTGGCTTTGAAATCTTCGATTTTTTCAAAAGATAAAAGACTGACCTGCCTGTGCCACTTACCCGCATGGGCATCTCCCGCAATCCCGAAATCCGTGACCAGCTCTGCTTCCTGTATTTCTTTTTTCTCTGTTCCGCGTTTTTCACTGATATTGATCGCGATCAGTTTTCCCATATAGTTCTCCTTTAATCTTATCCGCCAATCTGATTCATGGTTTCTGAACTTTTTTCCGGATTCTGCTCCTCAAAATGATGCGATTTCGGCTTCCGGAAAATGGCCTGCCGCATCAGCTCTGCCAGCTTGTCTGGATTTTCTGTATCTTCCAGTGCCGGACGCAGATCGATCACTTTTGCAGAAGCCAGACAAGGCTTTAATTTTGCCTCGGAAGTGATGCGGACGCGGTTGCATCGGTCGCAGAATTTTCCATGGATCGCCTGAATCAGACCGATGGAGATATTTAAATCCGAAAATTGATAGTATACCGCCGGACCATGTCCATATTCTTCCTGAGAATCTGCTTTTCTTTGCATGATCCTCTCATACCTGCCATATCGCTCCTGCAAAGTTTCCAGTACTTTGCTTTTTGGCTTGACCGGCAGAATCTTCCCAAAACCGATCGGCATCATCTCGATAAAGCGGAGTGTGACGTGGTTTTGTTCTGCAAACGCTGCCAGTGCACAGACATCGGTCTGTTCCCGCAATACAGCATTGATCTTTATCGGGATTTTCAGTTCTGCCGCCTTTTTGATCCCCTCAAGCACATTCGAGAGCTTTCCGCCTCCGGTCAGAACCTGGTATTCTTTTTCATCCGGCGTATCCAGACTGACGTTGATACTGTCTATCCCCGCCTGTTTGAGCTGTTCCGCCTTTTCTTTTAAAAGCACGCCGTTCGTGGTCAGATGCACGGAGGCTACTTCTTTGATCTGTTTGATTTTACAGACCAGTTTTTCGATTCCCGGATAACATAAGGGTTCCCCGCCGGTCAGGCGAAAATGTGTGATGTCAAGAGAAACGGCACTTTCCACGCATCTTAATACCTGCTCTTCCGGGAAAAAATGAATATCAGCAATCTTTTTTTCCGGCATACAGTAGCTGCACCGAAGATTGCAGTTGTTTGTAAGAGAAATCCGCATATATTCTATTTCTCTCCCGAACTGATCCTGCATCTTCTACCAGCCCTTTCCGAATCCGCAGTTCGGGAATGTACATACGTTGCAGTTCAGGCAAAGCCCGCCCTCGCCAAGCGAAGCCAGCTCTTCTGCCGTGATCAGGTCTTCTGCCATCAGACGCGGCAGAACCAGATCAAAAATGGTCCGTTTGTTGTACATCGCGCAGCCCGGAAGTCCGCAGATTGGGATCACTTTGTCGCCTTTCCGGTAATAGGACAGCAAAAACATCGCTCCCGGCAGAACCGGTGAACCGTAGGAGATCATTTCTGCCCCGGTATTTTTGATGGCAAGCGGTGTTTTATCGTCTGGGTCCACGCTCATACCACCGGTGCAGAATACAATATCCGCTCCTGCTTCTATGGCACGCAGACAGCCGTCTGTGATCTTTTTATCATTGTCATCAAAAATTTCATGGAACATCATTTCTGCCCCGAATTCTGCGATTTTCTTCTCAATAACCGGCGTAAAAGCATCTTTGATCCTGCCGTGATAAACTTCGTTTCCCGTTGTGATAATGGCTGCTTTTCTGACCGAAAACGGCAGAATATTCAAAATTGGAATACCTGCGCAGATCTTTTCTGCTTCCTGCATTTTTTCCTTTTTGATCACCAGCGGGATGATACGTGTTCCGGCAAGTTTATCGCCCTTTTTTACTACCGTATTACCGTGTCTGGTCGCAATCATCATTTCTCCGAATACATTGACTTTTTTCAGCTTTTCACGATCGACTTTTAACAGTCCGTCCCTGTCGGCGATCACTTCGATCTTGCCTTCTTTGACATCCAAAGGATGCATATGCTCATTCGCAGTCATACGATACAGAACTTCCGCAGCATCATTTTCATGCATCATCGTCTCATCGTTTTCCCAGATATAAACAGATTCTTTGCCCACGCTGAGCAGCACCGGAATATCCTCTTCGCGGATGATATGCCCCTTGCGGAAAATGGCATCCTTCGTCACACCCGGTATGATCTGTGTGATATCATGACAGAGTACCTGTCCGACCGCCTCTGTCGTTTTCATCAGTTTCATTTTATTTCACCCCGCTCTGTCCGGACTCTGCCACATTCGTTGTCCGTCTGCATCAGAATATCCAGTCCATGTTCCATATTTCCGATCAGAAACTCCATGCTCTCCGTTACTGCCCTGACACTTCCCGGAAGATTGATGATCAGTGTTCCTTTTCGGATCACAGAAACACCTCTTCCGAGAATTGCCCGTTTTGTAAACTGCATACTGTAAGCACGCAGTCCTTCGGCGATCCCCGGTGCACTTCGCTCTGCCACGTCCATCGTAGCTTCCGGTGTGATATCCCTCGGTGAAAATCCCGTTCCTCCTGTTGTCAGAACCAGATCACATTTCACCTCATCAGAGAGACGGAGCAGTTCCCTGCGGATCTTTTCCCGGTCATCCGGCAGTATAGTATACGAAATCACTTCATATTTATCTTTTGGCAGTAATTCCTGGATCTTCGGACCGCTTAAATCCTTTCGTTCTCCATGTGCTCCTTTGTCACTCAATGTAACGATTCCCACTTTATACATAAAAATACCCCCATTTTGCATATGGTACGCTCTCACGTATGTTCACCCTGCCGTTTTCTCCCGGCATCTGACTTTATTTTCTTTCATAATGTCCGCTCTTCCCGCCTGCCTTTTCCAGCAGATGGATGTCCGTGATCTCCATGCCGCGATCCAGTGCCTTGCACATATCGTAGATCGTCAGCAGTGCAGCACTCACGCCGCTTAGTGCCTCCATCTCCACACCGGTCTTTCCGACACAAGCCGTCGTACAGGTGGCTGTGATGCTCTTTTTCTCTTTATCTAATTTAAAATCCACATCACACTTTGTCATTGCAATCGGATGGCACAGCGGAATCAGAGAAGCATTGTTTTTCGCTCCCATAATTCCGGCGATGCGTGCAATGCCAAGCACATCTCCTTTTTTTGCCGTTCCCTGCGAGATTGCCACAAAAGCATCGTCATTTACAAAAATAGTACCCTCTGCTCTCGCTACACGGTACGTGTCTGCCTTTTCATGGACATCCACCATATGCGCCTCGCCGCTCTCATTAAAGTGTGTCAGTTTCTTTTCATTCATACTGTTTCTATCCGTCCTGTTTCTTCAATCTGTTTCGACTGTTTTATCAGCATTATCCTCATTCTAAACCACCTGTCAGATTATTTCACCTGTGTCCGACTCGATTTTTGACCTTCATGTATTATATGACGGCACACTGCTTCGAGCACGCTGCCGCCGATGCTTCTGGCTTTGTCTGAAATCGTAAAACAGTTTTTCCGTTCGCCCTCTCTTGGATCAATGTCCGCAATCTTAAATCCTTTCGGAAAATGATATCCCTCCCGGATCAGACCTCGGATAATGCCGGTGATCGTCGCCTGCACCGGCACAAATGATCCACCAAAATTTCCGGATTCATCCATATTTTCATAAATTCTCGCAATCGTTGTGCCAGCTTCCACCACATCACCGATCTGGTGGATATTTTGAATAAATCCTTCTGCCGGTGCATGGATCACGCGTTCTTTTGTAAATCCACCGATATTGCCCGGAATCCCGGTATTCGGAAGTGCCGATCCTTCTTCTAAAATTCTTGCCAGATTATGGCCACGCATCGATTCGATCACAAGATCCACATCGACGCCTGCCGTAAATCCAGGCCCGACTCCGATCACAAGCGGAGCCATTTCTTTGGTTGTACCAATATTTTTCTTGGCAATGATCGCATCCACCACGACATCCGGATGCAGCTCTGCGACCGCTTCTCCTTTCGGATCAACAAGAAGCGGTACACATCCTCCGGCAAAAACTTCTTCCATTTCAGATACAGAATCAATCCTCTGTGCCGTCACGCCTTCCACGGTCGCTTTTCCTTCGTAGACTGCCTCACAGAACGAAACCTGACGGCGGATCGCCGCCGGATGCTCCGTCTCCAGCACCAGCACACGAAATCCCGCCCGGTGCAGACGGTGTACGATCCCTGTCGCCAGATCCCCTCCGCCGCGGCAGATGATCAAACTATTCTGTTTCATTTTAATCCTCCATTTGTTCCGCTCAGACTTTCGAAAGACCTGCTATATAATCCTGGTCAGCTCTGTTGATATCTGCCTGACAGAATCGAATGTTTTTCCCATCTTGCTCTGAAAACAGACAAGTAATTTTCTCATTATACTCGATTTCTTTCAGCTTGTACCGATACGCCCTTAAGATTCTGCGGATATGCTCTTCTGTCACTGCTTCTTCCGGCAGAATCTTTCTTTTTGGCAGCTCCCTATCATCCCGGATAAGCTCTTCTTTCTGCATCTCATCAAAACGAAAGATTACCTTCTTACAGGGTTTTCCGATATCCCACGTTCCAAGCACAAGATAAAGATCCGTTGTTCCTGAAAAAATCACCGGTTCTGCCCCGGAAGGATATTTCAGAGAATGATGTTTCGCTCCGTCCGCTTCTATCAGAACAATATCCGTATAATGCAGTACTTCTCTTAATGTATGCTCCGGAAGTGCCTGCATTTTTCCGGAATTTTCAGGGCATCGCCTGCCCGCCATACAATAGTGATCTTTCTGCAGTTTGGCTTTCACAGAAAAAGCATCGCAGGAAAGGTCTGTACCTGGCTCTGCGAACATATGCGTTGTTGTTGTCACCAGCACAGAATTTCCCTTCCTTTGATACTCTTCTGCCAGTCGATGGATCAGAGTTGTCTTTCCGCCTGCTCCGATGACTGATATTATTTTTTTCATTTATTTATCTTCCAGATCCCACATTTCACGAACGGATTTGGATTCTTTTGGCAGGATAATATTTAAAATGATCGCTGCCAGAGAACATGGAACGATTCCGGAACCGCCAAAGATCAGCTGCACATAATACGGCAGATGAGCGGTTGCCCCTGTGGTTGCCCCAAGTCCATATCCAAGACCGATCGCTACGGAAATGATCGTGATCTCACGGCTGCCGATCGGATGCTTTGTGATCAGCTGGATGCCGGAAATCAGGATCGATGCAAACATCATAACAGCAGCTCCGCCAAGAACGGACTGCGGCATGATGGACATCAGTGCTCCGATCTTCGGACAGAATCCGCACAGGATCAGGAAAATCGCTCCCATGGAAATCGCAAAACGGTTGACCACTTTTGTCAGAGAAACAAGCCCCACATTCTGTGAGAAAGAAGTATTCGGCAGTACACCGAACAGTGCTGCGAATGCTGAGCCGAGTCCGTCACAGATAACACCGCCGGACAGTTCAGAATCCGTTGCTTCACGATCCATGCCGCCCTCGATACAGGCAGAAATATCACCAACGGTCTCGATCGCTGTCACGATAAACATGATACCGATCGGGATGATCGCACTTGCCTGGAATGTGATCTTTACATCAGAAAGAGCACCAAAACCAATAAAACTCGGCACAGCGATCCATGCTGCATTTTTTACCTGGGCAAAATCAACAACCCAGGAGTAGGTGTATTTCACACCATCTGCATCGACACCGGTATGTGGGAGCACAAGTGTCATAATAATTGCTGCAATATATCCGACCAGGATACCAAAGAGGATCGCAGAGGAAGAAAGAATGCTTTTCTGCGGTGCAAAATGTTTCAGCAATACGATCACGACCAGCACTACAAATCCAAGAAACAGATTCGGCAGTGAACCATAGTCCGCTTTGCCGCTTCCGCCACAGAAATAGTTGATGCCAACGCCAAGCAGCGATAATCCGATTGCAATAACAACTGATCCGGTAACGATTGGCGGAAAGAATTTGCGAAGTGGTTTTAAGAATGCTCCGAGAACACTCTCGAAAATACCGCCGACAATACAGGCTCCCATAATCGCACCATAGGCAAGAATACCGCCGCCGCATGCTGCCACGGTATTGTTCAGAACTCCGAGGAATCCCGATGACGTTCCCATAACGATCGGCACTTTTCCACCGACCGGACCGATGGAGAACATCTGAACCAGTGTAACAACTCCGGCGATGATCATCGCATTCTGAAGCAATGCTGTACGAAGTTCGCCAAATCCTGCATCTGCTGTCAGTCCACAGACTCCCATCACAATGATCAGCGGTGTCAGATTCCCGATAAACATTGCCATGACGTGCTGAAGTCCCAGCGGGATCGCCTGAGAAAGAGGAATTCTTCCCTCAAAATTGTACGGAGAAGAATAACCTTCTGCCTTTTTCTCATTTGTCGCTTTCATAAAATAAACAGCCTCCTTAATTTTACCTATATTCTATGTTTCATTATTATTTTACAAAGATATATTTCTGCGGTCAATTCCTAATTTCAGTTTTTTTCAGATAAAAAAATCCCCGCCTGACATCTTTTGTTTATATTGACTTTTAGAGTCATAAACTTTATTATAAAATAATAAAAAAAGATTTTCACCCAAAAAGAGAGAACATGAAAAAACAAAGGATTTTTACTAAAAAACACTTTGCACCCCTGCTGGTTCTTGTGGCAGCCTTTCTGTTGCTGGCTGTCCCAAAAGTAAATGCAGCCGCAGCCTCCAAAAAGCCAGGTGCAGTCACCGGTTTTACTGCAAAGTCAAATTATGATTATGATGCTGGCGGCATAAAACTTAAATGGAAAAAAGTACACCATGCCAAATACTACGAAATCTACTGGAAAAAATCAAAAAAAGCCATTCTTACGATTTTTACACAGATGCAAACCTCTTACCTGGAGAATATTTTTATAAAACCAGAAGTTATAAAAAAATAAAGGGCAAAAAAATATACTCCAAGTTTAGTTCGGTTGGATCCATTATCGTTCCAAAGAAAGTGGAAATTACAATGGACAACTGGATGCAGTATTATGAAGTATCACCGTGCAATTCTGATATACATTACAATGCTTTTGGTGAAATTGAATATTTATATCATCGGCATACTTTACAGCTAAAAAATAACTATATTCTGCATGATAGTCGTTACAAAGATATTGCTAAGTCTTCCATCGCCGTTGAAGCGGAATATACAGTACACGAACAAGAAGCTATTATCGACTGGCAGACTGGTAAAATAACTCCGGGAGCTATTGTTTCAGACGAATATACATGCACTAAAACAGGATCCATATCTGAAAATGATGCTTTTTATTTTATGAATGAACATTTATCTAAAAGCGATGAAAACCCAACCATTGAAACCATTGAAAATGTCACCATGAAACGCATCCAGGGTACCATCTACCTTGATAAGTGGTAAAATTATACCCGAAGCGGCCGCACCTGTGATAATCAAAATCACAGATGTGACCGCTTCTTTTTTATTTTCCCGTTACATTTTCTTATTGCTTATGTTGCATTTATTTTATTTTTTTAATTTTATTGAAATAATGAGAGTTTCATGATAATATACTGGTAAAGCATATTTTTCTTAAACTTCCTGGCATTATGCCGTCTATTGATCTAATTCACATTTCAGAAATTCATGCTTTTTATCTCAGACAAATCATATTGAAAAGCAGGAGTTTCCAAAATGCTGACAGAACAACAGAACGCATAGTTACTGCATCTTTGATACACTCCTGCAAAAGGGAGGTATTGCCTATGGTGCAAAACAAACAACTGTCAACAAATCGTAACTATAAAGATACAATATTTCGGATGCTGTTTTCTGACCGGAAGAATTTATTGTCACTTTATAATGCAATCCGTGGATCTCATCACGATGATCCGGAAAAATTGGAGATTGTCACACTGGAGAATGCCATTTATATGGGAATGAAAAATGACCTGGCTTTTATCATTGATACAGACCTGTTTCTGTACGAACACCAGTCAACTTACAATCCAAATATGCCCTTGCGTGATCTATTTTATATTTCCAGCGAATATCAGAAACTGGTAGATAAGAAATCTCTTTATTCTTCCGTATTACAGAAAATACCGGCACCACAGTTTATCGTATTCTACAATGGCACAGAAAAGGAAAAAGACAGCTGGGTAAACCATTTGTCGGAGGCTTTCGAAAATCTGTTCGGTGCTCCAAAACTGGAACTGGAAGTACTGACCATAAACATCAATGAAGGGCACAATCCCGAACTCATGGAACAATGCCAGACTCTAAAAGAATATGCACAGTACGTAAATTGTGTTCGAAGATATGCGAAGAAATTCGAATTGAACGAAGCAGTTAAGCTGGCAGTCGATGAATGTATCCGTAATAACATTCTTTCCGAATTTCTTCGTGCAAATAAATTGGAGGTGATCTCTATGAGTATTTTTGAATATGACAAAGAAGAGGAAGAACGGAAGTTGCGAAAAGCCGAGTATGAGGCCGGCGTTGCGGCTGGTATGAAAGACGGCATGAAGGCTGGTATGAAAGCTGGTATGAAAGCTGGCGTTGCAGAGGGCATTTCAAAAGGTAAAATACTTGCCAAAAAAGATGCTGCCTCTTCTCTTATTACTCTTGGATTAACAGTTGAACAGATTTCCTCTGCACTGAAAGTAGATGTGGAAACTGTAGAGCAATGGATTGCTGATAAGTAGCAAAATAAGAATTTGAAAACCATAAAATTATGAGTAATTATTGCTTTCCATAGGTTATCAATAAAATCCTCCAAAAGCCTTTAAAATAAAGGATTTATCGCAAGGTGTTCGCCTTATCCTTTTATATGATTTCACACAAGTTTACTCTTTCCCTGCCTGCTTATAAGGGCAAAATCAAGGGCAAGAAAATCTCATAACAAGATATAACAGAGTGTGGCAATCGAAGAACTGTGACATATGTGCGAATATATTATAACGGAGGATTTTTTAATGGACAAGTACATTTATGATGAAAGCAACGGTCTGTGGTATGAACTACAAGGAGATTATTATATTCCCTGCCTTACATTACCAACCGAAAAAGAACACAAGCCTATCGGCTTATGGGGACAGCGACACAAACGCTATTTACAGGAACATAACAAAAAATTTTACACTACACTGCTCACAAGTGGCAAGTTAAATGAATATCTTGTCGATGTCGATAAACAGACGGAGGAACACTTTGAAAGGCTTGTGGAACAGATGAAACAGTCGCAGGGCATAACAGAACAGTTAAAGTCGGAAAACGCCTTAGAGTGGGTGCAGAGAATGAATAACATACGGGCATGTGCAAAGGAAATTGTAGAAAAGGAAATTATCTTTACATAAGTAAAAAGGCGGCAGGGAGAACTCTCTGCCGCTATTCATATTAAGAACTCAGAAAGGATTTCTGACCAGTTGTGTTTTGAAATCAACCAACTATCGCAAATCCATTGAAACTATTATCTGCTTTACTTATAATGGCATTGTAAGAAAAAGAAAAGAGAGGTGATTATCATGCAGGTCGAGATTAAAATTGACAGTTCATGTATCGACCCCAAAGTAATCATACTGACTGCTTCAATGACAGAAGATGTGAGCAACATTGTAAAAAAACTTTCAGAAAATGCCTCACAAATAATTTCGGGTTATAAAGATGAAAAAATTGAAATATTGGAACAGACAGATTTGATTCGTATTTATGCAAATTCTGGAAAAATTTATGCAGTTACTAACAAAGGGGAATATATTCTTCGACTTAGGTTATATGAGATAGAAAATCGATTACCTTCTAATCAATTCATTCGTATATCAAATTCGGAAATTATCAACTTAAAAAAAGTCAATAATTTTGACTTGAGTTTTACAGGTACAATTTGCATTAAATTATCAAATGGAATAACAACATATGTATCCAGACACTATGTTCCAAAACTAAAAAAGATATTAGGAATATGAGGTGAATATTATGAAAAAGAAAATTATTAAGCGTAGTCTTTTAGGTTTTCCACTTGGAATTACAATCGGCTATTTAATTACAATCTTGATTTCTCTTGGTTGGGCAAATGGATATTACTCGCCTTGTGTCCCCGAACTCATATCACTTATGGGAAATGAAATCAATGCTGTTATTTTGCAAACAATTCTTTGTGGAATAGTAGGTGCGGGATTTGCGGCAAGTTCAGTAATATGGGAAATGGATAGTTGGAGCATTGTAAAGCAGACAGGAATTTACTTTTCAATTATTTCAGTAATAATGTTACCAATCGCTTATTTTGCATATTGGATGGAACATAGTGTAGTTGGATTTTTAATTTATTTTGGAATTTTCGCTTTAATTTTTGTAGTTATATGGATAATACAGTTTGGTATAGGCAGATATAATGTAAGAAAAATGAATGAGAAATTGTTTCAAACGAAGGATAATAGAAATGAGTAAGCAACAATGGATACTCTGCCCTGTCTGTGGCAATAAAACCCGAACAAAGATACAAGAAGATACCGAGATGAAAAACTTTCCTCTTTACTCTCCGAAATGTAAGCAAGAAACACTTATCAATGTTCAGGATATGAAAATCACGCTTGCAGTCAGCAAATGATTATGTATGCCGCCGCTATGGGTAACACCATAACGGCGGTTTTTCAATGCCTATCGGCTATCTCTGTCAATGGATTTCTTACGCTGTCTTTGCGGCGGTTGCTGCTTGTTGCGTTCCTGTATCTCACGCAGATGTTTTAGCACGCTCTGCTTTTCGGGTGGTCTGTGCTGTTCTTTGGCGGCGGCTGTCGGTTTCCTGCTGACTTGATATTCCCACTGGGTAAGGTCACGGTTGTACTGTTCTACAACGCTTTTCGCTCTTTACTTTTGAAAAGCCCCTTTGTATCGGCAAGCTGCTGTTTCAACTGCGGCAAAACTTTATCCTGCAAGTTTTTGATTTTTACCGCCTTATCCTGTACTTTTATCATTAGATTTCTCATATGGCGGAACTCTGCCATATCAATATCAAGCGTAGGCTTGGGCGGCATATCTTTTTCCCGAATAAGGTTTTGCAGAAAATCTTTTGCCTTTGCCACAATCCCACGGAACAGATTGGGCAGCCAGCCTTTGCTTTTGATAGACTGGCTTGCTTTTTCGTGTATCTCGGTCTGCTTGACCTCTAAAATCTTTGCTTCGGAAATACCCGATAACAACGCCATATCCGCTGTCCTGTTCCATTCCTGCCTTGCGGTGTTATCCGCTTCAATCTCGGCGGCTTTGGGATTGTTCTTGCCGATTTTTTTGGTGGGAAGATAAACGCTGTTCTTATCAAATACCTTTAACTGCTGTTCGGGATCAGAAATATGCCGATTGATAAGGTCGGTGTAAATCTCTTTTACCTCCCGAAGAAAAGGCTCACTTTTGAATTTATCATCTTTCACGGTAAAGAGGTGGCTTTCGTAAACCTCGCCCTTTTTTATGACGGTGCAGCCTTTTCGTATCTGGCCGTCCTCCCCTGTGATTTCTTTCTTGGTGCGTACCCTTTTGCCTGTTTCATCATAGAACACGCTGCGTGTAGCTATCTTGATGTCAGGTTCAGGAAGCCGTTTTCTTTCGCTGAAGATAAGGTGGATATGATAGTTTGTTTTGCGTTTGTTGTGGTGGAGGGCTGACACTCATCGGCATAAGTAACCTTATTACTTTACGCACACCATATGTCACAGTCCCGATTGCCACGGATAGAAAGGGGAAATTTATCTATGGCAAAAGGTTCTGTAAGAAAAAAAGGTAAAAAGTGGTACGCACGCTTCTATATCGAAGATGAAAGCGGCAGAAAAGTACAGAAAGAGTTTGTGGGAACAGAAAGTAAGTCTGAAAACATCACGGTTGGTATGCTGCTCGATCTGTGGGTGGAGGAAGAACTGAAACCCAGCAATCTCAGCAATGGTACGGTAATGTCCTATCAAGGAACGGTCAATCGTATCAAACAGCACCCGATAGAAAACTGAAAACAGTAACCGCCGACCATTTACAGGCATATATAGACTTTCTCAGCTTTGGCGGTACAAATCCTGACGGTACAACCGCAAAAGCACTCAGCAAAGGGTATCTCCGATTGTTTTCGGCTGTTTTACAAGGGGCGTTCCGTTTTGCGGTATTCCCGAAAAGGCTGATAAGCTTTAACCCGATGCAGTATGTGGTATGGCGAGGAAAGAAAGAAGAATACGAACTGTTCTCGGACGAGGACAGAGAAACTGCTTCCACACCAACGCTCAGCTACGAACAGTATCAGAGATTAGAGGACTTCCTGAAAAAGAAAAACAATCCTGCACTTCTTCCTATACAGATACCCTATTATACAGGCTTGCGTATTGGAGAGGTCTGTGGTCTGACTTGGCAGGACATCAACCTTGAAGAACAATATCTGACAGTACGCCGCAGTATGCGTTACAACGGGGCAAGGCACAAAACAGAAATAGGGGCAACAAAGCGTAAAAAAATCCGCACCGTGGACTTTTGCGATACGCTTGCCGCAATCCTGAAAACTGCGAAAACGGAACAACACAAAAACCGTTTCCGATACGGGGAACTGTATAGCCTTAATTACTATTTGGAGGTCAAAGAAAAAGACCGCACCTATTATGAGGTTTACAGTCTGCCGAGGTCGGAAGAAGTCCCAGAGGGATACAAGGAATTATCCTTTATCTGCCTTAGACCTGACGGGGCATTTGAAGCACCGAGTACGGTGGGGATTATGTGCAGGAACTTCTCGGACACGCTGATGTTAGTACCACAATGAACATTTACGCTCACGCTACAAGGGAAGCGAAGCGTACTTCCGCAAGACTGCTGGATAAGGTAATCGGCGGAGAATAAAAAATTTCCCTTGTTTCGGCTCATAAGGGCAAAAACAAGGGAAAATACATAAGGTTTGAACATTTAATAGGCGATATGCCTTGAAAATACAGGGTTTATAAAGGATTGAATAGACAAATAGGAATTTACGGAGGTTTTAGAATGTGCAAATGAACGAATTCCCCGAAGGCACGCTCTCGCTACCTCACATTGGCAG
>OGGG01000423.1_pt1 | contig 48293 bp, 26 predicted proteins | sample 1571201 | NCBI WGS metagenome assembly OGGG01 (sample SAMEA2581946, study PRJEB24529) | metagenome | biome: Human gut stool | place: China | collected 2011 | reverse complement strand
TATACAGATGATATTCCGCCGGATGCGGTAACGCTCCCCCAGATAGCGCCCGAAAGCCTCGGCACGCCCCTCCGTTGTGAAGATCTCGGGCCCGGGGCCCCATTTGAGGCAGAACTTGTCGCCCCATGCGGGCAGCAGGCCGATGACCAGCCCCAGCGAGTCGGCCATGGCGACCACTTCGTCCACATACGTGAAATAACGCTCGTTGGGCCGGGTGAACCCCGCATCGGCAAACGGCAGGTCGCCGTAGGCATTGGGGACGCGCAGCCCGTCACGTTCCGCGAGGCAGACGGCCTGTATGACCGTGAACCCTTTCCGGGCGCGGTCTTCGAGACAGAGGCGCGCCTCTTCGCGCGTCGTACGGTGGAACAGCTCCCACGCCGTGTCGCCCAGATAGAAGAACGGCCTGCCGTCGGCATATTGCAGGTAACGCCCGCCGGGATGCACGACGATGCGCCCGCGGGAGAAAGACCGGGCGCCAAGGGGCGCAGGCGCAAGAAAGAGCGCAAAAAACAGGAACGCAAATAATTTCCTCATAAAAAACGATTTCAGGCGACAGCCGGGAACAAAACGGCAGTCGGGGCCGCCGGAGGCGACCCCGTGCCGGTGTGGCGGCAAAGCCGGGTTACAGCCCCTCCTTCGAGAGCAGCTCCGACGTGTCGATACGCACCTGCGTCGTTGTGAGCTTGTCGTTGAGCGCATAACGCGTCGGGTCGGATATGGTGACCGGCAGGGAAAAATCCTTGTCGGCATTCGCCTTCAGATAGGCGATGTCGACCGTGAGGAAAAAAGTCGCATCGCGTTTCCCGTCGGGGCAGCTCACCGAGGAAGGCAGCGTGTATGCCCGGCCCGGCAGCAACACAGTCCCGTCCAGGGGAGTGCTGCCCACGGAGACGCTGACCGTATAGGCCTGCAACTCGGCCAGCCCGGCGCGGTAGATGCCCAGGAAAATGTGCACCTTCCCCGCCTGCGCGTCGATGCGGTAATTCTTGTTGGACTGCTGCGCCGTCCCGCCGTTGGGCACGGCATAAGGGATGTAACCGGCCTGCGGCATATAGATCACCGCACTGCCCCAGGGCCTCTCGCTGTCGGCCTTCTGGCATGAGGCTGCCCCGCATGCGAGGAGCAGCACAGAAAAGAATGTAACGATCGTTCTCATAGTTCGATATTTTTCGGTCTACCAACCCGGATTCTGGTCGAGTACCCCGCCCGATTTTACGATTTCGGCCTGCGGGATCGGATAAAGGTTCATCTTCGGGGCATCGAAGATGCGTTTGGCCACTTCGAACGGCGTGTAGGCAAAGCCGTCGCCGCTGCGGGTCACCTTCACGCCGCGCAGGGGCCGGTTGAGCACCGTCCCGGCATCGTCCCAGCGCCGGAGATCCCAGTAGCGATGGTCTTCGAAGGCCAGCTCGATGCGGCGTTCGTGTTTGATGGCCGTGCGCATGGCGGCCGCATCGCCCGGGGCGACATCGACCGGGGGCATCCCCACCCCGGAACGGGCACGCACGGCATCCACGGCGTCGCGCGCACTCATCCCGTAGCCGTGGGCGTCGTCCGGGCCGTAGGCTTCGTTCATCGCCTCGGCAAAATTAAGCAATATTTCGGCATAGCGGAAAACGATCCAGCTGCGAAGCCGTTTGTCGTCATTGGTGAGGTTCAGGTTCTCGTTCAGGAACTTGCGCAGGTAATACCCCGTGGGCGAAGCGTTCTGCCGGGCGGGGTCGTCGGCGCCGCCCGCATAGATTTCGAGCGTGCGCCCGTTCCACGTATCGCCGTTGCGCAGGACGGTGGCGTAGAAGCGCGGGTCGAGGCCGGCATAGGCATCGCCCGTATCCTCCCCCGTAGATTCATAGGCTTCCACGAGGTTCTGCGAAGGGCAGATACCCGTACCGCCGCCCTGCGTGCCGATGGGGTAATTCTTGCGTTCGAACTCGTTGGTCGCCCCCATACGCACCGCCCAGATGGTCTCGGGGCTGGTCGTAGAGGTTTCGGCGACGAACAGCCCGCCGTAATCGGGATGCAGGGAATAGATGCCCATGTTGATCACTTCGAAGGCCGCAGCGGCAGCGGCAGCCCACTTGGACTTTTCGCCCGAGGGATTGAACTGCGGGCTGGCGGCATAGAGCAACACCCTCGACTTGAGGGCCAGCGCCGCGCCGCGGGTGATCCGGCCCGACTTCTCCTCGAGGTTCTCGGCCCGCCAGTCGACGACCAGTTCGTTGCGCACCCCCTCGATCTCGCGCAGGATGAGGCCGACCACCTCGTCGAACGTGCCGCGCGGAAGATTGGCCTCCTTCTGGTCGGCATACACGCGGTCGATGAGGGGCACCCCGCCGTAACGCTTGGCAAGCTCAAAATAATAATAGGCTTTCAGCACATGCGCCTCGGCGCGCAGCCGCTGCACGTCGACGATGTCGCGGCGGTAGCTGTCCAGGCCGTTCGAAGTGAGCGTGTCGCGGTGCATACCGAGGATATACCTGTAATCCACCGACTTATCGAGGTAGTCGTGCGCCGCATAGATGCCGTTGTAATAGCTCGTATAGCAATCGTCGGGGTTGTAATAGGCGCTCCAGCTGCCTTCGTTGAACCGCTGCGTGGAACTGAACGTGGTCACGTATTGCGCCTCGTCGGAAACGGCTGCGAAGAGGTTGCCGTCGATCGCCGTGAACCCGTAGGGGATGTGTTCGTAAACGCGGTAGCCCCAGTCGAACATCTGGTAACGGCGCGTGGCCATCATCTCGTCCGTCAGGTTCAGGTCTTCCTTGGTGTCGAGCGCATCGCACCCCGCCAGGGACAGCGAACAGAGGAGGGCGCCCGCGAAAAGGATTCTCATATTTTTTCGTATCATGGCAGTCGTGTTTAGAAGGTTACGGTCAGTCCGAGGTTGTAGGATTTCAGCGCCGGGTGGCCGGAAAGGATTTCGGGGTCGATGTCGTAGTCGCGCATCAGCCTGCTGACGGTCAGCAGGTTGACACCGCTCAGGTAGATGCGGATCTTCGAGATGCCGGCCTTGCTCAGCGACGGCTGCGCGAAGGTGTATCCCAGTTCCACGTTGCGCAGCTTGAGGAAGTCGCCGCTGCGCTTCCAGAGTGTCGAATTGCGGTAGTTGTTGCTGTTGTCCTGCAACGAAAGGCGCGGATAGGTGGCCGTAGCCCGCGTGTCGATGCCCTGTTCGGGATAGTAGGCCCAGCGGCCTTCGGCAATCCCGTAGACGTTGCCGTTGTCGCGGAACGCCACGTTCTGCAAGGGCGCATCGAGCAGGTTCACGTCACGGCCGGCCGCCCCCTGGAAGAGGGCGAAGAGGTCGAACCCCTTGTAGGATGCCGCCAGCGAGAACGAGTACTGCAACTTGGGCAGGTACGAGTCGCCGATGGCCGTCTGGTCGTTCTCGTCGATGACCGTATCGCCGTTCAGGTTCTTATACTTGATGTCGCCGGGCTGCACGGCACCGAACGTAGGCTTGGGAAGCCCCTCCCTGAGTTCGCCGCCGACGTCGAAATCGTCCCAGTCGTAGAACCCGTCGGCCACATATCCGAACAGGGCGTCGAGCCGCCGTCCCGTGCGTGCCGCGGTCGGCACGGTCACGACCTCGGCCATATAGTCGACCTTGTTGCTGTTATACGAGGCCATGCCCGTGAGCGCGTAATTGAAATCGCCTATGCGGTCGGCCCAGGAAAGCTGGACTTCGAAGCCCTTGTTAGTCATCCTGCCGATGTTGCGGTAAGGCGGATTGTCCACGCCCGAGGCACCGGGGATCATCCAGTCCTGAGTCACGATGCCCGATCTTTTTTCGAGGAACAGGTCAACGTTCAGGGACAACCTGTTCCACAGGCGCAGGTCGATGCCGGCGTCGTACTTCAGGCTCTTTTCGGCAAAAACATCGGGGTTCGGGAGGTAGGACAGCGCCGTTCCCCCGTGCCACGTGTGCTCGGAGTTTCCCGTATTGAGGCCGCCGCGGCCGGTATAGTAGCCCTCCCAGAGGTAACGCATCTCGCCCATCGGATCCCAGCCGTTCTTACCGACCGAAGCCCTAAGCTTGAGCAGATCGACCATGCGGCTGTCCCGCAGGAAACGCTCGCGGGAGACGATCCAGCCAAGGCCGAGCGAGGGATAGAACCCCCAGCGGTTGCCGGGCCTGTAATTGTCCGAACCGTCGGCGGCGAAGGAGAAGGTCGCCACATAGCGGTCGTCATAGGCATAGTTGACCGCCCCGTTGACGGTCATGTGACGGTATTCGACCATCTTGCCGGCAGCGCCGTTCTGCGAAAAGTCTGTCTTGTAGATATTGTAGAGTATCCCGGCCGAGGCGGAGACCACATGCCGCCCGAACGTGCCGTCGTAGCCGACCGTGGCATTGTAGTGCTGCCACGTCCACTGGTTCTGGCCGCTGTCCTCGCCACGGGTATAGGGGGTGTCGTTATCGGTGGTCTGCTGCACCCCGTCGAGCCAGCGCGAATAGTTGCGCGTGTTGCTCGCGCCGTCGCGCGTCCAGCTGCTCAGCGACATCGCCTCCGAAAGGTAGAGCCCCTCCACGAGGAAGTCGAGCCGCTCCTTGAGCTGGAAATTGGCCTGCAGGGTACGGTCGTGCGTGGAGTTGCGCCCCAGCGCCTTGATCGAGGCCAGGGGGTTGAAATTGTAGATCGGGGTACCCGTCCACGTCCCGTCGGGGTTGCGCACGGGATAAACCGAGCCGGGGTATTTGGCAAGGTCGTTCCACAGGTCGCCCGCGGCGCGGTTGGGGTAACGGCGGTCTTCGATCCGGCCCCCGACATCGACCTTGGCCTCCAGGAAACCGAAGAGGTTCATATCGAGGTTCGTGCGGATATTGTAGCGGTCGATGCCTGCGTTGGCCAGCGTATCGTTGGTCGGGGTGTCGTAGATTCCCCGCTGCCCCATGTAGCCGAACAGCACGAAATAGCGTACGGTCTTGTCGCCGCCCGAGACCGACACGTCGGCATCGGTATAGGGCGTGGCCTTCTTGGTGACCTCGCGGTACCAGTCCACGTCGGGCAGTCGGGCGACCTGGTCGGCCGTGTAATAGGGTGTCCAAACGTTGCCGTTGTCGTTGCTCAGCGCCTCGTTGTAAAGCCGGGTATAGTCGCCCGTACGCAACGGTTTCTGGAGGTTCATGGGCTGCTGCACGCCGCCCCGGACATTGACCGTGACGCGCGGGCGGCCGATACGACCGCGCTTGGTCGTGACCCAAATCACGCCGTTGGCGCCCCTCATGCCGAAGGGAGCCAGCGCCGCGGCATCCTTCAGCACCTCGATCCGGTCGATCTCGGCAGGCGAGAGAAACTGGAAATAAGCCATATTGGTCTGGAAGCCGTCGACATAGACCGGCAGCGACGAGTTGTTGTAGGTCGCCACGCCGCGGATACTGAGCGTAGCGGCATCGTAGCCGGGTTCCCCGTTGGTCTGCGACACGACGAGCCCCGGGATACGTCCGTAAAGCATGTTGTTGATATTGGCCGAGGGGATGGATACCTCGTCTCCCGTCACGGAAGAGACGGACGAAGTGACCAGCATCGCCTTCGTGCGGGCCGATGTCCCGGGGATCACATATTCCAGGGCCGCACTGTCGGGCTGTTCCGCAGCCGCGGTATCCCGGGCGGAAACCGGGCCGGCACCACCGACGGCCAGAACCGCGAGTGCCGCGCCTCCGAGAAACACACTTTTCATATGGTTGGGATTCATGTAATTCTGATTTTTTCGGTAAACGATTGTGTATGGGCGGATCAATATCCGGGGTTCTGCACCAGATAGCCCTTATTCACCTCGCTGAGCGTAAAGGGCGAAAGGGACATGCGCTCGTGCCACGTGTATTCGGGGACATAGGAGGGCTTGCGCGTGTAATTGGCGAACTCCTCGGGTTTGCGGGGGTTCCACGACACGCCGGCGGCCTGCGAGAACTCGAACTTGTACTTGGCCCCGCCGACCATCGACGCCCCCTGCTTCCAGTGGCGGGCGTGGGGATACCACTGGTTCTCCTCGTAGAATTCCACGGCCCATTCGCGGTGGATGCTCTGCCGCAGCCGCACCCGGTCGGTCTGCGTTTCATCGGGAATGCCCCCGCGCCTGCGGATGTCGTTCAGGTAGCGCAGCGCCATGGTCGGGTTGCCCTCCTCGTTGTAGGCCTCGGCGATATTGAGGTAAAACTCCGCCATGCGGTAGATCGGGAATTCGAACCATTCGCGCGAACCGGCTTCATACCAGAATTTGATGTTCTTGGCACAGCCGTCCTGCCACTTGTATTCGAGCTGCCAGTTCTGGTACAGATCCCAACGGCTGTTGCCGGTATTGTTCTTGGGGTTGACGCCGTAGAAATAGAGCGACGCCTGCGCGCGGGGTTCCAACTCTTCGGCCTTGTCGCGGTATTCGCCGGCCGGGCGCCAGTCGTCCACGCCCGCCCACGTCTGATCCGTACCGTCGGCCTTGCGGTACTGGCAGAGCTGACCGTAGCCGGTGCCGCGGTACTGCCCCAGGTCGTGGCCGGTGTGGGTCGGCATGAAGGTGTAGTTCTTGTAGATACCGTTGTCGTCGGCCTCGCGCTGCTGCTTGTAGGCCAGCAGCACCTCGCGGTTCGACGGCGTACCAACGGCCGTGCCGTAATCCTTGATGGGGTCGCCCGTGTCGATCAGCTCGAAGCCGTTGGCCTTGCCCCAGTCGATCACCTCCTGATTGGCCAGGCGCGCCGTTTCCCAGCGCTTGGCATCGTAGCCCCCGAGCCAGATCATCTCATTGTTCGCGGGGTCGGCCATCTGCATGTAGGGAGCGTCGGCATTGAAGAGGGGACGGGCGGCGTACATCAGCGCTTCGGCCTTGACGGCCAGCGCCACGCCCTTGTTCACGCGCCCCAGCCAGTCGGCCGGCCAGCGCACGCCTTCGAGTGTCGCGGCGGCCGCGTCGCACAGCCCGACGATGAAGTCAAGGGTTTGCTGCACGGTGGAGCGGGAGCGCACGTCGACCGTGGTGAGCGTCGATTCGACCAGCGGCACGCCGCCGTAGCGCTTGAGCATCTCCACGTAGCGGAAAGCCACCAGCACCTGCATTTCGGCCTTGACGATGGCTTTGTCGCGGTCGGACATGTCGGCGACCTTGTCGATGTTCTCGTACACGAGCCACGCCTTGCGGATGTAGGCGTAGTTGTTGGGGAAATAGTCGTCGGTATAACCGGCGCCGTTATTCTCGTTGTTGGCCAGCATGCCCGCCACGACCTGCTTGTCCATGTATCCCCATGTCAGGCGGCAAAGGTCTTCGCCGCCCATGATGGCTTCGGTCGTCTCGTAGGGCATGATCGGGGAGTTGTTCCACACCAGTACGGGCAATCCCGAGGAGAGGATCGTGGCGTAGGCCTCGGCGATCGCCCCCTCGGCGTTCTTGGCCGTGCTGAAGACCTCGTCCTGATCCATGCCCGTCACTTCGGGCTTCTCGATGAACCAGTCCTGGCAGGACGTAAGGCCGGCCGCCAGCAACAGGCCGAGAAGCGTATAAATGGTCTTTTTCATAAGGCTGCGACTTAAAATTGGATGTTGAAACCGAAGTTATACACGCGCGTGAGCGGGTAGATGATGCCTTCGGACGTACTGCCGTCCTGCACCAGCTCGGGGTCGATGCCGTCGATCAGGTCTTTGCCGCCCCAGGTACAGAGGTTGTTGGCATTGACGAATACGCGGATCGAGCCGATATGCGCTTTGCGCATCCAGCGGGCGTTCCGGAACGTATAGGCCACCTCGACGTTCTTGAGCTTGATATGGTCGGTCGAACGGAACCAGAAGGCATTGTTCTGGTTGTTCTGGCTGTTGGCCATATTCACGGACATGCGCGGGAAGGTGATATGCTTGCCGGCGGCATGGCGTTCGGGCGTCCAGCGGCCGTTCATATAGCTCAGCGGCGTACCGTTTCCCTGGGCGAAGGGCGTGATGAGGTAGCCGTTCATGTTGAACGTCCCCTGCGCCGAACCGGTAAGGAGCGCGGATATTTCGAACCCCTTGTAGCCGAAGCTCAGGTTGCTGCTGAACGCGAAGCGCGGGACGTTCGAGAAGCCCGTCGGGGTGATATCCTTGTCGTCGATGATGCCGTCGCCGTTGACGTCGATGATACGCAGGTCGCCGCCCTGGACACGGTTGCCGTCGATGGCATTGTAGGGATGGTTGGCGACCTCCTCGGGCGTATTGTAAAAGCCTTCGTTGTAATAGGCCTTGTACTGTCCGTAGGCGAAGCCCGTTTCGTTCATCCAGGCGTACATGTAGGAGGGCTCGGCCTTGTAGTCGATCTTGTTGACGGCATAGGAGACCTGTCCGCCCACTTCATACCAGAAATCCGTGCCGACGTTGTCGCGCCACGAGACCTGGATCTCGTAACCCCGGTTGCTCATGCGCCCCACGTTCACGGGCGGCAGGGCGCTGCCGCTCAGGCCGATGATGCCCGGCGTGACCCCCAGTTTGGTGAGGATGTTGTTGCGCTTCTCCTCGAACAGGTCGACCGTGACCGAAAGCCGGTCGCGGAACATGCGCACCTCGGCGGCGATGTTGTACGACTCCTTCTTCTCCCACGTGACGTCGGGGTTGCCCGTCGACTGTTCGTATTTGCCGGGGAAAGCCGGGTTATTGACCGAACCGTTCGACGAGCCGAAGAAATACCCGTCGAGCGGGGTGCCGTTCCAGGGGCCGTAGCTGTGGCTGCCCCAGGTGCCGGGCAGGAAAAGGAAGCGGTCGCCGCCGATCTCGCTGTTGCCGGTCTGCCCGTACGAGGCGCGGAACTTGAGCCACGTGAGGATGTCGTTCTTCGGGAAGTAGGGTTCGTTCGACACGACCCAGCCTACCGAAACGGCCGGGAAAAACCCGAACCGCTTGCCGGGCGCGAAGTTCTCGGAACCGTTGTAACCCATGTTGAATTCGGCCAGGTAACGCTGGTCGTAACCGTAGGTGACACGCCCCACCACACCGTAATAGCCGCGGGGGACGTTGTACTTCAGCCCGGGCGAGGTGTAGCGTTCGCCGGTGACGAGCGCCATGGCCGTGACGGCGTGCTTGCCGAAATCGCGGCTGAAGTCGATGCCGGCCTCGACATAGACCTTGCGGTTTTTGCCCCAGCCGGTCTCCTCGTAGGATTTGGCATTGTGTTCGCCGCCGTAATAGAGCAGCTCGGCCGGATCGGCGGGGTTGCGCGTGATCGAATAGACGGGCAGGTTGGGCGCAACGCGCAGCGTCTTGGTAAAATAATGGTCATACGACAACGCTCCGCGTACGGAAAGCCCTTCGACGAGGTAATCCATCCGGTGGCGGATGCGGATCGAGGTATTCAGGCTGCTCTGGTTAATACGCGCCTGTGCCTTTTCGAGCATGTAGGCGATCGGGGATTTGCCCCATGCGCCCTTGTTGCTGTCCATGATCGTACCGCCGGCATAATCGGTGATGATGCGGCCGTCGGAGACGCCCGGCGCCGAGAAGGGCGGGGCTTCGTAGATGTTGAGCATCAGGTCGCGGTAACGGCCCCACATGTCCACGCTGCTGTTGCGGTCGGTGATGATCTTCGTCTCGCGCACCTGCCCCGAGAGCGAAACATTGATCTCGGTGAGCGGGATGATGTTGAAATCGAAGTTGGTGCGGAAGTTATACTTGTGGCTGCCCGAGTTGGAGGCCGCATCGCTGAACCCGAAGTCGTTGGTGAGGCTCTTCTGGTTGGAATACCCCACCGAGGTGAAGAAGGCCACCTTTTCGGTACCACCGGAGATATTGACGCTGTACTGCTGCTGGGGCGACACCCCGGCGTCGAAAATCCGCTTCATGTAGTCCGTACTGCCGTAATAGATGGCGGGACTGTCGAGCAACGCCTGTTTCTGTTCGGGCGAAAGGTGTCCCATCGCCTCGACCTCGGAGGGCGTATAGTCGCGGTTATGCCGGAATTTCCACAGTTCGTCCTGCGAAAATACCTTGATGTCGTCGGGCTTGCCGTCGTTGGCGAACGCCTCGTTGCGCAGCACGGCATAATCGTAGGAGTTGACCAGGCTGGGCAGGGTCGTCGGGGAGGTGAAGCCGACATTGGCCGTGAACGAAATTTTCAGGTTGCCTTCGCGGCCGCGTTTGGTCGTCACGATGATGACGCCGTTGGCACCGCGCACGCCGTACACGGCCGTCGCAGAAGCATCCTTGAGCACGTTGACGTTCTTCACATCGTTCGGGTCGAGCATGTTGAAGGCCGTCATGTCGCGCACGATGCCGTCGATGACGATCAGCGGGTTCTGGTCGCCGGCATACGTCCCCACGCCGCGCACGCGGATCGTGGACTCTTCGAAGCCGGCTTCGCCGGTCTTCTGGACGGCGGCCATACCGGCGATACGCCCAACGAGGGCATTGGAAATATTGGTCACGGGGGAGCGCATCAGCTCCTTGCCCGACAGCTGCCCGATGGCGCCGGTGACGGTCTCCTTCTTCTGGGTGCCGAAGCCGACCACCACCACATCGTCGATGCTCTGGACATTCTCCTCGAGCACGATGCGGATATCGGTCTGAGTTCCTACGGGCACCTCCCGGGTGGTATAGCCGATAAATGAAACTGTCAACGTCGCATCCTTGGCCGCCATGACCGTGAAACGCCCGTCGAGGTCGGTCACGGAGCCAGTCTGGGTTCCCCTGACGACCACTCCGGCCCCGACGACCGGCATGCCCTGCTGGTCGACGACCGTCCCGGAGACCCTGGCAGGGGAGACGTCCTGCGCACCGGCGCCGAAAGCGACCGACAGGACGAGCAGCAGAGCCAGCCCGATCTTCGCGAATCTGCGCAGAAGCCCCGGCACATTCAAATAATGGTTCATTTTCATAGGTATTTAGGTTGTAGTTGGTTGATTGGGTCCCGCGGGGAGAATCGCCGCCGCGGGACAGGCCCGCACTGAGGTTCACCGAGAGGGCCGGATCACAAAATCGAAAAGGTCGGAGCGTCTTTTTCTTTCATAGGCTGATAGGTTTGGTTATGCTTCAGGATTTTCGTTACAACAAATTTAGGAAGACGGAACAGGGATATAAAGAACGGATTTATCATTTATTTGTCCGTTTTCATCATCCACCCTCCTGCGCTTCAATATTCGATCCGGACGACCACCGAGCGCGTGAAGTCCGGAAGCGATACGTCGGCACGGCGGGACGCGCGCACCCACTCGTCCCGCCAGGGGTCGTAGATCCGCACTTTCTTCACCCTGCGCCCGCCGAGCAGCGGTGTGAAGTCGACCTGCAGGCCGGACAGCCGCTGTGCCGGAATGCGTTCGGAGAGCTCGTGCCGCCACGTGCTCACCGTATCGCGGCACCAGGCAAGCAGCGTGTGTTCGCCCCGCAGCACATAGACCCGCAGCCCCGCCGTATCGCGGCGCACGGGTTCGAACCCTTCGCGAAGGGGGTCGACACCTTCGACGGCACGCGCGAAGCGCCCCATCTGGAACCAGGTATGCTGCTTGTCGATATGGTGATCCCAATGCCAGAGGTGCCCCGGCCCGGCGGCCCCGCTGAAAAAGGGGGCGAAGAGCACGTCGTGGAGCACGGAACCCATCGTATCTACCTTATATATAGGATGGGGGCCGGTATGCACGGGTTTCACGGCGCCCGACTCGGCCAGCAGCATCGGTTTGCGGAGGCCGTATCCGCGCAGCACGGCGATGGCATCGGAGGCCATGCTGTCGACCGGAGCGCCGCACACGGCCAGTTCGGCACCCTCGTCGATATAGCGGTGCACCTGCGCTACCTCGTTCGGAGGCAGGCGGTTGATGAATTCATAAATCGGGAAGCTCGACTACCGGACGAGAGAGCGGATGCTCAGCATCACCAGGTTTTTCGGGAAGATCTCCTTCACACGCGGCAGCATACGGACATTCCACGCGCGCAGGTGCTCCTCGGGCGTCTCCACGGCGTTCATTTCGTTCCACAGCTCCCAGCCGAAAACGGCGGGATGGTCGCCGTAACGCTCGCGGAAGATGCGCACGCGGCGCAGGAACTCCTCCTCACCACGCTGCGAAGTGATATAATCGTCGGCATCGGCAAACGGGCCGCCGTTCGAGGTATGGTACGAGGCTTTGGTGTCCCACTTGTTCACGCCCGGCCGGATATGGCGGAAACTCTCGATGCAGAACTTGATCTTGATGCCGTACCGGTCGGCGAGCTCCAGCAGGCGGTCGATGCGCACGAGCTTGGCGGTGTCCACCTCGCCGTAACGGGTTTCGATCTCGAAGAGGTTCGTATTGAGCCATACGCGGCCGAAATTGGCGCCGTTGCGGTGCATCTTCCCGAGGTAATGTTCCATGTCGGCAACCGACCCCATCGCGGCGATGTTGCATCCCACGGGGATATACGGCTGCCCGTCCGAAAGGCAGAAATAACGGGGATCCCGGGCGCTTACCTGGACGAAAGAGCGCCTGAAGGAGCGCCCGGGGCGCTTGGCCCACGCCTCCGCTACCGACACGAAGGCAAGGAGGCAGGTCAAAAGGATGAGTCGTTTCATAGGTCGTAGTCTTTAGGTTTGAGCGACAGGATAAAAGTAGGAAATTCCCCGCGCACGGAATATAACCGGTTCCGCAGATGCTAACACATTTTCGTCGGAACGGCGCAGGAGGGGCGAAAGGCCGGTTTTCTGTTATTTTTTGATAAATCCGTGCAAATCCGGCGGGTGGAGTATTCCTATATTTGTTCCATCGAAAACTCACCTTATCCGAACTATGAAACGACTTACGGCAATCCTCCTGTGCACGCTTGCATACGGCGCCGCAACAGCCGCCGACGGGTGGGACGCCCCGGCCGACCAGCACGTCAACACCCTGCACCGCCTGCCCGCCCGGGCCACCTCCTACTCCTACAAGACCCCGCAGGATGCATTGGCGGGAGACCGCGCCCGATCACGGATGATGCCGCTCGACGGTGTCTGGAAATTCCGTTTTGCGGAAGACGCCGCCCAAAGCCCCGAAGGGTTCTGGCAACCGGGCGCCGACCTCGGAGACTGGGACGAGATAGAAGTTCCCTCGTGCTGGGAGATGCAGGGCTACGGGTATCCGATATACACCAACATCCCCTATCCGTTCGAGTTCAGGCCGCCGTCGATCACACGCGACAACCCGACGGGATGCTACGTCCGAAAATTCACCGTACCCCGAAGCTGGGAAGGCGACCGGGTGGTGCTGCACTTCGGGGGCGTATACTCGGGCTATTACGTCTGGGTCAACGGCACCCTGGCAGGATATGCCGAGGACAGCTGCCTGCCCTCGGAATTCGACGTCACCGGCCTGCTGCGACCGGGCGAGAACACGCTCGCCGTGAAGGTTTTCAAATGGACGGACGGCAGTTACCTCGAAGATGCCGACCACTGGCGCATGGCGGGCATACACCGCGAAGTATACCTTGCCGCAAAACCCGATGTGGCCATCGGCGACTTCGGGGTGCGGACGCTGCTCGACGGCGACATGCGCGACGCGCTGTTGCAGATACGCCCCACGATCGACCTGCGCGAGGGCACCCCGGCGGCAGGATGGCATCTGCGGGCGCAACTCTATGCCCCCGACGGGACGCCCAAAGGCCGTGAAATGGGACTACCGGTCGAAGAAATCCTGTCGGAGGCTTACCCGCAACGCGACAACGTCTACTTCGCACTGATGGAGCAGCGCATCGCGGCGCCCGAAAAATGGAGCGCCGAGAACCCTGCGCTCTACACCCTCGTGCTGACCCTGCGCAACGATGACGAGCAGGTCGCCGAATCGCGCAGTTGCAAGGTCGGGTTCCGCGACGTCCGGCTCCGCGGACGCGAGATGCTGGTCAACGGCGTTCCCGTGAAACTCTACGGCGTAAACCGCCACGACCACGACCAATATACGGGAAAGACCGTCACGCGCGAAGGGATGGAACAGGACGTACGGCTGATGAAACTGCTGAATTTCAACTCCGTGCGTACGTCCCACTACCCCAACGACCCCTATTTCTACGAGTTGTGCGACCGCTACGGCCTGTATGTCATCGACGAAGCCAACATTGAGAGCCACGGTTCGGGCGGGAAGCTCTCGAACGACCCGGACTGGGCCGTCCCGTTCCTGGAGCGCGTGAGCCGGATGGTCGTCCGCGACCGCAACCACCCCTCCATCGTCATGTGGTCGCTGGGTAACGAATCAGGATGCGGCCCGGCGCACGCGGCGGCAGCCGGCTGGGCCAAGGATTACGACCCCACGCGCCTGATCCACTACGAAGGGGCGCAGGGACAACCTGCGAGCCCGCTTTACGTACCCCTCAGGCGCACTTCGGCGGCCGTATTCACTAGTGCCGCCCCCGCAGACGGGAAGCCGGGCACCCCGCAACAGCCGCAGGACGGCGGCAATCCGACCGACCCCGCCTACGTGGATATCGTGAGCCGCATGTATCCCACGGTCGGGGAGCTGGAGCGCATGGCCCTCAACCCGCGGATCGACCGCCCCGTGCTGATGTGCGAATACGCTCACTCGATGGGAAATTCGACCGGCGGGCTGAACGACTACTGGACGGTCATCCGCAGCCATGAGGGACTGCTGGGCGGCCATATCTGGGACTGGGCAGAGCAGGGGCTGGTCAAAAAAGACACCTGCCAACGCACCTATTGGGCCTACGGCGGGGATTTCGAACCGGCGGGGGAGCATCACGACGCGGCCTTCTGCTGCAACGGCATCGTCAACCCCGACCGTACGCTGAAGCCCGCGGCACTGGAGTGCAAATATGTATTCCAGCCCATCGGGTTCACGGCGGACGACCTTGCTGCCGGAAGGGTTGTCGTACACAACCGTAATTTCTTCTCCCCGACCGACCGCTACGACTTCACTTGGGAAATATCGACCGACAAGGGCGTATTGCAGCGCGGCAGTTTCGACGTGCCGACGACGCCCGCGGGCAAGAGCGCCCCGGCCACCGTCGGGTTCCGCCCCTTCGAGCCCGAACCCGGCGCCGAATATCTGCTCCGCGTACAGGCCCGGGAAAAACGGGCGACCCCTTACGCCGGGGCCGGGCACATCGCTGCGCAAGAGCAGTTCGGACTGCCTTTCTACAAGGCTCCCGCGCATAAACCCGCCGCAGGCAGGGCGGCCGTCTCACAGGACGGGGAGCGCATCGTGCTGAGCGCCGCGGGTGTCCGGGCGGAAATCGACCGCAGAAGCGGCTACCTGGTCTGCTATACGGCACACGGGAAGGCATTGGTATGCGACACCCTGCGACCGAACTTCTGGCGGGCGTCGACCGACAACGACTGGCGCGGATGGCGCGTCGGGCAGATCGCCGGATGCTGGAAAGAGATGCCCGGAAGGTTACGGACGGAAGGCATCCGCATCGACGAAGCCGCAGGGACGGTGCGTGTCGAAAAGGGGGTTCCCGACAGCGTGCGGCTGACGCTGGTTTATACACTCGACGGTACGGGGGCGCTGGCCGTGGCATACGACCTGCAGATCGCCGGGCAGTTGCCCGAACCGCTGCGCGCGGGGCTCCGAACCCGGGTTCCCAATACACTGGGGCGGATGGCCTACTTCGGCAAAGGGCCCCAGGAAAATTACTCTGACCGCTCGTGCGGTGCTTTCATCGGCCTCTACCGGGGTACGCCCGGGGACTTCATGCACGACTACATCACCCCGCAGGAGAACGGCAACCGCTGCGCAGTGCGTTGGCTCACGCTGACGGAGGGCAACGGGCGCGGCATCCAGATCGCGGGGGACAGCCCCCTGAGCATGTCGGTATGGGACTGCACGCAGGAGGCGCTCGACAGGGCACGTCACGTCACCGAAGTGGAGCGGCTTCCGGATGCCCTGACGGTCAACATAGACTGCGTGCAGGCCGGGGTCGGGGGAACCGATACCTGGAGCCTGAATGCGCGCCCCTCGGAGCAGTACCGCCTGCTGGCAAAACGCTATGCCTATAAATTCACGCTACTTCCCTGCAATAACGAATCCGAAGCAATCCGCAACGGCCGGAGGCTTTGCAACAAACGATAGCCCATGAAAAAGATAATCCTGTTACTGGCGTTGGGATTCCTGTGCCAGCCCCTTTACCCGCAACGCACCGAATACCCGCAGATCGGGGCGCAGGTGTTCATCGAACCGGGGCAGACCGACAAGCAGATCGACGGGTTCTTCAGGATACTCGCGCAGCACGGATTCGAAACGGCACGCATCCGGATGTTCGGGGCGCACATGCTGCGCCCGGACGGATCGTGGGATTTCACGCTTTACGACAAAGCATTCGATGCCGCCGGGAAACACGGCGTAAAACTCTTCGCCACGCTCTTCCCGCCGACCGACGAGCTGGGCGACGTGGGCGGATTCAAATTCCCCCGCTCGAAAGCCCACCTGCTGGAAATCGCCGATTACATCGAAGCCGTCGTGAGCCACTTCAGGGGGCATCCCGCCCTCGACACCTGGGTGTTGCAGAACGAACCGGGGACGGGCGGAACGGGGCCCGGGCGAAACGACCTGACCGATGAGGTTTTCGCACGCTGGAAAGCCGCGCAGAAGACTCCGGCCTACGACAACGGCTACCTGAAAGCCGACTTCACGCAAGAGCGGTTCCACACCGATTTCACGACGTGGTACCTGGGATGGATCGCATCGCAGGTCGATCGGCACGACCCTGCGCACCACAAACACATCAATCCCCACCAGCTTCTGGACAACCTCGCCGACTACGATTTCCCCGCCTACGAAGGGTTTCTGACCTCGCTGGGCGTGTCGATGCACCTGAGCTGGCACTTCGGTTATTTCACCCGGGCGCAATACCCGCTGGGAATCTCGCTCATGGCCGACATCATCCGCTCCGGAGCCGGGAAAAACCCGTTCTGGATCACCGAAATGCAGGGCGGCAACGTCACGGCCAGCGGAAGGGAGGTACTCTGTCCCACGGCGCGGGAGATCACGCAATGGCTCTGGACGGGTATCGCCGCAGGCGCCGAAGGGGTGATCTTCTGGACGCTGAACCAGCGGGCGTCGGCACTCGAAGCCGGCGAATGGGGTATGCTCGATTTCCAGGGGCGGCCGAGCGACCGCCTGACAGCGGCCTCGGAAGTCGCCCGCACGGCGAAAGCCCACAAAAGCTTTTTCCGCGAGGCCCGGCCCGTACGGAGCGGCATCACGCTCCTTTACAACACCGAATCGCTCCGCACGCAGCAAAAGAATGCGGCGGTGTCGGACGACGGCCGTTACGAAGGGCGCAAGGCCAGCGCAACCATGAAATCGCTCGCGGGGGCCTATGAAGCCATAGCCGCCTGGGGCGTGGTTCCCGAAATCTGCGAAATGGGCGCATACGACTGGAGCAACCCGCAGGGAAAAACGATCGTATTGACGAACCTCGTGGCACTGCCTTCGGAGGTATGGGAACGGCTCGACGATTTCGTCCGTAAAGGCGGCCGGATGATCGCCACGGGGCTCACCGGATTCTACGACCAGAACATGCACTGCATCCTGATGGACGACTTTCCGCTGCGCAGGTGTTTCGGCGCACAGATCAGCGAGTACAAGGCCGTCGCACCCTATTTTACGATCGCATGCGACACCCCCGCCACGACCCTGCCCGCGCATCTGTGGAAAGGGATCCTCACCCCCGACAAGGCGCAGGCGATCGCCATGCACGGCGACGATGTGGTCGGCACCCGCCACCGCTACGGCAAGGGCGAGGCCGTGTGGCTTCCCTCGCTCGTCGAGCTGGGCGGCTGGCACGGCGACAACAAAGGGGTCGCGGATTTCTACGGCACCTACTGCCGCGGGCAGATCGACCGTGCCCCGCTGCACTTCTCCCGCCCGGCGGACGGGGTGCTGATGCGTCTGATGGAGTCTCCGTCGCAACGGCTGGCCGTACTGGTCAACAAACGCCCGCACGCCGTCGAAATAGGGCTTTCGCGGCCGCTGCCCGCCTCGGCGCGCCGGTTATGCGGCGAAGCGTCGCCCGAAGGCGCCTCCGTCAGGCTCGGAGCCGAAGAGTGTGCGGTTTTCCTATGGGACAAACAGGCAGAATGATGCAAAAAACAGGTATATTTGTCGTAGCACCTTAAATTACGACCGATGAAACACCTTGCTGCCGGACTGTTGCTGTTTTGCTGGCTGCCCCTGTGGGGACAGGTCACGAACCTCCATTTCACCAACCTCTCGATCGACGCGGGACTGTCGGACAAAATGGTTTTCGCCGTGGCACAGGACAGTACGGGGCTGATGTGGTTCGGGACGGCCGAAGGGCTCAACCGCTACGACGGCTACAATTTCGAAACGTTCCGCTACAACCCCGGGGATTCGACGTCGGTCAGCGCCTCGTTCATCAACTGCATACACCTCACACGCACGGGCGAATTGTGGATCGGCACCGAGAAGGGGCTCGACCTCTACGACCCCGTGACGGAAAGTTTCGTGAAATACCATGCGGACAACGACTCGCTGCGGCTGCTCAACAACCTGCGCATCCGCTGCATCCACGACGATCCGCAAGGGGTGATGTGGGTCGGGACGCTCGAAGGGCTGATCCGCCTCGACCTGCGGAAACGCTATATCAACTATTTCGTACTGGTACCCGATGCATTCGACCGGATGGCCAACGAAATCCGCAGCATCTGCGCCGACCGGCACGGGATGTTGTGGCTCGGCACCTTCGACGGGCTCTACCGCTTCAACCCCACGGACAACAGTTTCGTCCGCTATGAAACCCGGAGCCGGAAGCTGCCCAACGACACCTACAACAACCTGGTCAACGCGCTGTATATCCCGGAGAACACCCCCGACCTGCTGTACGTCGGAAGTTCCAGCGGCCTGGTCGTCCTCGACATCCGGCATCCCGAGCAGCCGCTCGGCACCCTCCGCGCGGAAGACGGCGGACTTACGGACAACGACATAAAGAGCATCCTCAGCTACGACGATACGCACCTGCTGCTCGCAACGGCCGACGGGCTCACGCTCTACGACACCCGCAGCTGTCGGGCCAGCGCCTATTACAGTTCGCTGTCCGACCCGACGTCGCTGCCCAACAACTCGCTGCGCACGCTTTTCCGCGACCGGCAGAACATCGTCTGGATCGGCACCGACAGCGGACTGGCCAAACTCGACCTCAAACGCAAGAAGATCGACTGCGTCCGCCTGACCAACGACAGGAAAGGGGCCGAACGCAAAGTCATCGTCAACGACCTGCTCGGAACCCCCGACCACAGCCTGTGGCTCACCACGAACGAAGGCGTCCTGCGGTACGACAGCACGCGACGCGACGCAGGATACACGCGTTACATGGCCGACAAAGGGGTTTCGCACAGCATCGCCAAGCGGCTTATCCGCGACAGCCACGGCACCCTGTGGCTGGGAACCAACGACGGGATCGACTACTACGATGCCGCGCGCGACCGTTTCGTACGCGCCGAGCACTCGAACCAGAACTTCTCGCTCAAATACATCTACGACATCAAGGAGGACGCCGACCACGACATCGTGACCAACATCAGCAGCGGACTCTGCTTCATCACCCCGCATTACCGCCCCGACGGCGGTATCTCGCACCTGAGCTACAAGACCCGGCTCATCAGCGGCATCATCAACTCGGACAACTGCGACATCGGCTATTTCGACGTGGATGCAAAGGGCAACATCTGGTTCGCGGCCACGCAGGAGGGGCTGTTCAAATACGAAAAGCGCAACGACCGCTTCATACAGTACAAGGTGCGCACGAACGACCCCCGCAGCCTGATAAGCAACCGCATCTACACCATCCACGTAGACCGTAAGGGGAATGTGTGGACGGGCACCGACCGGGGCCTCTGCAAACTCGACCCGGCGAGCGGGCAGTTCGAGCGTTTCGACAACGACCTCGACCTCTCGCAGTCGATCCGCACGCTCACGTCGGACAGCCGCGGCCGCATCTGGGCCGCCACGACCAACAAGCTCATCATGTACGACCCGGTGCGGAAAAACAAGATCGTCTGCGACCTCAACCGGGATCTGAGGATCGACGAACTGATTTACAACAGTTTCTTCATCGACCCGCAGGGCCATATCTACATGGGCGGCGACGGGGGCTACATCCGCTACCACCCCGACGCGATCCTGCTCAACGAGGACAAGGCGCCGACGGTCGTCACATCGTTCAGCCTGTGGAACAAGGAGGTGCGCCCCGGGCACCGGATCGGCAAACGCGTCGCACTGCCGCGCTCGATCCTGCACAGCGACCGGCTGCGGCTGCGGCACAACGAAAATTCGTTCCGTTTCTACTTTTCGCTGCTCAACTTCGCATCGTCGAACAACAAGTACGCCTACCGGCTGGAAGGGTACGACAAGGAGTGGCAGATGACGGGCGGCACGCAGAACTACGCCGCCTATTCGAACCTCTCGCCGGGCCGGTACCTCTTCACGGTCAGGGGCTGCAACTCCGACGGGATATGGAGCGACCGCACGGCGCGGATCGAAGTGCGCATCCTGCCGCCCTGGTGGCTGAGCTGGTGGGCATACCTGATCTACGGGGTGCTGGTCGCCGTGGTGATCGTCGTAGCCTACAACCTGACGCTCACCAAAATGAAACTCCTCTCGGAACTCCGGCTCGAAAAACTCGAACGCATGAAGACCGAAGAACTGAACCAGGTCAAGATGCGTTTCTTCACCAACGTATCGCACGAATTCAAAACCCCGCTTTCGCTCATCCTGGGCCCCATAGAGAGCCTCGGGGAACAGATCCGGGACAAGCGCCAGCTGGAGCAGCTCTCGCTCATGCGGCAGAACGGCGAACGGCTGCTGCGGCTGATCGACCAGATCATGGATCTGCGCAAATTCGACAACGGGAAGATGAAACTCAACCCCAGCACGGGCGAGTTCGTGTCGTTCGTGCGCAGGATTTACGCATCGTTCGCCTACCAGGCGCAACGCCGGGGCATCGACTACGATTTCGAAACCTCCGAACCCGAGCTCACCTTCCAATTCGACAGCGACAAAGTCGAGAAGGTGCTGTACAACCTGCTTTCCAACGCCTTCAAGTTCACGCCCGACAACGGGCATATCGGCATCACGGTTTCGCTGCGCCGCAGCGACGAAGGACGGTTCGCCGCAGTCGAGGTGTCGGACACCGGGATAGGCGTCACGGAGGCCGACCGGGAACATATTTTCGAGCGGTTCTACCAGGGCAGCAACCCGTCGTTCGAGTCGATCCGAGGCACAGGCATCGGGCTGATGCTCGCTAAGGATTTCGTCGAGCTGCACGGCGGCATGCTGACCCTGGAAAGCGCCCCGGGCCGGGGCAGCGCCTTCACGTTCACGCTCCCGGTCGACCCGGCGGGGGCGGCACCCGCCAGCGGGACGGCAGATAGGCAGCCCGAAGCGGGATCCGCCGAGCGCAACCCGAAGGTGCTCATCGTCGAGGACAACGAGGACATGCGGAATTTCCTGCGCATAAACCTCGAAGAACAGTACGAAATATACACGGCACACGACGGCAACGACGGGTGGGAGCAGATCCGAAACATCTACCCCGACCTGGTGGTCAGCGACGTGATGATGCCCGGCATGGACGGCTTCGAACTGTGCCGCCGCAGCAAGGCGGAACTGCTCACCTGCCACATCCCGTTCCTGCTGCTCACGGCCAAGGGCGATGAGGAGAACCGCGCAGAGGGGTATTCGGCAGGCGCAGACGGGTATATCGCCAAGCCGTTCAGCATCAAGACGCTGCGCACGCGGGTCAACTCGCTCATCGAGCAGCGCATCAAACTGCGCGAACGATACCGCCAGAAGCTGCTCACCGACCCTTCGGAAATTCAGATCGAATCGGAAAACGACAAGTTCATCGACACGCTGGTCAAGGCCATCGAACAGAATATCGACAACTCCGAATTCGGCATACAGGAGCTGTGCGAGATTTCGCGCTACTCCTACCAGCAGGTTTACCGCAAGGTCAAGGCGCTCACCGGGGAGTCGATCAACGAATTCATCCGCACCGTGCGGCTCAAACGGGCGGCGCAATACCTCGCGCAAAGCGACACCCGCATCTCGGAGATCATGTATAGCGTAGGGTTCAACTCACACTCCTATTTTACCAAATGCTTCCGCGAGCATTTCGGGCTTTCGCCCAAGGAGTATGCCGAAAAACACCGCAGGAAATAGCCCGAACCCGCAGGGACGGAGAGGCGGCCGGACACGGATCCGGCCGCTTTTCCGTTTCCAGCCCCCGCACGGGATCAAGACGCATGGCCCCTCCGGCCGGGCAGGGAAGGCAAATGGCGGAAACGTAATAGTATTTGATAATTCCGGGATAATTTAAGTCAGGCGGGCGGACTATTTTTGTTATACCGTACCACGGGAGAAACAACCTAAACCTGATAAACTATGAAACAATCCTTACTCATTTGTGCCGCGGCGGCGCTCCTGGCCGGAAGTTCCTGCTCGGAGCAGGAACCCTTCGACGCCGCGATGCCCGTCCGGCTCAGCGTCGCAGGCATCAGCCCGGGAAGCCGGGCGGCGGCGAACTACGCGGCGGACGACTACTTCGGCCTTCGGGGAATGGCCGGGGCCTCGGTAAGCGTAAAGGCCCGGACAACGACCTATATCTATGCGGACGGGACATTGGCGGGCGCCACCCCGGACGACGTGCTCTACTTCCCGGTGGACGGAAGCGCCCTGGCCTCCGTCAAGGTATACTGGCCGGAGGAGGCCGTACGCCAGGCACAGGGCGGCGCCATCGCCAAAGACCAGCGGGAGAAGGAAGCGTTCCTCGCCGCGGACTGGCTTTCGGCCGAGCTGAAGGAGGTCGCCCCGGCGCAGGCCGTCGCCCTGACGCTGGGGCACGAACGGCCGAAGCTCACATTCACGCTCGCCGGCACGATGTCGGGCAGCAGGATCACGGCGCTCTCGGTCGCCGGGTACGATGCCTACTGTGACCCTCAGACCGGTGATGCCCAGTTGATTATGCTGCCGGGTAATACGGAAATAGCCCTCGAAGCCATCGGCACCGTCACCATCGGCGGCCAGGAGCGTCCCCGGAACTTCGTCGTCAAGACGATGCCGGCCCTCAAAGCGGGGGAAAACCACACGATCGAGATCAATTTCTAATATAAAAGAGCCTATCATGAAACGACATATCCTCTATCTGGCCATGCTCGCACTGGGCACGGCAGCGACAGGATGCTCCGACGACGACACCGCAAAGGAGGGCCGGACGGAGCCTACGACGGTGGAAAGCATCTCCATCCGCACCCAAATGGCCGAGGTTTCACGCGCCCAAACCGGAGACGACGACCCGACGATGGGCCCGGCATCGACCCGTGCGGGGCACACGATGACGGTGACGCTCGGCAGCGGCAGCGAACGCATGCAGGCCACGTATGAATACGACGGCGGCAAATGGATCCCCGCCGGAGAGGCGGTCGTATTCCCCGACAACAAGCGCCAGCCCGTCGGGATCATCCTCAGGAAGGAGGGCACGGCCATCCAGGACGGTACGGCGCAGGGACTTATCGACGCCGACCAGCTGGGGTGGGACAACCCTGCCCAGGTACCGCTGCGGGAGATGGCCAACGTCCCGATGCGGCACCTGAAGACCATGGTGGAATTCGAACTGGGCACGATCGCCGCCACGGCACTCACGGTCGACGGCCTCAAAGCCTGCCACGTCGGGAACGGCAACAAATGGCAGGCGATCATCGAGCCGTCGACACCCGGGTTCAGGGTTTCGGTCACGGTCAACAACACCGTCAGCACGACGGAGGTCAGCGCGGCGGCATCCCCCACCGACGGGGTGTTCCTGGCCGATTACCGCTACACGGTACCATTGGTATTGAACGGCAGCGAACTGACGCTGGGAACCATCGGCGTGGGCAGTTGGGACGAAGGAGCCGGGGGTACGGCCCAGGGCATGACCCCGACGCATTACCGGATCGAAGGGCTGGAAAACCGCACCATCGAAGTTTACCTGGCCGGGTCGGACAGCCCCACGCAGATCACCCTCGATGCAAAGGGCGAGGCCATGCAGCAGGCCGGGGTTCCGGTCGGCATCGTCGCCAGGATCGCCTGCGACGGTACGCAATACGAGATCGGGCGGGAGGAGAGCAGCCAGATCAGCCTCCGGATCGTCGACGGGAAAGTAGCCTTCCGCGAGGCGGACGACAAGGGCTTCATCCCCGTCAACACGATCGCCGAACTGAAGATGATCGACCTCGACGACGCCAGCCGGGGGCGCAAATACCTCCAGCAGGGCAACATCGACCTGCTCGACGCCGAGTGGACGCCGATCTCGAAACTGGAGGGCATCTATGACGGCGGCAACTTCACCGTCGCCCGCCTCAGGGTTTCGCTCGGGAACGGCAATGCCGGGCTCTTCGCAGCCAACGGCGGGACGATCCGCAACGTCGTGATCGCCTCGGCCAGCGCACTCAGGGGGCAGTGGCATGCAGGCATGGTCTGCGGTGAGAACACGGGAACGATCGAGCGATGCACCAACCGCGCATCGGTGACTGACGGCGGCAGCAACACGCTGGGCGGCATCTGCGGGTACAACAACAACGGCACCATATCGGAGTGCCTGAACACAGGCACGCTGACCATCGACGCCACCGTACCGTCGGACGGCACGGGCGGCATCGTCGGCTACTGCGGCAAAGGGACGATCACGGGCTGCGGCAACACGGGCGGCATCGGCGGCAAACCCAGCAAGACGGGCGGCATCGCGGGGCAGGCCGACGACTGCCAGATCGCCGACTGCTACAACACGGGCGACCTCGTCCTGCCGTGGGGCGCAGGCGACAACAACGGCGGCATCGCGGGGCTCACCTACAATGCCACGCTCATCACGCGCTGCTACAATACGGGCACCGTCACGGTCGAAGGGTCGCAGGCCGGGGGTATCTGCGGCCAGCTCAACGCCGGGGCGACGATCAGCTCATGCTACAATGCGGGCAAGGTGGGCGCCAAGTGGAATTCGGGCGGCATCGCGGGTCAAAGCACCGACGCCGAGATCATCGCCTGCCACAACGACGGGCTGATAGAGAGCCAGACCTCGGGATGGGCCGGGGCAGGCGGCATCTGCGGGTTCCACAAGGGAACCATCACGGCCTGCTACCACATCGGGCAGGTGACGGGCGACAGTGCCATCGGGGCGATCGTCGGCGAGCACAATTCGGGCAACATCTCCTACTGCTACTGGAACGGCGACCTGGAAGGTATCCCGGCAGGCGGCGGAGGCAGCCAGACCGGAAATGCGAAATTCGGCGCCGCATGGCCCCAGCCCTCGACGCATGAGGCATGGCGAACCACGGCCGACACCCCGGCCGCCTATTGGCGGACGCTGGGCAGCGCGGGCGGCGGCTACCCCAAACTCGCCTGGGAAAAATAACGCGGCACGGCACCCCGGCCTTCTCGCAGGCCGGGGTGTACGGGATTTAACCTATATTTGAAAACGGAACGAAACCAACAAAAACCCGAACCATGATCAAGACACGCTTTATCGTTGCAATAGGCCTGCTGATGACACTGGCCTGCTGCTCCAACTCCGGAACCGACCAGACCCCCGACCCCAACCCGCCCACGCCGCCGACGCCACCCGCGACGGGGGATTACGTATCGGTACAAAACGGGAAAATATATGCGCCCAACGGCGGTGAGCTCTCGTTATGGGGCGTCAACTTCCAGCCCTGCCTGAGCTGGGAATACAACGACCGCCTCAAGAGGCACGGGATACCCCAAACGGCCGAGGCGCTCAGGCGCGTGGCCGAAAACAACCTCGAAGAGGTGACCAAACTCAAAGTTTCGGTCATCCGCTGCCACCTGACACCCGCCGATTTCACCGATGCGGAGGGAAACCTGGTCGAAACGCCCTACCTGGACGTGCTGGACTACATGGTCGCCGAAGCTGCCGAACGGGGCATTTACATTACGCTGGCCCTTATCAACCACATGGGCAGCGGCTACGTGCCCAATTCGGTATTCATGACCGCCGCCCGCCAGGAGTGGGTACACGACAAGGAGGTCGTCCGGAAATCGAAAAACTACGTCCGCCAGCTGCTCACGCGCAAAAACAACTATTCGGGGACGACCTATGCGGCTGAGAAACACATCGCCCTGTGGGAGCTGATCAACGAACCCGAAGCCTTCAGCTATACGGACATACAGTCCAACCCCGCCGCCTACGCCGATTTCCAGTCCTGGGCGGCCGGCAACGGGCAGCAGGACAACGACGCTTCGTATGCGCTCTTCCGGCAGGAACTCATCCGGGATTATATCGACGGCATGTACGACGTCATCCGGGAGGCCGGGGCGCAGCAGCCCGTCGTCTGGAGCCACAACTGGCACCGTTACCGCAACGGCAACCCGGATATTTTCAAAGGCGCCCTCGCCTCGAAGGCCGAAGCCGTGGCCTGCTGCAACTATCCGGGGCAGGATCTCGTGCCGCAGAACTACTGGAGCAATCCCAAAGACCTCACGTCGCAGGATTATTCGGGCTGGTTCAACCAGTATTTCGACGACGTGAATGGCTACGGGTGGATGACGCTCCCCGAATACGCCGGCAAGGCGAAGACCGTCTACGAGTTCGAGACCTTCTTCAACCAAAGCGCCTATCTCTACCCCATACAGGCGCAGTATTTCCGGGCGCTGGGCGTGCAGTGCGCCTCGATGTGGACGTATACCATGCAGGAATACGCCCCCTACCACTGCGGTTCGCATTTCCTGAGCCTCACGTGCACGCCGAAAAAAGCCGCCAGCTTCATCGTGGCGGGCGAAATCTACAAATCCACCCCGCTGGGACAAATGTATGACCGTTTGGTCAACGAACAACTGGGCAGCAACTTCGCCATCTCGAAAAGCCGCGACGTGAGCATCTTCTCCTCGCCGGAAAAATTCTACCACTCGGGCGACGTGACGCAATGGTGCCCGCTCAATGTCAGCGACGGGGTCAGGAGCATCGTCGGCATAGGCAGTTCGCCGCTGGTGACTTACACAGGAACGGGCATCTACTTCATCGACGAGCGGGACGGCGAACTGTTCGTCACGCTGGAACCCAACCACCGATGGCTCCGGGAGCCGTGGGACAGCCGACTGCAGACGAAGGTCAGCGCGCTCGACTACGACACGCCGAACACGATGAGCATCGGGCTCAAGGCGTGGAAAGAGGGTAAATATACGCTCTACCGCATCTCGGACGGCAGGCGGCAGAAGGCAGGCGTCCTCGACGGGCTCGGCGGGATGTCGCTCACGCCCGGCGACTATGTGATCGTGCGCGGGGAAGAGTAAACGCCGGGATCGTGCCGGGCTTGCGGCAGGAGTGTGCCACCACCTTGCGGCACACTTCGTCGGGAGCCCGGCAAAGACCCGGCGGAATTCCGGCAGAGGCTCGGCAAAAGGCCGTCAGAAGCTTGGTATAGACTGGGCAAAATGCCCTCAGAAGCCCTTCGGGAACTCGGCGCCGACCCGTCAGAGGCCGATATGCTTGATCCGGGTCTCGAAATCGCTGCGTGAACCGAGGGCCGAATTGCGCAGCTTGGTGCGGTAGGTATAGACCGTCGCCGAAGCACAGTTGAGGAAACCGGCGATGCGGCCGCTGTCGGTAATGCCGAGGCGCATGACGGCCAGGATACGCAGCTCGGTAGGGAGCGTCCGGTCGGCCCGCACGGGGAACCGCGCCGGCTCCTCGAGCAGCGCATTGACCTGTTCGACGAAATCGGGAAAGATACCCAGGAAGGTCTCATCGAAGATCCGGTAGAAATCGCGGTAGTCGCGGTCGACGTCCGACGGCGAGCGCAGCTTGCGCATCAGCGCCTCGGAGCCTTCGGACTTTGCGGTTTTGAGCAGCTCGCCCCGGTATTCGCCGACCCGGCCGAGGTACTGCGTGGCCAGGAGCATGTAGCGGAACACATAGTTGTCCTTGATCTTGTTGGCGTCGCGCAGGCAGTCGTTCAGTTGCCGGAACTGTTCGTTGCGTTCGCTGAGCTGGGCATTGACCGCGGAAAGCTGGGCGTTGGTGCGCCGCTGCCTGGCATGTTGCCGCAGGGTATGGATGAGCAGCAGCACGATGATGACGAACAGCCCCATGAAAATGTTGATCATGACGGTCAGGATACGGCTGCGCGAATTGATGCTGTAAACGACGGCCTGATTGATGATCATCTCGGCCTGGCTGGAGTGGAGGATACGGGTGTTGTAATTACAGGCAAGCATGTCGGCCATCGTACACTGGATATAGCGCGCCGCACGCTCCATATCCTGCTGCTCGAACATCAGCAGGGCTAGGTTATAGAGGGAAAGGTACTCCCTGACAGGAGTTTGAAGGTCGCAGATCGCCGCCGTGGCGAGCCAGTACTTGTGTTGTTCGACGTCACCGAGCAGATAATAGGCGTTGGCAATGTTGTAGGCGATGCGGGCCAGCGTGCGGCTATTGTATTTCGCGGGATCGTAAAGCGGCAGCAAAACCTCCAGGGCTTCGTCATAACGGTTCAGATCCATCAGTTCGAGGGCATACATCCGCTGCCGCGTGACACGGGAGTGGCCGTCGAAACCGATCCGTGTGTGGCGGAGCCTGAAAAGCGAATCGGCATAGGCCTTCCGCCGCGCCTCCGACCCGTCGCCCGAGGCGAGCCGCCCGAAGACCACCATCTGCTGGGTATAATAGCTGGCCCGCATCCGCCGGGTGATGCCGACCGTATCGAGGGAAAGGATCCGTTCGTAGGCCTCTTCGATGTTGTTGCGGGCGATCAGCACCGAAACATCGCAGGTCGTCGAAAGGAATTTCATCTCCCGGCTGCCGGTCGCGTCGGCGTAATTGTGCATCAGCCCCGCGTAACGGGCGGCCGTGTCGATATTGTAGGTGATATAGGAATCGAACAGGCGGTTGGCCGTCTGCCACCGCAGCGTGTCGTCGCCCGCGGCGCGGAGCTCCCGGCGCAACGAATCGGCATGGCGGACGAAACGCTCCTCATAGAGATGCTTTTTCGCAATAACCCGATCCAGTTTATCGAATATCTGCTCGTTTTCGCTCTTATGGCACGCACAGAGCAGGGCTACACCGGCCATAAAAACAAGGCGGGGGGGGGAAATGTTCAGCTTTCTCATCGGCTCGACGGGTTGGATACAAATTTACAAAAAAAACGGTTCCCGCGTCCGTGGTGGACACGCGAACCGCCTCCCGGGCACCGGCTCCGGGCGGATTATCCGAAAATTTCGATCTTCACCTCCTTGCGGATGTCCGTCGACGGCACCTCTACCACCGGACACCTCAGTTGCCCGTCGAACGCAGGCTTCACCGTGCGGCCGTTGACCTTCACCCGGCGGAACTCCCCGGCGGCGGGCAGCTGGAGCCGGTAGGCGCGGCGCGGCTCCTGCCCCCGGTAGCTGCCGGCGGCGGGACGGACGGTGACGGTCGTCACATCGCCCGCACGGCGGTAGTTGAGCTCTGTGGTGGCATGGATGCCGCGTTCGTAATCGCGGCTAAGCCCGTCGTCCTCGTAGAGCGTATAGGTATTGTCGGCATCGCCCGCCGAGGGGTAAACGCGCAGGACGAGCGTCGTGAGCGGCGTCGAAGCGGGGCGCGGCGTATAAGGCTGCATCGGCAGCACCCAACCGCCCCGGACGTAGAGCGGGAACTCTTCGAGCGGCTTGGCGATGCGGCATTCCTGCCCGCCGTCGAACCGTTCGTGGGTGAAATAGTCGTACCACACGTCGCCGGCCGGGAACCAGACCTTCTGCGAGGCTGTCTTGTCCGCGCCTTCGCCCGGCGAAGCGATCGGGGCGGCGAGCAGGATATCCCCGAAAAGGAACTCCTGTTCGTTTTCATACGCACGTTCGTCGCTGCCGTAGTCGATATACATCGGCCGGTTGAGCGACACCATCGTCGAGTGGGTCTGCCATACGCTGCTGTAAATATAGGGCATCAGCTCCGAGCGCATGTGGTACATGCGGCGCATGGCGGCTGTTTCGCGCTCGCCGCTGATCCACGGACGGCGGTCGAGCCGCGCGTCTTTGGTCGAATGTACGCGCAGAGCGGCCGAGAGGGCGCCGAACTGCGTCCAGCGCACCGTCAGCTCGGGGTTCGGATCGCCGCGGAACCCGCCGATATCATGCGCCCAGTAGTAGCAGCCCGCGTTGCCGCTGGCAGCCGTGAGCTTAACCTCAAAAGCCAGCATTTCCCAGTTGGCCTGGGCGTCGCCCGAGAACTGGATCGGATGGCGATGGTCGCCCCAACCCGCCCAGCGGCTGTAACCGGCGCCGCGCAGCCCCTTGCGCTCGGTCTGGCGGTAGTAGAGCTCGTTGATCCACTGCAACGACGTGGAGCGGTAGCCGCGCACCTCGGGATAGAGGTAGTTCTGCTGCCAGTCGAGCCACCAGAAATCGGCGCCCATATCCTCGGAGGCATGGTGCGCATGTTTGAAAAACGTCTCCATGTATTTCCGGTCGCCGAGGTCGAAAAGCAGCGGGTGGGCGGGGTCGGCCCCCATGTCCGCCATAAAGGCGGCGTACATCTCCTCGTGGGGACGTATGCCGTCGTGGGGATGGTCGTTGAGCGACACGGTGACGCCGCGGCGGTGCACCTCGGCGATCAGCGCCCCGGGATCGGGAATGCGTTTGCGCTCCCACGTATAGCCCGTCCAGCTGCGGCTGCCGGCATGCCCGGTACCGATCTTGGCATCGTAGGTATGCCAACCCATGTCGAAGACGAGGTTGTCGAGCGGGAAATCGTTCTCCTCGTAGCCGTCGATGATCGAAAGGAACTCCTCCGACGTATAGTCCCAGTAACGGCAGTACCAGACGCCGTGGATGTATTTGCGGGTCATGGGAACGCGGCCGCTGATGGCGCCCAGGTCGGCAAGGGCGGCCTTGTAGTCGTTGCCGTAGACGAAACAGTACTGATCCTGCACATGGCTTTTCGTATCGCGCGGGCAAAGCCAGCCGTCGACCAGCAGGTCGGAGCGTTCGTCGTCGATCACGTACCAGCCGTCGCGGCTCAGCAGGCCGTCCTGCATGGGGATCTCCCCGGTAACGCGGTCGAGCGTCTCGACCGGGCCGCCAAGGTTGTTGCGGAAAATACAGCGGTTGGTGAACTTCTTCTCCTTGCCGTTGAGCTTGTAGTAGGCCGCAAAGTTATGCAGCCCGAACGGGAATCCGTCGTGTTCGTAGACGATGCGCAGGGCCGAGGTGGAGATCTCGTAGCGGTTCCCGCCCAGCTCCCGCACCCTGAACTCCGACGCGGGGAGCAGGCTGCCCCGGTCGTAAGCGAAATAGGTAGGGTCGTCGATGAATTTGCCGTCGTGTGCGAATTCGAGTCGGAACAGCGTCGGGGTAATGAGCGTCAGGCGGTTCTCGCCGAAAACGAGCGGGTTGCCCGAAGGCTGTGCGACGGCGGAAAACCCGCCGCACAGGAAGAGCAGAAAAATCAGAAAAGGATGTTTCATGATCGGGATATGGTTGAAAAATTCTCCGCACCGTCGGAACGGGCAGTGCGGAGAAACGTGTTTTCATATATGGCCTATTCGTTGCGGATGCTCTCGGTATATACGTTCCCGTAGGGGTCGGAAGCCCTCACCGTGACCGTTCCCCAAGACTCCGACGCGGGTTTGTAGTAGAACATGTGGTCGTTGTTGGATTCGGGTTCGGCCGTCGGGCGATGCTCGGGTTTGGTGTCGCCGAACATGAAGTCGTAAGCGCGGCGATCCATTTCGTACCTGAGGTTCGAATCGGACGGAAGCGTTACCCAGCCGGCATTATCCTCCTGCACCTCGACCGTCCAGGTGGTATGCCAGTTGAAGATGTTCAGGATGAGGCCGTCGCGGTATTTTTCGGAAACCGCCTCGCCGGGGCCGTAGAGGTACATCTGGTATTCGCGCGGGAAAGCAGTGCCCTTATAGTACCAGTTCCTGATCCGGTTGCCCTCGATCTCGTAGACGGCGTAACCGCGGGGGCTGCCGTCGTTGCACAGCTCCTCGCCGTTCCAGTAGGCACCCATCACCGCCCCGAGCGTATTCTCCTCGATGGTTTCGGAGATCGTGGTCGTATAGTTGTTGTGCGAGTGTCCCGAAAGTATCCGGACATTATAGCCGTCGAGCAGGGCGTAAAGCTCCTTGTAATCGGCGACATGGCTCGTGGGACGGTTGCGGCGCGAAGTGGCGATATGCAGGCCGATGATGATGAGCTTGTCCTTGGGGACATATTTCAGATCCTGCTCCAGCCATGCCATCTGTTCGTCCGTGATGTCGGCGGTATAAGAGGACGAGCCGGTGTAGAGCACGTCGTCGAGCACGATGAAATGGCAGTCGCCGATGTTGTAGGAGTAGTACGTGGGGCCGAACGCCGCCTCGAAGCTGGCATCGGCATCGGCATCGACGGTTATGGCTTTATTGTGATCGTGGTTGCCGATGACCTGGAAAACGGGCACGCCGATCTTTCGGATACGCTGCTTGTAAACCTCGTGGAAGGGCATGTTGTCCCAGACCAGGTCGCCCAGCGAAATGCCGTAAACGGGGGCCTCCAGTTCCTGCTGCACGTAAGGGATCAGCAGGGGCAACACCTCCTCGTCGAGCATCGTCACCTCGTCGTCGCGGCCGATCTGCACGTCGGCCAGCGCCAGCAGGGTGAAACGCTTTTTTTTGCCCGTGCGTTCGAGCTTGAAGCTGCGCTGCACGACGTCGTTGTCGCCCATGGCGATCTTCTTGTAGATCTTCGGCATGCCGTTCTCCACCGGAATTTCGTATTCGGCGGGGACGGAGACGAATACGAACGGGGCGTTCCGCTTCACGCGCATCTGGTAGATGCCCTGGGCGTCGGTGGTCGTCACCGTGACGCCGTCGCTCACGACCACGCCCTCGATCGGGCCGGTACCGTCGGTGACACGGCCCACGAGGTTCATGCCGGGCTCGGGGGTGATGTCCACCTTTTCGTAGAGGCCGCCGAGAATCTGGGCGCCTTCGTCCTCGCTGCAAGCCACGAAGCCGGTGGCCAGCAGGAAGACCAACAGATATTTGATGTATTTTATCATTTTTTCGGTTTTTTAAAATTCATATCTTGCCCCGGGGCCCCGGACAGGCGGGATCCCCCGGGATCGCCGGGGATCAGTAACCGGGGTTCTGCTCGATCAGGTTGTTGGCCGAGATCGCCGAGTTGGGGATCGGGAACAGGTTTTTGTTCTTGTCGTTGAGCGGCGTATGATCCCACCAGGATTCCGTCACGAACTTGTCCCAGCGGATCAGATCCGTACGGCGGCGTCCTTCGCCCAGGAATTCGATCATCCATTCGTCGAGCATACGGTATTCGTCGAGGTTGTCGGCCGTCACGGGGTTGGGATCCGCGCCGCCCTCGAAGTTGCGCCCGCGAACCTGGTTGATCAGGCCGGCAGCCGTCTTCTTGTCACCGGCACGCAGCTCGCACTCGGCAAGCATGTAGTAGATCTCCGAGAGGCGGATGACCGGGCAATCGGGATTCCAGCGCAGCAGCTTGTCGTCGAGGTTGGGCTGCGGCGCCTTCACCAGGCGTACGCCCGAATTCTCCTCGCCGTCGGCCATCGTCGAGGTAAGCTCGGCGACGGAATTGTATTTGGTGCCCACTTCCGAGAAACGGGCGACCTGGTCGACCAAGTTGATCACCTTGCCGCTATACTCCTTCTGCCCCAGGCACTGCTGGGAAGGGTTGTTGGGGTTGGTCTGGTCGCCGACGAGGAACATGCCTTCGTATTTGCGGCTACCCAGGTAACGGTAGGGCTTTTTACGCAAGTCCTTGTCGTTGAATTTCTGGTAGGGATTGCCCAGTTTCCACTGCGTGTAGTAGCGTCCCTGGGGATCGAGCGACGGCGTGAGCATGAAACCGTTGTAGCCTGCGGTCTCGATACCGAAATATTCGTAGGATGAATAATGGTAGAAATATTTGAAATACCAGTTCCACTCGACTTTGGAGTTCTCCGAAGGCACCGTCCAGATCACCTCGGGCGAGGTGTTGTTGTCGAAACAGTGGGGGCCGTACCAGGTCTTGTCCAGCTCGTAGGTGCCGTAGACACCGCCGATGATGTCGCGGCAAATCTCTGCGCACTCGTCGAAATGCTCCTCGCCGATGTAGGCCACCGCATTGAAATAGAGCTGGGCCAGCAGCGCCGCGGCGGCAGCCTGCTTGATGTAACCGTCTTCGGAAGCCCCGAGCGTCGTTTTCTTCGACAGGGCGGGAATGGCGTCCTTGAGCAGGGTTTCGATATGGGCGTAGGTCTCGCGCGCCGTGCTGCGGGCGCACAGGTCGTCGTCCACCGAGTAGTAAATGGGCATGCCGCCGAAATAGTCGAGGCCGCGCATGTAGAAGTAGGCCGTGATGGCATTCAGCTGGTTGATGTGGTCGGCCTTGACGGCGTCGTTGAGCCCGATGGCGTTGTAATCGACCCCCTGGAGGTCGGACTTGGCTTCCAGGGCACGCGAAATACCCCCGGTCGTACCGTCGTAGGTATTGACGACGAAGCGGTCGTCGGGCGACCAGGTGTGGTAATGCAGGCGGTAGTACTCGCCGCTGTTATACCAGTCGCTGCCGCGCTTGGGGCACACCATCTCGTCGGTGGTCAGCTCCTGGAGGTACCACCGGTCGGCACCGATGTACCATTTCCAGTGGGTGAAGGGACGGCAAAGCACGGCATAGGTGCTTTCGGGCGAGGTGAAGAACGTATCGGGGGTGACTTCCGAGTAGAACTTCTCGTCGAGGTCGCAGGAAGGCGCGCAGAGGGCGGCAGCCCCGACCGTCACGGCAATTATATGTTTCAGTTTCATAATGGTTCTCGGTTTGGAATTAGAAGTTTAACTGCACGCCCAGCGTAAAACGGGTCGTCTGCGGGTACATCGTCGAGGTGTCGTTGACATACTCGAAACCGGGGTACAGGCCGTTGATGTTGACCTCGGGATTGAGGCCGTTGTAGTCGGTGAATACGGCCACGTCGCGGATGGTCAGGTAAAGTTTCGCAGACTGGATATAACGCGTCCATTTCCGCAGGTTGAACGTATACCCGAGGTTGATGGCGTCGATCTTGAGGAACGAGCCGTCGTCGAGCCAGTAGTCGCAGAGGATCTTCTCGTCCTTGATGTTGCGGTTGCGCGTGTAGGCCGACTTGAGGACGTTGAGCTGCGAATCGTTGGCCAGGCCGTAGTACATGTTCACCTGGCTGAAGACATCGTACCCGAGCCAGCTGCGCAGGAAGATCGACAGATCCCAGTTCTTGTACTTGAACGTGTGATCCCACGAGAGGATGACCTTGGGGATCGCATTGCCCACGAAATGTTTGTTCTCGGCCACGAGGTTCGACGTGCTGCCGTCGGTGGCCGGCACGATCTCGTTGTTCTTGTCGTAGATCAGCCACTTGCCGTTCTCGTCGAGCCCGGCGTACTTGTAGATGAAGTACTGCCCCAGCTCGAGGCCGTTCTGCAGGCGGACTGCCGTACCCGGGTTGCCCGGCGAGGGGAACTTCACTTCGTCGAGGAAGAACCCGTCGTCGCCCATGCTCTTGATCTTGGTCTTGTTATGCGACAGACGCAGGGTCGACGTATAGCGGAAATTCTTGCTGCGGACGATGTCCCCGCCCAGTTCGAACTCCCAACCCCTGTTCTCGAGGCTGCCGATGTTCTTCATCACCTCGTCGTGTACCATCGGAGGCATCGGGGCGTTGGCCAAATAGAGCATGTCGTCGACCTGGCGGAAGTAGAGGTCGAACTTACCCCAGAGGCGGTCGTTGAAAAGCGAGAAGTCGAGACCGAAGTTGAGCTCGGATTTCTCCTCCCACTTCAGGTCGGGGTTGATATTGCGGATCGAACCGTAACCGGGCTGCCAGACCCCGTTGGTGGGCCACATGTCGTTGGCTTTGTACATGCGGGTCGTATAGCCGTTCCCGAAGCCGTTGTTACCCGTGACGCCGTAACCCAGGCGCACCTTGAGGTCGCTGATCCAGCCGACGTCGCGCATGAACGCTTCGTTCGAGAGACGCCAGCCGCCCGAAACGGCCCAGAAATTACCCCAGCGGTTGTTCACGCCGAACTTCGAGGAACCCTCGCGGCGGAAGCTCACCGTAGCCATGTAACGGTCTTTATACGAATAGTTGGCACGCCCGAACATCGAGAGCAGGCGCTCGCGGGGATCCTTGTTCGAATCCATCGAGGCACGGCCGTCCGTGAGGTACGAACCCACGCCCATGTCCCACGGGCCGACGCCGTCGACCGGGAAGTCGTAGTTCGACATGCTGAAATCCTCGCCGCCCGCCTGCCAGAAGCTGTAACCGGCCACGACGTCGAGCGTATGGTCTTCGCGGAATACGCGGTGGTAGTTGGCATAGGCCTCGACCGAAACGCGGTTGTCCTTGCTGAACTTGTGCGACGCACCGCCGCGGCGGCTGTTGTCGATCGACTCCTTGTGGTCATGCGAAACGTAGGTATATTCCTGGTACTGGCGTTTGTCGATACCCACGGTTCCCTGCAGCGAGAGGCCCTTCATCAGGTTGATCTTCACAGTGGCGTCAGCCAGCAGCCACTGGTCTTTGCCGTTCTTCGTGCGCAGCATGATGTCGGCCACGGGATTGAAGGTCGTGCCGGAGATGCCGTTGCCGACCACGTTGTACTTGGAAGGGTTGGCCGGGTCGTAAAGCGGAATGGTGGGATTGAGGCCGAAGGCCATCTTGAAGATGCCCGACGAGTTGCGGTTGTCGCGCTCGGCCTCGCGGAACTGGGCGTTGGCGCGCACCTCGACCACGCCGTCGAAGAGGTTGAACCGGGCGTTGACACGTCCCGAATAGTCCTTGCGGTTGTCGCCGATGACGATACCCTTCTGGTTCTGGGCCATGAACGAAGTATAGACCTGGGCCACCTCCGTACCGCCGGCAATGCTCACCGTATGGCGCTGCGAAAAGGGCGCATCATTGGTCAGTTCCTTATACCAGTCGGTATCGGCGCCGTAGTCCTCGCCCAGGCCGTACTCGATATACTCGCTCGACGAGAGCAGCTCGGGGTACTTGCGGACGGTCTCGAACGAGAACTCGCCCGTATAGTTGGCCGTCACGCTGCCCTGCTTGGCGCGTTTGGTCGTAATGAGGATCACACCGCCGGCGGCACGCGTACCGTAGATCGCACCCGCCGAAGCATCCTTCAGCACGTCGATCGACTCGATGTCCTCCTGGTTGATCGCCCGCATGTCACCGCCCGGGATGCCGTCGATAACCACGAGCGGGCTCTGGCTGGCATTGACCGACGCGATGCCGCGCAGCTGGAAATCATTGCTGCTGTTGGGGCTGGCGCTGCCCGAGATGGTAAGTCCCGGAACCTTGCCCTGGAGCGCCGTGGCGATGGTCGAACCTCCCATGCCGGCCGTCAGGTCATCGCCCTTGATCGAGGTGATGGACGAAGTCACCGACTTCTTTTCCATCGTACCGTAACCGATCACCACGACGTCCTTGAGTACCTGGCTGTCGTCTTCCATGACGATGTCGATGACCGAACGCGCCCCGACATTCACGGTCTGCTCGGCATAGCCGATGAACGAGAATTTCAGCTGGCTGTCAGCCGCGGCATTGATCGTGTAACTTCCGTCGATGCCCGTGGTCGTACCCGTCGTCGTGCCGACAACCACCACGGTGGCGCCGATCAGCGGCTCGCCGGCCGTGTCGGTCACCTTGCCGCTCACCTGATTGCGGCTTTGCGCCTGTGAGGACAACGCAGACGCCGTCAGCACCAGGCAGAACACGAAACGCAGAAAATACCCTGCATAGGATTTCCCCGTATCTGCAAATCTGTTTTTCATATCTTTTTCTCTCTTGTTTTTCATTGATTTGTCACCGCAGGACTATTCGGCTGCGATTTTCGTCATCTTGACATTGTCGAGGTACCAGCGGTAATAACCCGATAATCCCTGCTGGGTGGAGCGGATGACGACCCGGGTTTCACCCGTAATCCCGTAAAGCTTCACGCTCATAGGTGTCCATTCCCAATGCTCTCCGGGCGTCATCGGCTCGCTCTCTTTTCCCTGATCGCCGTTTATGCTGCCGGGGCCCTCGAGAATGGCGACTGTGACGGTTACCGCTTCGGGCTTGCCCGTACCGTCGCCGCCAATATTCGATGCGGCCACGAACGTCAGTTCAATATCAGTGGCCTGCCCCTCGGGAATCGCAAGAGCCGGCAGGATGATTCCGGTCTGCTTGTCGCCTGCACCCATTTTGAGATAATCCGAGCAGGCGTAAATCGTCCGTAAATCGGGATTGAAATCGGTCAGTCCGGCATCGGAAAACGCTTTGTCTACTACGTATTGATCCTTGTTCACCTCCGTGTAGATATTGACCGCTCCCTTCTGCGTATGTTCGCCCACGCAGTCGGCACCTTTGAACTTCGAAGTCCAGTCGAACGGCTCGTCGTAATAGACATAGCCGACCTCCTTGCCGTCGTCGTCGAAGAGCGAGTTCTTCGCATTCTGGGCGACCCGGACAACGGTCTCCAGGCCGGTGAGCGAGGTCAGTATCTTCACCTCTCCGTTGCGGGGCGCACCCGTGGTGTTCTCGCCCACGGTGAGCGTCACCTCGGTCTGGCCCGCATCGCCCGAAGCCGGGCTGGGCGTCAGCCAGCCGTCGGACTGAGCCGTCCATGCCTCGGCCGCCGTGACGGTGAAGGTAAGCGGCGTGCGATCCTCGTCGGAGAATCCGAACTTATTGACTAAAAAACTGCTGACGGAAACCTTCAGTCCTTCGAGATTCTGGGTGACGGTGACGGTCGCCGTTTTCGAATCGGCCGTAACGGTGAACGTACCCGTACGTACTCCGTCGGTCGTATTCTGGGCGATATCCAGGTCGATGCTCTCGTCTCCGGGAGCACCCGAAGTCTTGACAGGGGTGATCCACTTGCTGTCGTCGGCGACGGATATTTCCCAGTCGCAGTTGGTGGAGATGAAGATCGCAGCCTTCTCGCCGGTTTCGAGCAGACCCGATTTCACGACGGTGATCTTCGCCGGCGTAACGGAAAGTGCATCGACCTTGAGTTTCTGCGTCACGGCTATCGTACGGCGCGTGCCGCCGTCGCCTTCGAAGATGATGAAACCGGTGCGGTCCTCGCCCGTATTGTTCTCGTCGATGGAGAGGAAAATACGCACGCGGCCGCGGTCGCCTTCGGTATGGGTGAGGTGGATCCACTCCTCGACATAGGAGGCACGCCACGAGCGGTTCGTACCCAGGTCGAAATTGACCATTTCCCCTTCGGTGGTGAGGCCCGTGTATTCGACTTCGATCTCCTGGCGGGTAACCGAGAGGAACGCGTCGGGATCAGCGTCGTCGCACCCCGCAAAACCGAGGCCCGAGACGAGCAGCAGGGCGGATGCGGCCCTGAATAACATATGCTTGAAATTCATGTTGGTTCTGTTTATGATTATTGACACCTGTTAGTCGCGGGGAGCCTTGACCATCTTAATGTTGTCGAGGTACCAGCGGTGATAGCCCGACACACCGAACTGGGTGGAGCGGATAACGATCTGCGAGCGGTCGGTGACGCCGTAGAGCGTGACTTTCATGCTCACCCACTGGTTCCACGAGGTAACGCTCGACATGGAAAGCGACGCGCTCTGCTTCAGGGAGGGACTGTCGACCGTTCCGGGGCCTTCGTAAACCTCGACGGTCACCGCCGTGTCGTCGATACCGCGCAGTGTCATGCCGCTGCCCGTACCGTCAATCGAAACGACCGGAGCCGCGTCGAACGTCAGGGTAATCGTGGACGACTTGCCTTTCTCGATATATTTGCCCATGTCGATGGCAAGGCCGTTCTGCTGGTTGTTCTTACCCATCTTGAAGTAGTGCTTGGCCATGTAGAAGGCATTGCCGCCGTAATTGTACTCGCTGTACCCCATCTGCGTAAATTTGAGCTTGGCCGCAGCATGGTTGCGCACGGCCTGCGTGGAGCCCTGGTCGGGGAACTGCACCTGATCCTGGCCGCCGAACTGCTCGCACCACGAAAGGTCGTCGTCGAGATAAACATGGTCGATTTCCAGCCCGTCGTCGGTATCGGGGGCAAGCGTCTGGGTCACGGTTACGGTTTCGGAAAGCCCGCCGCTCACGACGGCGAGGTGCCCCACACGGATAGCTTCCGTCTCGTTGGGCTTGACATCAAGGACGACCGACACACGGCCTTTCCCGGTAGGTTTGTCGACCGAAAGCCAATCCGCATCGGAGGTAATGGCATACCCCCGGTTGGCCAGCACATCCAGCGTCGCTTTCGACCCCGTACTCAGCGTACCGGTTCGGATGACCTCCACGCTGACTTTACTCACGGTGAGTCTGGCTGCCGCATCTTCCGCTTTATCCTCGACACAGGACGGAAAACAGCAGGCACAACCCATCAGAAGCAACAAGTGTAAAAATGTTTTCTTCATAGATTAGCAGGTTTAGTTTGTGATATTATGGATTAGGAATTTTTAAAAAAAATTACAAATCGCAAGTCGGGAACACTGCGCAGCAACAAAAGTATCCATTTTAAAGGGGCAGGTAAAGAGCAACGACCGATAATATAGAAATTAAAATTTCGTATCTTATTGATAATAATTATTTTATAAATACACCGTACAGAATGTTATATAGATTCGGGAAGGCCGAAACCGGCATAAACGAGGCGATTCAGCACCGATTTCAGGCCGGATCGAAGCACGGATTCCGCAGTTCCGTCTTTTTTTCGAATTTCGCATCGAAATAAATCGAAACAAAACGATACATCCGCCGATCCGGCAGCCGGAAATCCGGCGACGGCCACCGGACAAGGGGAGAATAAAACAAGGAAGCGGGGATAACCGGGACACAAAAGCAGGCCGGAACCGGACGCGGCGGGCGCACGGTAAAAATGGTAGCATGAACCGTAATCGGGGTAACCGATAGTAGGTCAGGACATATTATCTTTGCATCGTGGAAACAGCCGTTTCCCCGAAAGGCGGGGAGCGGAGGGACTTGCGACACGAACGAACATGACAAAGGAACAAAAGACACAGGCTATCGAATTGTTATTCGCAGAAAAATGCTCGTGCGTAATCCGCAACGGGGATTCGATGCGGATATTCCGCGAACGGGGCGTGGCCGACCTCTTCCGGCTGCAGCACGAAGAGCCGCAACTGCTGCGGGGCGCTTTCATCGCGGACAAGGTCGTCGGCAAAGGCGCCGCGGCGCTGATGGTACTGGGCGGCGTGGAAGGGCTTTTCGCCGACGTGGTGAGCCGCCCGGCGTTGGAGCTGCTCGCCGGGGCCGGCATCGCGGTGGAATACACGGTCGTAGTGCCCAACATCGTGAACCGCGCCGGGACGGGCACCTGCCCCGTGGAGCAGCTTTGCGCCGGGGCGGCGTCGGCCGCCGAGTGCCTGCCGCTGATCGAAGGGTTCATGCAGAAAATGAAGGAACGACATGGATAGGTTAATGAAAAAATTGGGTTTGCTGGCGCTCTGCACGGGGCTGTCATTCGCGGTACACGCCGTGACGCCGCAGGCGGAAGCCCCGGCGGAGCAAAACGTGAAGATCGACTCGGTCGTCGTGACGGGGGCGCGCTATGCGTCGGACATCCGCCACCTGCCGATGACCGTGTCGGTGGTCGGCCGGGAGAAGATCGAACAAAGCTTGCAGCCTTCGCTGCTGCCGACCCTGACCGAGCAGGTTCCGGGGCTGTTCACCACCGCACGCGGGATCATGGGCTACGGCGTGTCGGACGGCGCCGCGGGAGGCATCTCCCTGCGCGGGCTGAGCGGAGGCTCGGGGCGGCTGATGGTGCTCATCGACGGGCACCCGCAGTACATGGGGCTGATGGGGCACCCGATCGCCGATGCCTACCAGTCGCTGATGGCCGAACGGGTCGAAGTGCTGCGCGGCCCGGCATCGGTGCTCTACGGTTCGAACGCGATGGGCGGCGTGGTGAACATCGTCACCCGCGGGATGCGCGAGGACGGCGTGAAGACTTATGCCGACATCGGCTACGGCTCCTATAACACGTTGCAGACGGAGGCGACGAACCGCATCCGCAAGGGACGTTTCACGTCGGTGGTCAGCGGCTCGTACAACCGCACCGACGGACACCGCGCCGACATGGGATTCGAGCAGTACGGCGGTTATGCCAAGCTGGGCTATGAGATTTCGCAGGCATGGAACGTGCGGGCCGACGTCAATGTGACGCACTTCAACGCCTCGCAGCCCGGGACGGTGACCAACCCGATGGCCGATGCCGACCAACGCATCACACGCGGCATGACTTCGCTCTCCGTGGAGAACAACTACGGCCGGACTTCCGGGGCCCTGAGCCTCTTCTACAACTGGGGCCGCCACCGGATCAACGACGGCTACACGGTCGATCCCAACGACACGAACAATCCGAAAGATTACCGTTTCAACTCACGGGACGACATGATGGGCGTATCGTGGTACCAGAGCGCCCGGCTTTTCAGGGGCAACCGGCTGACCGTCGGCGCGGACTACTACCGCTTCGGAGGCGAGGCGTGGAACAGATACGTCGGGGGAGACCGCAAGGGCGAGCGCTCCGACATCGCCGACAAGTCGCAGGACGAGGTGGCCGGCTACGTCGATTTCCGGCAGGACATCGGGGGCTGGCTGACCTTCGACGCCGGGCTGCGCGTCGACCACCATTCGCACATCGGGACGGAGTGGATCCCGCAGGCGGGGCTTTCGTTCCACCTGCCGCACACCATCGAGCTGAAAGCTTCGGCCTCGAAGGGTTTCCGCTACCCCACCATCCGCGAGATGTATATGTTCCCGCCGCAGAACCCCGACCTGAAACCCGAGCGGATGTGGAACTACGAGGTGGCCTATTCGCAGCGGCTGCTCGGCGGGCGGCTCACCTACGGCATCAACCTCTTCTACATAGACGGCGAAAACCTGATCGTCGCCGTGCCGCGCGAGGGGACGACGCCGCTGAATATGAACACCGGGAAGATCGACAACGCCGGCGTCGAGGCACAGGCCGCCTACCGCATTTCGGAGGCCTGGTCGGTCGCCGCCAATTACAGTTACCTGCACATGGAGAACCCCGTGATCGCCGCACCGGAGCACAAGCTCTACACCGAGGCCGGGTTTGCCCGGGGCCGCTGGTCGGTGACTACGGGCGTACAGTACGTCGCGGGGCTCTACACTTCGGTAAAGGCCAACGGCCGGGGCACGGAGAACACCGAGGATTTCGTGCTGTGGAACCTGCGGGCGTCGCTGCGCGTGAGCCGCTGCCTCACGCTGTTCGCCCGGGGCGAAAACCTGCTGGCGCAGCGCTACGAGATAAACGCCGGATACCCCATGCCGCGGGCGACCTTCATCGGCGGCATACGCCTGGATTTTTAAATACGGGCGGAAAACACTATTTTTGACACAATCAATAACGACAATATGGAAACAACGGCTGTAAAACTCTATTCGACGGGCTACCGCGAGGCGAAGACCTACCTCGCGGCGGCGCTCTTCGTGGCAGGCAACATCGTCCTGCCCCAAATCTGCCACCTCGTGCCGCAGGGCGGCCTGCGGTGGCTGCCGATCTATTTCTTCACGCTGGTCGGCGCCTACAAATACGGCTGGCGGGTGGGCCTGCTGACCGCCGTGCTCTCGCCGGCGGTGAACTCGGCGCTGTTCGGCATGCCCGCAGCGGCGATGCTGCCCGTGATCCTGCTCAAATCGGTGCTGCTGGCCGTCGCCGCAAGCCTCGCTGCATGGCGGGCAGGGCGCGTGACGCTGCCCCTGCTGGCGGGCGTCGTCCTCTTTTACCAGCTGTTCGGCTCGCTGGGCGAATGGGCCTGGACGGGCTCGGCGAAAGCCGCCCTGCAGGACATCCGCATCGGGCTCCCCGGTATGCTGGCACAGGTATTTGCAGGATACGCGGTGCTCAGGTACCTATTACGTAATTAACAATCCCGAGACATGACAAAAATGTATATGGTTTCGTTATTGTCGATCCTGCCTTTCACGGCCCCGGCCTGCGGATCAGCACAGGGCGGCGGAGAAGCGCCCGAGGCACCCAAGGTCTATTTCGTGCGGGACATCACGCCGGAGAATATGGTGCGCCTGTACGAGGCGCTGGAGCGTCCGGCGACGGGCAAGGTGGCCGTGAAACTCTCGACAGGGGAACCCGGCGGGCACAACTTCCTCAAGCCGGAGCTTATCAAGGATCTGGTGCAGAAGGTGGACGACACGATCGTCGAATGCAATACCGCCTACGGCGGCGGACGCGCCAGCACGGAAAACCACCTGAAGGCCGCCGCCGACCACGGCTTCACGGCCATCGCCCCGGTGGACATCATGGATGCCGAAGGCGAGGTAAGCTTGCCCGTGAAGGGCGGCAGGCACCTCAGGGAGAACTTCGTGGGGTCGCACTACCCCGCCTATGATTTCACGGTGGTGCTCTCGCACTTCAAGGGGCACGCCATGGGCGGCTTCGGCGGTGCGGTGAAGAACATCTCGATCGGCATCGCCTCGTCGGCGGGCAAGGCGTGGATACATTCGGCCGGGAAGACCAAGAATGCCGCCCAGATGTGGGGCAACCTGCCCGCGCAGGACGATTTTCTGGAGTCGATGGCCGAGGCAGCCAAGTCGGTGGCAGACCATTGCGGGGAAAAGATACTCTACATCAACGTGATGAACAACCTGTCGGTGGACTGCGACTGCGACGCGCACCCCGAAGACCCGAAGATGGGCGACATCGGCATCCTGGCCTCGACCGACCCGGTGGCGCTGGACAAGGCGTGCGTCGACCTGGTTTACGCATCGCCCGACCCGGGCAAGGTGCACCTGATCGAACGCATGGAGTCGCGCCACGGCATCCACACGCTGGAACACGGCGAAGCGATCGGGCTGGGCTCGCAGCAATACGAACTCGTGGAACTGGAATAGGATGGAGTACCGCATACTGGGGCGCACCGGACTGAAAGTCGGCGCCATCGCACTGGGTTGCGAGGGGTTCGCGGACAAGACGGCCGAAGAGGTGCGCGCCGATTTCGATTTCGCCATCCGCAACGGCATCAACTTCCTCGACCTTTACGCCTCGAACCCCGAGCTGCGCAGCAACATCGGCGCAGCGCTGGCGGGCAGGCGCGAGAAGTTCGTCATACAGGGGCACCTCTGCTCGGTATGGGAAGGGGGGCAGTACCTGCGCACGCGCGATCCGGAGAAATCGCTGGCGGCGTTCGAAGACCTGCTCGCACGGCTGGGAACGGACTATGTGGAGATCGGGATGATCCACTACGTGGACGCCGAGGCCGACCTGCGCGAGGTGCTCGACGGCCCGATCATGCGCCTGGCGCAACGGCTCAGGTCGGAAGGGCGCATCCGCCACATCGGCCTGAGCAGCCACAACCCCGTGGTCGCGCACATGGCGGCCCGGACGGGGCTCATCGACGTGCTGATGTTCTCGGTGAACCCCTGTTACGACCTGCTGCCGCCGAGCGACGACGTGGATACGCTCTGGGCGGACGAGAGTTACGCGCGGGAGCTGCACAACATCGACCCCGAACGGCAACGGCTCTACGAATTCTGCGAACGCGAAGGGATCGCCATCGACGTGATGAAGGCCTACGGCGGAGGCGACCTGCTGAGCGACGCCAACTCGCCCTTCGGACGCCCGATGACCCCGGTACAATGCCTCGAATATGCCCTGACGCGCCCCGGCGTAGCGGCCGTAATGGCCGGCTGCCGCAGCCGCGCCGAGATCGAAGCGGCACTGGCCTGGTGTTCGGCCACGGCCGCGGAACGCGACTACACGGGGGCGCTGGCCGGGCTGGACAAATTCTCGTGGGAAGGGCACTGCATGTACTGCGGGCACTGCGCCCCGTGTTCGGTGGGGATCGACATCGCCGGTGTGAACAAATACTACAACCTGACCCTGGCACAGCACGAGATACCGGAGACGGTGCGCGAACATTACAGGCTCCTGCCGCACCACGCCTCGGAGTGCATCGCCTGCGGCCGCTGCGAACGGAACTGCCCGTTCGGCGTCGATATCATCGGCCACATGCGGCTGGCGGCGGCGAAATTCGGATATTAGAATGACGGAACGAATCATAGCACAAAGACTCGGGATCGGCCTCCCGCAGGTGCAGGGCACGGTACGCCTGCTGCGCGAAGGCGCCACGATCCCCTTCATCAGCCGCTACCGCAAGGAAGCGACCGGCTCGCTCGACGAATTGCAGGTCGGGGCGATCAAGGAACAACTGGACAGGCTCACCGAGCTGGAAGCCCGCAGGCAGACCGTCCTGACGACCATCGAGGGGCAGGGCAAACTGACCGGGGAGCTCCGCAAACGGATCGAAGAGTGCTGGAACGCGGTGGAGCTGGAGGACATCTACCTGCCCTACAAACCCAAGCGCCGCACACGCGCCACGGCGGCCCGCGAACGCGGGCTGGAACCGCTGGCCGACATCGTCATGGCACAACGGGCACACGACCTTCTGCATCAGGCGCAACGCTTCGTCACGGCCGAGGTACCGACCCCCGAAGAGGCCATTGCAGGAGCCTGCGACATCGTCGCCGAGAGGATATCCGAGGACGAACAGGCCCGCAACACCGTGCGGCGCACGATGGGACGCGAAGGGGCGGTGCACTCGAAGCTCGTGAAGGGCAAGGAGGCCGAGGGGGCGAAGTATTCGGACTACTTCGACGCCGCGTCGCCGCTGCGCAGCATCTCGTCGCACCGGTTCCTGGCCATGCGTCGCGGCGAAGACGAGGGGATCCTGCGCATCTCGATCGACGCCGACACGGAGCGCATCACCGAAGCGCTCTGCCGCCGGTTCATACGTCCCGGATCGGCAACGCGCACATATATGGAGGCCGCCGTGGCCGACTCGCTCAAGCGGCTCATCCGACCGTCGATAGAGACCGAGCTGCTCGCGGCCGCCAAAGAGAAGGCCGACGACGAGGCGATCGGGGTATTCGCCGAAAACCTGCGGCAGCTGCTCCTTTCGGCGCCGCTGGGGCAGAAGCGCGTGATTGCCATCGACCCCGGATTCCGCACGGGCTGCAAAGTCGTCGTCCTGGACTCACAGGGCAACCTCGTGCACAATACGACCATCTACCCGCACCCGCCGCAGGGCCGCTATGCCGAAGCGGCGGAAATGCTGCGGGCGCTGGCGGGGAAATACAGGGCCGAGGCCTTCGCAATCGGCGACGGTACGGCGGGGCGCGAAACCGAGCAGCTGGTGCGCGGCCTGGGACTGGACGGAGCCGTGGAGATATTCATGGTCAGCGAGGACGGCGCATCGGTCTACTCGGCGTCGGCCGCGGCGCGCGAGGAGTTTCCCGATTACGACGTGACGGTGCGCGGCTCGGTGAGCATCGGCCGGAGGCTGATCGACCCGCTCTCGGAGCTGGTGAAGATCGACCCCAAGTCGATCGGCGTCGGGCAATACCAGCACAGCGTCGACCAGGGAAAACTCAAGGCCAGGCTCAATACGGTGGTCGAAAGCTGCGTAAACAGGGTCGGGGTGAACATCAACACCGCCTCGAAACACATCCTCACCTATATTTCCGGACTGGGGCCGGCGCTGGCGGAGAACATCGTGGCGTACCGCGCCGCGAACGGCGATTTCAAGAGCCGCAAAGAATTGCTCAGGGTGCCGAGGCTGGGCGCCAAGGCCTACGAACTGGCCGCGGGTTTCCTGCGCATCGTCGGCGGGCAGAATCCGCTGGACAACAGCGCCGTGCATCCCGAATCGTACCACATAGCCGAGCGGATGGCCGCCGACGCGGGCGTGACGGTCGACAGGCTGCTCGCCGACAAGGAGCTGCGCAGGGGCATCAAACCCGAGAGATACGTGGACGGACAGGTCGGGATTCCGACCGTGACGGACATCGTCGAAGCGCTGGACAAGTGCGGCCTCGACCCGCGCGAACAGCTGCAGGCCTTTTCGTTCGACCCGAACGTACGTACGATCGGCGACCTGCGCGAAGGGATGACGCTGCCGGGCATCGTCACCAACATCACGGCCTTCGGGGCTTTCGTCGACATCGGGATCAAGCAGGACGGGCTGGTGCACATTTCGCAGATGGCCGACCGCTACGTCGCCTCGCCGGCGGAGGTCGTGCACCTGGGACAGCAGGTCGAGGTGCGGGTCACCGGGATCGACACCGCCCGCGGGCGGATTTCGCTCTCGATGCGCAAATAAAGCGGGGAGCGAACGGGCGCGGACAGGCAGGAGGTTTGACGCTCACCGGGTTGCGGACGGGCGTCCCGGAAAAGGAAATGCAGGGCCGGAATGTCCCTGCATTTTTTGTTTACAATTTGTTCATTAATTGCCCGCACGCATATTTGCGATCCGGGAAAGTATGTCTACATTTGTTCCGGAGCAAGGTTCCCCGCCGGCGGCTGCCGGCACGGGATCAAAAGGGAACTCCTGTGAGAATCAGGGG